>Ga0179596_10000081_pt1 | contig 88677 bp, 79 predicted proteins | sample CZODoug1_1_08_16_FD_155494 | JGI IMG/M metagenome (GOLD analysis project Ga0179596, IMG submission 155494) | Vadose zone soil fungal communities from Angelo Coast Range Reserve, California, USA - CZODoug1_1_08_16fungal (Illumina Assembly) | ecosystem: Environmental > Terrestrial > Soil > Vadose... | reverse complement strand
AGGGATCGCGAGGCGAGGGGGGCTATTTGACGAATTCCACCGGCGAACGATTCATGGAGCGCTATGCACCGAATGCCAAGGACTTGGCGTCTCGCGACGTGGTCAGCCGCGCCATGACCGTCGAGATCCGCGAGGGCCGCGGCGTGGGCAAGAACAAGGATCACATCGATCTGCATCTCGAACACTTGGGACCCGCCGTCATCAAGGAGCGGCTGCCGGGCATCGCCGAGACCGCGAGAATCTTCGCGAATGTCGACGTCAACAAGGAGCCCATCCCGGTACTCCCCACCGTCCACTATAATATGGGCGGCATTCCCTGCAATTTTCACGGCGAAGTCGTCACTCGACTCGACGGTGAATCCGACACCGTGGTGCCGGGTTTGATGGCGGTGGGTGAGGCGGCGTGCGTGTCGGTGCACGGCGCCAATCGCCTGGGTTCCAATTCCTTGCTGGATCTGGTCGTCTTCGGCCGCGAGGCGGCGCGCCATTGCGAGCGGGTCATCAAGCCCCGAACGGCGCACCGGGCGCTCAAACCCGATTTCGCGGACGCTACGTTGGCGCGGCTCGACAAAATACGCCACGCCAAGGGGTCACGGCGCACGGCCGATATCCGTTTGGACATGCAACGGGTCATGCAGAGCGATGCCGCGGTGTTCCGCACCGGTGCGACCTTGAACGAAGGCAAGCGGAAACTGGGAGAGGTATTCGCCTCGTTCAGCGACGTGCAGGTGACCGACCGTTCCATGGTCTGGAATACGGACCTGATCGAGACATTGGAATTGGACAATCTACTGGGGCAGGCGGTGGCCACCATGCATTCGGCCGAGAATCGCAAGGAAAGCCGCGGCGCGCAGGCGCGCGAGGACTTCCCCAACCGCGACGACCAGAATTGGCTGAAGCATACCTTGTGCTGGGTCGACGACACGGGCGCGACCAAGTTCGATTACCGAACCGTGCACCTCAACACGCTGACCGACGATGTCGAGACCGTCCCGCCGAAGGCACGAACGTACTGATGCGCACACCCCGAAATCGGCGCGCGGGGCAATAGGAGCAAAATCGATGGCTGAGTTTTCCCTTCCCGCCAATTCCAAGGTCCGCAAAGACGGGCGTCTCTTCAAAGCGCCGCCCGGCGCCAAGAATGTGCGTGTCTTCAAGGTTTACCGCTTCGACCCCGACTCGAACGAGAATCCACGGCTCGACAGCTACGAAGTCGATATGGATAGCTGCGGCCCGATGGTGCTCGATGCCCTCATCAAGATCAAGAATGAGATCGACTCCACGCTGAGCTTTCGCCGCTCTTGCCGCGAAGGGATTTGCGGTTCCTGCGCGATGAACATCGATGGGAAAAATGGCCTGGCATGCATCAGCGCCTGCGCGGATGTGAAAAACGACATCAGGATCTATCCCCTACCGCATATGCCGGTCATCAAGGATTTGGTTCCGGATCTCACGAACTTCTACGCGCAGTACGCATCGATCAAGCCTTGGTTGCAGACCCGCACGCCCGCGCCGCCCGACCGGGAACGGCTGCAGTCGAAGGAGGATCAAGAAAAGGTGGATCGCCCATCGGCCTGCATACTATGCGCCTGCTGCTCGACCAGCTGCCCGAGCTATTGGTGGAATAGCGATCGCTACCTGGGCCCTGCCGCCTTGTTGGCGGCGTATCGCTGGATCGTGGACAGCCGGGACGAAACCACCGGGGAGCGCCTCGATCAACTCGAGGATCCATTCCGCTTGTACCGCTGTCACACCATCATGAACTGCACCGAGGCCTGTCCCAAGGATTTGAATCCGGCCAAAGCCATCGCCGAGATCAAGCAAGTACTGGCGCATCGCCGTCACTGATGGAGCCCGCGTCGCCGTCGCTGATGGAGCCCGAGATCGGTAAGTTGCGCTGGCGCTGCCGGCGGGGCATGAAAGAACTCGACCTGTTGCTGACGCGATACGTCGACCAGCAGTACCGCACCGCCCCGCCTGACCACCAACGAGCGTTCCGGGAACTGCTGGATGCGCAGGATCCGTTGATATATGCCTATTGCCTCGGCCAGGCGTCGCCGCCCGATGCGCTGGTTGCGTCCCTGGTCGAGCGCATTATCAGCGGCGCCGTGAACGACCGATAATGCTGCCCCGCGCGGCTGGTAGAATCGGCTCTGTGCGCCAAGTCACGTTTACTATCAAAATCCCATTGAAATTGTCGAACTTTTACCCGGCGAGTCGGTCTATCGCGACAGGCTGGTTGATGTACCGGCTGGTTTGGGATCACGCATGAGCGTTGACGAGAGCGATCTCAAGCTGGTCGAAAAAGTCCAGCGCGGCGAGCGCGCGGCGTTCGATTTGTTGGTCTTGCGATACCAGCACAAGGTGCTGAAGCTGATCATGCGATACGTACACGATGCGAGCGAGGCTGAGGACATTGCACAGGAGGCGTTCGTGAAAGCGTACCGTGCTTTGCAATCGTTTCGTGGTGATAGCGCTTTCTACACTTGGCTGTATAGAATCGCCATCAACACGGCGAAGAACTCGCTCGTGGCGACCAAACGCCGGCCTATGGACTACAATCTCGACTTGCAAGATCCGGAACAATACGAGCTGCATGCGCGGCTGGCGGAGTCCGAAACACCCGAGGCTCTGCTTCTCACGGACGAGATTCGCAATACCGTGAATCGCGCCATCGAGAATCTACCCGAGGATCTGCGAACCGCCATCGTGCTGCGCGAGTTGGAAGGTTTGAGTTACGAAGATATTGCGCAAACGATGGATTGCCCGGTGGGCACGGTGCGCTCACGAATCTTTCGTGCGCGCGAGGCGATAGACAAGAAGCTACGACCCATTTTCGATGGCGGCCTTGGTCGGCCTGAGGACACATGAGCGAACAAATTCGTGAACAAGTCTCGGCATTTCTCGACGGTGAACTGCCCAACTCGGAAACCGAGCTGTTGCTGAAACGGCTGACGCGCGACGCGGACTTGCGCGAAAGTTTCGGACGGTATGCCCTGGTCGGTGAATGCTTGCGGGGCGGCGGCCGGACCCGGCTGTCGCAAGGATTCCATGCGCGAGTCAATCGCGCCATCGATGGTGAGCCGATAATGGCCAATCCACAGGCCGTCCGTTCCACGTCGGCGCACTGGTGGCGCCCGTTCGCCGGTGCGGCGGTAGCCGCGGGAGTCGCCGCGGTTGCGGTGGTGGCCCTGCAACAGCGGGCGGTTGCTCCGACGATGCGGGCGGCGCTGCCCCTGAGCGCTCAGAATGTGGTGACCACCCAGAGCGTCGGGATGGCCAAACCCAAGGAGGCGCTCTCCTATACGGTGCCCGCGGCGGTGTCCGATGCGCCGGCCGCCTTGCCGGCGGCGCGGTTGACCAATTACGTGTTTGCCCACAGCAAGTATTCCTCGGTGTTGGGACAAAACGATGTGCTGAACGACCTGCTGTCCAATTCGGAGGTCGAGGACGCCGGTGCGAACAATGACGCCCTGCAACGGTCGAAGGGCGCGAACGACGGTACTCCATGACGGGTTCGCTGCGTAGCCGGGTGCACTGGCTCGTTCCCTGCGCCGTGGTCGGCGTCCTGGTCCTGGCCCTGCCGCAGCGTTCGCGAGGCGCCGAAGAGCCGCGCCAGTGGCTCGAGAAGATGAATCACGCCCTGGCCACGCGTAATTATGACGGCACGTTCTTTCACTTGAGCGACGGCCACGTGGAGACCATGCGCATCGTGCACCGGGTCCGGGCGGGTCGAGTGACGGAGCGGCTGCTTTCCTTGGACGGATCCGGCCGGGAGTTCGTGCGGAACAACGATGAGCTGACCTGTTACCTGCCCGATCAGCACACGGTGCTGGTCGAACCGCGCCAGGACCGGGGCCCATTTTTGGGCTCGTTGCCGCAGTTCGGTTCCGATGTCAACGAGTTCTATCGCATCGAGGCGCTGCCCAATTCGCATGTGCTCGGCCGCGCCGCGCGGGTCATCGTCGTCACCCCTAAGGATCAGTTTCGCTTCGGCTATCGTCTGTGGCTGGACGAGAACACGGCGATGCCGTTGAAAACTCAGTTATGCGACTCACGCGGCCAGGTGATCGAGCAGATCTTGTTTGCCCGCTTGGAAATGCCCGAGACCATTCCTGACAGCGATTTGACGCCGGCGGTGCGCACGGACGGCATGCGCTGGGTGCGTCAGGGACCTTCGCACGACTCTGCGTCGCCGGCGCTGTCGGCTTATCGGGCCAGTGAGTTGCCGCCCGGTTTTCGCCTGACCGTATCCGGCGCGCAAACTTTGGGCGGCGCGACGGAACCGGCCACGCATCTGGTCTACTCCGACGGATTGGCCACGGTGTCGGTATTCGTCGAGGCGCCGCGTGACGCGAAATCCGATTCGGACGCCAAGCCCAGCGCGGACGCCAAGCCAAGAGCGGCCCCGGAGCCGCCGATGCAGGGGCTGGCGCGGGTGGGTTCCGGGTTCGCCTTTTCGACGGTGGTGCAAGGGCATCAAGTCACCGCGGTGGGCGAGGTTCCCGCCCAGACGGTCGAATTCATCGCGCATTCGGTCAAGTCGTACAGCGGCAGCGATCTGCCGAGCAGCGCACTGCCCTCCCATTGAGATTCCTGCTGTATTCGCGGCCCGGCTGCGGGCTTTGCGAGGACATGCTGGCAGAACTCGCCGGGCTACCGGCGGCGGCCGGTGTTCCCGTGGATGTGGTCGATGTGGATGTCGACCGCGACGCGCGCGTGCGCTACGGCCACAAGATCCCGGTACTGTTGTTCGCGGGCGAATTGGTTTGCCACGGGCATTTGGACGCCGATGAGGTGCATAAGGCGCTCGCATACCACCGCCGACCGGTATAATGAGGAGTTTGCCCTGAGGCAGACAGGCTCCCACCTCTAGATGAAGAATATCCGCAATTTTTCGATCATTGCTCATGTTGATCACGGCAAATCGACTTTGGCCGATCGATTCATTCAGGAATGCGGCGGTCTAGACGCTCGGGAAATGCAGGCGCAGGTCCTCGATTCCATGGATCTGGAGCGCGAGCGCGGCATCACCATCAAGGCTCAGAGCGTGACCCTCGGTTTCAAATCCGTCACCGGCGAGGTCTTCCAGCTCAATTTCATCGACACGCCGGGCCACGTCGACTTCTCCTACGAGGTCTCGCGTTCGCTCGCGGCCTGCGAGGGCGCCTTGCTGGTGGTGGATGCCGCTCAGGGCGTCGAGGCCCAAAGTGTCGCCAACTGTTACACCGCCCTCGAGCAGGGGCTCGAGGTGCTGCCGGTCATCAACAAGATCGATTTGCCGTCCGCGGACCCCGCCAAGGTGATCCACGAAATCGAGGAAATCATCGGCATTCCGGCCGACGATGCGGCGCTGGTGAGCGCGAAGACCGGTCTTGGCGTTCACGAGCTGCTCGAACAGCTGGTCAAGCGCATCCCCGCTCCCAAGGGCGATCCCGACGGCCCGCTGCAGGCGCTCATCATCGATTCATGGTTCGACAACTATGTGGGCGTCGTTTCTCTGGTGCGAGTGATGAATGGTGCGCTGCGCTTGGGGGCGAAGATTCGCGTTATGTCCACCGGCCGCAGCCATCAAATCGACAAGTTGGGGCGATTCACCCCGAAACCGGTGGCGCGCGAGTCGCTCGAAACCGGCGAGGTGGGCTTCGTCATTGCCGGCATCAGGGAAATCGACGGCGCCCCGGTGGGCGATACCATCACGCTGGAAGGCAACCCGGCCAAAGCGCCGCTGGCAGGCTTCAAGCAGGTCCAACCGCGGGTGTTCGCGGGTCTGTTTCCGGTGAGCTCGGACGATTACGAACAATTTCGCGAAGCGCTCAAAAAGCTGAAACTCAACGACTCCGCGCTGCACTTCGAGCCCGAGGTGTCGACCGCGCTGGGCTTTGGATTTCGCTGCGGGTTCTTGGGACTGTTGCACATGGACATCGTGCAGGAGCGGCTCGAGCGCGAATATAACCTCGACCTCATCACCAGCGCGCCGACGGTGATTTACGAGGTATTGCTCACGGACGGAACCGTGACCACGGTCGACAATCCGACCAAGTTGCCCCCCCAGGATCGGATCTCCGAACTGCGCGAACCCATCATCACCGCCAATATCTTGGTGCCACCGGAGCACGTCGGCGCGGTGCTCACGTTGTGCAGCGAAAAGCGCGGCGCGCAGAAAAAAATGCTGTTCCTCGGCAGCCAGGTGTCGTTGCAATACGAACTGCCGCTCGCCGAAGTCGTGCTCGATTTCTTCGATCGTCTGAAGTCGGCGAGCCGCGGCTACGCCTCGTTCGACTACGAGTTCAGTCATTTTCAAGCGGCGCCCCTGGTCAAACTCGACGTGCTCATCAACGGCGATCCGGTGGATGCGTTATCGCTCATCGTGCACCGGGATAATTCCTATACGCGCGGTCGAGAGTTGGTCGACAAGATGCAGGAACTCATCCCGCGCCAGATGTTCGACATCGCGGTGCAGGCGGCGATCGGCGCTCACATCATCGCGCGCGCCAGCGTCAAAGCCATTCGCAAGAACGTACTCGCCAAGTGTTATGGCGGCGACATCACGCGCAAGAAAAAGCTGCTCGAAAAGCAAAAAGCGGGCAAGAAGCGCATGAAACAAGTCGGGCAGGTGGAAATCCCGCAAGAAGCATTTCTGGCCGTGCTACAAGTCGGCAAGAAGTCCAGTTAATGCGGCGCCGGGAGTTCGCGTGCACCGAACACGTGGGCCACGGCTAAGCCGACACAATCCATTGAGGAATTGCATCATGTTGGGAGTGTTTCGTGAGTGACGGCGATACCCTGTTTATCGGTTTGTTGTGCGCAAGCGTGTTTTGCGTGCTGGTGATTTTGGTGGATGGCTGGTTCCTGCGGCCGCGGCGCGATCCGAGCGCCACCAGCGTCGAGGAGCCGTTGTTGCCGAAAATTGCGGGCTACGCGCTGGTGGTATTGGCGCTGGTCATGCTGTGGCGGCTGTTCCGCTATGAGGCCGTGGATTTCAGCTTGATGTTGGTGGTGGTAGGCGCGATGTCGGGCGTGATCTGGGCGCTGGACCGCCTGTTCTTCGCCGGCCGCCGGCAGGCCGCCGCGGTCTCGGCCGGCACACCGGCCGAACGGGTGCGCGAACCCATTGCGGTCGAATACGCTCGCTCATTCTTTCCGGTCATCGTGCTGGTATTGGTGATTCGGTCGTTCTTGTTCGAACCGTTTCGCATCCCCTCGGATTCCATGATGCCCACCTTGTTCGACGGGGATTTCATCTTCGTCAGCAAATATTCGTATGGTCTGCGGCTTCCGGTCTCCAATACGCTGGTGGTTCCCACGGGCTCTCCGCAGCGCGGCGACGTGATCGTCTTCAGGCTGCCGCCCAATCCGAAGATCAATTACATCAAGCGGCTGGTCGGGCTGCCGGGCGACCACATTCGCGTGGACGCGAAGAATCAGCTGTATGTCAACGATGTCCCCATGCCGCAGGTAGCTGGCCCGACCTATGCCGGACCGAAGCAGGACATGTGGAACTATGCGGGTGTGCCCACGGAAAGCGAGACGCTGGGATCCAAGCGGCATCTCATCATGTTTGCCAACGGCGGCGTCAAGGAGGGGGAGTGGGTGGTCCCGGCGGGGCACTACTTCTTCATGGGCGATAACCGCAACAACAGCAAGGACAGTCGTTGGCTGGACGAGCCGGACGCGCCGGGATTCGTCCCCGAGCAGAATTTGGTGGGTAAAGCGGTGCGGATTTGGCTTAATCTTGATACTCGTGACGGACCTCTCTGGAGGCGGATCGGAACTGCGATTCAATAAGGGGCCGATTAGGGAGGCCAAGATATGGAACAACGGATGCGCCGAAATCAATTCTCAGGGAACGATCGACAGGGTGTGCGCGGCCGTCAACGCGGCATGACGTTCATCGGGCTGCTCTGCATTGTCGCGCTGGTCGGCACCATCGGCTACGCCGGGTTGCGTTTGGTGCCGCTGTATCTCAATTACATGAAGGTGGCGCGCAGCATGGATGCGGCAGCCGCGGATGCCAAGGGCGAGAATCCGGATCCGGGTACGCTGCGCACGTCATTGGAGCGGCATTGGGAGATCGAAGACATCACCGGCGTCGATTACAAGGATGTGGAAGTCGTCAAGGACGCCGGCGGCGTCTCCCTGCACGTGGCCTACGATGATTCGGCGCCCTATATCGCGAACGTGTCGCTGGCGGTGCATTTCGACAAAACCGTGAAGATACGGTGATCCCGCAGCGCAAATCGGACGAGATCTTGATTTGGGTCGAAAAGGCCTTCGGCTACAAATTCGTGCAGCCGGCGCTGTGTCATGCGGCGCTCACGCACCGGAGCGCCGGCGCCGATCACAACGAGCGGCTCGAGTTTTTGGGCGATTCCATTCTCAATTGCAGCGTTGCGCGGCTGCTGTTCGACGCGCACCCTGAGGCGGACGAGGGTGCCCTGTCCAGGCTCCGCGCGACCTTGGTGAGCGGCGATACGCTGGCGCAGGTGGCCCAGCAGCTGGGTTTGGGCGAACATTTGCGCCTGGGACCCGGTGAACTGAAGTCCGGCGGTTTTCGGCGGGCTTCGATTTTGGCGGATACTTTGGAGGCCATATTGGGCGCGATTTTTCTGGATTCCGGCTTCGACTCGGCGGCGGCGGCGGTGGAACGCATCATGGGCCCGCGGATGTCCGCGCTGCCGGCAGCCGACCTGCTGAAGGACCCCAAGACCCGCCTGCAGGAAATCCTGCAGGCGCACGGACTCGCTCTGCCCGTCTACACCCTGACCGCGGTCACGGGCGACGCGCATGCTCAAGCGTTTACGGTGACGTGCGAGGTACCGATCTTGGAATTGGCGGCCGTGGGCGAGGGTGGCAGCCGGCGTCGCGCCGAACAGTTGGCGGCCACCAAACTTCTGGAGATTCTGCCGTCGGAAATACGACCGCCGGAGGGCCGGCCTCCGGATGCCCGGCCGCCGGATGGCGGTTCCGCGGATGACACGTCCTCTGGGTCCCTCCCGGATGGCCGGCCTGCCAAACCGCATAAATCTTCATGAGCGCCCCCGCATTTCGTGCAGGACACGTCGCCATCGTCGGCCGGCCCAATGTGGGCAAATCGACGCTGGTCAATGCCTTGGTGGGCCGCAAGGTGACCATCGTGACCGCCAAGCCGCAGACCACGCGTCATCGTATTCTTGGCGTCGTGACTCGACCCGAGGCGCAGCTGGTGCTGGTCGACACGCCGGGACTTCATGAATCGACGCGCCGCGTCATGAACCAGTACATGAACCGCGTCGCGATCTCCTCATCGCAGGATGCGGACGTCATTCTATTCGTGATCGAAGCGATGAATTTCACGGACGAGGACCAGTGGGTTTGGGATCGGGTTCGTGGCCTCAAGCAGCCGCTTTTTTTGGTGGTCAACAAGGTGGATCGCGTTTACCCCAAAGAGAAACTGCTGCCGTTTCTCTCGGACATGACGGAGCGAGTACCGGCATCGGGGGTGGTGCCGATTTCGGCGCTCGAATCGGACAATCTGGTTCGGTTGGCGGATTTGGTCGGCTCGCGCCTGCCGTTGTCGCCGCCGCTGTTCGCGGCGGACGTGCTGACCGACCGCGATGAGCCGTTTCACGCCGCGGAAGTGGTGCGCGAGAAGCTGACGCTCAAGCTGCGCGAAGAGCTGCCCTACGGCATCAACGTGCAGATCGAACGTTTCGCGGATGAGGACAACCGCATTATGATCAACGCCGTCATCTGGGTGGAGCGCGCCGGGCAAAAGGCCATCGTCATCGGCCAAGGCGGGGAACGGCTCAAGGAGATCGGGCGGCTCGCGCGCATCGAGCTCAACGATCTATGGCAACGCTCGGTGCATCTCGAGCTGTGGGTGAAGGTCAAGGAGAATTGGGCCGACAGCGAAATGGCCTTGCGCCAATTCGGCTACGATAGCCTTTGACGTTTTCGTAGGACTTGCTGAGGGCTTCGTCATCAAAACCTCTGGGAACGCTGGTGCGAGACGCATGTCGCTGGCGCCGGCTTACATCTTGCACCAGTACGCCTATCGGGACACCAGTCGAATCATCGAAGTGTTCAGCGTCGAACACGGTCGGCTCACCTTGTTTGCGCGCGGCGCCGCCGGGCCCAAATCTGCGCTGAAAGGCGTGCTCCGGCCCTTTCAGCGCCTGTTGGTGTCGTGGTCCGGCAAGACCGAGGCGTGCACCCTGGTGGCGGCGGAAGTCGACGGCGCGCCGACCACCTTGAGCAAAGAGCGTCTCATGAGCGGGTTCTACCTGAACGAGCTGCTGCTCAAGCTGACGGAGCGCTGGGATCCGCATCCGGAGATTTTTTTCTCGTATGCTTCATGCGTGGAGGCGCTTTGCGCCGGTGAAGGCGAGGAGGCCGCGTTGCGGCGCTTCGAAAAACGCTTGTTGCACGACCTGGGTTATGGATTGCAGTTGACGACGACGGACGAAGGCCTGCCGGTTGCGCCCGATGGGTACTATCGCGTCGCGGTAGAACGCGGCCCGCAGGCCTGCGTGGCCGAAGCGCCGGGCGCCGTGTATGGCCGTTCCTTGACCGATCTCGAGGCGGAGCGCTTCGAGGACGCACGTTCCTTGCGCGATGCCAAGCGCGTGCTGCGCGCGGCAATCGATGCCTGCCTCGACGGCCGCTCGCTCAAATCGCGCGAGGTCATGTTGGCGCTGCGGCAGCGACGTCCCTTGCGCGACGCTGCTCGACCGGAGGCGGTCATGTCGCCGCAGCGGGAACAGTCGTGAGCGCGCTGGCATCGGCACGGACCGGCATCGCGCTGGGCGTCAACATCGACCATGTGGCGACCCTGCGCCAGGCGCGCCGCGGGCAATATCCCGATCCGCTGCATGCGGCGCTGCTCGCGGAACAGTCCGGGGCGGACAGCATCACGCTGCATTTGCGCGAGGACCGTCGGCACATTCAAGACCGCGACGTCACTGTCATGCGGGAGGCGCTGCAGACGCGCATGAACCTGGAGATGGCGGTAACCGACGAGATGGTCCGAATCGCCCAACGCGTGGTGCCGCAGGATTGTTGCCTGGTACCCGAATCGCGCGAAGAGATCACCACCGAAGGCGGCCTGAACGTGGCCGGACAATTGGCGCGGGTGGGCGAGGCCTGCAGGGCGCTCGGCTCGTCGGGAATCAGAGTGTCGTTGTTCATCGATCCCGACGCCTTCCAAGTCGAGGCGGCGCAACGGGCCGGAGCTGCGGTGATCGAGTTGCACACCGGCACCTTCGCGCTAGCCGACGGCGCGGCGCAAGCGCGCGAGTTCGAGCGGCTGCGCTCGGCCGCGAAGCTGGCGGCATCCTTGGGACTGGTGGTCAATGCGGGCCACGGGCTCAACTACCACAACGTCGAACCCATCGCCGCGATCCCGGAAATCGTCGAGTTGAACATCGGCCACGCCATCATCGCACGGTCCATTTTCGATGGATTGCCGAAGGCGGTTCGCGACATGAAGGATCTGATGCGCGCGGCGCGGCGTTAAGGAGCCTGTGTGAGTATTTCGCGTGGCCGCGACCGCGGCAGATTTTTCCTCAGGCAAGGCGGAGCCGACGACGTTGGGTCGATACCCAATGAGGAGGCGACAACGCCGCATGAGGGAAAATCTGCCCGGTCCCTTTGGGTTGGCAGGGCCCTTTGCTCGTGCGTAAGCGTGGGGTTTACCCGTGTCATCGGATCGGTGCGACGGGGCGTCTGCGGCGTTGCACGGCTTGTCCGTGGAGCCCACCACGAACCGCGCCGCGCGCCTTGCATCCGCTCCCTCTCCCTGCCAACGCGGCTCACGAGAAATACTCACACAGGCTCCCCCTCGTGATATTCGGGATCGGAATCGATGTGCTCAAAGTGGACCGTATCGAGCGTGTGTTCAAGAAGCACGGCGAGCGCTTCGTTGGGCATTTGTTGATGCCGGAGGAGCGCCTTCAGCTCGAGCGCACGGCGCGTCCGGTGCGTTTTCTCGCGATGCGATTTGCCGCGAAAGAAGCGATCGTGAAGGGAATGGGCACGGGCTTTGCGCACGGGGTGTGGATACGCGACGTTGGCGTCGTGCAGAATTCCTGGGGTAAACCCGAGGTGGTGTACTCCGAACGCGGCGCGAAGGTGCGCGATGCCCTCGGTATCGGCGAAGGGCACGTCACCCTCACGGATGAGGCGGGATTGGTGGTGGCGGTGGCGGTGTTGATGCGGCGGGCGTCCGCGGCGCCGGGTTCGGCATGAACACCTTGGTTTTCGACATCGAGACGGTGCCGGACACCGAACTCGGCCGGCGCTTGTACGATCTCAAGAATCTGTCCGATGAACAAGTCGCGCAGATCATGTTCGCCAAGCGGCGCCAGGAAACCGGCAACGATTTCCTGTCGCATGAACAGCACCGTGTGGTCGCGATCTCGGTGGTGATGCGATCCAGGGATTCGTTGAAGGTGTGGAGCCTGGGGGAAGAGGGCTCGACCGAAAAAGATTTGATCGAGCGCTTTTTCGACGGTTTGGACAAGTTCACTCCGGATCTGGTGTCGTGGAACGGCGCCGGCTTCGATTTGCCCGTGCTGCATTACCGCAGCCTTCTGCACAGCGTGACCGCGGCGCGCTACTGGGAAATCGGCGATGGCGACAGTAGTTTCAGGTACAGCAATTACCTGAGCCGATTCCATTGGCGGCACATGGATCTGATGGACGTGTTGTCCGGATTCCAGGGCCGCGGACGCGCGAGTTTGGACGATGTGGCGACGCTCCTCGGTTTTCCCGGCAAAATCGGCATGCATGGCTCGCTGGTTTGGGACGTGTACTTGAAGGGTGGCCTCGCACGCATCCGCGACTACTGCGAGACCGACGTCTTGAATACCTATCTGGTTTATTTGCGCTTCCAGCTGCTGCGGGGGCATTTGAACGCCGTGGAACACGCCGGTGAAGTCGCGCGGGTGCGGAAATTGCTGACCGACTCTGCTGCGACGCACCTCAAAGAGTTCGAGGCATCGTGGCCCGCGACCTGAAGCTCGGGGACATCCAAGAGGCCGATGTCTTGGATCTTTCGCATGATGGCCGGGGGATCGCCCGGATCGACGGCAAGGCGGTGTTCATCGAGGGCGCCTTGCCGGGTGAGCGGGTACGCTTTCGTGTGTTCAAGCGGCGGCGGCGATTGGACGAGGCGGGTTTGGTCGAGGTGCTGACGGCATCGCCCGACCGTGTCGTGCCCAGGTGCCCGCATTTCGGGACTTGCGGCGGATGCTCATTGCAGCATCTGGCGCCGACGGCTCAATTGGTCGCCAAGGAGCGGCAACTGCTCGACAACCTCGAGCGCATCGGCCGGATAAGGCCTGCGCGCGTATTTGCGCCATTGCGGGGTCCCGAGTGGGCCTATCGGCGCCGCGCCCGCCTCGGCGTCAAATACGTCCATAAGAAGGGCCGCGTGCTCGCCGGTTTTCGCGAACGCGAAAAGCCGTACATCGCCGATATACGCCGCTGCGAGGTGCTCCTCGAGCGGTTTGCGACCCTGCCGGAGGACCTGGCCGCTCTCGTGGAAACCCTGTCATTGCGCGACAAGATCCCGCAGGTCGAGGTGGCGGCCGGCGATGATGTCCCTGGCAATGGTGCCCGTGGCGGCGCCAGCGGTGGTGTCCCTGGCCAGGGTGCCCCCCGCGGCCCCGGGGCGGGCGGCGCGGCTGCTCTGGTGTTTCGGGTCATGGAGACGCCCGGCCCGGACGATCTCAGCAAACTCGAGGCGTTTGGCGAGCGGCATGCCGTGCAGATCTATCTGCAGACCGGCGGGCTCGATTCCATCACGCCGCTGGGGGAGGGGTATGCACCGCTCAGCTATACGGTCGATGAGAACCGCATCACACTCGAGTTCGGGCCCGTGGACTTCATCCAAGTCAACCGCGAGATCAATAGATCCATGGTCGCTGCGGCCGTGGAACTCCTGCAACCGACCTCGGCCGACACGGTTCTCGACCTGTTTTGCGGGCTGGGCAACTTCACTTTGAGTCTGGGTGCTCGCGCGGCCCGGGTGGTCGGGGTGGAGGGCGATGCGGCCTTGGTGGCGAAGGCGCGGGCCAATGCAATCCGCAACGGTATGGGCAATGCGGACTTCTTCGTGGACAACCTGTTCGAGCCTGCGCGGCTTGGGGAGTGGGCGCAAAGTCCCTATGATTTGGTGCTTTTGGACCCTCCGCGGGCGGGCGCTGCTGAAATCCTGGAACGCATGCCACATTGGCGGCCGCGTAGGCTCGTGTATATTTCCTGTCATCCAGGGAGTTTGGCGCGAGACGCTGGGATCTTGGTGGAGGGCCACGGCTACCGACTGATCGGCGCAGGGGTGATGGATATGTTTCCGCATACGACACACGTCGAATCGATCGCGGTGTTCGAGAGACACGCATGAGCCTAGGGCCGCTCATGGTCGACATCGCGGGCACTGAATTGAGCCCGGAAGACCTCGAGGTCCTCCGCCACCCCCTGGTCGGCAGCGTCCTGCTGTTCACCCGCAACTACCGCAATCCAGAGCAGGTCGCCGCACTGACCGCGGCCATCCGGGCAGTGCGCACCCCGCATTTGTTGGTCGCAGTCGACCACGAAGGCGGCCGGGTGCAGCGTTTTCGGGAGAGCTTCACCAAGCTGCCGGCATCGCGGCCCTTGGGCCGTCGCTTCGACGAGGACCGTCGCGAGGCGTTGCAGCTGACCCGATCCATCGGTTGGCTCATGGCCAGCGAGCTACGAAGCATCGGCGTCGACTTCAGTTTCGCTCCCTGCGTCGATCTGGATTACGGCGTGAGCGAAATCATCGGCGATCGTTCATTCCATCGAAATCCGGACACCGTCGCCTCCCTCGCGGCCGCCTATATGTTGGGCATGCGCGACGCAGGCATGGCGGCGATCGCCAAGCACTTCCCCGGTCATGGCGCGGTGGCCGCCGACTCGCACGTGGCACTGCCGGTGGACCGGCGCGAACTCAGCGACATGGAAGGCGACATGCGGCCGTATCGGTCGCTCATCGAAAACAATCTTGCGGGCGTCATGGCGGCCCACGTGGTGTATCCCGCCGTCGACGAATTACCAGCCAGCCTATCGCGACGATGGATCATGGATATCTTGCGCGGCGAGTTGGGCTTCCACGGCTGCGTGTTCGCCGATGATCTTTCCATGGCGGGCGCCGTGGCGTTCGGCGATGTGGTGGAGCGCACGCGCCTCGCTCACGTGGCGGGCTGCGATGTGCTGCTCATTTGCAACGATCGAGCTGCCGTTTCGACGGTGCTGGATAACTTCAAGCCGGACTTGACGGCTCCCGCGTCCCAGGCACGCCTGGTACGCATGCGGGCCCGCGGTGAATCTCCCTCAGGCCTTACCGCCGACCCCCACTGGCTGGAAACGGTGCAGCGGATCGTCAATCTTTCGGCCGCGCCACCGCTGGTGCTGACCGAGAGACCGTCATGACGAGCTTCGATGTGGATATTTATCGCCGCTTGCTCGAGAGTTCTCCCGAGGGGGTGGTGCTGGTGGATGCGCAAAATCCAGAGCATCCCGTGGTGTACGCAAATCCCGGGTTCGAATCCTTGACCGGCTATGCGGCCGGCGATCTCGTCGGTAAAAATCTCCGGCTACTGCAAGGCGACGATCGAGATCAGGATGCTCGGCATCGCTTGCGCGACGCCCTAGGCAAAGGCGAGTCGTGCCGCGTTCTACTGCGCAATTACCGCAAGGACGGCACGGTCTTTTGGAACGAGATGACGGTACTGCCGCTGCGCGATGCGGAAGGCCGTATCACGCATTTCGCGGGACATCACCGCGATGCCGGCGAACGGCTGCGCATCGATCCCAAGCTGTCGAGGGATTCGTTGAGCGGCGCGCATCAACCCACGGCGGTCGCCATCCGCGACGATCGCTTGACCGGTTTGTTCACGCTGCCGTACCTCGAGGAATTGTTGAAACGCGATTGGGCGGTCGCGCAGCGCGAGGGCCGCAGCATCGCGGTGTTCGCCATCGACATCGATTCCCTGGACCTGTACAACGCGACGTTCGGACGTGCGGCGGGCGACTCCGCCATCCGTCGCGTCGCTCACTGCGTCTCAGGATGCCTGCGCCGCTCGAGCGACGTCACCGCGCGCATCGACGGCGGCAGCCTCATGGCGTTCGCGCCCGGAGTCTCCAATGAGCAGGCCATGCGGGTGGGGCAGATGATGGCAGAGCGCGTTCGGGATTTGCGAATCCATCATCCACGCTCCGCAGTGCTGCGCTACGTGAGCGTGAGCGTCGGCGTCAGTGCCGCGGTTCCCGGTGCGACGGACGAGCCGGTGATGCTCATCGAAAAATCGCAGCGGCACTTGAAGCTGGCGAAACAATCGGGCCGCAATCAGGCGGCATGAAGCGCGCCGGTGAATTTCAGTCGTGCCGTAGCGGGCTTTGCCCGTGTGCGCGCTTCGCTTCTAGCCCAAGCTGGGGCGCGCCGTTTTGGAATGTGAGCGGGTGCTCGTTTGCCGGCGGGTTTTCGTGACGGACGTCACGACTTGCCGATGTGCGGCGTAAGGGATTGCCTGAAACACGACCGTCGTACGACGGGATGGGGAAAACTCTGGTACGAAGTCACCGGAAGGTTCGCACGAGAATGACGACTATGCGCTCAATGCAACGCTCGCGTCTCCAAGTGACCGCAGCGGACTGTGGAAACTCGGCGGACGTCTATCAGCTCGTACCAGCGCCGAGCCGAGGCCAGTTCCTTGTCAAAACATAAACGACCAGCGATTCGAGTTCTCGTCGCCGACGATGAGGCGGAGATTCGCGACGCCTACCGGCAAGTGTTGCTCGACGTCGACATGAGCGGTGAGACGATGGTGTTCCGCAATTTGCGTGACCGGCTGTTCGCGAAGGACCCTTCGCAACAGACCCTCAAGCAGCCTGCCGGCAGTAGCACCACCTTCGCTCCCGTCTTTTGCGAAGACGCCGAGACGGCCGTGGCGGCCGTCCGTGATGCGATCGCCGCCGACGAGCCCTTCGCCGTCGCGTTCCTGGATATGCGCATGCCGCCGGGGCCGGACGGCGTATGGGCCGCGGCCCGAATTCGCGAGCTGGACCCGGCCATCGAAATCGTCGTGTGTACGGCATACTCGGATGTCGATCCTGCCGAGATCGGCGCCATCGTGCCGCCGGAGGAAAAGCTTTCGTATTTGCAGAAGCCGTTTCATCCGCACGAAATTCGGCAGATGACCATCTCGTTGGCGAGCAAGTGGCGGGCCGAGCACCGCATCGTGAAGCTCGCCTATTTCGACACCCTGACCGGTCTTCCGAATCGAGAGCAGTCGCGCAACCGCTTGAAGAGCGCACTGGAGGTAACGAAGGTCCACCAACGGATGCTGGCGGTCCTTTATCTCGATCTGGATAATTTCAAGCGCGTGAACGACACGCTCGGTCATGCCGTCGGGGATGAATTGCTGACTCTCGTCGCATCACGGTTGCGTCATTCGCTGCGGTCGGATGACATGGCCGGCCGCGACGCTACATCGCCTTCGCGATCGAATCACATCGGCCGCCTGGGCGGAGACGAATTCATCGTGATCCTGCCGAACATAGGCACTGCGGACGACGCGTCCGCCGCGGCCGCTCGATTGATCGCGGACCTGCAGGCGCCGGTGCGGCTCGCTCTGCACACCTTGGTGGTCACGCCGAGCGTCGGTATTTCCTTGTATCCGGGCGACGGTGCGGACGTGGACACGCTGTTGCGCAACGCGGACCTCGCGATGTATTTCGCCAAGCGCAAAGGCCCGGGCATGTACGCATTTTTCGACGCGGCAATGAACGATGCGGCTCTGCGTCGCTTTACCATGGAAGCGAAGCTGCGTGGTGCGCTCGAACGAGGCGAATTCAGTTTGTGCTACCAACCGCAATTCGACGTGAGCACCGGCGCACTGGCGGGCATGGAGGCGCTGCTGCGCTGGACGAACGACGAATTGGGCGCCGTGGCGCCGACGGATTTCATACCGGTCGCCGAGGAAACGGGGCTCATATTGGCGATCGGCGAATGGGTGCTTCGGACCGCCTGCCTCCAAGCCAAGGCATGGCTCGACGAAGGACTGCCGGTGCCTCGAATGGCCGTCAATGTTTCGGTTCAACAGTTCATGTTCAAGGACTTTCCGGCGACGGTGGCATCCATCATCGCGGAGAGCGGCATCGACCCGTCGCTGCTCGAGCTGGAGATCACCGAATCCATCGTCATGAAGGACGAAGCGTGGGCGGAGACGGCGTTGCGCAAGTTGAAGGATTTGGGGGTGCTGCTCGCCATCGATGATTTCGGAACCGGCTATTCGAGTTTCGGACGCCTGCGCCATTTCGCGGTCGACCGCCTGAAGATCGATCAGTCCTTCATGACCAGCCTGATCGATTGCGGCGACGATCGCGCGATCGCGGCCGCCATCATTGCGATGTCGCGCTCATTGCGAATCAGCGTCACTGCGGAAGGCGTCGAAAGCTTGCCGCAACTTCTGTTCCTTCAGGAACACGAGTGTCACGAGGTGCAAGGATCTCTATTCAGCCATGCACTACCCGTCATCGATGCGCGCCAGTTGCTGTGCCGGGCCGCCGAAGTATCGGCTGGAACCCGCACGCAACGCTTGAGATCATTGATGGGTAAAGCCTAATCTTAAGGGGCTAGCGGTAAACGAGCTTTCCATCGCTGTCAAGCACGGCGAGGACGAGCACGGCAATGTCGGCGTGCACCTACGGCGGATTGGGATGAGCTGGTCATGGCCTCGCGCAATCGCGCTGGTAGAGTAAATCCCGACCCTCGATTCGCTCCGTTCCGCAAACCAGTAGCATGTATCATTACGCGTCCGACGGCGCCGTTCAGGCGTCTGTCGGATCAAATACCTTAAGGAGTCTCAATGGCAATTGCACCTGCTTCATTCGCCGCGATTACGCTGCCGCCGCTTCCCTGGCCTGAGAACGCGCTGGATCCGGTGATTTCTGCGAATACGATTGGCTTCCACTACGGGAAGCACCACAAGACCTATGTCGACAATGTGAACAAGTTGATCGCCGGAACGGATTACGCTGATATGCCCCTGGAGAAGATCGTCAAAACGACGGCGGGCAAGGCCGACAAAATCGGAATTTTCAACAACGCGGCGCAGATCTGGAACCACACTTTTTATTGGAACAGTCTGCGCGGCAAGGGCGGCGGCGAGCCTCCGTCGACACTGAAACAAAAGATCGATGCTGCGTTCGGCAGCGTCGACGCTTGCAAGAAGGAATTGTCCACTGCTGCCGTGGGCCAATTTGGCAGCGGCTGGGCGTGGCTGGTGCTGGACGGCGATAAACTCAAAGTCGTCAAGACCGCCAACGCCGAGACCCCTATCACCCAGGGTTTGAAACCGTTGGTCACCATCGATGTGTGGGAGCACGCCTATTATCTGGATTACCAGAATAAGCGTGCCGACCATGTGAACGCGGTACTCGATAAACTCATCAATTGGGAGTTCGCCGAGAAAAACCTGTATTGATGTCGAGTCGATTGCGAACTCGCGAATAGGCCGGCGCGCGGCATCCCGCGCGCGCGGCCGCGATTTGACTTCCAACGCTGTGGGAATTCGAGCCGCGGATTCGGCGTGGGCGCCTACAGATATTTTGGACAGCGCGACTTATGGTTCCAGCTCGTTTCCATAAAGGGCTAGGACTATGAATTTGATGAAGCGGGTAATCGCGATGTGCGCAGTCTTATCGGTATCGGTGGGATCGGCCTACGCCGCCAGTAGCTACCAAGAGACCATCGCGCTTTTCAAGAACGCCGGCCAGAGCGCCAGCTTTTTCAATAAAAGCTATGGATACGCGGTATTCCCGACCGTGGGGGAGGGTGCACTCGGAGTGGGGGCCGCGCGGGGCAAGGGTCATGTATACGTTCATGGAAAGTGGGTGGGCGATGTGACCATGACCCAGTTGAGCGTCGGCCTTCAGGCGGGCGGAAAGGCGTTCAGCCAGATCATATTTTTCGAGGACAAGCGGGCACTCGATGAGTTCGAGTCCGGTTCGTTCGAATTCGGGGCGGATGCCAGCGTCGTGGCTGTAACCGCCGGCGCCTCGGCGAGTACCGGCACGACTGGCGCGGATACCACCCTCAGCGGCGGAACCAAGAACGCCACCACACGCGGTGAGTACCAGAAGGGCATGGTGGTGTTCACCATTGCGAAGGGCGGCCTCATGGGCCAGGCGTCGGTTGCCGGCGAGAAATTCAGCTACAAGCCGCGCGAAGAATCGTAGGCCGCGCGACTACCGCGCGACCAGACCGCGTGGCGGGTGCTGTGGGACAGCGCTGGCAGGATGACCTGGGCGAAACCTACATACGCCGTCCCAATTCCAAGTGATAGTGGTGGCGAGTTTCATGCCGTAAGGCCGTACCTACACACAACTCGTAGCGACGAGTCCCTATATCTTAGGAGTAACAATGAAAAAGTTAGTATTGACCGGTCTGATTGCCGCTGGCGCGTTCTATTTACCGATGGCGATGGCCGACGATTACAAGGGTGATAGCGATGCAGACCGATCGCACCCCGGGGCCTACGTGAAAGATTCCGTGATCACTGCCAAGGTCAAATCCAAGTTGGCGGCGAAACACATGGAAACGTTGATGAACATCAAGGTCGACACCGACAACCAAGGTGTCGTGTGGCTCAGCGGCAAAGCACCCACCAAGGACGCCAGCGATCTTGCGGCGATGCTAGCCAAGGACACCGAGGGCGTTACTTCAGTCCACAACAAAATCGTCATCTCCGACTAGGTCGGCGCTCGCTATTTCAGCGACGCGAACGACATCACGCCCCGAACCCACGTTCGGGGCGTTCTCTTGCACCGGGTGCCGTTTGGAGACGGGGGGCCGCTCACGCCGGTTCCTTTGCGAACACCAGCAGTCGATTGTTTGCCGGCAGATCATGGTCCGCGGCCAGCCTGAGCCCGAATCCCGCCGCAAGCTTTTTCACTGATTGTATGTCGCGCACTCCGGAGTCGGGGTCCCGCTCCCGCAGGCTTCGGTCGAACTCCACATTGCTGGGGACGTGTTGCCCTTCGTAGCGGAACGGGCCGTAGACGCAGAGCACGCCGCTCGATGCCAATGTCCCGCCGATCCCTTGAAACATGGTGGTCACTTCGGGCCATGACATGATGTGCAAGGTGTTGGCGGTGAATATGGCATCGACCGAGCGCAAAGGCCAGACGGGCTGCCGCACGTCGAGCACCAAGGGTTGGCGCAGATTGGGGCCTCCTTCGGCTTGAATGCGAGCCGCGAGCTCCGGCAGGGCGCCCAGGCGCTCGGTGGGGTGCCAGGTAAGGTGCCGCAGTTGCGTCGCGAAATGCACCGCATGCTGGCCGGTCCCGCTGCCGATTTCCAGCACCTGGGAGCGGTCCGCGAAAATCGTACGCAATACCTCGAGTATGGGTTCCTTATTGCGCTCGCAGGCTTGTGAGAAGGGCAACATGCGCGACTCCAACCGTCTATCGACATCATTATACCAAGCGGCACGCGAGCGGGCGCCTACCCGCTCGAAAACGTTGAAATTGTTACTCATTCGACGCGTCTTTCGCTACAGTGTCGACCCCACCGATAGGGCCACGTGAGGAGATTTGAGATGTCGATTTCCGTATATGATATTTCCATTCCAGCGTTGAGCCGCGGCTTGAGCAACCTATCCGCAATTCTGGATAAGGCTGCCGCGCATGCCGCCGCCAAAAAGTATGATTCCGTCGTGCTGGCGCAATTGCGCTTGTATCCGGACATGCATGCGCTGGTTCGTCAAGTCCAGATCGCCTGCGATACCGCGAAGGGTGCCGCTGCGCGCCTTGCGGGAGTCGACGTTCCGAAACATGAGGACACGGAATCGACCCTCGATGAACTCAAGCAGCGCATTGCGAAAACACGCGACTTTCTCAAGACCGTGAGCGCCGACCAAGTGAACAGTGCCGAGACGCGCACCATCGAAATCAAGTTTCCCAACGGTGCTTGGAAGTTCACGGCACTTGCTTACGTCACCGATTTCGTGCTGCCGAACTTCTATTTCCATGAAAGCATGGTGTATGCGCTGCTGCGCAAGAGCGGAGTGGAAATCGGCAAGACCGACTTTCTGGGTGCCATTCAGTAACAGCGCTCCTGCTCGCGCAGCGACTTGTGGGACGGGGTCGCCGACCCCGTAGGAGCCGCGCGCAAGCGCATGCTCATGCTCGCGCAGCGACTTTAGGACGGGGTCGCATCGACCCCGTAGGAGTTGCGCGCAAGCGCATGACAACCCTACGCCAAAAGTTCGACCAACAACTCGATTCGCGTGAACAGATTCTCTTCGGTGCGCGCATCATGAGTGAAGCGTAGTTTCAGCGGGCCGTCGAGACGGTAGTCCTTCGGCTTTCCCTGCACCAATTTCAGGACGCGCTTCGCGTCTATCCGGTTCTGTTCCTCGAAAATGATGTAGCCGCTGGTGGCGCCCGCATCTATTTTTCGAATGCCCAGTTCGCCCGCGCGCAGCTTGATCTGTGCGGATCGGAACAGTGACTGCGCGTACTGCGGCATCGGCCCGAAGCGATCGATCATCTCGACCTTGAGTTCGTCGAGTTCCTCGCGTGTTTGAGTGCTTGCGATACGCTTGTACAGAACCAAGCGCAGATGCACATCCGGTACGTAGTCCTCCGGGATCAAGGCGGGCAAATGCAATTCCACCTCGGGGCCGACGTCCATCGGCTTGTCGAGGTCTGCCTGCTTTCCCGACTTCAGGGCGGCAACTGCGCGCTCCAACAATTCCATGTACAAGTTGTAGCCGATTTCCTGGATCTGGCCGCTCTGCTCCTCTCCCAATAATTCGCCGGCCCCGCGAATCTCCAGATCGTGAGTCGCGAGCGTGAATCCGGCGCCGAGTTCTTCGAGCGACTCCAGGGCTTCCAGCCGCTTGACCGCATCCGCCGTCATCGCCTTGCGCGGCGGTGTGATCAAATAGGCATAGGCCCGATGGTGCGATCGGCCGACACGACCGCGTAGTTGGTGGATCTGCGCGAGTCCGAAACGATCGGCGCGATCGATGACGATGGTATTGGCCGTGGGCACGTCGATACCGCTTTCGATGATGGTGGTGCATACCAGCACGTTGAAGCGGCGATGATAGAAATCCAGCATCAGCTGTTCCAACTCACGCTCGCGCATTTGACCGTGGCCCACGGCGACATGTGCTTCGGGCACGAGTTCGCGAATGGCTTGCGCGGTTTTTTCGATGGTCTCGATGGTGTTGTGGACGAAGTAAATCTGGCCGCCACGGCGAATCTCGCGCATGGCAGCTTCCCGAACCACGGTTTGATTCCATTCCAGCACGAAGGTTTTCACGGCGAGCCGCTCGGCGGGCGGGGTCGTGATGAGCGACAGATCGCGCAATCCGCCCATGGCCATGTTGAGAGTTCGCGGTATCGGCGTCGCCGTCAGGGTGAGAACGTCCACCTCCGCGCGCAGCGCCTTGAGCTTTTCCTTGTCGCGCACACCGAAGCGGTGTTCTTCGTCGATGACGACCAAACCGAGATCCTTGAATTTCACCTTGCCCTGAAGCAGGCGCTGAGTGGCGATGACGATGTCGACCGATCCCGCGGCCACCCCGCCGATCACGGATTCGGCTTCTTTGTTGGTGCGAAACCGCGACAGGCTTTCCACGCGGACCGGCCAATCCGCGAAGCGGTCGGTGAATGTGGTGAAGTGCTGTTGGGCGAGCAGGGTGGTGGGCACCAAAACGGCCACCTGCTTGCCGGCTTGCACGGCGACGAACGCGGCGCGGAGCGCGACCTCGGTCTTGCCGAAGCCCACATCGCCGCAAATCACCCGGTCCATGGGTTTATCCGACTTGAGATCGCTCAACACCTGTTCGATGGCCGAGGCTTGATCGGCGGTTTCCTCGAAGCGAAATCCGGCCTGAAAGGCGCGATATTCGGCATCTCCGGACGCCATCCGCGTGCCTTCGCGCGCTGCCCGCCGCGAGTAGAGGTCCAACAGCTCCGCGGCCACATCGCGGATGCGCTGCGCCGCTTTGCGCCGCGCCTTCTGCCATTGCTCGCCGCCGAGTTTGTGCAGCGGAGCGGTCTCCGCCGGCGCGCCGGTATAGCGCGAGACGAGATGCAGCGCCTGCACGGGGACGTAAAGCTTGTCGTTGTCGGCGTATTCGATGACGAGGAATTCGCCGGTGTATCCGGCGACATCCATGGTCTGCAAGCCGACATATCGCCCGACGCCGTAGGATTCGTGCACCACGGGCGCGCCTATGCGCAGGTCCGACAGCTCCTTGAGTATCTTGGCGGGGTCGCGCTCGGCACGGCGGCGGCGGCGCTCCTGACGGGCACGGTCGCCGAACAACTGCGCCTCGGTGAGAATCTCCAGGGGCGGCGATTCCAACCGCAGACCCGACACCGCGGGCGATACCGCAACGCCCAGCTTCTGGTCGGAGGCGACGAAACTCGCAAAACTGTCGAACACCTTTGCGTGAATACCGCGTCCACGCAGCAAATCGAGCAGCAGCTCGCGACGACCGGCGGATTCGGCGGCGAGCAAAATTCGCGCGGGGCTGGAAGCCAGGTGGGCCTCGAGTTCCGCCGCCGGCTGTTCAGCCCGAGGGTCGATGCGAACCAAGGCCGGCGCCGCACTCGCGAAATTCTGAACGCGGCCCGGGGTTTCCGGCGGCCACTCGAACGTGCGCAGGTCAATCCGTTGCCACGCCGCGAACTCGGTTTGGAACTCCGCCGGCGGCAGGTAGAGCTCGGAAGGATCCAGAATGGGTCGATGCCGGTCATGGCGCAGTTGCTCGTGCCGTTCGACAATACCGTTCCAAATGGCGTCCGCCGATCCACTGGCCTCGTTCATGTCGACCACCGTGCTGGTGGGCGGCAAGTACTCGAACAGATGCGACGTGCGGTCGAAGAACAGCGGCAGAAAGAACTCGAGGCCGCCCGACGCTTGACCGGCGCTGACATCGCGATAAACGGCCTGCTCGGTGAGATCGCCCGTGAAGCGCAGGCGGTAGCGACGGCGAAATTCGCGCACCGCATCCGGATTGAGCGGTGTTTCGCGCGCCGGCAACAACTGAATCCGATCCAATTTTTCCCCCGAGCGCTGCGTGTCGGGATCGAAATGACGGATGGTCTCGACGTCCCGGTCCAGCATGTCGATTCGGTAGGGACTATCGGAGCCCATCGGAAACACATCGAGCAGCGAACCGCGCACCGCGAATTCGCCATGCGCAACCACTTGGGTCACGGCGGCGTATCCGGCCAGGGTCAAACGGGCTCGCAGTGCATCCAAATCGAGAGTCTCGCCGACATGCACTTTGAGAGAGTGGGCCTCGATGTAACTGCGCGGGGCCAGCCGCTGCAGCAAGGTGTCGATGGCCACCAGCCAGACGCCTTTTCGGGCGCGCGGCAGCTCTGCCAGCGTCGCGAGCCGGGCCGAGGTGATATCGGGATGCGCCGAGAAGCTATCGTACGGCAGGGTCTCCAGATCCGGGAAAACCCTCACTGGCAGCCGCTCTCTCACGAAAAACGCAATCTCGTCGCTCAGAGCCTCGGCGTCGCGCGAGTTCTGCGTAATGACGATCAACGGCCCGGCAGCGATCGCCGCGGCTTCGGCCACGCACAGCGCAGCGGCGGCACCGTAGAGCTTGCCCCATTTGATGAGCGGGAAATCGGCGGTGGGAAGGCCTGGATCGATTAAGGACATTGCTTCGCGATTTTCGAGACAAAAACGCCCGCCGCGAAACTTCAAGTCGCGGTGGGCATGGACTCAACAGAAGGGAATGTTACGCGATTCGCTTCAAGAATTCGCAATCACGCTGTGAATTACATGTTCGTGTTCAAAATAGACCACAAAACCGGGATATTCCCAGCGCGAGATCGGCGGTTTGCCGACGGCCGGCACTTTGCTGACCGGTGCGCCGAACTTGGTCGACACCTGATCCATGGTCATACCGCGCCTCGGCGTGGTGACGTCGGAGTCCTTTACAGCAATGCCGTTATCCACCGCGATGGTTTCGGCCCGGCCCGATTCGGCCAAACCGGTGAATCCCGCGAGCCCAGTGGTCAGGATTGCGGCAACCAGCAGGTTTCGAAAATCCATGGCATACCTCATTGATTACGCATAAAAGCGCTAGTTTTGCCGACGAATCATAGCACCGCCCCCAGGGGGCAATAGTTGACCGATTTAACACTCTGATTACGTTGATTTTTATTCCACCTGTCAGACGCGCACCCGCGGTGCGGCGCGCTGTGGTTTAATCGCCGCGCATGTTCCAGCCCGTTCCAGTCTTCGTGGGCCTGCGGTATTCGCTGGCCCGTGAGCACAGTTTCTTCGTGTCCTTCATCACGTGGGTGTCCCTGCTCGGTGTCGCGCTGGGCGTGGCGATTTTGATCGTGGTGCTGTCCGTCATGAACGGCCTCGGCTCGGAACTTCGGGACCGCCTGCTGAGCTCATCGGCACATGCCAATTTGAGTGCCGGAGGGGCAGCGATCCCGGATTGGCGGCAACGGATCCAACAACTGAAAGGCGCACCGGAGCTGGTCGGTGCCGCCCCCTATCTCGACACCGATGCGATGCTGAGCCGGCAGCCTGCGATGAGCGGTGCCGTCGTCAGAGGCATCGACCCACAAATGGAAGCTCAGGTCTCAACGATTGCGGACTCGATGCGCGAGGGGAAACTCAGCGATCTGGAACCGGGCCAGAACCGAATCATCCTGGGCCGAATGCTCGCGTATCAGCTGGAAGTGGGAATGGGGGATGCCGTTACCGTCATGACGCCTGGAACCGAGGAGGCGGGCGCGAACTCGGGCGCTATCGTTCCCGTCCTGCGGGAATTCTATGTGGCGGGAATCTTCGAACTCGGGCTGCAGGAACATGACAGCTCGTTGGCACTCATCAACTTGGAGGACGCGCAAACTCTGCGCCGGCTTGCGGGACCCAACGGAATTCGGCTCAAGTTCGACGACGTGCTGAAGGCGCCCGCGCTGGCTCGGGCCGCTGCTTCACGGCTCGAGCCTGGATTGCTGCTGCGCGACTGGACCCAGGACAACGAAGCCTACTTTCGCGCCATACGCATCGAAAAGACCATGATGGCGTTGATCCTCATGCTGATCGTTGCGGTCGCCGTATTCAATATCGCAGCGACTTTGGTCATGGTGGTCAGCGACAAGCGGACGGACATCGCCATTCTGCGCACCCTGGGCATGAGTCCGCGCGGCGTGCTGGCGGTGTTCATGACGCAGGGGGTGCTCATCGGATGGATCGGCACCGCCATCGGTGTCGCCGCCGGCGTCGCCGTCGCACTGCACGTGCCGTTTCTGGAACAGGTGCTGGACCTTCACATCATGGATCCGGACGTGTACTACATATCGACGATTCCGAGCGAAACCCGCGCGGCCGATGTCGTCAGCATCACCTTGGCGGCGCTGATGCTCACCTTCGTGGCGACCATTTATCCCGCGTTGCAAGCCGCCAAGACACAGCCCGCCGAGGCGCTGCGCTACGAATGACGCGCTACTGGTACGAGGGTTTTTTGGGCCTGCGCTACCTGCGCGCTTCGCGTGGCCGCGGGGCTATTTCCTTGATCGCGGGCATTGCGATGATCGGCCTCGCGCTCGGGGTTGCCGTGTTGATCGTCGTGCTGTCGGTCATGAACGGCTTCGAGGAGGAACTGCGCACCAGAATATTGAGCCTCACGGCGCATGCCACGATTACCGGTCTCGAGGGCCGCATATCGAACTGGCGTCCGGACGTATCCAAGCTCGAACACTTTGCCGGCGTGGTCGCCGCCGCGCCCTACATCGAAGAGCAGGGCATGGTGACGCACGGGAACAAGTCCGCCGGGATTCTGCTGCGCGGCGTGTTGCCCGATGCGGAACGCCGAGTCGCGGACCTTACGCCGCACTTGCTGAGCGGCCGCTTGAACGATCTGGTGGCGGGCAAGTATCGAGTGATACTGGGTAAGGATCTGGCGGAAGAGATCGGCGCTAAACTCGGCGATCGAGTGGTCGTGATCGTGGCGCAGGGCGACGTCACGCCGGTCGGCGTCATGCCGCGCATGCGGGCATTCGAAGTGGCCGGAATCATCGCCGTCGGCATGTACGAGTACGACCGCCGCATTGCGTTGTTTTCGATGCAGGACGTCGCCAAGCTGCTGCGCATGGGAGACGACATCACCGGAATACGGCTGAATGTCGCCGACATGTACGCCGCGCCGCGCGTGGTGCGCGACTCCGCCCTGGCGCTCGGCGGCAGCTACCTCGTCGAGGATTGGACCACGCAGCACGCGAATTTTTTCCGCTCCATCGAAATCACCAAGCGCATCCTGTTCATCATGCTGTCCGCCGTGGTCGCCGTCGCCGCATTCAACATCGTCTCGACCATGGTGATGGTGGTCAAAGCCAAGCGCCGGGATATCGCTATTCTACGAACCTTCGGCTCTTCGCCGCGCAGCGTGTTGTCGATTTTCGTCGTTCAGGGCAGCCTGATCGGCACGCTCGGCATCGCCCTCGGGGTGATCTTGGGCGTGCTCATCGCGATCAACTTGCAGAGCCTGGTCCACGGTCTGGAAGACCTGGTCGGTTTCAAGTTCCTGGACGCGCGCGTCTATTTCATGAGCGATCTGCCGGCCCACGTCCGGTTTTCGGACGTCGTGAAAATCTGCGCATTCGCTTTCGTTCTGGCGTGCATGTCGACGCTCTATCCTGCCTGGCGCGCCGCGCGCCTGCTGCCCGCCGAATCCTTGCGCAATGATTGAGGACCGAAGCCGTGACCGAACCCGGAAATAAAGTGCTCGAAGGCTCAGGGCTGGTCAAGGAGTTCATCCAAGGCGGGGTGACTTTACAGGTGTTGAGCGGCGCCTCCATCACCGTCCGGGCGGGCGAGCGCATCGCCATCGTGGGGGCCTCCGGCTCGGGCAAGACCACGTTGCTGCAACTGCTCGGCGGCTTGGATCTGCCGACGCGCGGCACGGTGGAGATCGCGGGATCCGCAATGAATAGCTTGAACGACACGGAACGTGGCCGCCTGCGTAATCAGGCCGTGGGCTTCGTCTATCAATTCCATCACTTGCTGCCGGAATTCACCGCTCTCGAGAACGTGGCAATGCCCCTGTTGGTCAGACGCGAAGGGTCGGCCGCGGCGAAGGCGGCGGCCGCGGCAATTTTGACGCGAGTGGGTTTGGCGGCGCGGCTCGACCATCGACCGTCGCAGCTCTCCGGCGGCGAGCGTCAACGCGCGGCGGTGGCCCGCGCGCTGGTCACCCGCCCGCGGTTGGTATTGGCCGACGAACCGACGGGAAATCTCGACGGCGTGAATGCCGCGCAGGTGTTCGAGCTGATGCTGGAGCTCAACCGCGAATTGCAGACCAGCCTGGTCATCGTGACCCACGATGAACGGCTGGCCGCGCGCCTCGACCGGCGGATCACCCTGGTGGACGGGATTCTAGTGGAACGCGGCGCCGCGCAGGCTTGATCGCGAGCGGCGGCGGCGCAACCGATACAGTACGCGCGCGCGCCACACGCACTGCGCGAGCAAATAGCCGAGCGCCGCCGCGGTCAGGCCCAACACCAACGCGCCGAGGAGCAAGGGCTGCCACAGCTGGTGAAGCTGCGAACGAAGATTGTGATGGCCGAGCCCGTGGAGCACGGGCATGAGATTCAGCCCCATGAGCTTCGCTCCCACCCAGATGGAACCGACCACCTGCGGAAACCAAGTGAACGGATTGCTGACGAATACCGTCGCAAACAGCACGGGAATATTCAATCTGAACAGTATCCCGAGCAGGGCGCACAACGTGAGATGCAGCGGCAGAAGCGGGGTGGGCGGAACGAATGCAATCAGCAATCCCAGCGAAAATGCGCGAATGACGCTGTTCCGCTTGAAGGTCCAGCAACCCCGATCGACCACCAGCGCGCCAAAAGGTTTCAAACACCAGAGTTTCTCCAGCGTGTGGCGCTCCGGTGTAATGCTTTTGACCCAGCGTTGCATGGATTGCGGTTCACTCCCCCAGAGCGGCCATTATGCCGTTTCCGCGGATTGAGGGTACGCCCTAGTGCCCATTACTGAAAACTGTGACTTCTGCCCGCCGGGCGGTATCTCAAGCGTCGGCGCTCAAGTATCATGCCCGCAGATCCAAGACTTACCAATGAGGACGCAATGTGGGAGATCATCCGCGCCGGCGGCGGCTTCATGTGGCCGATCATTTTATGTTCGATTGCGGCGGTGGCCATCATACTGGAGCGCTCGTGGACCTTGCAGAGCAGCAGGGTCATTCCGCGCGATCTTTCGCAAAAAGTCTGGAATTGGATCGAAGCGGACCAACTGAGCGATAAGCTCGTGGTCGCTCTGGAACAGAATTCGCCGTTGGGCAAGCTGCTCGCCATCGGTCTCGCCAACCGGTACAAGCCGCGCGCCTTGATGGTCGAGCGTCTCGAGGATGGCGGCCGGCACGTGATCCATGAACTGGAGCGATTTCTCAACACGCTCGGGACCATCGCCTCCGTGGCTCCGTTGCTGGGGTTGCTGGGTACGGTCGCCGGCATCATCCACGCTTTCAATGCCATCACGGCCAATGGCATCGGCGACCCGAGGACGTTGTCGGGCGGTATCGGCGAGGCGCTCATCACCACCGCCGCGGGCCTCACGGTGGCGATTCCCTCGTTGATCGCGTATCGCTTTCTGCGCGGCAAGGTCGAACGTCTCGTCATTCGCATGGAAAAGGAAGCCATGAAGCTCGTGGATGCGTTGGACGAGCGCGGCAACATGAGCAATGCGAGCGCCTGATTGTGAATCTCCGGCCGCGCCATCGCGAAGATCCTGAGATCAACCTGATCTCGCTCATCGACGTACTGTTGGTGCTGCTGATCTTTTTCATGGTATCGACCACCTTTCAGCAAGAGGGGCGGGTCAAGGTTCAACTGCCTCAGGCCAGCCAAATTCCGCTGCCGCGGGGCTCCAAGGAGCCGTTGGTGATTACCGTCACCGCGGAGGGCACCTACCGCGTCAATGAACGCACTCTCATCAATGCTTCCGCGGATACCTTGCGGGCGGCACTCGTCAAGGAGGCGGGCGCTGAGCGCGGCCCCCTCACGATTCGCGCGGATGCACGCTCCACTCATCAAGCCGTGGTCACGGCGATGGACGTCGCGGGGCGGCTCGGATTTGCGCAGCTCAATATTGCGACGGTTCACGAGGGCGGAGCCCCTTGAGCGCGAGTCCCGCCGCGAGTGTCGTTGTTCCGCAACCTGATGTCAGCTCCTGGTCCATATATCGGCGTCTCTTGCGCTACGCGAGGCCGTACCTCGGCGTCTTCATGGTCGGTGTGCTCGGCATGGCACTGTTCGCGGCAACCGAGTCCGCGTTGGCCTATCTGGTCAAACAATTCTTCAACGGCGCGTTCATTCGGAAAAATCCCGAGATTCTGTGGAAGATTCCCATCGGTGTCGTGGTGCTGTTCACCTTGCGCGGGATCGGCGACTTCGTGCAGAACTACTATCCCAGCTACGTCGGACGGCAAGTCGTCAAAGGTCTGCGACGCGACGTGTTCTCACACTATCTGCGCCTGCCCACGGCCTATCTCGATCGACAGCAGTCCGGTCACCTATTGTCCAAACTGACGAACAACATAGAGCTCGTAGCGGGCGCCGCGACGACCGCATCGATTTCGTTGATCGGCGACACCCTGACCATCCTCGGCTTGCTCGCGACGTTGTTCTACATGAACTGGCGGCTCGCCATTTTTTGCATCGCTGCGGCGCCCATCATCGCCTGGCTCATGCAAATCGCCAACAGCAGCTTTCGCCGCTACAGCACGCGTATTCAAAATTCGATGGGCGATATTACGCGGGTGGCCAAAGAGGCAATCGATGCGCACCGCCTGATAAAAATATTCAATGCCGAGGATCACCAGACCGAGCGCTTCGAGCACGCCAATGAACTCAACCGCGCGTCCAACATGAAGTTGGCGCGCGCCAAATCCATCAGCAATCCCGTCGTCCAGTGCATCGCATCCATTGCGTTGGCGAGCGTACTGTATGTGGCGATACGGCAGGTGTTCGCACACGACATGCAAGTGGACGAATTCATCGGATTTCTTACCGCGTTGATGCTGATTCCTTCGCCGCTGCGCAGCTTGGTCAACGTCAGCGGCCCTTTGCAGCAGGGCATCGCCGCCGGTCAGAGTGTCTTCGAGCTGCTGGACCAGCCCACCGAGGGCAGCGGCGGCACCCGCTCGATCACTCGCGCCCGCGGCGAAATCGAATTCCGCAATGTGTCGTTCATGTACGGCAGCGACAAGGGGTCGGTGCTGCACGACGTGAGTTTTCACGTGCGGCCCGGCGAGACCGTCGCCATCGTCGGACGCTCGGGCAGCGGCAAGACCACGCTGGTGGGTCTGGTACCGCGTTTCTACGACGTGCAGGAGGGCACCGTGCTGTTGGATGGGGTCGACGTCAGGGAGTATCGCCTGACGGATCTGCGCTCGCAGGTCAGTTTGGTGAGCCAGGACGTGGTGCTCTTCAATGACACCATTCGCAACAACATCGCGTTCAATGCGGTGGACAAATCTCAGGCGCAGGTCGAAGCCGCGGCGCGGGCCGCCAATGTGATGGAATTCGTCGCGCAGCAGCCGCAAGGCTTCGAGACGCCGCTGCACGACCGTGGCCAGAATCTCTCCGGTGGACAACGCCAACGGATCTCGATCGCGCGCGCTCTCCTCAAAGACTCGCCCGTGCTGATTCTGGACGAAGCTACCGCGGCGCTCGACAACGAATCCGAACGCCGCGTGCAGCAGGAGCTCTCCGTTCTCATGGAGGGTCGGACCACCCTGGTGATCGCGCACCGGCTGTCGACGGTCGAAAGCGCCGATCGCATCATCGTGCTCGACGAGGGGCGCATCGTCGAGGTGGGAAACCATCAAGAACTCCTGTCGCTCGGCGGTCTGTATGCCGCATTGCATGGGATGCAATTCAACGCGTAGCCTACGGCCCCGGCATGTCGGTTCAATCCTGGCTCAATAGCGTCTGGTACGACCGTGCCGCGCCACCCTGGTGGCTGGTGCCGCTATCGCTGGTCTATGGGGCGGTTTCGGGCATGCGGCGCTTTTTATACGTCCATCACCTGCGTCGAGCGACGCGCATTTCATGTCCCATCGTGGTGGTCGGGAATTTGTCCGTCGGCGGCACCGGCAAGACACCGCTCGTTTGCTGGCTGGTGGCGCATCTGGCCGAGCGCGGCTACAGGCCCGGAGTCGTAACCCGGGGGTATGGGGGGTCCTCGGGAAACGTTCGCCGCATTTCGGCGTTGGACGATCCCACGGTGGTGGGCGACGAATCCATTCTCTTGGCGCGCCGCACCGGTGCGCCGGTGGCCATTGGGCGCGACCGCCCGGCTGCGGCGCAGCTCCTGGTGAGTGCCGGATGCAATGTCATCGTGAGCGACGACGGGCTTCAGCACTATGCCTTGGCGCGAGACTGCGAGATCGTGGTGATCGACGGCGACCGCCGTTTCGGCAACGGCTGGCTGTTGCCGGCGGGCCCGCTGCGCGAGGCGCCCGGCCGCTTGAAAGTCGCGGATGCGATCGTCGTCAACGGCGGGCGGGCATTGCTTCCCGGTGCGCTCAGCATGCGGCTGGAGGCGAAAAATGCCGTGGCCTTGCGTGGCGGGGCGGTGCAGCCGCTGCGCGCCTTCGCGGGCAAATCCATCCATGCGATCGCAGGTATCGGCAACCCCGAAAGGTTCTTCAATATGCTGCGCTCACGCGGGATCGAGGTGTTTGGCCGTCCGCTTGCCGATCACGCGCACCTGACGCACGACGACATCGCCTTCGGCGATGACAAGTTGGTGCTCATGACCGAGAAGGATGCCGTAAAATGCGCTGCGTTCGCCGGTGAGCAACATTGGTACGTCCCGGTGGCTGCATGCTTCGAGGGCGGCGAGTCGAATAGCTTGCTGGACATCGTCACCTCGAGAATTGAAAACGCGACAACTTCGCGCAAGGACCGATGAATGGATAAGCGCCTTCTCGAGTTATTGGTCTGCCCGATTTGCAAAGGTCCGCTACGGACCTCGGGCAGTGGCAATGCAATGGAACTGATTTGCCGTCCCGACCGGCTGGCGTATGCCGTCCGCGATGGTATTCCGGTGATGTTGCCCGAAGAAGCGCGCGTGCTCGGCGCCGAAGATCCATTGCTCAGCCGCTGACGACGGACGATCGCCGCATGTTTCATGTCGTGATTCCCGCCCGTTACGCGGCCTCGCGCCTACCGGGCAAGCCGCTGCTGACCATCGCCGGACGGCCGCTGATCCAGTGGGTGTGGGAATGCGCTCGTAGCAGCGGCGCGGCTTCCGTCATCGTGGCGACCGACGATGAACGCATTCGAGAGGCGGCGGAGAATTTCGGAGCCGAGTGCGTCATGACTTCCACCGAGCACGCATCCGGCACGGATCGCATCGCCGAAGTCGTGCGGGTTCGCGGGTTCGCGGCGGAGGACACCGTGGTGAACTTACAAGGCGATGAGCCCCTGATGCCGCCCTCCGTCGTCGCGCAGCTGGCGGCTGCGCTCGGAGCGCGGCCGTCGATCGACATTGCAACGGCCGTCGCGCGGATCGGGAGCCTGGCGGAGTTTTTGGACACCAGTTGCGTGAAAGCGCTGCGCGCGCTCGATGGGCGGGCGCTGTACTTCAGCCGCGCGCCGGTACCGTGGCCGCGCGATCACGTGACGGAGGGCCAGCCGACGACTTTTGAGGGCGCGTGGCGGCACATCGGCATCTATGCCTACCGCGTACGCAGTCTGCTCGAGTTTGCGGCCTGGACGCCCACCGCACTCGAGGTTGCGGAGCGACTGGAACAACTGCGCGCGTTGGAGCACGGCATGAGCATTCACTTGGTCGCGCTGGCGCAGGCGCCTCCCGCAGGCGTGGATACGCCGGAGGATTTGGAGCGGGTGCGCGCCGCGCTCGATCACGGCGCACGGCGCCCTTGATCGCGGTGCCCTGATCGCGACGCCTCGATGGTGACGCCCTCGATCGCGTCGCGCGGCGCGATCCACGCGGCGGATCATGGCGGTTTGTAGCCGATTCGAGCGCTCACCGCAGCCGCGGTCGAAATGACTTGGCGTGCGATTTTGCCTTCGATGGAGGCGTCGAAGCTGGTGGTGGGTCCCAGTACGGTAATAACCGCCGCGATCCGGCCAGTGGCATCGAAAATGGGCGCGGCAATGGCGTCGATGCCGGGGAAGAAGAGACTGTGCACCGCCGCGATGCCGTTCGTCCGCACGTCACGGAGGCGTTTGTCGAGAACGGCGGCCTGTTTTGCGGTGCCGCCGCGGGTGTTCACCTTTGACTCCTCGGCCGGAAGATAAGCGGCAAACACCAAACCGCTGGCCGAAGACAGCAGCGGCAGCACGGATCCGATACGCGTGACCACCGTGACGCGCCGTGGCGGTTCCTTGACATGAACGACGGTGGCGCCTTTGTTGGCCCAAATCGACAGAACGATCGTTTCGTTGACTTGCGCGCTCAAGGCCGCAATATGCGTTGCCGCAATGGAGACGACGTCGATGCTGCCGAGCGCGGCAAGACCCAGACACAGTGCTTCGACGCCCAAGCGGTAACATCCCGTGGCTTCGTCCTGCTCGACGAACCCACTGGCCATGAGGGCTTTCAGATAGCGATGTCCCTTGCTGAGCGGAAGGTGGACCACCGCCGAGAGTTCCGAGAGCGTGGCGCTTCCTCCCAATCTTCCCAGTGCGCTGAGGACGGAGGTGCCGATTTCTACGACGCGAACGGATTGGCGTCGACCGTCGCTGGTCTCGGCCTTCACCGGACGCGAATGCGCGGACCTTTTAACCGGCGACAATGGTCGCTCGACACTCGCCAAAACCGATGGTTGCAAATCCCGGTCGATGGGCGCGTGCCGTCATAGTGATCTCGTCGCCGTCGAGCAGAAAGGTGCGGCGTTCGCCATTGGAGAGTAACAAGGGCTGGGTACCCCCCTTGTTGAGTTCCAACAGGCTGCCGCCTGCGTCCTCCGAGGATATGGTGCCTGAACCAAACAAGTCGCCGGCGCGCAGGTTGCATCCTCCGCTGGTGTGATGAGCGAACATCTGAGCGGCGGTCCAGTATAGATGCCGGGAATTGGACAGCGTGATTCGCTGGGGCTCGACGCCGTCGCGGCGCATGGTCTCGGTACGCAGCTTAACCTCGAGATCGAGGTCGAGCGCACCGTGAGCTTGGTCCGACTCGTCCCATAAGTAGGGCAACGGGGCGGGATCTCCGGGCGGCCGTCGCGGCTGCGGAATCCGGAAAGGTTCCAGTGCCTCCGGTGTAACGATCCAAGGTGAAATCGACGTCATGAAGTTCTTGGCCAGAAACGGTCCCAGGGGTTGATATTCCCAGGCCTGGATATCACGAGCCGACCAGTCGTTCAGCAAGCAGTATCCGGCGATGTGCTCATGCGCCTGCGCGATGGGAATCGGCGTCCCCAGTTCCGATCCTCGGCCTACCCACATGCCAAGTTCCAATTCGAAATCCAGACGTTTGCTGGGTTCATACCTGGGTACGTCGGCGTCGGGCGTCTTGATTTGACCGCGGGGCCGTCGCACCGGCATTCCAGAAATATCGATGGACGATGCACGGCCATGATAGGCAATGGGCACGTATTTATAATTGGGCAGCAGCGGAGCGTCCGGACGAAATAGCTTACCGACCGTCAATGCGTGATGGATGCCCGCATAAAAATCCGTGTAGTCGCCGATGGCGGCCGGCAGGTACAACGTGCACTCGTTCGCGGGGTGCACCAGGGCGCGCATGTCCGCTGCGGCATCGGCGGTGCTGAGCAGATGGGAAACGGCGTGGCGCAAGGCGCGCCGGTATTTGCCGCCCAGCGCCAGGAAGCGATTCAGAGTTTCTTCGGATGCTGCGGCGGCTGCCGTTCTGGCGTCGGCGTCCGACAAGTAGCCGGTCAAGAGGCCGCCAATATCCAAGATTGAATCACCGATCGCAATCCCACCGCGAGGTTTACCGCCATGAGGAGCGAAAATGCCCAGCGGCAGATTCTGGATCGGAAACTGATCGTGGCCGTTGGCCGAGGTCACCCAGCACGGCAAATTCAAGTCATGAGTCGTGTCCATTATTTTCCCGTGTAAGCGAACGATTTTTCCAATCCGTTCCAGCAGGAGTCATAGTCCCGTTGTAGTTGATCGAGGCGCATGGCGGCCTGGGACGGACAGATGACACGGCTGGTCTCCAACATGAAGGCCAGGGTGTCCGCGGGCTTCTCCGGTCGGAGGTTTGCCGCAAGGGCACGCCGCGTGGTGTCCGCGTCCGGTCCATGGGCACTCATGCAGCTGTGAAGCGATCCGCCTCCGGGCAGGAATCCGGTCGCTTTCGCATCATAGGTTCCGTGAATCAAGCCCATATATTCATTCATGACGTTGCGATGAAACCAGGGTGGTCTGAACGTGTCCTCCGCCACATGCCAGCGCGACGGAAAAATAACGAAGTCCACATTGGCAAGGCCGGGCGTGTTGGTGGGCGAAGTGAGAACCGTGCCCAGCGATGGGTCCGGATGGTCGTAACTCACCGATCCCATCGCATTGAATTTTGCGAGATCGTACTTATAGGGAACATGGTTTCCGTGCCAAGCGACCACATCCAGGGGTGAGTGTCCCAGCCGCGTCGACCAGAGGTTGCCTTGGAATTTCTGCACCAGTTCCGTCGGTTCGTCGCGTTCTTCGAAAAATGCCGTCGGGGTGAGAAAGTCGCGAGAGTTCGCCAATCCGTTGCTGCCGATGGGCCCCAACGTCGGAAGCCGAAACGGCGCGCCGTGATTCTCACACAAATAGCCGCGCACCGGTCCGTCCGTGAGTTCAACTCGCAGCTTGATTCCCCGCGGTACCACGGCGACTTCTCCGGGTTCCAAATCCAACCGGCCGAATTCGGTGGCCAGCCGCAGACCACCCTGCTCGGGAACGAACAACAGCTCGCCGTCGGCATCGAAGAATATCCGCTGCATCGTCTGGTTGGCTCGGTAGATGTGTATGGTCGCGCCAGTCGGGTTTTCGGCGGCGCCGTTGCCGCCGATGGTCAGTAAACCACCGACGAAATCGGTGGGTACGGTGGGAATGGGCAGCGGATCCCAGCGCAGGCGATTGGGCGTCGGCATGGCCAAAGGCCCGCCGAGGGCGCCGTTGTCGATCCGTGAGTATTCGGGATGCAGTGCCGAGGGACGTATCCGATACAGCCAGGAGCGCCTCGATTCATGGCGCGGTACGGTGAATGCCGTTCCGGAGAGCTGTTCGGCGTAAAGTCCAAAGGGCACCCTCTGGGGCGAATTGCGGCCGATGGGCAAGGCGCCGGGAATCGCTTCCGACGAGAATTCGTTGCCGAAGCCTGCACAGTAGACAGGAGCGATGGTATTCGACACAAGGCTGTTCTTCATGGTGGCACCGCGTTCCAAGAGTTTGCGTAATGAGTTACGCAAAATACAAAGATGGCTATAGTGCGCCAATTCGCCGGAATTTTCATTACTATTTAGGCGGAGCTCGTCATTCGGGTTAGGCTGGCGCTACCCCCGTGCGCGGCCTTGCCGTAAGCCATTGCATACAGCGCCGCGAGAGACGCGGCTTTGGAACAAGCATCATGCGCCGCAGCAACTTACGTTGGGTTTATGGTCGGCCTCGATCACGTTTCCTATGAAACGTCCGTTGTCCGTTGCTCGGATGCGCACCCCGTTTGAGTGGCGATTAAGCGACCAAGCACGCAAAAATATTGCTACGAACCTCGTTTCATCTCAGGGGTGCGGCCTGCCGCATGGGAGGTTCCGCGGAAACGTCCTGTGTTGACGGGACACTCTTAGGGTAGCCAACCTTCCTTGCCAATCAGGGGGACAAAGCGAACACCGGTAATGTCCTCGGTCTCGAACCTGTCGTCGGAGGTTCGGGTGACGCGCACCAGTTCCTGGGCCTGCTGATCTGCGCCGAAGGGGATGACGAGCCGACCACGGACCATCAACTGCCGCTTCAGCGTGGCGGGGATATCCGGCCCTCCGGCGGTGACGACGATGGCGTCATAGGGTGCATGCTCCGGCCAGCCGAGCGTACCGTCGGCTTGATGCACATGAACGTTGTGGTAGCCGAGTTCGGCCAGCCGCACGGCTGCTTCTTCGGCAAGTTGCTGGATGCGCTCGACGGTGTGGACATCGCCGGCCAACTCGGCCAGCACAGCGGCGGCGTAGCCCGAACCCGTCCCTATCTCGAGCACCGTTTCGCCGCCCTGGAGTATTAGGGCCTCCGTCATCAGCGCCACCATGTAAGGTTGGGAAATAGTCTGGTCAGCCCCTATGGGGAGCGGTGCATCCTCATAGGCATGCTCTCGGAGCCGATCCGGAAGAAACAATTCGCGAGGCACCTTTCGCATGGCAGCGAGGACCGCTGCAGAGCGCACGCCGCGAGCCGCGATCTGCCGCTCGACCATCCTCCCGCGAAGTTTTGCGAAATCCATCATTGGCTTCGGGCCCGCGCGAATGACGCCAGGGATTTGTCAATCATAGGCGTTCGCGAGCGCCGGAGCACGCAGACACGGGCTGCTAGCCTTACAGACCAAAGGGCCGTGATGCCAGTAATATGAGGGCTGGAATGACAACCAAGGTATTTGATGCCGTTCACCATATCCCACGTCGCTGCGGTGTTACCGTTTTCGCGTTTGCTTGCACGGTGGCGGCTGCTTTCAGCGACCATCGTCGGAAGCATGGTTCCCGATTTCGGGTTCTTGATGCCGTGGCGGCCTGCGAGAATAGAGACCCACAGCGCCATTGGTCTGCTGACGTTCTGTTTGCCGGTGGGCCTGGCGACGTTCTGGATTTTCCAGCTGCTCATCAAGACGGCGCTCATGGAAATACTGCCGGACGCCACCTATTCGCGCTGGCGTCCCTTCGCGGCGCCGGCCGACATCGGCAACATCAAACAGTGGGTGCTAGGCGCCTGTGGCGTTCTGGTCGGCGCGATTACGCACTTGGTTTGGGACGCATTCACGCACGAGGGTGCGCGCGGAGTGCGGATGATTCCGGCACTGGACGATCCGATTGTCGATATCGCCGGCCATCACTTGATCGGTGCGCGCTTGCTGCAGGATGTCAGTTCGCTCATTGGGCTGGCAATCGTTCTCGTGGTGGTTGTCTATGGCCTGCGCCGAGGACGCACCGGTGAGCAGTCGCCGTCGCGAACGCTGTCGGCTGCCGAGCGCTATGTTTGGATATTGGCGTATGTGGTAGTTGCGGTGCTGCTCGCCGGGTGGCTTTTGGTCGTCAGGCACCCGACGCACGCAGCGGCAGTGTCGCTGGGAATCATGGTGGGTAACTACGCAATTGCCGCGCTGCGCGGCTTTGCCGCTTCCCTGGTAGTGATCAGCGTTTGCGTGGGCCTGAGGTTGCGCGTGGACCCAAAGGCCCACGCGCAACGAGCACCCTAGATTTTCGACGCTCCGATCTAACGATCGTCGGGACCACTGCGGGGGACATCGCTCGGAGCCGACGACCAGACGACATATTTACTGTCATTGCCGGCAGCCGTCTGTGGCTGTTCGACCGGGCGCGGCAACGGCGCAGGCTCACGGCTGGGAGCGGGCGCTGATGACGCCGGGGCGGCTCCGTACGCTGCCGTATCCGTTCGCTGAACCGCGGCATCCGGCCGGGGGGGTGCGTCCGGTCGGGGTGATGCGTCCTGCCGGGGTGATGCGTCCGACCGAGGTGGTGCGTCCGACCGGGGTGATGCGTCCTGCCGAGGTGGTGCGTCCTGCCGCGGGGCAATGTCTGGCCCGCCGGAGTTGGTATTGCCCTCGCCAACCGACTCATTGCTGTTTCCTTGGCCGTTCGACGCGTTTTCGCTACTGTCGCGTCGACCACGTCCCCGCCGACGTCGGCTGCGTCCTGTCCGCTCGCCATTTGCGGAGCGCTCACTACCTGGGCGCTGCTCGCCGCCGCTGGGGTCCCGATCTGCGGTGCGCGGTTGGTCGCCGCGCGGCGCTTCGGTCCTCGGCGAGTCGAGGCGCGGCCCTTCGGTTCGCGGCCCCTCTTGACGAGGCCCAGCCTCGCTTCGCGGGTTGTCGCGCCCCGGGCTGTCGTCGCGTCCGGGTGTACGCCCGGGTGCGTTGGCTTGGCGGCCGGAGCCATCGCGACCGTGACGTTCACGTCGCGGATCGCGACCGGAACCATCACGGGTGTCATCCCGTCCGGGCGCTCGCCCCGAGCTGTCGCGCCCCGGAGCCTCGTCGCGCCCGGGCGCGCGTCCCTGGCTGTCACGCCCCGGACCATCGCGGCGGCCGTCGCGGTTGCGATAACGATCTCGGTCACCACTGCCGCCGCTGCGGTAGCGGTCCTGCCGAACATCGCGCTGCGGCGGGCGGTCACGCTGCGCCGGGGTGGGCGAGTCCGCCGCGGAGGTGGTGGGCGCAGGACGTGTCCCGAACAGCCATCTCCAAAGCCGCACCAACGCTCCTTCCCGGGCCACTTCGGGCGGAGGGGGTGGTGCCGCAGGCGCGGCGGGAACCGGCATGGGGATGATGGGCGCGGTCGACGCCGGAAGAATGCTGGGTACCAGCGGGGCCTCGCCTTGAGGCTTCTTGTCGCGACTTCCGATGTTCGAATCGTCGACGACGGGCTGGTCCGCTATTACATAGCTGGCTGCGGTGTTTTCGGGAAGTTCCTTTTCGTCGTCGCGGATTCGGCGCAGGGTATACGCCGGGGTCTGCATATGTTGATTGGGCACGATCACCAGCGATACTTTGTCGCGCGACTCGATTTGGTTGAGCCAATCGCGCTTTTCGTTCATGAGGTAGGTCGCAATGTCGACCGGCACCTGCGCGATCACTCGGCCGGTGCGCTCTTTGCGCGCTTCCTCGCCGATCAGTCGCAACAAGGAAAGCGACATCGATTCCACGCCGCGAATGGTGCCCATGCCGTTGCAGCGCGGACAGTTGATATGCGTGGTTTCACTCAGCGCCGGCCGCAGTCGTTGGCGCGATAGCTCGAGTAAGCCGAATCTCGAGAGCCGGCCCAATTGAATGCGAGCGCGATCCATCTTGACCGCGTCGCGCAGCATATCCTCGACGGCACGCTGGTTGGCCGTAGATTCCATATCGATGAAATCGATCACGATCAATCCGCCGATGTCTCGCAGGCGAAGCTGGCGTGCAATTTCCTCGGCGGCCTCGAGGTTGGTGTTGCGGGCGGTGGCCTCGATATCCCCGCCGCGCGTGCTGCGCGCCGAGTTGATGTCGATCGACACCAGTGCTTCGGTGTGATCGATCACGAGGCTGCCGCCCGACGGCAGGGTGACCTTGTGCGAATACGCCGATTCGATCTGGCTTTCGATCTGGTAGCGCGTGAACAGAGGCACCGGATCCTGGTAGAGCTTGAGCTTGCGCTGAGCATCCGGCGGCATGAAACGCTGCATGTATTCCTGAGCCTTTTGGAAGGCCTCAGGCTGATCGATCAAGCATTCGCCGACGTCGTCGGAGAAATAATCGCGCAGGCCGCGGGTAACGGCGTCGCTTTCCTGGAATATCAAGAAGGGCGCCGGGCGCCCGTCGTTCGCCGCCACGATCGCGTCCCAGGCGGTTTTCAAGTTGTTCAAATCCCACTGCAGCTCTTCGGTGGTGCGCCCGACGCCGGCAGTCCGCACGATGGCTCCCATGCCGTCGGGGATCTGCAGGGCGTTCATGGCTTCGCGCATCTGGTCGCGATCTTCGCCTTCAATTCGTCGCGACACTCCCCCCGCGCGTGGATTGTTCGGCATGAGCACGAGGAACCGACCGGCCAGGCTGATGAAGGTGGTGAGCGCCGCGCCTTTATTGCCGCGCTCTTCCTTTTCGACCTGCACGATCAGCTCTTGGCCTTCCTGCAACAGATCTTTGATGTTCAGCCGGCCTTGGTTAGCCGGTTGCGACCGGAAGTATTCCTTGGACACTTCCTTCAGCGGTAAAAAGCCGTGGCGTTGCGCGCCGTACTCGACGAACGCCGCTTCGAGACTGGGCTCAACGCGGGTTATTCGGCCTTTATAGATATTGGATTTTTTCTGTTCCCGTGACGGGATCTCAATCGATAAGTCGTATAGTTTCTGACCATCGACGAGTGCGACTCGCAGTTCTTCTTCTTGAACCGCGTTGACGAGCATTCTTTTCATTTGCCCCAACTAAGGTGGTAGGGGCCGAGGAGGTGAGCTTGAGAATAGAAGCCGGAGCCGCGGCGTAGGGCGCGACAAGAATTAGGGCCATGCCGAACGCGAGCCACGCGACCGGCATCAATTCAACCCAATTCTGCCAAAACCCAATTCCAAGAAAAAACATACGGCAAGCCCGGGGCCTTGTTCTCGGTTAACCGCTTGTCAGACACCGAAGCTCTGCTGGGCTCTCTAGCGTCTGTCTCATCGGCCGAGCGATGGTCTGGAAATCCAGAACCAACTAATATGCGGCTCCCCAACGGATGGGGTCGCCACCGAATCCGGTGTCAACTGGCCTACCCGACGTAGGCCTGAGAATTAGGCGATTGACCGAAAATGGTTCAGCGCCTGACACGGTTTTGCGACATTATCACGACAGCCCACCAGGGTCAATGTAATCAATACCTTAGATTGCTCAACGAAGATCGCCATTATGAATAGCCCCCTCGCCGAACCCGTCCGCTTGCACGTACCCAAAAGTGCGGTGGAATTGCGCACCATCACCGCCGACGAAGCCGGGCAGCGGATTGACAATTTTCTCATGCGCCACTTCAAAACGGTGCCGCGCAGCCGGGTTTATAGGCTATTGCGCAAGGGCGAGGTGCGCGTGAATCGTAAGCGCGTCGATGCGGAATATCGGATCGCCACCGGCGATGAGGTGCGGCTGCCGCCGGTGCGAATCGAGGCGGTGGACGAACAGGGGCGTCCGGGTCGACCCTCCACCAGCCTGATGGAACTCATCGAGGGGGCCGTCATTTTCCAGGACAAGCACGTCTTGGTGCTCGACAAGCCGGCCGGTGTGGCGGTCCACGGCGGCAGCGGCATGAGCTTTGGGGTCATCGAAACCCTCAGGGCGTCGCGACCGCGCGAAACTCTCGAACTGGTGCATCGGCTCGATCGTGATACCAGCGGTTGCTTGGTTATAGCGCGTGACCGCGCCACCTTGACCGCATTGCACGCCTTGATTCGCAACGGCGGCATGCACAAGACATATCTCGCCTTGGTGTCTGGCAGTTGGCAGCTGGGTACCAAGCGGGTCGATGCGCCATTGGCGACCGACAACCGTCAGCATGGGGAGCGCCATGTGCGCGTCGCCGCGGCCGGCAAGGATTCAGTAAGCGTGTTCAAGCCGGTGCAGTTTTTCGGCCCCCTCGCCACGTTGATGGAGGTGGACATTCCGACCGGCCGCACTCACCAGATCCGGGTACATGCCTCTTTCGCCGGTCATCCGCTGCTGGGCGATGACAAGTACGGCGATCGCGAGCGCAATGCCGAGCTCAAGCAGCACGGCCTGAAACGCACTTTCTTGCACGCCCAGTCGGTGGCCTTCGAATGGCCCGGCTCCGGCGTGCCGTTCCATGTCAGCGCGCCTCTGCCGGCGGAATTGTCCGCCGTAATCGACGCGATCACGCCCATGAAACGAACGGCGAGGCGTGGGGCGCCGAAGCCCCCTGCGCGCGGCTCCGCCAAAACGCCTCGCCCATCGCACCGGCCTCCGCGCTAGTCGGATCTGAAATGCTGTGCGCGAGATCGCGCCGCACAAATCTCCGCGGAAACGTTTCTTGTCCGCTGTTCGGATCCGATAAACACGACGACATAAATCTTGCAGGGTTGCCTTCGATATCGCCCCTGTTTTGTAGGGGTTTCGCAAAATCCCATGCGGCGTCATTTATGGCATCGTGTTTAGCTAGCCCAGGAAGGAAAGTTTCATATTAGGGCGGAGGACGGAGGGCGGGGGGCAGGTAGCCACGCTCCTGAGGGCAGGACGCGCAGCCAGTCGGCGATCAGCAATTAGGGCAATTCCAAACCGACGGTTCGGAGCACTGCGCATAGGCGTATCAGCGGCAACCCGATGAGCGCGGTGGGATCGGAGCTGTCGATGGATTCGCACAGGGTGATGCCGAGTGCCTCGCTCTTGAATCCGCCGGCGCAGTCGAGGGGCGATTCGCGCGCGACATAACGTTCGATCGTTGCCTGGTCGAGCTGACGGAACACCACGCGGGTGGTGTCGATGAATTCGGACAGCCCTGCGTCACGGTGCCGAACCACCGCTACCGCGGTGACAAATGCCAGCGTCCTTCCGGAGCACCTGAGCAGCTGGTCGACGCAGTTGGCGACCGAGCCTGGTTTACCCAGTATGACCGAGTCTGGCTTGCCCCCCGGCTGCGTCCCGGGAAGCACCGCGACTTGATCGGACCCTATGACCCAGGCGTCGGGGCGCTGCGCGGCGACGGCCTGGGCCTTGGCGCGTGCCAAACGGGCCACGAGGGCGAGGGCGGTCTCCTCGGGTTGGGGTGTTTCGTCGACGCCGGGAGACCGGCATTCGAAGGGGATTTGCAGCCGCGCCAGCAGCTCCCGGCGGTAGATTGACGTGGAGGCCAAGACCAGCGAGGGCGGAGACTTCAAAAACAACGACTTGCACCCGATTGATTTTTGACAGGTGTGGGCACGGGCCCTATTATACGCGGCCCATGACGGCCGGCTTGTCTGACCTCGTTGATTGTGCGCGCCTTTCCGAGGACGTGGCGGTGCTTCAGCGCGTCTATGAGCTGGGCGAGCTGCCGCGCATGAAGGATTTGCTGGCGGAGGCGCGAGGCACTCTGAGCGCGAGTTTCGCCTTCGCGAAATTGGCGTCAGGGCGTCCCGGAGCTGAGGTGACGGTCACTGCGACCCCCCAGCTGGTGTGCCAGCGCTGCCTCCAGGGGTGTGGATTGAGTGTGAGCGGCGGCAGCGCGATCGAATTCGCGGCCTCCGACGAATCGGATACCGCCGATTCGGAGCGAGAGTTTTTTAGTATGCAGAACGGCCAGGTGTCGTTGCGGGACCTGGCCGAGGAAGAATTATTGCTGGCCTTGCCGCGCGCCTTCATGTGCAGCACGCCGCTGACGTGCGGGAAGGCGCCAGGCTACGTGACTGGCGACGAGAGGCCTGATGTGGTTGGCGAGATGCGCCGGCCGTTCAGCGCTTTGCAGGATTTATTGAAGAAAACTTGATAGGACATAGCACCCATGGCAGTTCAGAAAAGCAGAAAGACTCCGTCCAAACGCGGCATGCATCGCTCCCATTCCGCGCTCGCGACCCCCGCGGTATCCATCGACGCCAAGAGCGGCGAGACGCATTCACGCCACCGAATTTCGCGTGATGGGTTCTATCGCGGCCGCAAGGTGCTGCAGACCAAGGCGGATATCGCCGCAAGCGAAAGCGAAGAATAAGCCTTACCGACCGGGCTTCAGGCGGAGTCGCTCGCCGCTCGGCCTGTAGTCGCACACCGTGTCTGCGCTGCTCCATATAGCTGTCGACGCCATGAGCGGCGATCGCGGCCCGTCCACCTGCGTACCCGCGGCATTGGCGGCCGCGCATGAATTTTCCGACGTGCGTTTCACGTTGATCGGGCGGCAGGCCGATCTGGAACGTGAGTTGGCGTCTGCGCCGGCTCCTCGCAATCTCTCCTGCCTTTTCGCGGCCGAAGTCGTCGAAATGACCGATCACCCGCGCGAAGCCTTGCGTCGCAAAAAAGACTCCTCGATGCGCCGTGCCCTCGATCTGGTCAAGGCGCGGGACGCCAACGCCTGCGTCAGCGCGGGCAACACCGGCGCACTGATGGCCATGGCGCACTTCGTGCTCAAAATGCTGCCCGGCGTGGAACGGCCGGCGATTGTGTCGTTGATCCCCTCGCGCGGCGGCCATACCTACATGCTGGACCTGGGCGCCAATGCCTCGTGCACGCCCGAGCACTTGCGCCAATTCGGCGTGATGGGGTCGGTCTTGGCCGCGGATCTGGAGGGCGCCCACGAGCGGCCACGCGTCGGCCTGCTCAACATTGGCGAGGAGGATATCAAGGGCAACGATATAGTGCAGGCCGCGCACAATCTGTTGTCGGCGAGCGGGCTGAACTACGTGGGCTTCGTGGAGGGACACGATATTTTCTCCGACAGCGTGGACGTCGTGGTGACGGATGGGTTCACGGGAAACGTTGCCCTCAAAACCATGGAAGGCGCGGCCCGATTGATCTTCGACTCGGTGCGCGAGGAGTTCACGCGCAACGTCGTGCGCAAATTGGGCGCACTGGGCGCGAAGCCTGCGCTCAATGCGCTGCGCACTCGGTTCAATCCGAGCCGATACAATGGTGCGACCATGGTGGGATTGAACGGAATCGTCATCAAGAGTCATGGGGGCGCCGACATCTTCGGATTTCAGCGTGCCATCGAAGTTGCGATCCAGGAAGCGCGTAACGGCGTTCCGGCACGAATCGCTGAACGGCTGGGCGCCCCGCAGGGGGCTTGAAGGATCTCCATGTACTCACGCATTGCGGGCACCGGCAGCTATCTGCCGGAGAAAATACTGACCAACGCCGATCTGGAAAAACTCGTCGATACCAGCGACGAATGGATCCGTAGCCGTACCGGCATTCATCAGCGGCACGTGGCCGCGGAGGGCGAGACGACCACGGACCTGGCGGAGCACGCGGCGCGGCGTGCGATCGAGGCGGCAGGCGTGACCGCCGCGGACATCGACTTGATCTGCGTCGGTACGACGACGCCGGATTTGGTGTTTCCGAACGTGGGCACGTTGCTGCAAGACCGGCTGGGTATTCACGGGTGCCCGGCATTCAGCCTGGAGGCGGCTTGCACCGGTTTCGTCTACGCACTCAGCGTCGCGGATAAATTCGTTCGATTGGGCGAGGCGAAGTGTGCGCTGGTGGTGGGAGCGGAGACGCTGACACGAATCGTCGATTGGAACGATCGGGGTACCTGTGTTCTGTTCGCCGACGGTGCGGGCGCCGTGATCCTGCAACCATCGAGCGAGCAGGGGATCATCAGCACGCGGCTGCATTCCGATGGGAAGTACAAGGATCTGCTGCTCTATCCCGACGGGGTCTCGAAAGGGTTCGAGCTGGTGCGAGAGGGCAAGGCCGGCGTACAGATGAAGGGCAACGAGGTTTACAAAGTTGCCGTGAATACCTTGGGGCAACTGGTCACGGAGACATTACAGGCCAACGGCATCAGCAGGGACGAGCTCGACTGGCTGATTCCTCATCAGGCGAATATCCGCATCATCGAAGCGATCGCCAAGCGATTGAGTCTGCCGATGGAACGCGTCATCGTCACCATCGGCGATCACGGCAATACCTCGGCGGCGTCGGTACCGTTGGCACTCGATACGGGCATCAGGGACGGGCGGGTGAAGCGCGGCCAGCTGCTGCTGCTCGAGGCATTCGGAGGCGGATTCACCTGGGGCTCGGCGCTGATTCGATACTGAATCGGCTGCGAATAACCTGAAAGGGTAGGCAGCCTGACGATGACTTGCGTTGGACGCCCCTCTGCAGCGATCGGAGATAAATCGCATATAAACGTCACCTAAAATGGCCGGGTCTGATTTTAGGTGCTATTATTTTGCGAGTTATGAACATCGACATCCATTTGGACGGTGCCTGGCGCGCGTGTGCCGAGATTGCATTGCGCGATGCAGCGCAACTGTCTCGGTACGGGCCCCTGACCCTGCGCTACGAACCTGACTATGCCCTCCAACACCTACATGCCAGGGACTTCCGGGCGGTGGGTGTGCGCTCTGCGGTGGACATGGCGGTTCACCCATTGTCGGCATGGCCATCATTTCTGATCGACCTACTGCCACAGGGTGCTGCTCGGAAACGCATGGAGCGCGGATGGCCTGCGGGGCTCACCGATTGGGAGCTGCTGGAGCGCGGGGTCGTCAATCCCGCCGGTAATCTGCGGGTGCGCCCCGCAGCGGCCCTTGTTCCGCGGGCTCACCCGGGTTTCGCGCTTGAAGAGATGATTGAGCGCGGCGACGCGTTCGTCGATTATGCATATGAAGTCGGCGCGACAGTCGCCGGCGCTACGGACACCCAAGGCGAGGCGCCTAAATTTTGGGTGGTGCAGGATGCCCAGGGCCGCTGGCATCCCGACAGCGGACAGCTCGGAGCCCAAGCTCGCCGCTACGCGTTACTTAAATTTCCGCTGCCCGAAGCCGGCGCGCGAGCTGTCGATATATTGCGGCACGAAGCGGCCTATCAGAAGGTTGCCCGTGTGATGGGCTTGCGAGTCACTGCCGAGCCGCCCGTATTTATCAACGGTGCATTGCTCATACCGCGATTCGACCGCCGACCAGGTCCCAACGGAGAGATTCGATTGGGAGTGGAGAGCGTGTATTCCATCACCGGAGTCCTCGACTCGGCGCGCGATACGCTGCGCCATCATCAGGTGCTCATCGAGCTGCATAAGTGCAGCACCGATTTCGATGTGGAAGTGTTGGAGTATTTCCGGCGCGACATATTGAATCTCGCCCTCGGGAATCGTGACAATCACGGCCGCAACACAGCGGTTTTAAAGAACACGGACGGTACTATTCGCCTGTCTCCCCTATTTGATTTCGGACCGGCGTATCTGGATGCAAGGGCTATCGTTCGAGTGATCCGCTGGGACGCCGAACGAGGAGGCTCGATTGATTGGAGCGAAGTGCTTGCGAACCTAAAAACGCGGTTCGACGATGTGAACATCAAGCCTCCCAACTTGACGCAAATCGCCGACGCACTTCGCGACTTCGGCAAAACGCTGAAATCGCTTCCCCAAACTATGCGGGAGTGCGGTGTTGACGGTTCCATAGTCGATGCTCGCCGTGAAAACATCGACGACTTGATGCATGCACTTTCCAAGGTAGACGCGCCATGAACACGAAAGACATTCGAGAACGACCCAAACGAGTGACGCGTAGTCTCGGCAAAGCGCAAATCGACGCTCTGCGAGAGGGCCTGGTCACGATGGTCCCGGAGACTCGAGCAGGGATCGGCACGCTAATCCGTACCATGCGCCATGCTTCCCGTTGTTCGCAGCGAGAATACGCAAAGCTCTGTGACGTCTCCCCGCGCGTTTTGATGGCGATAGAAGCGGGAAGTACCAACGTGCACGTGGAAACGCTGGAGAAGCTATTGCGTCCGTTCGGCTATCAGGTCGGTGTCGTGCGTACGGCTGAGTAGGCTAGTAACACCCTCCCCAAAGCAAAGCGCCGCGGGATGAGCCGCGGCGCTTTACGTTCTCAATCAAATGCTCGAAATTTACTTCGACACTGACTTCTTGAACATGCGATCGATCTTCTCATTGATCGCTTCGATGGCCGTCGAATTCGACTGAGACGTCGACAACGCTTGGTTCGCCGTGCTCTGCGCGCCCGAGGCGGCCGAGGAAGCACTGGCGGCAGCGCTGTTGGCAGCGGCTGCATCGCTAGAGGCTTTCGCCGTGTCGCTCTGCAGTTTGCTGACCTGGGACTTCAGATCGTCGATCTGAGCTTGGATCGGCTTCAGGTCGGTGCAACCTGCGAAAGCAATTACGCAAGCGGCGGCGACGGTGGCCTTGAGTGTCGTAGTAAGTGTCATAACAATATTCCCCTAGGGTTAATTCATTCGTTTCGGAAAGCCCGAAGTGTTGGAGCAAGCAGGTCCTTTCTTGATATTGGGCTACATGCGTCGCAACACAGTCGCACATAAAGCCAAATTCGCGGCTCGATTGCAACTGAAATGCGCTATTTGTCGGGCGCCCACGACTATTTTGCCCCAATTTGTTGCGTGGAAATTAAATCCCCGTTAGGAATGATGCGGAAAGTGTAAGTTTTACAGACGAAAACTCTCATGCCTTATCCGAGTGCATCAATTCCATGACAGCACGATGACCTTGGTTGATCGCGGAATCCGTATATGCGCCGCCGCCGGCATCGGAGTTCGCGATGGTGATCCGACCGAATTGCGCGCGGCCGACGACGTGCGGTCTTTCCGACTCCGGAACCTCTGGATCGAACAGCGGATTATATTCGGGTGCATAGCCATGCGGCCAGCGATTTACCGTGATCGCCGTGATATCGCGAGCCGGATCGAATCCTCCGTCTTTCAACATGCGGCCGAGCTGATCGCGAATATTGCGCTCGAACGTTTCGAACGACGTCGCCAGAAGTTCGGCTCGTCCCGCACGATTTTGCTCGTGCTCCGCCAAGCCGGGCTTGCAAGGAGTACGCACCATATGCACCAGAATCGGTTCTCGCGGCGATTTCGCGCTGCGGTAGGCGCCTATGTTGACGTGGGCATTCAAATATAAATAGGTGTGATAGCTGCCCGGTGCATACACACGGGAGAGTTTCAATTTTTCGAACGCTTGCCAATTGCGCAGGGCAACGCTGGTATAAACCAGCGGGGTCTTGACCAGCTTGTGCAACGCGTCTTTCTGAGTGAGCGGCAGCCCGGGGCAAAGATAAGGGATCATCATGTTATAGCAGGCCAAAACAGTGCCGCGTGCTCGAGCGGTATAGGGACGGCCGCCGCGCAGATACGTGACTTCCACCTGTTTCGCCGCATCGGCCTCCCCCAGATGACGAGCGCGGATGACGCTGCTGTTGAGACGGATGCGCGCGGGCGAATCCGGGCGATCGAGCTGCGCATAGTTCACGCGTGCGGTGACGATGTCTTCGGCGCTCTTGCCGGGAATGGCGCGAGGAATGAGATTACGCACCAAGAGCCGTGCGATGGTGGCGTTCCCATCGGGGAAATGCAGCCGAAACGATCCGCCGGTATCCTCGTATCCTGCGGGCGTGTACCCCATGCGCGAGATGGAGCCCTTCGCGATCTTCATGCCCTGAAATCCGGGCATATCAAAACCCCAGCAGTCGAGCGCGGATACCGCGTCGGTTCCCACTCCCCACTCACCCATGGTGCGGCCGTGATAGAACTTGAGCACCGCCGGGTCGGCCTGGACGACATCGCGCAGGAAGGCTTCATAGCTCATGCGCGATAAGCGTTGTTTCTTATCGTCGGACGATACGCCCGGCATGTAATCGATTTTTGCAGTTTCGATTTGGGCGATTTCTTTGCGGGCACGTTCCGACAGCGGTGCCTGGCTCAACAAGGTGGCGAGCGGAACGGCACCGGTGCCCACCGCGCCAAAGCCGACGACCAATTTGTCGGCGCCGAAGGTTTCTTGATCGAAGAACGCGCCGGCTTGCAGGCCGAGGCCATCGTAGAATTTTGGATTTTGCGAGCTCTTGACCAACGCGGGAACGTCGATGCCCAAGGTTTTCAGCAATTCTGCGGCGACCGGACCATACGGGCGCGGGCTGTCGATCTCCAGCGTACCGCCATTCAGTAGATGCAGATGACCATCCAGATTGAACTCGTTGCGTTTGGCATGGCCGCCGAAATCGTCATGGTTGTCCAGAATGAGGACGCGGCTCTTGGGCGCTTGCGCTCGATAAAAGTGCGCAGCGGCCAAACCGCTGATGCCGCCGCCGACGACGATCAGATCGTATTCTTCGCCGGTGTCGGTGGCCGGCGGCCAGGTGTGGCCGTCGCGTAAGGCATGGGCGTCTTCGAACGATCCGGGATGGCTACCGCGCATGCCCGTGAGGAGCGGGGGATAGTAACCAAATGCATCTTGTGCGGCGCCGGGTAACGGGGAACCCGCAGGGGAGCCCGCGGCGCCGCCAGCATCCAGGGGCGCCGCGAACAGGGGCCCGGAGGCCACCGCTGTGGCACCGATGGCGACGCCGTTCAAAAAGTCGCGGCGGGTGATGGGGCGGTCCATGCCCAGTGCTTGGTCCTTGGATTTGTCCTCTGTTCGTTCTGGCATGAATTTCTCTGAATCAGGGTTAAGTGAGTGATTTTTAAAGAGCTGGCAAATTACCCCTCCCGGGGACCACTTGCCAGCGCCGCATTACTGTATATAATAACAGTCACTGTCTACATATACAGGTGATGCATGTCTGATCTCACACCCCGCCAAACTCAGATCCTCCGGCTCATTCAAGACGCCATTGCCGAAAGCGGTATGCCACCTACTCGTGCGGAGATCGCGCGCACGCTGGGTTTCAAATCTCCCAACGCGGCTGAAGAGCATTTGCGCGCCTTACAACGCAAGGGCGTCATCGATCTGATTCCCGGCGCTTCGCGCGGTATTCAACTCAAGGACATCTTGCGGGAACAACTGGGGCTGCCGCTGATCGGTCGAGTCGCTGCCGGCCGCCCTATTTTGGCCGAGGAACACATCGAAACACGTTATCAAATCGATCCCCAGTTATTTCAACCGCAGCCCCATTACCTGCTGAAAGTGCAGGGCATGAGTATGAAAAATGCGGGAATTTTGCATGGCGACCTGGTTGCCGTTCATCGCACCCCCGAAGTTCGCAATCGCCAAATCGTGGTGGCGCGCCTGGAGAACGAAGTCACCGTCAAACGCTATCGGCAGGAAGGCACGATCGTGTGGCTATTGCCCGAGAACACGGATTTCGAACCCATTCGAGTCGATCTCAAGGAACAGCCCATGATTATCGAAGGGGTCGTGGTCGGGGTGCTTCGTCGCGGTAAAGACGTGGATGCCGCGTGAGGCAAAAATTCACTCGGCTGGGGCGCTTGCGGATCTCTTGGCCGATGCACGCGTCTGGAAGTTAAAAGACGCCTCGGCCAGCCTACGTCCGTCTTCGTCTCGTCCGGTTTGGTCCACCGGTCGAAGCGCGCTCGATGCGCGCTTGCCGGGCGGTGGTTGGCCGACGGCGTCACTCGTCGAAGTGTTGTTAGAGACCGCCGGTCTCGGTGAAGTCCAGCTGTTTTTACCCGCTTTGGTGGAATGCCAGCATAGGGTGGGTGAGATTCCTTGGCTGGTTTGGATTGCACCACCCCATGAGCCTTATGCCCCCGCTCTGGCGGAGTACGGAATCGAACTCAGCCGCTTGCTCGTCGTGCGTCCGGCCAGCGCCACCGAGGCCCTGTGGGCTGCCGAACAGGCTTTAAGTTCAGGGGTGTGTGCAGCGGTGTTGATATGGCTGCAAGGCACCGATGACCGTTGGCTGCGGCGTTTGAAACTTGCGGCGGAGGAGGGTGGCGCACTCGGCGTGTTGTTTCGGCCCGAGCGGCATCGGTTCGAGTCTTCTCCTGCCAGCTTACGTTTGCTGATGACGCAGGGTGAACACCAGACGCAACTCGAACTAGTCAAGGTGCAAGGCGGCCGACCCGGTCCCGTCGAATTCCCAGCGATATGAAAGCGCGCGGCGGGCGTACCGGTGGGCGGCACCCTGCAGCGGCTGAATCGGTGACCGCAGATTTATTTGCGGATGGTCACGGGGGTACCCACGAGGGTACCGGCACGGCGGCGGTAGGCACGGCGGTAGGCCCCGCCGAGGCGCCGCCACGGGGTACCGCCCACGCCATCGTGCGGAGTGTGCCGCCACCTCTCCCGCACGCCGGCGCCCGACCGCGTACCAAACAGCTGTGGTACGCCGTCGTGTTTCCGGAATTGATGGGGTCGCAGCGGCCGGCGCACCGGGTGGAATCCATGCTGCAGCGTCTCTGCCTGGCCGCACAGCAATTCACGTCCTTGGTCAGTATCGAAATGCCCAATGCCTTGTTGCTGGAAATCAAAGGTAGCGTGAAGTTGTTCGGCTCATTGGCGGTATTGCAGGCGAGCATCGATGCCGCCTGGGGCCGGCTCTCCCTGCGTGCTCACAGTGCGACGGCTCCGACCACTCTGGCGGCACTGTGGTTTGCCCGCGCCGGCAAGCAGGTATGCATCGAAGATCCGGCTGTGCTGGCGGGTGCGCTCGCGGACCTGCCGATCGCCTGTACGTCATGGGATGCCGAACGGCTGCAAACGTTGCGCTCCATGGGTGTGACCCGAGTAGGGGAATTGCTGCGCCTGCCGCGCGCCGGCGTGGCGCGACGTTTGAGCCCTGCCGCGGTCTTGGATCTCGACATCGCGCTGGCACGGCTCGCCGCCCCCCGCAGAGCATTCGTCGCGCGTGAGCGATTTCGCGAGCGCTGCGATTTCGAGACCGAAATCGAGACCGCCGTTTATTTGCAAAAGGCGCTCGAGCCGTTGACCGAACGCTGTGCGCAGTTCTTGCGTGAGCGCCAGGCGGGCATACAGGCATTGGAACTCAGGCTGCGACATCGCGTGATACCCGTGACTCGCGTGCGCTTAGGGTTGGCGAGCATCACGAGCGAGCGTCGTCGCTTGGCGGACGTGCTGGATGAAAAGCTGAATCGACTCGAACTTGCGGCACCGGTGAGAGGCATGGAACTCCTGTCGGGTTCTCTGCAGCCCCTGTCGGCCGATTCCCTCGATGCGTTCGCGGGGTTGCGCGGCGGCGGCCGGGACGTGCGCGTAGGCGATGCGGCACCGCAATTGGTGGAACGTTTGCGTGCACGGCTCGGCGAAGAAGCGGTGTATGGCGTTGTTTCCGTCGCCGAGCATCGGCCGGAGGCCGCTTGGCAGCGGGTCTATGAATTGCGCCTGGCCTCTACCGTGCGCGCACCCGGCGTACGGGTACCCGACGTGCACGTCAGCGATATGCCGCGGCCGGTATGGTTATTGAAGGAGCCCGCGCTGCTCTCGGCAGACCTGCAACAGTTGCGTCAAGAAGGCGTGCTCCTCGAGCAAGGCCCTGAACGTATCGAGAGCGGTTGGTGGGATGGTAAAGGCGTGGCTCGTGACTACTACATCGCACGCCAAATCCATGGCGCCAGGTGGTGGGTTTTTCAAGAGCGGCAAACCAAGAGTTGGTATTTGCACGGCCTATTCGCTTGAGGCCGACGTGTACGCTGAACTGCATGTCTTGACCAATTTCTCGTTTCTGCGTGGTGCTTCGCAGCCTGAAGAGCTGGTTTTACAGGCACTCACGCTGGGATATCGCGCGCTGGCCATTACCGATGAATGCTCGCTGGCGGGAGTGGTGCGTGCACATGTTGCGGCCAAACGATGCGGACTGCCGCTCATCGTCGGTGCAGAATTCAATTGCGTGGACGATCTCAAACTGGTCGCGCTGGCAACGGATCGGACGAGTTACGGTGCGCTCTGCCGCTTGGTGAGCCAGTGTCGTCGCGCCGCCGTCAAAGGTAGCTACGCACTCGAACGCGCCGATCTCGATAACGCGCTCGATGGATGTTTAATCATTTGGCTGCCGCGTGCGGGTAGGGCGGTGCTGCCGCAACAGGGGGATGGCCGTTGGTTGCGCGAGCGCTTCTCCGGCCGCTTATGGATCGGTGTGGAACTGCTGACCGGCGGCTTCGACACACGGCGCTTGGAATCCCTCGAGACCCTGGGTAAGACCCTGGATCTGCCGCGGGTGGCCGCAGGCGATGTGCACATGCATCGACGCAGCCGCCGAGCCTTGCAGGACGTGCTGACGGCGATTCGCTTGAACACGCCTTTGAGCGCGGCCGGGTATGCCTTGTTTCCCAATGGGGAGCGATGTCTACGGCCCTTGCAGCGTTTACAAGAGCTCTATCCGGCACCCTTGCTGACGCAGACGCTCGCCATAGCCGAACGCTGCACGTTCAAGCTCGACGAACTGCGTTACGAATATCCGCAGGAGATCGTACCCTCGGGCGAAACCCCCACCAGCCATTTGCGCGCGCTGACCGAACGAGGCGGTGCCAAGCGCTGGCCGGCGGGCGTGCCTCCGGCCGTGCGCCACAGCATCGAGCATGAACTGCGTTTGATCGCCGAGCTCGAGTTCGAGCCATTCTTTCTCACCGTGCACGACGTCGTGCAGTATGCCCGTGAGCGAAAAATACTGTGTCAAGGCCGGGGCTCGGCAGCCAATTCAGTCGTCTGTTATTGCCTGGAAATCACCGAGGTGGATCCCTCGCGCATGTCCATGCTGTTCGAGCGTTTCATTTCCAAAGAGCGCAACGAACCGCCGGACATCGACGTGGACTTCGAGCATGAGCGGCGCGAAGAGGTGATCCAATACATCTATCGAAAGTACGGCCGCGAGCGCGCGGCGCTCGCCGCCACCGTCATCTCCTATCGACCCCGCAGCGCCCTGCGCGATGTCGGCAAGGCATTGGGATTGGATCTCGCGGAAGTGGATAGGTTGGCGCGAGGCATGCAGTGGTGGGATGGCCAGCGCATCGATCCGGAGCGCATCCGCGCGTCGGGTTTCGATCCGGGCGATCTCAAGGTCCAGCGGCTCATGGCGCTCAGTACGGAAATCCTGGGCTTTCCCCGGCATCTCTCGCAGCATGTGGGCGGCTTCGTCATCGCGCGCGGCCGTTTGGATGAACTGGTTCCCATTGAAAATGCGACCATGCCGGAGCGCACGGTCATTCAGTGGGACAAGGACGATCTCGACGTGTTGGGTTTGCTCAAGGTCGACGTGCTCGGGCTCGGCATGCTCTCCGCAATACGTCGCACCTTCGACCTGGTCAACGAATTCGGCGATTCGAACGCGGTTGAGGGGAAACTCGATTTGGCAACGGTGCCCAGCGAGGATATGGCCGTGTACGACATGATCTGTCGCGCGGACACGGTCGGCGTCTTTCAAATCGAATCACGGGCTCAGATGGCCATGTTGCCTCGCTTGAGGCCGCGCAATTACTACGATCTGGTGATCGAGGTGGCCATCGTGCGTCCGGGTCCGATCCAGGGCGAGATGGTGCATCCTTATCTGCGCCGCCGCAGCGGTGAAGAAGCCGTGACCTATCCGAGCAAGAAGGTCGAAGCGGTGCTCAAACGCACCTTGGGCGTGCCCATCTTTCAGGAGCAGGTCATGCAGCTGGCCATCGTGGCGGCCGGTTTTTCGCCCGGCGAGGCCGATGGCTTGCGGCGCGCGATGGCGGCCTGGAAACGCAAAGGCGGCTTGGAGCCCTTTCAGAAACAATTGATCGACGGCATGCTGGAACGGGGTTATCAGGAAAGCTTCGCTCAGCAGATATTCAATCAGATCTTGGGGTTCGGGGAGTATGGATTTCCGGAATGTGTCGTCGGCGAGACGCGCGTAGTGGATGCCGACACTGGAAGATGGCCGACCATCGATGAAGTCATCCGCGGGCAGGCGCGCCTCGATAACACACTTGCGTGCGATGGAGATCTGCGCTTGAGGAAGCGCAAAGTGCTGCGCGTAATGCGAAGCGGCATGAAGCCCGTATCGCGTTTACGCACGGCTCTCGGCCATGAGATTGTCGCAACGGCTGAACACCCATTCATGACCATGACTGGTTGGCGTCAGTTGGGAAAGCTCAAAATCGGTGACACGATCGCGACGGCGCGTTCCGTGCCGGTGCCGGGGCAGCGTGTCTATTGGGACAGAATCGTGGAGATCGAGGCAGTCGGGAGTCAGGAAACATACGATTTGCAGATCGAAGGCGATCACAATTTTTTGGCCAATAATTTCGTTGTTCACAATTCCCACGCGGCGAGCTTCGCGCTGCTGGTCTACACCTCCGCGTGGCTGAAGCATCACCAGCCGGCGGCATTCTGCGCGGCGCTCATCAACAGTCAACCGATGGGCTTTTACGCACCTGCGCAGCTGGTGCGCGACGCGCGGGCGCATGGTGTCGAGGTGCGCCCGGTCGCGGTCGCCGTCAGCGCTTGGGATTGCACTCTCGAACGGCAAGACGATGGCCGGCCGGCGTTGCGGTTGGGCTTGCGGGTGGTGAAACATCTATCGCAGGAAGGCGCCGAGCGGTTGCTCGCGGCGCGCGCCGCGCGCGCCTTCGGTCACATCGCCGACCTCGCCGAACGTGCCGCGCTCGATCGCCGCGATCTTGAAGCGCTGGCCGCGGCCGATGCGCTTGCGGATCTTGCCGGACATCGGCATCGTGCCGTGTGGCAGGTGAGCGGAGTGGAACGTGTGCTGCCGCTGCTGCCGGCGGACACCGTGGTCCAAGAGGGCGTGCCGCTGCTGCGCGCGCCGCGCGAAGGCCAGAACATCGTCGCGGACTACGGCAGCTTAGGGTTGACGCTGCGCCGTCATCCGTTGGCGCTGCTGCGCGACGCATTGGAAAAACGCGATGTCATTCCCAATCAAGAGCTTTGGGAGCAGCCCACCGGCCGATCGGTGACGGTCGCGGGACTGGTGATCACGCGGCAGCGGCCGGGAAGCGCGAGCGGCGTGACCTTCGTCACCTTGGAGGACGAAACCGGTTACGTGAATTTGATCGTCTGGGAACGCGTGGCAACGGAGCAACGCGCGGCATTGCTGGAATCGCGGCTACTGCTGGTGCGCGGCAAACTGCAGCGGGAAGGCGATGTAATGCACGTGATCGCGCAACGGTTGACCAATCTATCGGAGTTGCTCGGCGACCTCGTGGTCGCGTCGCGGAATTTTCACTGAGGCGGCCGTTCGACGCGAGTGGTGCGCCCAACCCGTCATTGATACACGTTAGTCACGACGGTGCGCCCGGCGTGCGCCATCGCGATCCTTAGTTCGCCATTCGCCACGGTGAGCGGTCGGTCCAACCGGCCAATGCGGCCGCCGCCCAAGCGGTCGTCTTGTCGGAGTGGCACACATTGCAGGCGTTCGGGATTTTCAGCGTAGCGGTGCGTTCCGGTGCCACGAAATGGAATGTGTGGCTGCTGACGTTGACGTCGGCGATCGTTTGTTCGATCTTCGGCATGTGGCACCCCACGCACTGGCTGCCCGGACTCCCTGCGCGGTGGTGGGTGTGCGCTTCGATGGAAACCGCGTGCGGACCGTTCTGGGTATTCGGACCATGGCAGGACAGGCAGACATCATTGACCGGTCTGCGCAACATGGCCTCGTTCTCGGTGCCGTGAGGATCGTGGCAGGAAAAACAGGTGACGCCGCGCGAGTACATCAGGCTCTGCACGAAGTCGTTGCCTTGCATTCGATTCTTATGGGCCGTGCCATCCGGGAAGTGCGTGAAAGTCAGCTTGCCAAGCTCGTGAGGTTCGAGCTTCCAAAAATCAGCCAAGGTGAGGCCCACATCGTAGCCCACCGGCCAATCGTAGTACCTGCCCTTGATGGGGTTCTTGAGCGGCTGCCCTTGGGAGTGGCATTGAATGCAAGTGTCATTGGCATGCACGTAGTCCATCCGCGCTGGATTTGAGATGTTGTCGCGCGTCGGGTGTTCGGCGTGCGCGGATCCCGCGCCATGGCAGCGCTCGCAGCCTACGTTCCACTCGGCGACGGCGTTGTTGTCGCTGTTGAAACCGACCGAATGACAGCCGTCACACAGCGGACCGGTGGGCCGTTTTGAATTGTCACCCGGATCCGGATACCACGGTGCCCACCAGTCGGTGTTGTCGGCGACGTGATAAGGCCGCCACATCTTGTGGGTGATATCCCACTGTGCTGGGAACGGGAAGTAATCGTTGCCGACCTTCTTGAAATAGCGCTGCTTCCAGCCGCTGCCGTAGACGAAGGCCACGTCGTCCTTGGTGAAGGTGAGCAGCGGATCGGGCTTCGAGAAATCCGGAATGATGGCGTCGGGGTGCACCTTGGGGTCCCGAACGACGTTCGCCATCTTGGTCTTGCGCCAGCGCGCAAAGACATTTTCGTGGCAGCTTTGGCAAGCGGCCGAACCTATGTAGTGACCGGCGGGAGACGGCCCCGGTTGTCGATCCGTCGTGGATTGCACATTGAGCGGCGCCGCGATGGGCAAGTGGCGCACATACGTCACGAGCTGCCAGATCTCGCGTTCCGGCATGTTCCAAGCCGGCATCGCCGTGTTTCGAATGCCATTGCGGATGTGATAGAAAATCTCGCCATCCGTCAAGGAGGTGACGAGCGAGCGCAGCACCGGCGGGCGGGGATAGGACCCTGCGCCGATCTCGGTTTTGCCATCGCCGTCATAAGCATGGCAGGTCTCGCACTTCCGGCTGAACAACTCCTTGCCCGCCGTGATGTTGGAGAGATCCTTGTCCAAGGGATTGACCCTTTGTCTATCCGCTGCGGGAACGCTGTTGTGCAAGAGCCATGTGGCAATGCTGGTTTCAATCGAAGACGGTTCGCGGCGGGATATCGATAGACCCGGAAGGGCCAAAAAATACGCCAGCGCTCCCAGCACGATTACCGCCAAGAGAATCACGCCCGGCAATAGCGGCGTCCTTGCACGTTTCGGGTCGCGCCGACTCACACTTCGAGCCCGATGGCACGCATCAATTCGATACCGTTGCTCTTGGTCACCACGCCCTCACGCAACTTGAAATCGAAGTATAGTTTGCCGTCTTCGAGTTCGTCCTGGAAATGCACGTTCTTGAGTGCGCCGCGGCGCAGTTCAGTGCCCTCGGTGAGCGCCAGGTCGTGCGTACTGATCAAACCGATGGCGCCGCGGTTGATCAATGCACGCACCACGCCCTGCGCGCCGATGCGGCGATCGGTGGAGTTGGTTCCTTGCAACAGCTCATCCAGCAGAAACATCAGCGGCAATTGCGCCATGGCCGTGGCCGACATGGCCGTAGCCGACCCGGTCGTAGCCGACGCGGCCGTAGGCGCGGGCCGAGGCGGTTCGAATAATTGCCGAAGCCGTGTGATCTCGGCGTAGAAGCGCGAGCTGCCTTCGTACAACGAATCGTTGACGCGAATGCTGGCCCCGACCTGAAGCGGGGTGAGCCGCAGGCGCACGGCGCATACCGGCGCGCCGGCCATCGCGAGCACCGTATTCATCCCCACCGAGCGCAGCAAGGTACTCTTTCCCGACATATTCGAGCCGCTCACCACCAGCACGCGAGTGTCGCCCGAAATGTCGACGTCGTTGCGGACGCGCGTTTGCGCTGAAATCAGCGGGTGGCCGAGTCCAGCCGCGATGAAGGCGGCGGGCCCCTCCAGGAACTCCGGGAACGGGTCATCGGGACGCTCGAAGCTATAGGCCGCAAGGGATTCCAGCGCTTCGATTTCGCCCAGCACGCTGAGCCAGGATACAACGATGCGCCCGTGACGTTGCCGCCACCGCTCGGCCGCCAGCGCCGACTGAATCGTATACATCAATGGCAACATCAACGGGACCAGGAACGGATTGCGCCGCGCCTCGACGAAATTGACGATGGTTGCGAGCTTCGCGAGCGTGGTCGACGCGGTCAGCGAATGAGATGACAGCTTGACCTTGAGCGCCCGCAGTAGAGGCGCCTCAAAGGATTCGGCTTCGATGCGCCGCAAGAGCACCGACAACAGCTTGAGGTCTTCGTAAGCATGTTCGACTCCGGATACGGTCGCGTGCACACGGTCGCGAAATGCGTAGTTGAGGGCAGCTTCGATTACCAGCACGGCGAGAAACGGAAACGCGAGCCCCCAAATCGCCCAAATCATCGCGGTCGCAGCGGCCGAAGCAATCAGTAGGAATGTGGTAACCCGCAACCAGCGGTGCGACAGTTCATCGGGCGCATCGGCCCACTTCGTGAGCGCGGCGGATTGCAGTGCGATGTGCGGCGGCTCGCCGAGAATCGCCAGGTCCTCGCGCAAGTCCACGCGGCCGCGCAATTCGGCCACGCACGCTTGCCGTTCGCGGATGGTGGCAAGATCGGCGGGCGCCAGCAACCAATTCGCCAGTGTGCTCTCTCCCATCGGGGTGCGCGCCGTGCACAGGCGTTCGTAGAGACTCTGCTTGCCGAACAGATCGAGATCGGCGCCATACAGGTGATGCTCATCGATGAATTGCTCGCCGGACCGCCCGCCCTGGCGCGGCTGTCCCTGTAGCCGCTCGAGCCCCGCCCGGTAAAATGTCACCGCGCGGCGGGTGAGCGCCCGCAGCGCTCGAATCCTTTGGTGATAAAGAACGAGGGCGAGGAAGATACCTGACAGAACGAGCAGCCAAAGCGGTGAGGCGGTGCGGCGTTCCAGGCATGCCCATGCGAGCGCCAGAAAGGCGGCCGCCAGCACCAGCCGCGCGGTGCCCATGTGTCCGTGCAGTCGATCCAATCGAGCCCACGCTTTTTCGCGCTCATCGGCGCGTTCTGTATATTGTTCCGACGGACTCATGCGGCGCGCGAGTGTTCCAAGGCGGTCGTGGCTAGGCGCGCCAGTATCCCACTGTTTCGCTGGGTGCGCGGAACCGCCGTCGTCGGGCGCTCTTGAACGGTGCAAATGCGGCAAGCCCGCGCTCCGCGCCCGTGCATGCGCAGATACGTCTTGACTGGATATTTAGGCGGCGTGCAACATGCCGGCCGTGACCGCACGCAGATTCAAACCCAGCGACGTAGTCGATTTCGTGGTAGTCGGCTCGGGCGCCGCCGGCGGCGTCATGGCGCGCGAATTGTCGCAGGCCGGGTTCAGCGTCGTGGTGCTCGAACAGGGCCCGCGGTTCGGTCCCGGCAACTTCGAACACGACGAGTTCAAATACAACTTTCTGAGCGGCATCACCAACGATCCGAATGTGAGTCCGCAGACGTTTCGCGATGACCCGAACGTCACGGCCAAGCGCCCGCGGATGGGCAATTCGCTGGTCTATGCGCGAATGGTCGGCGGCAGCAGCACTCATTTCACTGCGAACTACTGGCGTTTCCACGACATCGACTTTCGCGAGCGCAGCGTCCTGGGCGGCATTGCCGGCACCGGTTTCGCCGATTGGCCGATCAGCTACCAGGAACTCGAGCCGTATTACACCAAGGTCGAATGGGAGGTCGGCGTGTCGGGCCTGGCCGCGGCGAGCCCATTCGATCCGCCGCGCACCAAACCGTATCCAATGCCTCCCTTGCCGGTGAAATCTTCCGGTGCCCTACTCGAGAAGGGTGCCCGCAAATTGGGGTTGCATCCATTCCCGGCACCCATGGCGATCAATTCGCAACTGTACCGCGGCCGTCCGGGCTGTGCGCATTGCGGGTTTTGCATCGGCTTCGGTTGCGAGGTGATGGCCAAGTCATCGTCGCTGTACACCATGATCCCGGAGGCCGAAGCCACCGGGCGTTGCGAGATCCGGCCCGGAAGCTACGTATTCCGCGTCGAGACCAACGCGGCGGGCCGCTGTACCGGCGTGGCGTATTTCGATGGCGACAAGCGCGAACATTTTCAAAAGGCGAAGGCTGTCGTGGTCTCCGCCAACGGCGCGGAAACAGCTCGTCTGCTCCTCAATTCCACCAGCGCGCGTTTTCCGCAAGGGCTCGCGAATTCCAGCGGCCTAGTCGGCAAGTATCTCATGTTCAATCAGGGGTCCGGCGTACACGCGATGTTCGATGAGGAACTCAACGAATACAAAAGCGTGCAAGTGACCCGGATACTTCATGACTTCTACGATTCCGATCCCAAACGCGGCTTCTATGGCGGCGGCGGCATCGATGCCCGAATGGGCAGCCAACCCGTGGGTTGGGCCCTGGCCTCGGGAGGTGATCTACCGCGTTGGGGCACCGACTTCAAGGATCGTCTGGAAGGGTTCAGGCGCTCGATGCTGTCGAGCGGTCACTGCACCTCGCTCGCGGTGGAAACCAACAGCGTCAGCATCGATCCCACTCTCAAAGATGCCTGGGGTGTTCCCGCAATTCGCGTCACCTATAAAGACCATCCGGATGATCTGGCCACTGCGGCGTTTCTGCAGGAGCGAGCGTACGAAATCATGCAGGCTGCGGGCGCCAAGAAAGTGTGGAAAGCCGAACCGCGAATCGCGCGTGGCGGCGTTCATCTGCTGGGTACGTGCCGCATGGGGGATGCGCCGGCAAGCTCGGTGGTGGACAAGTATCACCGCACGCACGACGTGCGGAATTTATTTCTCTGCGACGGTTCGAGCTTCGTCACCTCGGGCAGAGGTCAACCCACCATGACCATCCAGGCACTGGCTTTTCGCGCCGCCGACCACATCGGACAGTTTGCAAAGCGCAATGAAATTTGACGCACACCGGCGGCGGCGCGCAGGATCGAGCTGCTCGGACGAGAAGCTCAACATAGAGGAAAGGTATGAATTCCACGGACGATGATCAGGATGGAACCTCGAGGCGTTCATTTCTATTATCGACCGGCGGCTTGTTCACCACCGCTTGGCTGGGTACGCAATGGGCCGCGATCAGCGCGGCCGCCCATGATGCCGGCGACATGGCCGCAGCCGACATTGCTGCGGCGCCCGCATGGACCGGTTTTAAATTCCTGAGCGCCGACGATGCGAAGGATGTGGACGCAATCGCGGGGCAAATCGTGCCGAGCGGAGCGACGCCCGGCGCTCGCGAGGCACATGCCGTTTACTTCATCGATCGCGCCCTCGCCACGTTCTTCGCGGCGTGGTCGGCGGATTTTAGCCACGGGCTGGGTGAGTTTCAGGCCAAGTTCCACGCCGCATCCCCGAGCGCCGCATCGTTCGCTGCCGCGGACTCCGAGACCCAGATCGCGTTTCTAAAGACCGTCGACCGAACCCCGTTTTTTGAAAGCACACGCATGCTGACCATCCTCGGTATGTTCTCGTCGCCGAAGTACGGCGGCAATTTCGAGGGAGCCGGCTGGAAGATGATGGGCTTCGAGGACCGTCACGCCTTCGCGCCGCCGTTCGGTTATTACGACGCCAAGTACACGGGCTTCGTGCCCTACACGGAAAAGCCCGCTTGAGCGCCCGAAAATTCAAACCCAACGAGACCGTGGATTTCGTCGTCGTGGGTTCGGGAGCGGCGGGCGGCGTCGTCGCCCGCGAACTGTCGCAGGCCGGCTTCAGCGTGCTGGTATTCGAACAAGGGCCGCGACTGTCGCAGGCGGATTTCGAACATGACGAATTGAAATACTGGTTTCTGAGCGGCATCACCAGCGATCCGAAATCGAGTCCGCAGACCTTTCGAAAAGTGTCCACGGCCACGGCGAAGCTGCCCCAGGGACCCAATCCACTCATGTATGCGCGTTTGGTGGGCGGCAGCAGCAATCACTACACGGCAAATTTCTGGCGCTTTCACGAAATCGACTTTCACGAGCGTAGTGTCTACGGCAGCATTCCCGGCACGGCCTTTGCCGATTGGCCGATCAACTACCAGGAACTCGAACCGTACTACACCAAGGTGGAATGGGAAGTCGGTGTCTCGGGGCTTGCCTATGCAAGCCCATTCGATCCGCCGCGTTCCAAGCCTTACCCGATGCCGCCGATGCCGGTGAAGTCCTCGGGCGTGCTGATGGAGCAGGGTGCCCGCAAACTGGGTCTGCATCCGTTTCCGGCCCCGCTGGCTATTGCCTCGCAGCCGTTTCGCGGGCGGCCCGCCTGTGTGCACTGCGGATTCTGCATGGGCTTCGGTTGCGAGGCCAGAGCGAAGTCCTCATCGCTGTTTACCATGATCCCCGAAGCCGAAGCCACCGGACTTTGCGAGGTTCGATCCGGCAGCTATGTGTACCGCGTGGAAACGAATACCGCAGGACGCACCACCGGAGTGCACTACTTCGACCACCACAAGCGCGAACACTTTCAGAAGGCGCGGGCCGTCGTGCTGTCGGCGAACGGCGCGGAAACCGCGCGTCTGCTGCTCAATTCCACCAGTAACCACTTCCCTGATGGTCTCGCCAATTCGAGCGGTATGGTCGGCAAGCACCTTATGTTCAATCAGGGCGCCGGCGTGCATGCCGTCTTCGAGCACGAGATCAATGATTACAAGAGCGTACAAGTCACGCGCATTTTGCACGATTTCTACGATGCCGATCCGAAGCGCGGCTTCTACGGTGGCGGTGGCATCGACGCGCGCATCAATCCCCAGCCGGGGCTGTGGGCCATGGCCTCAGGGGGTGACCTGCCTCGCTGGGGGGCCGACCTCAAGTCGCGGCTCGAGGCGTTTCCTCGCTCCACCATGTCCACGGGGCACTCGACGTCGCTGCCTCTGGAGACCAACAGCGTGAGTCTCGATCCGGCCGTCAAGGACGCCTGGGGCATTCCCGCCATCAGGGTGACATACAAGGACCATCCCGACGATCTGGCGATGGCAAAGTTTTTGCAGGACCGCTCTTACGAGATCATGGAAGCGGCCGGGGCGCAAAAACTTTGGCGTGAGAACGTCCAGGAGAATTCCGGTGGCGCTCATTTACTCGGGACGTGCCGGATGGGCAACGACGCCGCGACTTCCGTGGTCGACAAGTACCACCGTACGCACGATGTGCCGAATCTGTTTCTCTGCGACGGATCGAGTTTCGTCACGTCGGGAAGGGGTCAGCCGACGATGACCATTCAGGCCCTAGCCTTCCGGGCGGCGGATCACATCGGACAATTCGCGAAACGCAACGAGATTTGAGACGGCGTGTAACGTACGCGCGTAGCACAGGGCGTGTAACGTAGGGTGTCTCAAGACGCGCGTAGCAGGGGGCGTCTCACGACGGCGTGTAACGTAGGCCGTCTCACCCACGCGAGGTTACGCGAGCGTCCGACCGACCGCTCAATGGCCCTTCTTGTTCTTTTTCTTGCCGGCCGTTTTGCCCGCGTCCTCGCCGGCGGCAAAATCAACATCGCCGGCATTGCCGCCATCGCCGATCTCGTAATCGTCGAAATCGCTCAATAGCTCGGCCGTTCGGCGCTCCTCCATCACACGTTCCAGACGTCGCCATGCCGGTTCCGCGCCCTTCGGGGCGCGGCGCCTTTGCGACTCGACATCACGCATGATGTGATCGACGTCCAGATCATCACCGCCGGGAGCGGTGTCCTCTGCGTCTTCTTCCTCGAACTCGTCCGATTCGGGTTTTTCGCTCATGCCACCGACGGTTGATGGTAGTACGTTGATAAGGCACGCGCGTTATAAAACGAAATGAGCCTTGCGCGCAATAGCCTGGCGCACACTCGTGCACGCCGTTCGCTACTTGACCAGGTCGTTGAGCTGAAAAATCGGCAGCAAAAGCGCGATAACGATGAACATGACCACCGCGCCCATGAACACCACCATGAACGGGCCCAACAAATTGGTCATGGTCGACAGCAGTCCGTCCATTTCGCGTTCCTGATTCGACGCCGCGCGCTCGAGCATTTTTTCCAGTTCGCCGCTGCTTTCGCCGCTGCTGATGAGGTGGATCATCATGGGCGGAAACAATTTGCGGGCCGCGAGAGATTTGCCGATGGGAGCACCCTCACGCACCCGCAGCGCCGCCTCTTCCACGGCTCTTTTCATCGGCATGTTGTTCACGACCTCGGCCGAAATGCGCAATGCCTCGAGCACCGGCACCGCGCTCGCCGTCAGGATGCTGAAGGTCCGCGAAAACCGGGCGGTGTTCACACCGCGGATGAGCTTGCCCACGAGCGGCACCCGCAACAGGAATCTATCGAACCGCAGGCGAGCTTCCGGCGCCTTGAGCCAGCGCAGAAAGCCCCATGTCGCGGCGCCGAACAGAATCAGGGCGTAGTACCAGTAATTGCGCACGAAGTCGCTCATGCCGATGAGAATGCGGGTGGCCACCGGCAATTCTTGATGGCCGGATTCGAAAACGGCCACCACCTGAGGCACCACATACGCCAACAAAAACGACACGATGGCGAAAGACAGCACCATCAGCACGATGGGGTACACCAGCGCGTTGCTGACTTGTTGACCCATGACTTGGCGAGATTCGGTGTAGTCCGAGAGACGTTCGAGCACCGAATCCAATTTGCCCGATTGCTCACCGGCGGACACCGTCGCGCGATAGATCTCTGGAAAAGCTTGCGGAAAATCGCGCAACCCGTCGGCCAGGGGGTGGCCTTCCACGACCTTGCCGCGAACGCCCAGGATGATCCGTTGGACGCGCGGCTTTTCGGTCTGTTCGGCGACCGCCTGCAGCGATTCCTCGAGCGGCAGCCCGGAGCGCAGCAGCGTCGCCAATTGACGCGTCAGGAGAGCCAGATCCAATGTCGACAGTCCGCGGCGCATCAAGCCGCGCCGCCGCCGCTGCTTGAGTTCGCGTTCCGCGGTCTCTTGGATTTCCATCGGCAGCAGGTGCTTGTCGCGCAGCAGCTGCCGGACATGCTTTGGGGTGTCGCCCTCGATCAGACCTTTGCGTTCGCGACCTTGCGCATCGAGCGCGGTGTATTCGAACGCACCCATCAGTCTTCGCGGGTCACGCGCAATACTTCCTCGAGCGTCGTGTCGCCCTCGATGACTTTGCGCCGGCCGTCATCGCGGATGCCGGGACTCGCGGTGCGGGCATAACGTTCGAGATCCTGTTCGGACGAGCCGTCGTGGATCATGGTTCGCATGTGGTCGTCGACGGCGATGAGCTCATAGATGCCGGTGCGTCCCCGATAGCCGGTCCCGGGCTCGCTGCTGGGCCGATAGAGCTCCACCGGGTCCCCCTTGGGGTCGAGATTGAGCAGCCGCCGTTCATATTCGCCGGCCATGAAGGGTTCGCGCGTTTCCGGATTGAGCACGCGCACCAGCCGCTGCGCAAGGACGCCGATCAAACTGGAGGACAACAGGAAGGGTTCGATTCCCATGTCGCGCAGGCGCGTGACCGCGCCCACGGCGGTATTCGTATGGAGGGTGGATAGCACGAGGTGGCCGGTCAAGCTGGCTTGAACCGCGATTTGAGCGGTTTCAAGGTCGCGGATCTCGCCGACCATGACCACATCGGGATCCTGTCGCAAGATGGCTCGCAGGCCGCGCGCGAAGGTCATTTCCACCTTGGTGTTGACCTGGGTCTGTCCGATCCCGTCGATGTAATACTCGATCGGATCCTCGACCGTCATGACGTTGCGGGTATTGTCATTGATGCGCTCGAGCGCGGCGTACAGGGTCGTGGTCTTGCCCGATCCTGTGGGTCCCGTGACCAGGATGATTCCATGGGGTTTGTGGATGATTTCATCCATCGTGCCCTGAGTACGCGGGTCCATGCCGAGGGAGGTGAGTTCGATGCGCCCGGCTTGCTTGTCGAGCAAGCGCAACACCACCCGTTCGCCGTGGCCCGACGGCAAAGTCGAGACGCGCACGTCGACCGCGCGGCCGGCGATCCGCAATGAAATTCTGCCGTCCTGCGGCAGCCGCCGTTCCGCGATATCGAGCTTCGACATGACTTTGATGCGCGACACCACCAGCGGCGCCACCGCGCGCTTGGTCTGCAGCACTTCGCGCAATACGCCGTCGACGCGGAAGCGGATAACCAGGCGATTTTCGTACGGTTCGATGTGAATGTCCGAGGCGTTTTCCTTCACGGCCTGCGTCAACAAGGCATTGATCAAGCGGATGATCGGCGCTTCGTCGTCGCTTTCGAGCAGGTCCGAGGATTCGGGGATGTCTTCGGCCAGGTGGGCGAGGTCGGTATTGTCGTCCAACCCTTCCAACATCTGCATGGCCGCGCCCGAACCGGCCTCGTAAGCAATGCGTAGCATCGAGTCGAAGGTTTCGGTGGAAACCCGCTCGAGCTTCAAGGGGACGCCAATGAACCGGCGCACTTCCGCGAGCGCCTGCGGCGTGACGCCCGGCCGGCACACCGTGTCGGCTACGTCGTTGGCGATGCCGCGCACCAGCACGCCGTGGCGCTTGGCGAACGGAAAGGAGAGTTTCCGTTGAAGGGGCTCTTGAAGCTCGGCGTTCATGGAGTCGCAGACCCTGCTGGGGCCGGGGCAGGCGGCGCCGCGCCCGCCGGCGGGAAACCTTGCGGGGCAGGGGCGAACTGCGAGTTCGGCGCGGGCGGAGGCGGCACCGCACCGTTTGGCGTTGCGCCGCCCGGATTGGTAATGGCCGGCGGCGGCGCAGGCGGCAGGGCGATGCCCTGAGGAATCATCGGTATGACCGGCTGCTTCTCTCCCGGCAACAACGGTATTTTCCCGTGGCTCAGGGTCTTCTCGTTCTGCCGTGTTTCATTGTACTGGGCTTCGCTGGTGCTTTCGGTGGCGTCCGCGTCGCGCAGAATCTTGGGACGGATGAACACCAGCAGGTTTTTCTTCTGCCGAGAGCCGCTGCGGGACTTGAACAGGTTGCCGATCAGGGGAATTGCGCCGAGTCCGGGTATACGATCCTCGCTTTGCGTGACGGTATCCGACATGAGGCCACCCAGCACGATGATGCCGCCGTCCTCGATCAACACCGTGGTCTTGATCGAGCGCTTGTTGGTGGAGATGTCGGCCGAATCCGTGAGTTTCGCGCCCGGGGAGGAATCCTCTTGCTCAATTTTGAGCTGCACCGAATTACCCTCGTTGATGTGCGGGGTGACCTTCAAAATGGTGCCCACCTCTTCACGCTGAATGGTCGTGAAGGGGCTGGTCGTGCCGGCGGTGCTGGTGGTGGAATTCGAATAAGAGCCCGTGATCAACGGAATCTCCTGGGTCACTTTGACCTCGGCTTCCTCGTTGTTCATGGTGATGAGGGACGGGGTCGAGATGATGTTACTGCTGCCGTCACTGCGCAATGCCTGAACCAGGGCGGCGAATCCCTTACCCGTGCTCGAGTTGTATTTGCCGAGTACCACCGACCCTCCGGTGCCCACCGTCGTACTGCTGATACTCGACGAAGTGGTAGTAGAAGAGGTACTACCGGTAACCCCCAATACGGCTTCGGCCAAGTTGACGATGCTGGTGCCGCTGCCCGGCAGATTCGACACGCCGTAGCCGTAGGAGTTGCCTCCATCGAGCAGCCACTGCACGCCGAGGTTCGCGCTCTTGTTGACGTCGACCTCGACGATGATGGCTTCGACCTGCACCTGGGCACGTCGAATATCGAGTTTGTCGATCACCGCCATCAAGGATTTCATGATTTTCGGCGGCGCCGTCATGATGAGCGCATTGGTGGCCACATCCGCCCAAATGGTGACGCTGGCATCGACATTGGACGCGCCGGCGCTGGCCGCCGCCCCGCTTTGAGGGCCGCCCTGTGCCTTGGCGGACGCGCTGGCCTGACCCTTCAGCTTGTCCGAGATTTTCTCCGCGTCGGCATAGCGCAGGTACCTGACTTGGGTATCGCCCCCGGTCTGCAGCGGTGTGTCCAAGTTGACGATCAGGGCCTTGATCTTCAAGCGCAGCGACTTTTCGCCGCTCACCAGCACGCTGTTGGTTCGTTCATCGGCGACGATTTTCACCGGCGCGCCCGCGCCTTCGGCCGCCTGCCCCTGGCTCAACTGATTCACGGTGCGCACCAGTTCGGTGGCGCTGGCGTTGCGCAGGGAGATCACCTCGACCGGTTCGTCGCCGCTTTCATCCATGCGCTGGATGATTTTCATGATGCGGCTCACGTTGCTGGCGCGATCCGAGATGATGAGCATGTTGCCGCTGGGGTAGGCCGCGAGGTGCCCCTGCTGGGGAATCAACGGCCGCAGCAACGGCACCAGCTGCGCCGCACTGACGTTCTTCATGGTAATGATCTGGGTGACGATCTCGTCCGAGGTGGTACTGACGTCGGTCGGCAAATCGATGGACGGCAGCTGCCGGGCATCGGTGTTCGGGATGATTTTGATGACCTTGCCGGCCGGCACGGCGACATAGCCATAGACCTGCAATACGGCGAGGAATGCCTCATAGAACGCCGCCGGCGACATGGGGGTTGCCGACAGCATCGTCACCTTGGCGTTGACGCGGGGGTCGATGATGAAATTTTTGCCCGTGACCTCGCTGACCGCCTGAATGATCTGGCTGAGGTCGGCGTCCTTGTAGTTGGGGGTAATCGTCGGGCCGTCCTGTGGCCGCAACTGGGCTCCCTGCCTCGACTGAGCGGCGGCCGGAAAAGACATCACGACGAGCAGCACCGCGAGCACACCGCTCGAGCAAGAGCGGAGTCTATGGGGCGGTGGGGTGGGCTTCGGCATAGGGTGTCCGTGTATTGAACGCTTTCGTACGACGCTCGCGCTACTGGTCAATTGAGATTCTCATTGTTGCCGTTCGGCGGATTCGGCGGCGACGCACCGGGGGGCGCTCCCGGGGGAGTCCCACCACTCGGAACCGACGACGCCGCGCCCGCATCTCCTCCCTCCAAGTCCTTCGTGGCTTGCGCAGCCACTTGGGCGATATTGAGGGTAATATCCTGCTTCTGGCCGGCGCGCTCCACGGTCACGGTCACGTGATCCGACGTCTGAATCGTGTTGAACACCTCCTGGCTATGTTGAGGATCGTCCAGCATCGTGCCATTGATTGCCGTGACCAAGTCGCCGGGTTTTAAACCCAGCTTGTTGAATATGGCTCGATTTCTGCCCGGGTACGCGCGAAACCCGCGCAACTTGCCGGCGGCGTTGTCGTACGACGGTACGGTGCGCATCACTTGGTCCAAAATCCCGGGGTCCTGTTGGACCAGGCGTCGAATGTTGTCGACCGCCGCGACAGTGCGGGGATCGGCGCCTCCGGGCTGGCGAGTCATGGGCACGGGCTTGCTGCCGGCGAGTAGTCGCGGCAGCAACAGCGTTTCCAGGGTGCCGGCTCGGTCCAAAAGGACGTGGTCGAGGTATACCGAGTGCAAGGTCGCGCCGTTTACGTTGTCGCCCACTGCAAACACCTTCGACGGGCCCCCGTCGCTGATGATGGCAACACCGCGTTTGGGGTCTTGGGTTGCAATCGTGCCCGCCAGCACCAGATTGGCGCTGCTCAAGGGCGCATTGGTCGGGTCCTGAGTGCCGGGACCGACGGTTGCGATTCCGAACAAATGAGCTGCGACCACACTTTGAACGTCCACTCCGGCGTGGGTTTGCGGCGCTGCGCCCCGCGACATGACCGGATGCGGGGATTTGACCGGGCCGCCGAGGATTGAAACGGCGACCCGCGCCAATTCGACCACGATGAGCGCCGCCAGACACAGCGATGCCAGGTTCGGCCCGTTGCCTTGGAGGCGGGACAGCCATTCGTTTGTTCGGGTATCAAGCATGGTGAAAGTCGTGCGCGTCTAGTCCCGAAAGGTGGGTGGCGGCCATGCCGGGCGGATCGGAAAGCTCAAGTTGGGCAATCATACGGAGCCGCGCTTGACCGCTCAAGCAATTGTTTTTGCTTGTGAAAATAATGTGACATCGATTGGCGACAGTGGCTTTTATGCGTGGGTTTTGCTTAGACGCTTGTAAACGTCGGTAACGCACCCTATAAACTATTAATCCATGAGTGATATCGAAAGAGGACGGGACGGGACAGGGCTGGTCGTCGAGGAAGCGGCGCCAAAACTGAAGCGTCCGCCACTGTACCAGGTGGTCCTCATCAATGACGACTACACGCCCATGGAATTCGTCGTAGATATCCTGCAACGGTTCTTTGCAATGGACCGTACCAAGGCAACTCGCGTTATGCTCGAGGTTCATACCAAGGGGAAAGGAGTGTGCGGGGTCTTTACTTATGAAATCGCAGAGACCAAGGTGGCTCAAGTGATCGCGTATGCGCGACAACATCAGCATCCGCTGATGGCAACGCTAGAAGAGGCATAACCTGTGCTTAGTCAAGAACTCGAATTTTGCTTGAATGATGCGTTCGCCAGTGCACGGGAGGCACGGCATGAGTTCATGACCGTCGAGCATTTACTGCTCGCGATCGTGGACACCCCCAAAGTGAGGGAGGTTTTGAAGTCCTGCGGGGCGGATACCGCCAAGCTCAAGACCGAACTCAAACAGTTCATCGACCAGACCACGCCGCGCCTGCCGGCAGGCGAGGACCGCGACGTGCAACCGACGCTGGGATTTCAGCGGGTGCTGCAGCGGGCGGTTTTTCACGTGCAGTCGAGCGGCAAGAAGGAAGTGACCGTGGCCAACGTGCTGGTCGCGATTTTCAGTGAGAAACAATCGCACGCGGCCTATCTTTTGAGCATGCAGGACGTGTCGCGTCTCGACGTGGTCAACTTCATAGCCCACGGTCTGTCCAAGGCCGGCGGCGAGGAGCGCAGCGAACGCGAAGACGGTGGCGGCACCGGCGATGCCGAGCGCGACGGCGAAGGCACCGGAAGCGCCCTCGAGAAGTACGCCACGAATTTGAACGACTCGGCTCGCAAGGGCAAGATCGACCCCCTCATCGGGCGCAAACTCGAGGTGGAGCGCACCATCGAGATCCTGTGCCGCCGCCGCAAGAACAACCCCTTGTACGTGGGCGAAGCGGGCGTCGGCAAAACCGCGATCGCGGAGGGCCTGGCCCGCATGATCGTGGAGAACCAGGTGCCGGACGTGCTGCTGGATGCCACGATTTATTCGTTGGACATGGGATCGTTGGTCGCGGGCACCAAGTACCGCGGCGACTTCGAGAAGCGTTTGAAGGCAGTCCTCGCCGAGGTCAAGAAGCAGCCGGGCGCGATTCTGTTCATCGACGAAATCCACACCGTCATAGGCGCCGGCGCGGCCTCCGGCGGCGTCATGGACGCATCCAACCTCATCAAGCCGGCGCTCGCCAACGGCGAATTGCGCTGCATCGGCTCCACCACCTACAACGAGTATCGCGGAATTTTCGAAAAGGACCACGCGCTGGCGCGGCGCTTTCAGAAGATCGACATCACCGAGCCATCGGTGCAGGACACCATCGATATTCTGCGTGGGCTCAAGAGCCGTTATGAAGAGCATCACGGCGTCAAATATGAAGACGATGCGTTGCAGGCGGCCGCCGAACTCGCGGCACGGCATATCAACGATCGGCATATGCCGGACAAGGCCATCGACGTGGTGGACGAGGCCGGTGCCAACCTGCGCTTGAAACCGGTCGAGAACCGCGCGGCGTCGGTTACGGTGAGCCAGATCGAAAACGTCGTCGCTCGCATTGCCCGAATTCCACCGAAGAATGTGTCCTTGTCGGACCGCGATGTGCTGAAGAACCTGGAGCGCAACTTGAAACTGACCATCTTCGGCCAGGACAAGGCGATCGAGGCCCTCTCGGCCGCCATCAAGATGTCGCGCTCGGGATTGGGCGACCAGCGCAAACCGGTGGGATCATTCCTATTCTCGGGTCCGACGGGCGTCGGCAAAACCGAAGTAACGCGACAATTGGCGATCGCCATGGGCGTGGAGTTCGTGCGCTTCGATATGTCGGAGTACATGGAACGTCACACCGTCTCGAGGCTCATCGGCGCGCCTCCCGGCTATGTGGGCTTCGATCAAGGTGGGCTGCTCACGGAAGCCATTGCGAAGCATCCGCACTGCGTGCTGCTGCTCGACGAGATCGAGAAGGCGCATCCGGACGTGTTCAATCTGCTGTTGCAGGTCATGGACCACGGCACCCTCACCGACAATAACGGTCGCAAGGCGGATTTCCGTCACGTGATCATCGTCATGACCACCAATGCGGGCGCATTCGAAATGAGCCGGCCAAGCATCGGCTTTACGCAGTCCGATACCACCTCGGATGGAATGGAGGCGATTCGACGCTTGTTCTCACCGGAATTTCGCAATCGCCTCGACGCCGTGGTGCAGTTCGCCGGGCTCGATCAGGACACCATCGAACGGGTGGTGGACAAATTGCTGGTCGAGGCCGAGGCGCAGCTCGAACAGAAGCGCGTGTCGATTTCGGTGGACGAGCCGGCGCGACGCTGGATCGCGAAGAAAGGCTACGACCCGAAGATGGGCGCGCGGCCCATGGCGCGGATCATTCAGGAGTTCATCAAGCGTCCGCTGGCGGAGGAGTTATTGTTCGGCAAGCTCGTCAACGGCGGACATGTGGAGGTCACCTTGAGCGAGGACGGCGAGAAGTTGAAGCTCGATACTCGGGCCACAGACGAACCCGCGCTGCTGTCGCACGAAAGCTAAATGGCGTGAAGGGCTGGAATCCTGACCCTTGAACGCTCGACCCTGAGCCGGGGGCAGAATCCAAGGCGCCTACCCCGCGGAGCCCGGAGCCTTGGGGCGTGGCTACTCTGCGCCGTGCTGGCGGCCCGGCCGGCCACCACGCTGGCCAGGGTGCGGTCGGCTCTAACGGCTAACGGCCGCGGTAGACGATGCGGCCCTTGGTCAGGTCGTAGGGCGTCATTTCCACCGTGACTTGATCGCCCGTCAAGATTCGAATGTAGTTTTTACGCATCTTGCCCGAGATATGGGCGGTGACGACATGACCGGTCTTGAGTTTGACGCGAAACGTCGTATTGGGCAGGGTCTCGACGACCTCACCCTCGAATTGAATTGCCTCTTCTTTTGACATGCGTCCTTGTTGAGCGTGGGGAGACGATAAGCCGGGCGCATTGTGCATAAAGCACCCTGCTAATGCAATTTTACCCGCGCGTGGCGGACGGCGCTTCGTGCACCGTCTCTACCCATCGGTCGCTCGGGACGCGGCGGGCGTAGCGGCGCAATAGTCCGACGAATTCGTTGCGCGAGACCTCGCGCGCACCCAGGCTCGCCAGGTGCGAACTCGCCACTTGGCAGTCGATCAACTGGATGTCGCGGCTTCGACACTCCTCCACGAGGCGCGCCATGGCCACTTTGGAGGCGTCCTTCTCCCGGCTGAACATTGATTCGCCGAAGAAAACGCTCCCCAGCCGGATTCCGTACAGGCCCCCGACCAGCTGATCGCCCAGGTAGGTTTCGATGGAGTGACCGAAGCCCAGCGCAAACAACTGCTCATACGCATCGATCATGTCGGTGTTGAGCCAGGTGTCCGGCCCGGAACGCCGAGGCGCCGCGCACTCTCGAATGGTTGCGCCGAACGCGTGGTCCACCCGCGTCGTGTAGGGACCGTTGCGCAGCGTCTTGCGCAGGCTGCGCGAAACATTGAAGTTGCCTGGAAACAGGACCATGCGCGGATCGGGCGACCACCAGAGAATGGGTTGCTGTGCCGAGTACCAGGGGAACACGCCGCGTTCGTATGCCGCGAGCAGCCGGGTAGGGTTCAGGTCGCCGCCCGCCGCCAACAGTCCCGGCGGGTCGCGCAGAGCCTGATCGACCGGCGGGAACCAGTCTGGGTCCACGTGCTCGCCCAGCCAAACCAGCCTACTCAGAGCTGCAACTCCTCATCTGCAGCGCGATGGTAGGGTACGTGCTCGTTGACCGCGGCGGCGTAGTGATCGACGCCCCGCGCTTCACGCAGCGCGAAGTCACTGATGGCCGCGGAAAAACGCGGGTCGACGATATCGTGAACCGAGCTGGTCAGCGTGGGGACGAAGCCTCTCGGCACCTTGTGTTCGCCCTGCGTTCCCGGCTCGAAGCGCTGCAATTTATGCTGGATGCAGTATTCGATACCTTGGTAGTAACAGGTCTCGAAATGCAGGCTGTGGAAATTGCCGCCGGCTCCCCAATAACGACCGAACAGGGCGTCCGCGCCGACGAAGAAGATGGCCACGGCAATGGGCGAGGCGCCGTGCCGGGCTATTTTGAGCATGAGCTTATCCGGCATGGTGGCTGCAATCCGCTTGAAAAAATCCAGATTGAGATAGGGCTCATGCCCGTGCCGGTAGAACGTATCGGCATAGAATTCATACACCACGTGCCACAACGCGTCGTCCATCTCTCCCCCGAGGCGCGTATCGAATTCTATGCCCGCCTCGGCGACACGCCGCCTCTCGCGCTTGGCCTTCTTGCGCTTCTCGGCGGTAAACGTCGCGAGGAAGGCGTCGAAGGACTCATAGCCATGATTGAACCAATGAAACTGGCAGTCGCGCCGCTCGATCAATCCCGCGCGCTTCAATGGCAGGAGATTTTCATCGCTGGGAAACAAGACGTGCCAGGAGGACAGCTGCTCGGAACGCGCGTAGCCGGTAGCCGCCTGGATCAATGCATCGGTGGCCGCCTGCGAGTCGGCACCGGAGCCCACCAGCACGCGCGGTCCGCGGACCGGCGTGAACGGTATGGCGGTCAGGAGCTTCGGGTAATACTTCAGGCCGTGTTGAGCGTAGGCATTCGCCCAGGAAAAATCGAACACGAATTCGCCGCGCGAATGCCCCTTCCGGTACAGCGGCAGCGCGCCGATGAGGCGGCCGCGCGAGTCCTCGAGTACCACGTGCCGTGGAGTCCAGCCGGTACGAGGCACCGCGCAACCGGACTCTTCGAGCGCCAGGAGGAACTCATGCCGCACGAACGGTTGTGCCGACCCCGCGACCGCGTTCCAACTCGCCGCGTCCACGTCGGCAATGCTCTTCAAGAAGCGCGCGCGCGAGACGGTCACGCGTGGGCAGCGAGCGGTGCGGCGTGGGATTCAGTTTCCAGACGTTCCAAATATTTGTCGGCATCGAGAGCCGCCATGCAGCCGGTGCCCGCCGAGGTCACCGCTTGGCGATAGACATGATCGGCGACATCGCCCGCGGCAAACACTCCCGGGACGCTGGTCGACGTGGCTTCGCCATCGAGGCCGCCTTTGACGATGATGTAGCCGCCGCGCATCTCAACCTGTTTCTCGAAGAGCTGCGTATTGGGTTGATGTCCAACCGCTATGAACACGCCGTCCACGCTGAGCGTGTGGGTGGCGTTGCCGTGCACGGCGCGTAGCCGTACGCCGGTTACTCCCGCATCGTCGCCCAACACGGCATCCACCGCGTGATTCCAAACGATGCTGACTTTACCTGAGCTTTCAAGTGTAAATAGCCGATCTTGAAGGATTTTCTCCGACTTCAATTTATCACGGCGATGCACCAGCGTGACGTGCGAGGCAATGTTGGCGAGATACAGCGCCTCTTCCACCGCGGTGTTGCCGCCGCCGATCACGGCCACCGGTTTGCCGCGATAGAAGAAGCCGTCGCAGGTGGCGCAGGCCGAGACCCCCTTGCCGCGAAAGGCCTCCTCGGAGGGCAATCCAAGATATTTCGCGGAGGCGCCCGTCGCGATGATGAGCGCGTCGCAGGTGTACTCGCCGTTATCGCCGAACAAGCGAAACGGACGCTGGCGCAATTCAGCTCGGTTGATGGTGTCGAAAACGATCTCGGTGTTGAAGCGTTCCGCATGACGGCGCATGCGATCCATGAGTGCCGGCCCCTGGAGGTGTTCCACGTCCCCGGGCCAATTGTCGACATCGGTGGTGGTCATCAACTGGCCGCCTTGCTCCAGTCCCGTGATGAGCAGCGGCGCGCGGTTGGCGCGCGCCGAATACACCGCGGCGGTATAGCCTGCAGGACCTGACCCCAGGATGAGGAGACGACTGTGCCTGACTACGCTCATGTATAATTTGCCTCTCTTCTTAACGGTCGTAAGCGGACGTTGTCGCCGCTGACTCATGGTATGTAAATGTGCGGGCGCCGGCCAGTTCAAACAAGGCGCCGCGTGTAGCCGACGATACGCTTGTTGCAACTCGCGAGACTCGGGTACTATTACATAATATTCAATTAGTTAAGGGCTAATCATTACTAAGGGTCTAGAATTGACTGAAGCCGCAGCCATCAAGAAATCCAAGCCCCCCATGAAGCTGTCGGCCGCGGTGGCCCGTTCGCTGCGCGAGGGTACCCTGTGGGTGCTGGGGGCATTGGGTCTCATTCTACTGTTGGCGCTGCTGTCTTTTCACATGCAGGATGCCGGCTTTTGGAATACCGGCGATCCGGGGCCCGTGGGCAATTGGATCGGCCCCATCGGTGCCTGGCTCGCGGGATTTTTCCTGTTCCTGTTCGGGCGCCCCGCCTATTTGTTTCCCGTGATGCTGGCCTATGCCGGCTGGCTGGTACACAAGGAACAGTCGCTGCCGGATGCGCGCTCGCGCATCAACACGCTGCTGCGGGCGCTGGGATTTGCACTGACGGTGTTGACCAGCTGCGGCTTGGCGACTTTGCACTGGGATCCCGCCGGGCTGCCCAATAGCGCGGGCGGCGTGCTCGGCGAACTGGTGGGAAGAGGCGGGGCACGGGGCTTGAGCTTTCTCGGGGCGACACTGTTGCTGCTGGGTTTGTGGCTTGCGGGTGTGGCGTTGTTCCTCGGCGTGTCCTGGCTCGAGATCATGGACAAACTGGGCGCGTCGGTGTTGAAGGGCATCGATTGGGCGCGCGACAAACTGGAGCAGCGTCGCGAGCTGGCGTCCGGGCAACAGCGCAAACAGGCACGGCAGGGCGTGGTCCGCGAGGAACAGAAAAAGGTGGCAAGCCGTCCGCCGCCGCGCATCGAACCGCTGGCTCCGGTACCCGAGAAGAGCGAGCGCATCGAGCGCGAACGGCAAGTACCGCTGTTCGATGCACCCAAATCCAGCGAGTTGCCCGCGTTGTCCTTGCTGGACGAGCCGGGCGCACGCGAGCAGTCGTATTCCGATGAGGCGCTGGAAGCGATGTCGCGCCTGGTGGAGATCAAGCTGCGGGACTTCGGCGTGGAAGCCGAAGTGGTGGCCGTGCAACCGGGTCCGGTCATCACCCGCTTCGAGCTGCGGCCCGCGCCCGGCGTCAAAGTGAGCCAGATCAGCAATCTTGCGAAAGACCTGGCCCGTGCGCTGTCCGCCATCAGCGTTCGGGTGGTGGAAATCATTCCCGGAAAGTCCGTGATCGGTTTGGAAATACCGAACGAGAAGCGTGAAATCGTGACGCTCGGCGAGATCATCAAATCCAAGCCCTATGACGAGGTGAGTTCGCCGCTGGCGCTGGCGCTCGGCAAGGATATTGGCGGTGTGCCGGTGGTCGCCGATCTGGCGCGTATGCCGCACTTGTTGATCGCCGGCACCACCGGATCGGGCAAGTCGGTCGGAATCAACGCGATGGTGCTGAGCCTGGTGTACAAGGCCACGCCCGAACACGTACGCATGATCATGATCGATCCGAAAATGCTGGAACTCTCGGTGTACGAGGGAATTCCGCATTTGCTGTCGCCCGTGGTGACGGACATGAAACAGGCGGCCAACGCGTTGCGCTGGTGCGTGGCGGAAATGGAGCGCCGCTACCAGCTCATGTCCATGCTGGGCGTGCGCAACATCGGTGGGTTCAATCGGAAGGTGAAGGACGCGGCGGACAGCGGCAAGCCCATCAAAGACCCGATTCGCATGCAAAAGATCGCGCAAGGCGTTCCCGGCATCGTCGCGGAGGACGTGGAGGACCTGACCTCGCTGCCGTTCATCGTCGTCATCATCGACGAGTTGGCGGATCTGATGATGATCGTCGGCAAGAAGGTCGAGGAGTTGATCGCGCGCCTGGCGCAGAAAGCGCGGGCCGCGGGCATCCATTTGATCTTGGCCACCCAGCGCCCCTCGGTGGACGTGATTACCGGCCTCATCAAAGCCAATATCCCCACCCGAATTGCGTTCCAAGTGTCGGCCAAGGTGGATTCGCGCACCATTCTCGATCAAAGCGGCGCGGAGTCGCTCTTGGGCCACGGCGACATGCTATATCTGCCCCCCGGTACGTCCATCCCCACCCGCGTGCACGGCGCGTTCGTGTCCGACCAAGAGGTGCATCGCGTGGTGGCCGGCCTCAAGGCAGCCTCGCCGCCGATTTACATCGATGAGATTTTGGAAGGTCCGCGCAATCCGATTCCCGGATTTCCGTCCGATGACGAGGAGGGCGAGGGCGGCGCAGTCGATGCCGAAGCCGATCCGCTTTACGACGAAGCGGTGCGTATCGTGACCGAGACCCGCAAGGCGTCGATTTCGGGCGTGCAGCGCCGACTCAAAATCGGCTACAACCGCGCAGCTCGATTGGTCGAGGCCATGGAAGCCGCCGGTTTGGTCGGCCCCTTGCAATCGAACGGCGCTCGCGAAATTTTCGGTGCACCCCCGCCTCAGGATCAGGAGTAGCCGCTTTGCTCATCCACGGTTCAAAAGCCGCCGCGCTGGCGCTGGTTGTTTGCGCGGGCGTCGGCTCGATGGCACACGGCACCGCGGCGGCGGCTGACCTCACCGCTCCAGCGGTGGATCGCGCCGCGCCGGCGACCGCCGACCGCATTACCCCAGCGGCCGCCGAGGTTGAAAAATATTTGGCCGGTCTCGCATCCTGGTCCGCCGATTTCACTCAAACCATCGACGACGGCCACGGCAAGGTGTTGCGCAGTGCGGCCGGCAAACTCTATCTGCAGCGGCCGGGAAAGTTTCGCTGGGATTACACCGAGCCTTCCGAGCAGCTGGTATTGGCCGACGGTAAGCAGATCTGGTTCTACGACAAAGATCTTGCGCAAGCCAATGTTCGAAACGCCGACAGCACCCTGGCAAGCACCCCGGCGAGTTTATTGTCGGGGGGCGGTTCGGTGAGCAGCCAGTTCGACATCAAGGGGCTGCCGCCCTCCGGCGGATTGGAGTGGTTCCAGCTGGCACCCAAGCATGCAGATACGGATTTCCAACTCGTGCGCATCGGCTTCGAGAAGGGTGAATTGGCATCCATGTTTCTTGCGGACAAACTCGGTCAAGTGACTCAGTTGACCTTCACCCATCCGTCGCGCAATGCGAAGTTTCCGACCGACTTGTTTTCATTCACGCCGCCGCCGGGAGTCGACGTGATCGGACGCGATCTCAAGTGAGTTCGGGCGGCGGCGACGGCGCAGCCGGCGACGGCACTTACCGGCCACTCGCCGATCGGCTGCGGCCGCAATCTCTCGACGAGTACGTCGGACAGTCGCATCTGCTGGGCGTGGGCGCGCCGCTGCGCCGCGCATTGGAGTCCGGCCGGCCGCACTCGATGATTCTGTGGGGACCGCCGGGCACCGGCAAGACCACGCTCGCGCGCTTGGTGGCGAGGGGAGCGAACGCCGAGTTCATGGCATTGTCCGCGGTCATGGCCGGCATCAAGGACATTCGGGCGGTGGTCGAGAAGGCGCGCAGCCTGCGCGGCACTCGCGATACGGTGTTGTTTCTCGACGAGGTCCACCGCTTCAACAAGTCTCAGCAGGATACCTTCCTGCCGTACGTCGAAGACGGCACGCTGATTTTCGTCGGCGCGACCACGGAAAATCCCTCGTTCGAGGTGAACAACGCATTGCTGTCGCGGGCGCGGGTTTACGTCTTGAAATCGCTCACCGCGGATGACTTGAGCAGGTTGCTCGAACGCGCGCTCAGCGACGACGAGCGCGGCTTGGGGTTGCTGAAGTTGCGCATCCACCCCGACGCGCGCGAATTGTTGCTGGCGGCCGCCGACGGGGACGCGCGCCGCATGTTGAACCTGCTGGAAACTGCCGCCGACTTGAGTGTCCCGGAGGTGAGCGTCCCGGACTTGAGCGTCCCGGACTTGAGCGTCGCGGACGCTGGAGGTCCCGCAGGGCGATTCCTCGATGTGGACACCATGCGCGCCGTCATCGGCAGCACTTACGTGCGGTTCGACAAAGGCGGCGAGAATTTCTACGACCAGATATCCGCCTTGCACAAATCGGTGCGCGGCAGCGATCCCGACGCGGCGCTGTACTGGCTGTGCCGCATGTTGGCCGGCGGCTGCGATCCCCTGTATGTCGCGCGGCGCGCGTTGCGGATTGCGAGCGAGGATATCGGCAATGCCGATCCGCGCGCCCTGACCATGGCCTTGGAGGCGTGTGCAGTATACGAGCGCTTGGGGTCGCCCGAGGGCGAACTCGCCATCGCGCAGGCCATCGTGTTCATGGCCTGTGCCGCCAAGAGCAACGCCGTCTATACGGCCTACAATGCCGCGACCGCGGATGCGACGAGCTTGGGATCCCTCGAGGTCCCCTTGCACTTGAGGAACGCGCCCACCCGCCTCATGAAAGAAATCGGCTACGGCAAAGGCTATCGGTACGCTCACGACGAGCCGGGCGGATACGCTGCCGGCGAGCGCTACTTCCCCGAGGGCATGCCCGACCGCCGGTACTATGTGCCCGCGCCGCGCGGCTTGGAGATCAAAATCGGCGAAGCGTTGGAGGCGCGGCGTGCGCGGGATCGCAGCGTGCCCACCGCCCGAGGTTCGTAACGTGAAGCGTCCTAGTGCCAGCGCCGGGGTTTTCATAGCGTGAAGCGTCCCGCCGCCATACCCACGGTTCAGATCGACAACGACCAGGTCAAGGTCACCGAGTGGCGTTTCCCGCCGGGCGGGGAGACCGGCTGGCATCGCCATGCCATGTACTACGTGGTGGTGCCGCAAACCACGGGCGCCTTGCTGTTGGAGACCTCCGAGGGGCCGGTGACCAGCCAACTCACGGCAGGCGTTTCCTATGCCCGGCCCATCGGCGTCGAGCACAATGTCATCAATCCCGGCGCCGCCGAGTTCGTCTTCGTCGAGATCGAGCTCAAGTAGATGCCGCCACCCTCAAATCGGGCGATACCGCGGCCTTCCAATCGAGCGATGCCGTAGCCCTCAAATCGGGCGATGCCGCGGCCGACAGCCTCCGCCCTGTCGTCGGACACGAGTTTTGCGGGCGCATCCAACCAGCGGACAAAGGACGTTCCCGCGGAAACGTCCCATGCGGCAGCTGCACCCCTGAGATGAAACGAGGTTCGTAGCAATATTTTTGCGTGCTTGGTCGCTTAATCGCCGCTCAAACGGGGTGTGCATCCGAGCAACGGACAGCGGACGTTTCCGGAAACGTGTGCGACCCCACCGCCACCCCTGTCCCGGTACCACTCCTGCGGCGGTGAGCCTGAGCCAACGGCGCTTCCGCGCGCTGCTAGAATCGGCGCTGTTTCAAATAAGGAATTCATCGTGCTCGATCCGAAGCTGCTGCGCAGCGATTTGCCGGGAGTGGCCGCCCAATTGGCGCGACGTGGGTTCGCGCTCGATGTGGCGGGATTTTCAGCCCTTGAGGATCAGCGCAAAGCCGTCCAGATCGAGGCCGATCGCCTGCGCGCGGAGCGCAACGCCGGCGCCAAGGCCGTGGGGCAGGCGAAGTTCAAAGGGCAGGACGTGGCACCGCTGCTGGCCCGCGGCGAGGCGCTGGGCGCCGAGTTGCAGGCAATCGAGAAGCAACTCGAGGTAATCCAGGCGGAGCTCGCGGCGTTGCAGTTGGGGCTGCCCAACTTATTGCACGCGAGCGTACCTGACGGTGTCGATGAGTCGGCCAACGTCGAAGTGCGGCGCTGGGGTGAGCCACGCCGGTTTACCTTCGAGGCCAAGGATCACGTGGCCCTCGGCGAGCGGATTGGGATGGATTTTGAAGCTGCGGGGCGGATATCCGGAGCACGGTTCGTGGTGATGACAGGAAATTTGGCGAAGCTCCATAGAGCTCTCATCCAATTCATGCTGGACATGCACGTGGGCCAGCATGGCTACCGTGAGGCCTATGTGCCGTATCTGGTGCATGCGACGGCGCTGGAGGGGACTGGGCAGTTGCCGAAGTTCGAGCAGGATCTGTTCGCGGTGCGTGGCGACCCGGGCTTTTATCTCATTCCGACCGCGGAAGTTCCGCTGACGAACTTGGTGCGCGACCAAATTCTCGCGGCGGAAACGCTGCCCTTGAAGTATGTGGCGCACACTCCGTGCTTCCGGTCGGAAGCGGGCGCCGCCGGCAAGGACACGCGCGGCATGATCCGCCAGCATCAATTCGAGAAGGTGGAGCTGGTGCACATCGTGCGTCCGGACGACTCGTACGCCTCACTGGAGGAATTGACCGGCCATGCGGAAGCCGTGCTCAAGGCGCTGGAGTTGCCGTATCGCGTGATTTCGCTGTGCGCGGGCGATGTGGGCTTCGGCAGCGCGAAAACCTATGATCTGGAGGTGTGGATACCCTCGCAGCAGCGCTATCGCGAGATCTCATCCTGCAGCAATTGTGAATCGTTCCAGGCGCGGCGCCTGCAGGCTCGCTGGAGGAATCCGGCTACCGGCAAGCCGGAATTGGTGCACACCTTGAACGGCTCGGGCGTGGCCGTCGGACGGGCGCTGGTGGCGATATTGGAGAACTATCAGCAGGCGGACGGTACGGTGACCGTACCGTCCGCGCTCGCACCCTACATGGGGGGAACGACCCTGCTGTCGTGATCTATCAGTTGGCTGCGGTTGCCGATCAGTTGCGGTTGCCCATGAGCAGACGCAGCACATACCAGAACATCAGGGCAATCGATGCGAACAGCTGCATGGCAGCCGATACGTAACGGTCTTCCGGGTAGTAGTTGATGATGTTCGAGGTGTCGTAGAGCACTGCGGCGCCCGCGAACCCGATCATCAACACCGAGAACCAGGTTCCCAACTGAAACCCGAAGATCGCTCCGCCGATGATGGCCACCAGCGCCAGTACGCCGCCCCACATCAGAATCGCGCGCAGGAACGAAAAGTCCTTGCGGGTGCGATGTGCGACGAACATGAGTCCGCCGGCTCCGAGAGCGGTCACTAGAACGGCGCTGTCGATGGTTCCCGGCGCCTTGGCATCGGCGATGTACAGCAGGGGCACGAAGATCAGTGCCTCGGCGACCACGTAAACCCCGTAGGCGAAGTACTGCATCCCGATGGAGGTGCTGGTTTGCGCAGTGCGCGTCGCCAACCATCCGGTCAACATGAAAGCGGCCAGGATCAGCATCCAATTGAAGCCGAACATGAATCTGGCGACCTGCTCGGCCATTCCGGACTCGAACAGTCCCAGTTCCACCAGGATGAAGCCGAGAATGCCGGCGACCAGATGGATGTAGGTTCGGGTGATGAACAGCTCACGCGGCGCGACTCCGCCACGCGGAAATGCAGCGTTGCTCGGGAAATTGGCCATGATCGCAAACCCTCTTGAGTCAGAAATTGAAGTCCGATGGCGTATTTTACCACCCCCGGTCGGTGCGTGCCGAAACCTTCGGGTGCTGCGTATCTTAGGGTAGTTCCCGTGGAATCAATGTCCTGCGGGCGAAAATCGTGCATTACGGTAGGGCAGGCGGGAACCATGTCATGTAAAATTCGAGAATCGCGGCCCCGATCTGAAGACTGGGAGACGTGGAAGAGTGGCCGAGCGGTTTAAGGCACTAGTCTTGAAAACTAGCGAGGGAGCAATCCCTCCGTGAGTTCGAATCTCACCTCTTCCGCCAATCTAGCTCGTGAGTTCGACAAAATCGCCCGGAGCGATTTTGGACGCGCGCAGCGCGCCCGCAGGGCAAGGGCCAGGAGGGCCGGCTCCCCGGGCGAGAACTGGGCAGTCAAAGCCGACTCTGCATCGCTCATCGCACTCTCGAGCTGAGCACGCGATTCATCTGGGAAAAAATCCACGGCGTTGAGCGCCGCCGCCTCGCGTCGTGCAGCGGCCAGGCGTCGACGCGCCTCGCTCTCGTCGAGCTTCGCGAGATCCATCGAGGGGGGGGACCAGCCTCATACCTCGCCCAGTCTTAGATCAACCCCGCTCCATCGAAGAGCGGGAAGGAAACGATATGAGGGGGAGTTCGAATGAGAAATATAAGCGTGGTGACGTGAATCTCGCCCCGCACCTCGTTAGTCATGTGCGAAAGGTTTTCGTAGTCCTTTTCCTAGTATCTTCTTTCACCCGGGCGTTGGCCGACGACCAGCGTGCGCTCAGTCTTTTACAGACGATCCCGATGCCCGAGGTCGATGGCCGCATCGACCATTTCGCCATCGACGTGAAGGGTCGGCGGGCCTTCCTCGCTGCATTGGCGAAGAACACAATCGAGGTTGTCGATCTGCGAGCCGGACGTGTGACCCAGACGCTGGGAGACTTCGCCAAGCCGCAGGGTGTGCTCTTTGTACCGGAATTCAACAAGCTTTTTGTCGCGTCCGGCGCCGATGGCTCGGTCAAAACCCTCGACGGAACGACGCTTACAGTGACTAACCGCGCCAGCGTATCACTTGGTGCCGACGCGATTGGCTATGACTCGCGGGCGAAGGAAATCTATGTCGGCTCCGGCGGGGCCGATGCAAACAAGGAGCAAGGGGATCTGACCGTATTCAACGTGGCGAGCGGCGCGCGGGTGGCTGCGCTCACCACGGACGCTCATGCGGGCGGCAGCGTCGTCGAGGATCATGGTGAGCGTGTATTCGTCCTTGTGCCGGAAAAGGCTCAGGTCGCCGTACTCGACCGCAAGACCAGGGCGCAAGTGGCTAAATGGACAATTCCTGGGATCCAGAAAAACGTGGCCCTCGCCCTTGACGAGAAAAGCCACCGCCTCTTCCTCGGGGTGCGCACACCCGCGAGTATCGTCGTGCTCGACTCCGACTCGGGTGCCATAATTGCATCCGTCCCGACGGTGGCGACGCTCGACGGCCTGTCCTTCGACTCCGCCACGCG
>Ga0179596_10000080_pt1 | contig 90731 bp, 176 predicted proteins | sample CZODoug1_1_08_16_FD_155494 | JGI IMG/M metagenome (GOLD analysis project Ga0179596, IMG submission 155494) | Vadose zone soil fungal communities from Angelo Coast Range Reserve, California, USA - CZODoug1_1_08_16fungal (Illumina Assembly) | ecosystem: Environmental > Terrestrial > Soil >... | reverse complement strand
GCGGTGGCCGACGGCCGCGGCGGGTGTCACATCAGCCAGGACCGTGGTCGCGACGCGGTGGTCGAGCCGGACGAATCTCCGTGTACCCATGTCAGGCCTCCCCTCGGGGTAGCTCGATGCCAGTCGAGAACACCGACGGTAGCGGCTCCGGGCCGACGTACTGCCGGCACCGGCACGGGGCGTGATGGGCCGACTTGCTGGTCGTGCCCCTGACGTAGGCGAGCGAGTGGCATTGATCGGTGGCCCGGTCGTGGAGTGCACGGGGATGACCGCACTGGCACTCCGGCCGGACTGCGGCGGGCTGGCGTCGTCGCGGCGGGAGGCTGCGGAGGCCGGCTCCGAACACCGTCCCGGCCAGGAAGATCACCGCGCCCGTCAGCGCCACGCCGTCCATCACATCCACCCTCTCCCGTTCAGGCTTGCCGCCGCCCGCCTCAACCTCTCCAGCCGTTCGTAGCCCTCGGCTCGCTGCGCCGCCTGCTCCTCAGCCGTCGGCGCCGGATCATGGCCGGGGATGAACTCAAGGGCCGCGTAGCTGCCTCCGATATGCCGGGTGCTGCCCCGTCGTCGGCTGTCGTCAGTCATCGCCGTCCACCTCCGGTGGTGCCCACGCCGCCCAGCATTCGCCGGGGCAGTGCTCGCCGTTGTGCGGGTAGCCCACCCCGGCCAGCAGGTCATCGACCGAAGCGGTCGATGCCATGGTCAGGAGCCGCCGGACCGCGCGGCCCTTCGCGGTCGGCCACGACGACGTGATCGACCCGCCGTGTTCGATCAGACCCGCGTCGTCCAGCACGCTGAGGACGATGTGCTTCGCCCCCGCGTTGCCCCCGAACTCTGCGTCCACCGCGGCCGGGTCGTCATAGAACGGGGCCAGGTTGAGCAGCCGCCGGATCAGGTCGATGGCCGCGTCGGGCTGGCCGCAGCCACACAGGTGCAGGTCGTCGTAGACGAGCGCGTATAGGTGCTGCGCTTGGCCTTTGGTCCAGGTGTCGCTCACGGCCGCCGTCCCCGCTGGCCGTACTGGCCGGCGAGGTAGCCGGCGAACCGGGCCAGCACCTGCCCCTCGCCCGCCGGGCGTACCTCGGCGACCTCCGGCGGCCCAACCGCGACCCCGCCGCCGCCCACGGTGATCGTCGCCACGCACGCGGTCGACTCGAAGTCGTCCCCGCAGTGGACCTTGAGCCGCAGCGACGGAGCCAGTTGGGCCAGTTCGGCCAGCACCTCGGCGACGTCCGCCACGCTGTAGTCACGCTCCGCGAGGTTCCCGCACGCCGACACGACCGGCCGCACCCAGTCGCCCAGGGCGCACAAGCCGGGCGTGGCCGGGTCGAACGACAGCGGCCCGAACCCGCCCCAGTCGTCCCCGTGCATGTCGTAGGTCAGCCTCGCCCGCAGCGCAGGCACCTCCGCCGGGGCGACGCTGCCGACCACGTTGACGGTCCGCCAGTTGCCCATGTCAGTCACCGACCGATCCGACGACCGGCGGACCGTCGGCGGCTTCGAGGACGGCGTCGCGGATGGCGGCTAGGAGCGCGTCGAGCTCAGCCGGGTCGGTGGGCATCAGCACGGCCTGCGTGGCGTCGGGCTGGCCGATGTGCAACGCGGGCGGCCACTCACCCGAGTCGGACCGGGCGACGTAGATCGAGTCGCCGTCAATGTCGGTGTAGATCAGGCGGACACCGGCGGGTAGCAAGGTGACGGTGGATGGGCCGGTGATCTGGAAGTTCGCGCTCATGCCTGCTCCTCGTCGTCTGGTTCGACCGTGGACACGACCGCGTAGCCGTGGTCGGCGAGGGCGGCCAACTGGCGGCCTGCGGCCTCCCACGTCTGATCCGCCGTCCCGGGTAGCTCGTCGGCCATCACCCGCTGAGGCGACGCCGGGGCGGTCATCGAGCCCACCCGTCGAGCATGTCCCACAGCCGCCCGCCCGGCCCCCACTCCGGGTCGACCAGCGTGACCTGCCACGCCGCCTGCACGGCACGCACAGCGTCCCGAGAGCATCCGTCGTACATGGACGCCAGTTCACGGCGGGACAGCCTCACGCCGAACCCAGTCCGCGGCAGCCACGTCACCGAGCCGGACCACCCGCTCCGTGTCACCGTGACCGCCGTTTCCTGCCGGCACCGCCACCGCGACGCGCGCTGGGCGACGGCCCGCAGGCCGGCGGCCTCCGCAGCCCGTACCAGCCGGACCGCGTCCCGCTCGGCGGCGGCCAGCCCCTCGACAGCGGGACGTTGCTGCCACTGCTCGCCGTTGTAGCCGTCGCCGTCGAACCCGGGCTGGGAGGTGTAGGTGACGTACCCGGCGCGGTTCGCCGCGGCCAGGATCGGCACCAACTCCGCGGTCTCTTCGTCGGGTCCGCCGTGGTAGCCGGGCTGGGTGAGGACGGTCCCTTCGAGCCACTGCGCGACGAGTCCACCGAGGTCAGCCAGGGTGCGCGCGGTAGCCCACTGCGGGGCCAGGCGGGCGGTCACCGGGACACCTCCGCCACGTCCCGTGGCGCCGCGAACAGCCAGTGCCGGCAAGGCTGGCCATCCCGCGACCACTCCGCCACCGCCGGGAAGTCTTGGTCGGCGAATCCCCACGCGGTCCGCATCTCCCTCTCGTCGGTGTACGACGAGTGGACCCTGAGCCGGCCCTGGTCGAGGCCGCGGGGTGCGCCGTTCAGCGCCTGCCACAGCCGCGCGTACTCGACGCAGGTCAGTTCGGTCTCGGGCAGGTCTCCGTCGTATCCGAAGGCGGTCATCGGTCCCTCTCCCCTGGCGCCGTAGGCGCCAGGCCCAGGGGCGCCACGACATCGGCGGGCAACCTCAGTGGCGTCCATTGGTTCCCGACCACCACGCCGTCGCGTTCGAACCAGAACGTCGAGTGCCCGGCCCCGCCGTGGAACGTGCGCGGGATGTCCGCCGGAATCACCGGCAGGCCTGCCGGGATGAACACGCATACCGACGTAGCGCCGTACAGGCTGGGAAAGCGGCCGGGGTGACCGGTCAGCACATTCCATTCCTCGGGGCCGGCCTCCAGCGGGCGCCCTGCGGCGAGGTGCGCACGGGCGGGGCCGATCAGGTCGGCGGCGGTCGCTGGCTGGCAGTGCGCCAGCAGGCTGGTGCGGTCTGCGGTCATGTGGTCCAGCCAGCCCGGCCCGAACCGCCCATCCGGTTCACTACCGGCCTCACGCTGCCGTTGCCGTTCCCGGCCGCGGTCGACCTCGTCCAGCAGCGCGCCGAGCCGGGGATTGTCGACGGCCATCGCACGGAGCTGCGGCAACGCCCGGTCATGCAGGTCCATCCCCGGTCGGGCGTCCTGCTGCTGGCCCGACAGGCGTTCGGGCCACATGGCGAGGGTGACGCATGCCCAGAGTCCGCCCACGATCAGCGCGATCACCAGGACCCAGTAGCCGACGATCATCACGTCAACTCCTCCTCGTCGAACCCGTAGTCGTCGACAGCCACGCAGGTCGCGGCCAGGATGTGGGAGCACACCGTCCGGGCCTGGCATGTGCAGTGCCAGCCGAGGAGGCGGCCGTGGGTGACCGCGTACTGGCCGCCGGACTCGGACGTGACCAGGGTGGACAGGGCCGACAGGGCGGGTTCGGCGTAGTCGACGAGGACGCCGCCGTTGGCGACGATCCGCCCGGCTTTCGCCACCGTTGCGGCGGAGGGGCCGCGGATCGGGATCGGCGCGGTCACGGCCGGCTCCCGGACTGGTACGGGTGCGGGACCGCGTCACGCCACTCCCGGTCCACCCGGCCGGAGCAGTCGACGATCGCCGCAGTGGTGGACAACTGGGCGTGGACCAGGGCGAACAGCGCCCGCGTCTCCGCCACCGGGCGCTCGGTGGCCTTATCGGCTTCGGCTAGCAGTCGTTCGGCTTCGGCGTAGTGCTCCGGCCCGGTCACGCGGTCACGACCGCGTACAGGATGTGCGCCGAGTTGACCACAATCACCCGTCCGGGCTCGTTCATGTTGACCGCGGCGCCGGCCTCGATCGCGCGGCTGAGTTCGTCCCGGATCTCCTCGACCGTGCCGTTGACCGCGGCGCCGTTGGTGAAGGTCTGCCCGTCGGTCAGGCGCAGCTTGATCGTGGCCATGTCAGACGGCCAGGAATCGGGACAGGCCAGCGGACTCGTCGAGCGTTCGACGGGCGCGGTCCATGTGCCGGCCGACCTCGACCCCCGACCAGGTCGCGAACCCCTGGTCGTCGCGGGAGATGACCTGGCAGCCGGCGGAGCGTCCGTGGCGTCCGGCGAACTCACACCCACACGGCGCCGCAACCCACGTCAGCGTGGCGGTCATGCCGTCTCGCCCTTCCATACCGTCGCGCCGGCCTCGTCGTAGACCTGGTACGGCTCCCAGTCGCCTTCGTCGACAGACACTCCGCCGAACGCTCCGACAGTGATGGATCCGGGCATGTCGTTCGACTGGAACGCGGCCTCGATTGCGGCCTTCGGGTTGTCGGCCTCAACCTCAACGACGCTCGACACCACGTTCTGCACGTAGACCGAGTACTTCATGTCGCGTCCTTCCTGTTCGTCTGGGGGTTATGGTCGGCGGTGCGGGCGATCCACGCCGCGATCGGCCCATCCGCAGGCCACCGCAGCCACACCCGTCCGCCCTTCACGAGCGCGTCCCCGTCGGAGGGGATCGGAATGTCCGACGGCCACGGCCGGCCCGCGTCCCGGTGCCTGCGGGCCAGGTTGATGTACCGGTAGATCGACGGAACCTTCACCCGGCGTGCCCGGGCGACATCCGACACGAGCAGGTACCTCACGTCCGGCACCGCGCTCAGCCGGCGTAGTCGGTGAGGACGATCTGCGGCAAGGCGGCCGTGTCGGCCGTGCCGATGCGGGCGACGGTGGTGGTCGGCGCGAACCAGACGGTGGCCGACTGGTCGCCGCTGACGTCGGCGCCGAGGGCACGGGCGTGCCGCTCGCCCTCGGCGACGGCGACGTAGCCGGCGGTCTCGTCGTAGCCCACGCCCTCGTCCCGGCTGACGTGGAAGACGGTCAGCGGGACGGTTCCGGCTGCGGTGGTTGTCATAGCGTCAGGATATATCTGGGTGGTGCGATGCGTCAAGGGTGGGGCCGGCGCCCCTGCCCAGTGGTAAGCGCGGCCGGCAGCGGCTCGCACCGTCCGGCCCTGGGTAGGGACACCAGCCCGCTCAACGGTCCGGGCCGAACCTCCCCGTCATGCGGCCCGGCGGGAGGCCGCGAGGAGTTGACTCACCCGGCCCTCGGATACGTGCAGCGCCTCCGCCGCGGTGCGCTGCGAACCGCAGGCGCGGACGAGCTCGGCGACCGCGTCCGCGGCCTGGACGGCGAGGCGGGAGATGGCGGTGCGGTGCCCGTCCTGGGCGGCGCGGAGGGCGTCGATGCGTGCGGCCAACTCCGCGATCCGGTCCTCATCCATTCCTTTATCCTAGCCTATTGACAGCCTGTGTAGGGAGGGGTAAAGTTTGTCTTGTCAGGGAGAGCGCAACGGAAGGAACCGAGAAGATGGCCAAGAACACCGAGTCCGAGGCGATCACCATCTACGGCGACGAGGGCAAGGCGCTCGACCTGGCAGCCCAGTACTTCGGCGAGGACTTCGCTGCGGCCATCGCCCGCCGCACCTCCGCGACCCGGGGATGCGGCGCCTGTAAGGGCGCGAACCCCAATGGCTGCATCTACTGCGGGTAGGTCAGGGCCGGTCGGGGCCGAACCGCCCCGACCACCCCGGCCCCGCCAACGCCACCCGCCCGGCACGCTGCGACGCCCGCTCACGCTCGCCCCGCAACTCCCGCGCACGGCCCAGGCCGCACGCAGCCGCCAGGACACCTAACGCGGCCAGCGCGGCACCCACGGCGGCGATCACCGTGCGCCCGCCGGCTCGCGGTGCCCGTTCGACTGGGCACGGCCCGCCAGTTCGGCGGCTTCCTTGACCTCCGCGCGGTGCCGCGTCCGGGCCGCCTTCGACACCCGCCCCGGGCACCTGGCGAGCCCGCAGTCGCAGTCCAGAAGAGCCGGGTCGGGGGCTCGCTTCCCGCGGGCTCGCTGCCGCCGGATCGGGCTCACCGAGCCCATCGCGGCGGGCTCGCCAGGGGGCTCGCTGGCCGGCTCGGCAGGGCTCGCAAGAGGCGCCCGGTGGGGCTCACCTGGCGGGCTCGCCGAGGGCTCGCATGGCGGCTCGCTGGTCGGCTCGCTGGGGCTCACCGGGTGGGCTCGCTCGGGCTCTCTGGCCGGGCTCGGCGCGGGCTCACCGCCGGGCTCTGTCGCCGGCTCGCCGAGCTCGCTAGACGGGCTCGCAACGGGCTCGGCGACCAGGGCTCGCACCGGCCCGGGACGGCCCACGAGCCACAGCAGGTGAGCCGCCACCGCCACCGCCACCGCCGGCCAGTACCCCACCCCGAACCGCAGCCGCCAGTCCACCTCGCCCAGCCCGGCGAGGTTCACCGCCTGCGCCAGCCCCGACAGCCCGGCCGCGACCACCACGATCAGCCACGCGTACCCGCGGTCCCATCCCGTCAGCCGGCCGGTCGACGCGTACGCCACCAGCGCCAGCCCGTCCGTGATCGGCACGTACAGGCACGCCACCGGCGCACCCACCCCGGATACCACCGCGACCGCGAACAGGCCGTGAGCGGTCGCCACAACCCCGCACGCGGCCACCGCCAGCACCCCCCACCACACCATCGGCCGGCGGGAATTGCCGTGGGTATTACCGCGCCCGGCGGGCAGCGGCACGCTCAGAGCCGGCGCGGGGGGCGGGGAATCGCCGGTGGGACTTTCCATCACGGCGCGATGTCCTTCCTGGAGTGCCAGACGCTGTAGCCGCCGTCGACCGCGTCGGCCTTCAGCCACCGGTACAGGGTCGTCATCGGCACATCGTGACCTTCGGCGGCGAGCGCCTCGCGGAGCTTCGGACCGGACACGCCGTTGCCGCCGGCCGCGTCGACCAGTTGCAGCATCCGAGCCCGGGGCTCGGTCGCGACGCCGTCGTCGGCCCAGCCCTCGCCGCCGGCCGCGCGGTCGTCGCCGAGCTGCGCGGCGAGGTCGGCCCAGCGCTCGTCCAGCCGCTCCCCGGTGAGCCCCTCAGCCGTCCGCGCGCGGCGGACCCGGTTGAGCGCCTGGTCCAGCGACGGCATGGCAGCGAGCCGGTCCAACGCGCTCATAGGCCGGCTCGGCGACTGGCTTACCACGCGGCCACTGGGATGGCTCACCTGCGCCGCCGGGCCGCCTGAGCCCGCGGGCTCACCGAGGCTCTCCGCGGCCCGTTCCCACCGGCTCAGGTACCACTCCCGCAGCTCCGGGGCGAGCCCGTCCAGGGACGGCTCATCCAGGGTGGGCCGCCACGGCTCACACGCCACCGCGAGCCGCGCGATCCGCGTCGGATCGGACAGGTCGTAGGAGCGGAACGGGGTTGGCGGCCCACCGAGGCCGTGCCGCCACAGCCCGCACCCCGGGTACGGGGTGTCCCGTGGGTTCGGCCGGTGGTTCCACCCGAACAGGTAGTTCGCCTCCGCCGCGGACGCCACCGACATGCCGATGCGGCAGCCGATGTCCGCCATCAACTCCGACGGGATCACCTCGGAGGTGCCGCGGAGGCCGGTGATGACCAGGCGGACGCCCATCGCCCGGCCCTCGTCCGCAACCTGGATGATCTTGGCGAGGAGTTTCAGGTCCGCCCGCGCGCCGGTGACCTTCTTCCCCTCGTCGATCAGGATGTAGATCGCCGGCAGGTCGTGGGTGAGGGGGAGCTTGTCGGTCCGCCGCTGCTTCATCCACTGCCGGTACACCGCCCGTCGGCGGCCGATGATGTCGCACGCGGCCTGCGTCATCGCATGCGCCTCACCCGGGTCGGTGGCGATCCAGTCGACCGGCGGCGTCGTCACGTCGCCGTCGACCAGCGGGTTCAGGTAGGCGTTCGCGAGGCCACCGCGGGACAGGTCGACCATCCAGACCAGTGCGTCGGGGCATCGGATCAGCCCGCAGCACAGGTTGTGCTCAAGGATCGTCTTCCCGGAGTTCGGCTCGCCGACGATCGCCACGCAGGCGAACCGCATCTGGGCGGCGGCGACGGTGCCGTCGCGGTGCCGGCCGAACGGGATCGGCCCGTTGATCGTCAGCGGCTCCATCAGTCCAGCCCGGGGTAGTCGATGGCCGAGGCCATCGCGTCGGTTTCGAGGACGTCGACGCGGATCGCCCGCGCCCCGCCGTCGGGGTCGGGGAAGACGGTCACGCCGCCGCCGCGGGGGACGTCTAGGACGGCGGCGATCGCCGCCTGGTACGGCTGTAGCGTCTCGTCGGTGGAGCCGTCACCGGGGAGGGTGAGGTACGCGGAGTAGCCGCAGCCGGATTCCCACCGGTCGACCCGCCGGGTAGTCACCCCCGCGACGCGACCCTTGGTGGCCGCGGCGACGATCTGCGCCCACGGGTCCGCGGCCGGGACTAGCCCGGCTGCGGCCAGATCGGCCGCGTACGGCTGCATAGGCAGACCGAGGTTCGTCGGGGGAGCCCACGTCGCCGCCGCGGTGGCAGTCGCCGCGAATCCGCCCAGCCAGGACATCCAGTACCGGCCCGACCCCCACCCGTGGACCCAGCCATACCCGACCCACGCCCCGGCGGCGACCCAGAACGCGACCACCATGGCCGCCGCCGTCCACGCCCGGACCGGCAGGGGGAACGTCCAGTCGGTGGCGCCGCCTCCGGTGGCGTACACGCGGACGGGGAACCCCCAGGCGAGGATCACCCCCAACGTGCCATATACGGCGACGGCCCACCCCCACGGGACGGGGCCGAACATGGCCGGCTGCCCGAACCCGGACACGGCGATGCTGACCGCGAACACGATGAATGTGTACGCGACCGCGCCCACCCTGTCCGGGCCGTCGACAACGAGCCTGCCCGTCATGGTCAGCGGCCCGCCCACTTGCCGAAGTTCGGGTCGTGGCCGTACCGGTCCCCGGCGTCGTGGCCTACCGCGTCGACCCGCTGCGACATGCCAGCGAGTTCCGCGGTGGCCTGCGCGACGGCGGACTGCTGTGCGGCGAGCGCCTCCCATGCGTCTTTCACGGCCTGTGACGAGGGGGTGCCGTCGCTGACCTCTGCGGCGCGGCGTCGGAAGTCAGCTGCGAGGTCTTCGGCGGCGTCCGCGGCGGTGGCCTCGAACCGGGGCATGTCGGTGCGCATGTCGGCGATCTCACCCGTGCCGCCACCGCGGGACGGGCCGTTGTACGGGTCGTCGGTGCCCCATGGCGCGGCCGGTCGTGCCATGCCGGTCGCGGGAGCGCGGTCGTGGATCTCGCCGTCGGCGCCTCTGCGGGCGTTGTGGAATCCGAGGGGATCCTTGTTTCCGGGCACGGTGGCTCCTTGGCTGGTGCGGCGCTGCCAGCGGTCACGGGCGGCGGTTCGTGCGTCTTCGGCCAGCGGCTCCGGGCCGGGGGCGAACCCGGCGGCCCACGACGCGTCGGTCTGCGGCGGGTCATCGCGGAGACCCGCCGGTCCCCACTGCGAGTCGGCCAAGTCCTGTCGTCGGGTCCGGGCGCCGCGGGTGGCGAGGACCCGGTCGTCGGTCAGGACCCGGGGCTTCTCCTTCGAGCCGCCCGGCGGCCCACCGGGCGGCTTGGGTCCGGCCTTCGGCGAGACCGGTCCGACGCCTCCGCCTTTCGGCGGGGGTGGCTCTTCCCACGGGACGTGCTTGGTCGAGCCGGATGCGACGACCGGGTTCAGCCGCGCCTTGAGCCGCGCCCACCGCCCCTTGCCGGCCTGAACCGGCGCCGCGGGGACGCCTAGGTTCCGCCGGTCACGGCGCCGGCTGGACCACACCGTCCGGGGGACCGCGCCGGCGGCGACGGGTGCGGCCTTCGCCCCGGCTCCGGTCGGAGTTGGGGCTGCCGGCTTGGTCGTCTTCGCGGCCCGGGTCTTCTTGCCGCTCTTCGCCTTACCGGCGGGTGGCGCGGCGACGGTCGGCGGTGCGTTCCGGGCGGCTTTCCGGGCGGCGCGGCGGGCGCGCCGTCCAGTGCCGGACGGAGCCCGGGTGGTGCCCGCACCCGCGGACTGAGCCTTCCGCGCGGCCTTCCGCTGCGCCTTGCTCGACCCGCCGCCACTGCCGCTCGCGGCCCCGGTGGCTGCCCGTGCGGCGCGGCCCGCACCACCCGGCCGCCGATCCCACGCCCGGCCCAGCCTCGACCGGCGGCCAGGGCTGCCGGTCGTCCTAGGCGTCCGGCCTCCGGTGGGCGAGTTCGCCGGCTGGCCCCTGCCGCCCGCCCGTTCCGCGCGCCGCTGAGCCCTCGCGGCCTTACCGGCCCGCGTCGGCATCGCACGGGCCAGCCGGCCGGCGCGCTTCGGCGTGGGGGCACCCGGGGACCGGGGCTGGACCCCGGGTGCCTGCCGGCCCATCCGTCGGCGGCTTGGGCCGGCCCCGCCGGACCGGCGCCCTCGGGAGTGGGCTTCCGGTCCGGCGGGTGACTTCGACCCGCGGCGCTGGTTCAGGGCGCCGCGGATCCGTTCGGTGAGCTTCCCCCGCCGTTCCTTCGCCACATCACGGCGGGCTGTTGCGCGGGCACGCAGGCCCGGCTTGGCCTTCGGCGCGGCTGCGGCGGTAACGGGGCGGTGCATGCGGCGGCGGACCGCAACCACCCCGGCAGCGCCCCCGGCGGCCAGGCCGAGCGCTCCCAGCACGCCGAACCCGGGTGCGATCCCGGCCTGCGCCGCACCCAACGCCGCAGCGGTCGATCCGGCCGCGGTACCCGCACCGCCAACGAGAGCGGCCTGCCGGCGGCGGTGCGCGGGGATCAGCGGCGGCGGAGCGGCTGCGGTCTTCGGCCCGGGCGGGGTCTTCGCCGGCTTCACGTCGGCCGGCGTGACAGGGGGAGCCGCCGCTACCGGCGGCGGCGCGGGCACGATCGGCGGAGGGGACGTCATGGCTACTTCGCCTTCTGCGAGGCCGACTGGGTGAGCCCGACCAGGGAGGCCAGGGCGCGGTGGATCGGAGGCGCCGCGGACGTCCCGGCCAGGAGGAACCCGAACACGCCGATCACCACGATCGCGACCGGTCCTACCGGCGAGTACCGCCAGAGGACGAACACGGCGGCTCCGGCCAGGACGATCAGCGGCAGGGTGATGGTCATGCGGTTCCTCCGGGCATGTTGAGGCCGATCTCGGTGGCGACGTCGGGATGCCGTCGGAGCCATCCGGCGACGGCGGACAGCTGCGCCCGGCACCGTGCGGTCCCGGCTGGCTGGCCGGTTGCGTGGATGGCGAGGTCATCGGCCCAGCGGAGCCATTTGACGGCGGCGTCGAGCTCGGCCACGACGTTGGCGGTCATCCGGTCCTCGCATAGGTCAACTGCTGCGCGCGGACCCGCGCCGCGTACGCCATCAACTCGGCCCGCAACTGGGCCTGCTCCCGGAACCGGGGGTTGCCGATCTCGTTCCCGACGCCGCAGTACTCGGCGATCGTCGCCAGCTCGGCGGCCTCGGCCTCGTCGCGGGTGTTCCAAAGTTGGAGGGTCGACAGGTTCGCGTCGACCAGCGGCCACCACCAGGCTTTCTCGGCGTGCTGTTCGCAGCGGAGGGCGTAGGCGACGGAGATGCCGGTGTAGCCGAACCAGGAGCGGGGGCATCCGGCGTCGATCCATGGGCGGATGTGGGATTCGGCGAACCAGTGCTGGTAGAGCCCGGTGGGTCGGGTGTCGGCCTCGGGGGTGGGCTGCCGGCGGCCGGCGATGAGGGGTGCGATCCGGTGGCGTAGCCGGTAGGCGGCGACGGCTGCGGCAAGGGCGCCGAGGGCGACGACGGCGCCGGGGTGGGTGTGCCACGCCCAGCCGATGCCGCCCGCCGCGGCGGCCAGGGCGTAGGCGCGGTGGCGGATCCGGGTGCGTCCGCGGCGGGTGAGCAGCGCCGGCCGGCGGCGACTCATGCCGCACCTGCCGCGACGATCAGTGCCGTGACGAACAGCCAGCCGATGTGCCAGGACTGATCCAGGGCGTACGCGCCTGTGCCGAGCGACGGGTTGTCGTCCCGTCCGGGGCGTGGCGCGCCGAGCGCGTAGAACTGCGCCTTCCCGAGCCGGGCGCACAGCCCCGCGAGGGTGAACCGGCGGTCCGCCCAGTAGTGCGACACGGCGTCCACGGCAATGCCGGCGACGAGCCGCCACTGGTTCAGTCGCAGGTCACACACCGAGGCGGCAACGATGACGAACGCCAGCTTCGTTAAGGCGAGGGACGCGACGTGCCCGGCGCAGGCCCACCGACCGGTCCAGTCGCGGCGGTGCTTGTTCGCGGCCTGCCAGCCCGACTGCACCCAGTGGTCGCCGACCATGTGCGCCGCGTACAGGGCCGCGAAGACGGCGGCGAACACTCCGGGCTGCCCGTTCACGGCGCACCCCCCGCAGCGCGGTAGGCGGTCAGGGCGTTCTGGATGAACCGCGCCCTGCGGATCACCGCGTCCGGGTCGCCATCTCCTGGTGCGACGACCCGGCAGAGCACCTCGAAGCTGCGGCCGTCTCCGACGTCTTCGGCGATGTCCCACGCGTCAGGGTCGCCGGTGTGGACGATGACGAACCTGTTCACGCCGCACCGCCGGGCGTGTCGTCGCCGGTTTCGCCGGGCACGTCGGTGCCGTCCAAGATGAGGATGCGCTGGCCGAAGAGGGTGGAGGTCACGACGCCGGTCAGGGGGTAGAGCCGGCCGTCGGGGCCGCGGACGTACACGTGGCGGGTGCCGTCGATGCCGGCCGGGTTGTCGACGTCGGCGGCGAACGCTGCCAGCGCGTCGCGGAGGCCGTGGACGTCGATGGGGGTGTGCTGCCGGCGGGAGCGGGTCCGGCGCCGGGGGCCGGCCGGGCCGGTCACTGCTGGGCCTCGCCGTCGGGGGCGTCGGTGAGCAGGACCAGCCGGAACCGGCCGCGCCAGAAGAAGACGTCGACACCCAGGACGGGCCGGGGGTGGGTGCGGCTGCCGGCGTAGACGGCGAGGTCGGGGTTGACCTGGGCTCCCCATGCGAGGCCGCCGTTGATGGCGGTTTGCGCGTGGGCGAGTAGGTCTCCGACGGTGAGTTCTGCGCCGCTGAGTGGCGTTCCCGCGTTACCGGCTGCCATCGTTTCCCCGTCCGCCGTCTCGGTCAGTGACCAACCCTGCCGAGGGTGTCATAATTTTGCATGATGCGCTAGCGTATCGCCAGTATCGGAACGGGACAGCAACGGACATCGCCGGACACGGACGGACATGGGCGAGGAGAATCCAGGGCATGGCAGCCCCGAAGTACCTTCAAATCGCGGACAACCTCCGCAAGAAGATCCGATCCGGCGAACTCAAGCCGGGCGACCGGCTACCTACCCACGAGACGCTGCTAACGGAGTGGCGCACGACCGGAATGACCGTCCGGCAAGCCATCGGAAAGCTGACCTCGGAAGGGCTCGTCTTCACGCGGCCAACCGTCGGGTCGTTCGTCCGCGAACGCCGCCGCTACCGCGTAGAGACAGGCGGTGCGCCGGGATTCGCCCCAGTGTTCCCCGGCCTGGCCGACCGGCTCCTAACCGAGAGTTCAGGGGCTGACCGCCCGCTGAGTCAGACAGTGGATGTCGTACTGGCGGAACCTCCGGCGGACGTGGCCGAGCACCTGGGATCGCCGGGGGAACTGGCCGTCCTCAGGCATCGAGTGCTGGCGGCAGGCGAGACTCCGGTCGTGATCGCAGACGCCTACTACCCCCGGCATCTCGTGGAGGAATCGGAGATCATGCAACCGGCGCTGATCGAAGGCGGCGTGATAGCCGCGCTCGATGAACTAGGCCTGTCTCCCGTGCGGCTGAGGGACGAGATATACGTCCGGATGCCCGACCCCGGCGAGACCCAGCTGCTGGACCTAGACCCGGGGCAGCCGGTTGCAGTCGAGATGTGCACCGGCCTCACCGCTACCGGCCAGGCCGTGTTCTGCTCGATCAGCGTCCTCCCGGGAGATCGGCACATCGTCGTGTCCGAACGCTTCCGGGAGATGCCGGTCGGGAGACGGGCCGCCGGTTAGGCCTCAGCCTGTCAGGCTGAGGCCCATCGACTATCCGAGGAGTGGGGAACATGATCGACAAAGGCACCTTAGTTTGGCGCAAGAGCACGTTCAGCGAGCCGACGAACTGCGTGGAGGTGGCGTTACTGCCCGACGGCGGCGCGCTCACCCGCGACTCCAAGGACCCATCCGGCCCCGTCCACGGCTTCACCGCAGGCGAATGGACCGCGTTCCTCGCCGGAGTCAAGGCCGGCGAGTTCGACCCGGCCGTCTGACGCACGAGGCGGCCCCGGGCGTCGCCCAGGGCCGCCCCATCCCAGTGCGGCGACCGCCACCGTACCGGCCCGGGAACGTGGACGGCCCCGGGGCTCGCACCCCGGGGCCTTGTGGAACCACGAACGCCAGTGACCAGGCTGGCTAGCACCCCACTCGCCACCACGGAGAACGAGGGCCATGCACGCGCTGACCTTTCGATCAAGGAGAACGCGCCATGGAGTGTAACCCAAGCGGTACGAAACCGCGCAGGCCGGACCGGTTCAGCGGACCCCGCCGTGCGCGTCCGGTGGGAGGATGACGGCAAGCAGAAGGGCCGGCCACCCGGCCGGCCCACCGCCCTACCGCCACTACGAACCACTTTGCCCGGTGCGATCCGGGTGAACAGCCCCCTCACGAAAGGCCGTTCGCAACGTGACCCCCTCGAACAAGGAGCACGCACGTGAATTGTAACCACACCGGCACAGCCGGCGTCGGCGACGGCGAGCCGGAAGGCATCGACTGCGGCGCGGCGCCGCACGGCCACGGCACGGCCCTACCTGACCGCGTGCTTCGCGACCCGCACCTGAGCTGGGCCGCGAAGGGTCTCCTCGGGCACATTCTCGGGCGCCCGGGTGGGCGATTCGTCACCTTCGCCGAACTCGCCGCCGAAGCCAGCGGCGAGACCGAGCAGGACGTCCGGGGCTATGCCGCCGAACTCGACGCAGCCGGCTACCTCGCCCAACTCCGGGACGGGACCCTGTGAGCGACGAGACCGGCGGCGGCTACGTCATGATGCCCACCTGGGTCCGCCAGCGAATCCGGGAGTGGGCGCCCGCGCGCGACCCCAAGAGAAGGTCGCCCAGAGCTACGTCGTCGACGCCTACGTGTGCCTCGGCCAGCAGGGCACCTTCCGGACCGCAGCCGGTGAGTACCGATCCATCACCCTGTCCTACAGCGGCATCGCCAAGCGGATGGGCTGTAGTCGCAGTACTGCGATGCGCGCATGCCACGTCCTGGAGTGCATCGGCGCGCTGGTGAAGATCCTGCGGTGGCGCGGCCGGGAGTCCGTCACCAGCGAGTACCGGCTCATCTTCGGCCGGGTCGCGCCGCCCGAGCCGCCCACCGCAGGTGGTTCCCTGCAGGAACCGGGTGGCGTACCGGGGGAACCGGGTGGTTCCTGCAGGGAATCCAACCAAGAACCCTCTACCAAGAAGTTCATTGACCAAGAAGAGGGCAAGCTAGCTAGCGCGCACGAGGAGAAAATCAAACGCCCGGACCGCGTCGACCAAGCCCTGACCGCTCACGGCCTCGACCCGGCCGCCGCCCGGGCCAGCGTGCAGGCCTACCTCGCCGAGCAGGGCAAGGGACTCGGGATCGTTGTCGTCGCGCACGGAGACGGCACCCTGCCCGCGCTCATCGCAGCCTGGCGCCGATGGGCCGAGCCCGTCCCGATGCCCCCGCCCGCCTCGAAGGCCGAAGGCTGGCTGACGCTCGACGTCCACGCCGGGCTTGAGCAGATGGCCGACCGGCTGGACGCCGCGCAGCCCTTCGCCGGCCTGTTCCGCCCGGCCGTCCCGCCGTCGCCGCGTACCGCGTGCGACTGCGCGGGTGGGTGGCTCGGTGACCCTGACCATCCCCGGCCGTGCCCGCGGTGCAAGCCGCACGCCCGGCCCGTGATCGAACACGCGCCGGAGTACGTGGAGGTGGTCCCGGCATGAACAACGCCATCGACGTGACCGGCCATGAACTCACCGGCACCGGCCTACCGTTCGCCGAGTACGACCCGTACCTCATCCACCGCGGCCGCCAGTGCCTCGACACTTGGTCCTGGCATGCCCAGTGCGCTGGCCAGCCCGTGTGGCTGTGTGGCGGGACGATCAACTGCCCGGCCTGCCTCGACTGGATCGCCGGGCAGAGCGACGGGGTCCAGTACGGGCAACCCCGGTGACCCGCCGACTGCTGTTCACCGGGAGCCGGCTCCACCGCGACGGCGAAACCGACCAGCTCATCCGCATCGCCCTCGCCTACGCCGGCCAGCGACTCGGCCGCGACACGGTCCTCGTCCACGGAGCCGCCCGGGGCGGGGACGAGATCGCCGCACAGTGGTGGACGACGTGGCGGCTCCCGGTCGAGCCGTGGCCCGCGGACTGGGCCGGGCCGTGCGCCCCGGCGTGGTGCCAGCCCGGGCACCGGAAGACGAACCGGTCCGGGGCCGAGTACTGCCCGCTCGCCGGGCCGCGCCGCAACCAGGCGATGGTCGACGCGGGTGCGGACCTGTGCGTGGCGATGCCACGGGGGCGGTCGTCGGGGACGTTCGACTGCGCCGGCCGTGCGACGGCGGCGGGTATCGAGGTGTGGCCGCCGTGGGTCGCCGCGCGGCTCACGGGGGAGGCGGCGTGACCCTGCACGTGGCGCGCCCGTTCGAGATCCCGCTCACGACCAGCAAGCCGCGGCTCGTCGCGCACGCCCGCCGCATCGCCGAACTCGGCCGGCTCTACGCCGCAGCGTTGCCGGCGATCCCCCGTGGCGACGTGGCCGCGTTCGCCGACCTGATCCCGCTGGCCGTCGCCATCTCCCACGTCCGGGACCTCGGCATCGGATCCAGCGACGGCCCAGCCCTACGCCGCGGCGCCTGGCCCGGGTCGACAGGCCCAGACCGGATGCGCGCTGCGCTGGCCGCCGACGCGCCACGGTTCGAACCCGGCCGGGCGTGGGGCCGCTGCCCGATGCGCGGGTCCCGGGGCGGGAAGTGCAACGAACGCGGCCGGAACCAAGCCCGGTGGATCACCGACCCGGAATCGGGCGCGTGGGAGTGGCGCGAGATGTGCGACATGCACCTGCCGGCCGCGGTCGAGCGCATGGAGGCCGCGCCCGTTCCGGCGCCGAACCGCGGCGGGGTGCTGGCCGCCGTGTTCCCCGACGTCAACGTCGGCGACTGGTACCGGTGGGCGCTGCCCGGCTGGACCGAAGACGGCCGCCCCGCGGCCGAACCGGCGCCCGCTGCTGGTAGGCCGACGCTGCGGCTCGTGGACGGGCCCGGCGGGTGAGCCGTCACGTTCTGGACGTGGCCGCGCTGTACGCCGACCTCGACGCACGCCGCGACCGGCTCGGCCTGACGTGGCGGGACCTGGCGGTCATGCTCGACGTGGCGCCGTCGGGGTTCACCCGGCTGGCCGCCGGACACAAGCCGGACGCGGACGGGCTGGTGACCCTGTGCGCGTGGCTGCGGGTGGGCGCGACCGCGTACACCGTCCCGAACAGGAAGGACCCGGATGATTGACGACGCCGAGGCGCCGCAGCCGTGTGGCTGCACGACCTGCGCCGGACTCGCCGCGCCACGTTGCGAAGACTGCGGCGGCCGGTACGACCGGCCCACCGATCACGGCGGCTGCATCTGCGACGGACCCTGGCCCGAGCCCTACTGGACCACCGTCTGACCGGTCTACGATCCGCGGTTGCTGGCCCAGAACGCGGAGGAGGCCTCGTGATCCTGAACCTGATCGTCGCACTACACCTGCACCTGCTCATCTGCCTGTAGCACGAGAGAGGCCGGCCCCCGATCGTTCGGGGCCGGCCTCTCGCTTCGGATAGACGGTCAGGAGACCGCTTCCGAGAACAGGTGCGGCGCGCCGAGCGGCCGGTTCGACCACAGCACCTCCGTGCGGTTCTCCCACACGTGCGACTGTCCCGTCCCGGCCTTGAACGCCACCCGGTCCCAACCCGCGTACAAGTCCCGGTCGTACAGGTCCGACGGGTACCCCGACAGCACCACCGCCGCCCTACATGCCCGCAGCGCTGCCGCAAGCGTCCGGTGGTCGCCCTCGCCGGCCATCTCCACTACATAGCCACCGGAGTTCCGTGTCGACCCCAGGTAGGGCGGGTCGACGTATAGCAGCACCCTGGGCTCGGCGCCGTACTTCGTCACCAGGTCGAGCGCAGGCATGGACTCCAGGCTGATCCCGGCGAGACGCTCAGCAGCCGGGAGCATCCGCCCCACGTACCCGTCGAGGTAGTCCGGCATCCCGATGGACGAGCCGACCGGGTTCACGTAGTGCCGCCACCCGGTGCGTTTCCGGCTGCCAGCCCGGCCCTGGGTGAGCTGCACCCACACGCGCCGGGCCCGTTCCAGGTCGCCCAAGTCGCTGCCGCGGTCGTACGCGGCCTGGTGCTCGGCGCGGGAATGCGGGGTCAGCGCGCACACGCGGACGAGGTCGGCAGGCTGTTCGCGGAGGACCCGCCAGAACGTCATGAGGTCGCCGTCGAGGTCGTTGACTGTCTCCATCGGCGATCGGGGCTTGGCGAGCAGGACGGCGAGTGATCCGCAGTAGGGCTCGACGTAGTGCTCATGACTGGGGAACAGCGCGGCGATCCTGGGCGCGAGAGTGGTCTTCCCGCCGAAGTAGGGCATCGGCGGGGTCGCCTCGGCAGTCACGGCCGGCCTTCCGCGCCGCCCTGCGTGGCGGTCCAGGCGTCCCAGCCGAGGCGGAGGAGCAGCCGGAGTGCGTCGACTTCGTCTCCGCCTTCCACGGCTCGCACAGCCCCGGCGCGGCCACGCTCGGCCTCGGTCAGCCGCACCGTGATCCGAGTCGTCCGGGGTTCAGCCGGCAGTTGCCGTGTCACGGCCGGCTCAGAGCGCGTGCGCGGAGCAACGGGGGAACGTGTCCAGCCTGCCGTCCGCGGTGACCTTGGGGAGCAGGACACGGCAGCCGGTGCAGTGGCGGTCGGCGATGACGAACCCGCCGATGGCGTGGGTGACGATGCCGAGGTCCATGCCGCGGAGCATCTCGGCGGCGGGGAGCGACGGGGTTCGGGTTGCGGTCTGCGTCATGTCAGCAGTCTACGGCAGCCGGTGATGGCAGACAAGCCGTACGGGAGGAGAGTCCGTAACCCGGCGGGTACGAAACGGCCACGGCGGGCACAATGGGCGCATGCGCGGACTGCGGCCACGTAACCGGGCGGAGGCGCTTCGGCTCGCGTCGGTCGGCCAGCTCAGCCTGCCGATCCCACTTGAGCCTGTCGCCCCACGCTCCGCCGAGCCGCCGGCGTGGGATGCGCGGTGGCGGCGCTGCCTGGCCTACCGGCGGTGCGTCGCCCGGGTCGGGGACAAGACCCGCTGCCGCACACGGGCGAAGCCTGGCGGCGACCGGTGCCGGCTCCACGGCTGACGTCAGCGTGCCAGGACGGTGACGCGGTCGGTCATGACCAGCGGCGCGTCCGCCGGCCCCTTTACGTAGCCGTGGACCCACGTGACGCGGGATGGTTGCTCGGGTAGGGGAATGCGGCGCCAGTGCCCGCGAACGATCCACCGCCGGTGGTACTCCCGCCCGGCCGGCTCGTCGGACGGCGCGGTCTTGGGCTGGCGGAGCATGACGACGGTCAGATCCGACAGCAGCCCAGCACGGGCCGCGCGTTTCGCAGCCGGCCGGTAAATCTGCGGGTGCTCCCGCTGGGCGATCGGCTGGCTCATCAGCAGCCACGCTGCCACCAGCATCCGCAACGCGAACTCAGTGGCCGCATCCGGCACGTACAGCGACGGCATCGGCGGATCGACCCCCCACGGCAGGAAGGCGAACACCGCCGGGATCAGCGGCCACCGCATCACCGCGTCGGTCTCGACGAATATGGCCAGCCGGTCATCCGGCTCGCGTGCCCGCGCGAAGTCGGCGATGTCTTCCCGCGAGAAGTACAAGGTCGCAGCGAAGCCGGCCCGGCCGTCGTCGTCCACGGCCGCCCGCCATGCGATGGCCTGGGCGGGCGGGGTATCGCCGAGGGCGTCCCCGTGGTCGCCAGGCCGGTCGTTCAAGACCATGAACCCGAGTTCGGCCGGCATGATGTCGTGCTCGACGGAGAACGTCGGCAGGGTCAACGCCGCGTGCCGGACCACGGCGGACATCTCGTCGGTGACCAGGAACGTCTCGGCCGCGCGGAGTTGGCCTTGGAGCGCATGGGGGTCCAGGCCAAGGAAGCCCGGCTTGTCGGAGACGAAACTCCGCTGGTACCGCTGCGCCGGTTCGGAGCCCCACCATTCGATGAGGTTGCGGTGGAGGTCCCGTGCGGTGGTCGGGGTGAACAGCGGCGCCGTCATGGCCGGTGCTCGCGCGTGACGTGGACAACCACCTGCCACTTCCAGCGGAACGTCCGCACCGTGGGGAGGCACTGGCCGCACAGGTGCCGGCGGCTGCTCACCGGCCGACCTGCACGTCTAGGTGCAGCGTCTCCCCGGCGCGGATGACCCTCCCTGTCGGCGCGACCATCAGGACTGTCTGACTGGGGCCGAGGAGGGCGTACGCCGCGCACCTGTCGATCGGGCACGGCGGGAGGGTGACCGACTCGGCCAGGACGGCGGATACGGTCCCGGGCTCGAATACGTTCCGGTACCTGACCGCGACCGGTTCGCCGACCGGCGTCCCCGCCGCGTCGGCGTAGGCGATGAACCCGTCCTGCCAGGGAATGTCGACGGCAGGCGCAGGCCGGCACTGGTTGTAGGCGTCGCAGACGACCTTGGCGAAGTACGGGTTGAGGACGGTCCCGGCGTTCATGTCGGACGGCCGCCGCCCCTGCCCGTCGGCCTCTTCGGCCGGGTCGTAGGAGACGAGCGTCGTGAGGCCGCCTTTCGCGGCCCATGAGCCGCCGGGGCGCAGGCGCCAGCCGGGCGGGAACTCGCTGTCGTCTTGGCAGGCGAGCCGGAACAGGGCGGCGGCCTCGGCATCGGACAGGTCCGGCACGCCGGTCACGAAAACCCCCGGGCGATCCGGACGGCCCGGGCCATGCCGTCGTCGTTCTGCGCCCAGAACGGCTCCATCCGCCGGCCGCCGTCCATCGCGGCCTCGATCTCCGCGGCGATCCGCTCCGCCGTCTCCGACCGCGCGGCGGTCACCGTCTCCGGCGGCACCCACCCTGCGGCGAGTACCGCGGCAGCCATGTTCGGTAGCAGGCCATCACCGCGCATCGAGTAGCCGAGCTTCATCGCCGCGACCAGCTCGGCCCGCAGGTCCACGCCATCGCCAAGCTCAGATTGGACTTGCTGTTCAGTCATCGGTCGGCTCCCATCCAGTCAGGGTCGGGTACGTCTCCGGCATCGAGAGGCACGCGCCGACCACCTCGGCCAGGATCCGCGAGTCCCTCGGCATCTCCGGGGTCTTCCGGCCGCCGCTCGCAAAGATGGCACCGCGTACGAAGCCCATCACGGCGGCCTCCCGCACGAGCGCCTGTTCGCGGACGGTGAGCCCGTTCAGGACGGCGGCGATCTCGTCGGCCCGGTGCCGTTCGCGGATTTCGAAATACCGGAGCAAGCCCTCGGGAAGGCCGGTCATCGCCGGCTTGAGCCCTTCGGGGCCGACGTGAGCGGACGTGATTGGAGGCGAGCGGCCCAGCAGTGACGGTCTCGCACAGGGACAACACGACGGCGGTCATGCCTGCACCTCGCCGTCGACACGGCCGGCCAGCGACTCCGCCCAGCCGTCGGACCCGTTCAGCGCAGCCTGGACCTCGATCGCGTACGGCCGTCCGATGGCGGTCCCGATCCGGTCGGCGGCCCACGCCTCGGCTCGCTGAACCTGCGCAGCGAGCCGGTTCCGCTCGGTGGCCACCTCTGCCAGTGTGGTCGCGAGCGCGTGGCCGGCCTCGGCCTGCGCCTGCCAGTCCGCAGGCAGCGGCTGCCAGCCCTGCGCGGCCAGGTCATGTCCCGCCCGGTCTAGTTCGCCGCGTAGCCGGTCGAGTTCGGCCAGCACCGCCTGGCACTGCGCGACGGTCAACTCCGCCGCCCACCTGTTCGGCAGGGAGCCGAAGGCGGCGAGTTCAGCGCCGTCGTCCAGCCGGGTGATCGCCTGGGCCAGGTCGCCCTGCGGCTCAGTCACCGGAACTCACCGCATCCACGTACACGGCGTCGATCAGTTCGCAGTCAGACATTGCGGTACCTCTCCTCGATCGCGACAACCGCCTCATCCAGCGCAGAGAACAGCGTCCGCAGGTCGGCCCGGAGCCGCCCGTCGGGGGCGGCGTCGGTCATGCCCTGGGCGAAGCCGAGTGCTGTAGCCCGCATCCGGCCCATGGCTGCCGTGAGGGAGGACGCGCCTGCGGCGGCGTCCAGGAGGAGCTGACGGAGGTCGGGGGCAGTCGTCAGGCTGGTCATGCCACGAAGCTACGACCCGGCAGGCACTTCCGCAACCATCTTGCGGAAACTCCTGCCGGCCGATACCGTCCCTGGCATGGCGCCCCCAACTGATCGAGCCGCCCGGGTCGAGACGGCCCTACGCCGCGTCGGCGAGATCAACGACGTCGAAACCCTCCACGCATGGATCGCCGCCCGATGGCCCGAACAGTCATGGCCGAAGCTCGCCGCCGAGATCTGGCGTCTCACCGACCTCTACGTGTCGGAACGGTCCCTCCGGTCCTGGCATGCCGGCTTCCGCGGCGACTCGGCCAGGAACACCGAGGCGTCATGACCGCCGCACGGGGGGCCGCGCTACCCGGAGCCGACGAACGCGTCGCCCTGCTGCTTGCCGCCGACGTCCTCGACCGGCTCCCCACCGTGTTCGCCGGCACCCGCCGCGCCCGCGGCCTCTCCCAAGAGGCAGCCGCCGAAATCCTCGGCGTATCCCTCGCCACCGTCCGCCGCCGGGAGAGCAGGGAACGGTTCCCGATGGGCCTGGGCGTGGTGGTCGCGGTCCTCCGCTGGATCGCCGAACCGACGCAGGAAGGCGGGCGGCTGTGACGCGGTATGGGGAAGTTCACGGCCGGGTCGCGTTCGAGGCGTGGCTGGCCGGGATGGTCGCGTCGCCGGCGCGGCAGCTCCGGGCGATGGCGCACCTCCTCGCGCTTCCCGGCATGAACCCGGGGACGTGTTCGCGGCTGGCGTCGGGCGCGGCGGCGCGGCTTCGGCTGCGGTCGGGGCCGGTGGCGTGGCTGATCGGCTCCGGTCTGCCGCCGAAGGTGGCCCATGCGACTGTCCGCCTGCTCCGCGGCGAACCCGCAGACGGGGATCTGCCTGGTGCCCGGAACGACACCGGGCAGGTCCCGCAGTAGTTATCCGACGTGAAGTGGCGCCGCCCCGTAGACCCTTCGGGGCGGCGCCGAACCCAAACCTGGAGGAATGGATGACCGAGTCTACGGAATGTCAGCAGGCGGCTGCCGGACTGGAAGGCGGCTTCTGGGGCTGGCTGGCGCGTAACAGGCTGAGCCTGATCGACGTGATCATGGCGGCGCAGGTGCTCCTGATCGTCGTGACGTTCGCCGTGTACGCCGTCGCGGCGGTGATCCGGTGACCGGCGTGAGGCGGCTCGCCGCCATCGCGACAGTCGCAGTCCTCGCCGTGGGCTGCTCCGGCTACAACAATGCGCGGGGCAAGGGAGACGCCCCCGTCGCCGGCTCGGACGACTCCCCGGCGCAGATCATCAACATGCCGGACGGATTCCCGAACGTGGCGACCAAGTGCGACGGCCACGGCCACCGGATCTTCGTGTCGACGCATGACAAGACCGACTCGCAGCCGACCGTTGTCACCGACCCGTCGTGCCCGGGAGGTGCGGTCCGGTGATCACGCCGAACGTGGGCGACAAGGTCGTGTACGTCGGGAGCCGGGACGACTGGGCGTGGCCCGAGCGTCGCGTGCAGCCCGGGATCGTGGTCGAGGTCGACCGGGACGAGACGGTCTCCGTCCGCGTGTGGGCGCCCGCCGAGGGCGAGTAGTGGGGCGCCCCGGCGTCGTCGGTCCGCGTGGTCGAGCGGGCCACGTACACCCCCGTGGACGGTGCGCCGTGACCGTCGACCCGTGGATGCTCCTACCGCTCAACACGCCTTCCGGCGACCCCGCGACCTGGATGGACGACCCGGCGTACAGGGCCGAGGTCGACGCGTTCAACATGGTCGACCACCAGTTCGGCGCCGACTTCCGGGCCGCCCTGTCCGCGCAGATCCCGGACGGCATGTGGTCCCGGCGCTTGGACGACAACAGCCCGTTCGCGAACCTCCCGGCACTCGGCTGGGACGACGACCCGCGCGGCGCCTACCAGGTCGCCTGCGGCCTGACGCACATCCCGTCGCTGCCGGCGGCGGCGTGGCCGACGTTCCTCTGGACGGCCTACGGCCGGTCATCCGAGGACGGGGAGACGATGGAGGCGCACGGCAGGCCGCTGGACTGGGGCCGGTTCGCTGACACGTCGAGCCGTGACGTGGACCTGCTGGCCGGGATCGTCGTCTTGTCTTGCCAGTTGCACCGCCGCCGGGGTCGCCGGGGTCTCCGGTGACCGGCGCGGCGGAGATCTTCCTGCCCCCCGCCCTCGCCCGCATGCCCGGCGCGCACGTCGTCGACCGCGCCGACGGCACCCGGCACGTCGTCGACCACGTCACCCACGCGCCCGGGGACGACTACCTCATCTGGTGGCAGGGCGGCGGCGTGACGTCCGCCGGAGCCCGCCACCCATTCCGGCTGGAGACGTGATGACCAACGTCGGCGAGCTCGACCGCGTCCTGCGGCACCTCCAAGACCACCCCCGGCTCCACCTGCAAGCCGTCCACGCCTGCGGCTCCTCCGGCTGCATCGCCGGCTGGACCGTCGCCCTCGCCCACGGCCTCCACGCCGGCGACCAGATCGAACACATCATCTGGGAAGCGGGCAGCAACAAGCAGATCAGCGCGACCGCGCAGGCCATCCTCGGCCTCACCGACGTGGAGGCGCGGCGGCTGTTCTACGGCACCCTGTACGCCAATCCCATCGACGAATGCAGGGCGTACATGTTCCGCGACGGCCAGGGTGAGCGGGAGGCGCTGGCGTTGGGCTGGGCGATCCTGCGCCGCGACAAGGGCTGTCCCGAGCAGGCGGACCTGGCCGTCCTGGCTGAGTACGGCCTGCCCGAGGAGCCGCAGCCGTGACCCGGGGGCAGTTGTTCACGGTCGTGTGCTGCGCCGCGTTGCTCCTGGCCGTCGCGTGGGCGGTGACCTGATGGGCTGCATGATCATCGTCGTTGGGATCTTCGGCGGGGTCGCCGCGCTCGACGACAGCCAGGCCGTCGGGGTGCGGATCGCCGGGGTGTCCGTGGTCGCCCTGTGTCTGATCCTCGGGACCGTCCTCCAGATGGTAGGGAAATTCGATGACTGACCTGACCGGCGTTCAGGCGTGGCTGACGCTGGCGGCCGGCCTCGGCCTGTTCTGGGGACGCGCACCTGCGTGTCGGTGGGTCGCAGCCGAAGCCCGGTGGTGGCTCGCCCAGCGCCGCGAGGCTCGCGCGTGGGAGGCCGAGTCCGAACCCGCGTACCGGGTCGAGCTCGCAGCGGCAGCAGCCGAGAGAGCGGCACGCGCCGGAGACCGTGCTGTCAGGTCCGAGGAGCGGGCAACCGACGCCCGGGCGCTACGGCCGGTCGGCACGCCACTGGAGGTGCTCCGATGAGCGACAACAGCCACATCGAATGGACCGACGCCACCCTGAACTTCGCAACCGGCTGCACCAAGGTCTCCGAGGGTTGCCGCAACTGCTACATCGACCGCACCCCGCCGTTCCGCATGGCCGGACGCGCGTTCGCCCACCCCACTGGCGGCAACTCCGGCGACCCCGGCGCCACCACCGGCGTGCTGCTGTACCCCGAGCGGCTCGACCAGGCGCTGCGCTGGCAACGCTCACGGAAGATATTTACCCCGAGCCTGTCCGACTGGCTCCACGACGACGTGCCCGACAGCCTGCTCGCACGGCTGTTCGCGACCATCGCGCTCACCCCGCAGCACACCTATCAACTGACCACCAAGCGACCCGCCCGGGGCAGGTCGCTGTTGCGCTCGGAGCGGTTCCGCGACGTGGTCACCCGTGCGATCCTCGATCTGCTCGGCGAGGGCGGGCGGCTGCCCGCGCACTTGGAACCGCTTGAGCTTCGCGAGCGGTGGTGGCCGCTGCGGAATGCATGGATCGGCGTGAGCGTCGAGGACCAGGCTGCCGCCGACCTGCGCATCCCGATCCTGTACGACACCCCGGCCGCCGTCCGCTGGATCTCGGCCGAGCCGCTGCTCGGCCCGATCAACCTCAACAGCGTGCCCGACGGGACCAGGCTCGACGGCGGCTCCCGGCACGCATCCGCGCTCACCGAGCCCTGTCCGAAGTGCGGCGGCTGGGGTACCGACTGCGGCATCGAGGACTACCACTTCACCCGCCGTCGCGGCGGGCTGGACTGGGTGGTCGTCGGCGGCGAGTCCGGCCCCGACGCTAGGCCGATGCATCCCGACTGGGCCAGGAGCCTCCGCGACCAGTGCGTCTCGGCCGGGGTGCCTCATCTCTACAAGCAGACCGGCGAGTGGGCACCAGCGCCCTGGCACGGCCCAGACGGTGCAACGCACGCTTTCACCGGGACGCTGGGCGTTGACGGGGCGCCGCACTTCATGCGACTCGGCCACTCGCCGACCTCCGGCGAGCGTGACCTGAGCACGCCGGCCGGAGCGCAAGGGATGCGCAGGGTCGGGAAGAAGGCCGCAGGCCGGGAGCTGGACGGCCGGACCTGGGACGAGTACCCGGCGGTGCCGGCGTGAGCGCGCATTGCGTGGTGTCCGTGGTCGCCGACAGCGCCACCGGCCCGTTCGCCGCAACGTCCGCGTGTGTCGTCCACTGCCACCACGCGCCGTGCCCCGACAACGGCCGCCCGGCCAACCCCGACCCGCTGCATTCGGACACCACGTTCGGGCGCGTCCGGACAGTCGCGGAGTGGGCGACCCGGACGGACCGGCAACGCCCGCTCGTCATCCACCAAGGGTCGCTGGCGTCGATGCACCCGGAGCACTGGACGGACGGCCGGGACTGCTGGTGCCAGCCCGAGACCGTCCCGGCCGAGACATGAGCCCGCAGCGGATCCAGCGCCAGCGCACGAGGGGCTACCGGCTTGCGGCCGGTGCCGTATACGTCGGCCGGCCCACGAAGTTCGGGAACCCGTACACCGTCGGCCGCATCGGCGATGCCTCCCGCTGGACCGGCTGGTGCGTCGGCGACACCCGCGACGACTGGGCGAACCACGGCGAGTACCCGACCAAGGCCGAGGCCGCAGAGCGGGCGGTGGCGTTGTTCCGGGAGCAGGCGTGGCTGATCGCGGTCGACATCCGCCGCGAACTGGCCGGCCGTTACCTTGCCTGCTGGTGCCCGCTGGTCGACGCGGACGGGCAGCCGTGGCCGTGCCACGCCGACGTACTCCTTGAGTTGGCAAATGGGCCGCCGCCGTGAGCCGCCACGCCCCACGCCGTCAGCCCCCGAAGTCCGGCGAAGAGCTGGTCGCCCCGACAGGCGGGCCGCTGGACCGCCGCTGGTACACGGCCGCGGACTGGGCGCTCCAGGTCGAGCTCGCCGAATGGGCGCGGAGGGTCCACGGGAACCCGCCCGGGCACCCGTCGCTGCTGGCCCTCACGTACGCGGAGACGGCGGAGTGGGTGGAGCATCCGCGCCCGGCGGAGTGGCCTGCGGGTGGGCGGGTGTGGCGGCAGCCGAGGCACGCGGTAGACGAGTGAACGGCATAGCGTTGCGCATTGCGCTACGCATAGCGCCGCGGTAGGGTGACGGCATGCCGACGACAGAGATCCCGCCCACCTTCCAAGACCGGCAGCGCGATGCGGCCATGCAGCAGATCCGCGAGCAGCACGCGGCCGACGACCGGATCACCGGCACCCTCAACCTCATGCGCGGGGACCGGGTCGGGAACGTCACCCACCTGGACGACGCCACTGCCGTCGTCCAGGTCGTCAGCTATGTCACTCGCGGCACCGACCGGACGCAGTCCAGCACCTACACGGTCGTCCACGACGGCCAGCCCGCGCGCGTCCACACGGAGACGCTGGAGTTGGCGCTGCTGCTGGCCGTGCAGGTCATGGCAGGTGGGCGCGCGCAGGACGGCGACTACATGTACGCCGCCCGCGTGCTGCGCGTCCCCGAGGCGGACTGATGCGCGTCCCGTCGCCTCCGCCGGAGCCGCAGGAGAACCAGGTCGTGCGGCTCTCCCCGGAGGTCCGCCGCCAGGTTCGGGTGCTGGCGGCGCACCACGGGATCCGCCCGGCGGTGCTGTACAGGGCGTACATCGAGTCCGGTGTCCGCTCCGACATGCGCCGGCTCCGTGGCGTGCTTCCGGGCGATCAGGATCCGCACGGCCCCGCCGACATCCGAACCGGACAGGAGACCACGCCGTGAGCTTCGCAATCCTCTTCAACCCCGGCCCCGAATGGCTCGCCGCCGGAGACCCCTCCGCCTACGCCGACTGGTCCTACCCGATCGTCGTCAAGCATGGCCTCGCGTCCGGCGACGAGGCGCGGGAGTGGATCGTGGCGAACCACGGCCCGAACCCGGCCGACTGGTACGGGGTCGAGCCATGCGTCCCTGAGTTCCCCGACGAGTGCCAGTCGTGACCGTCACCGTGCTGCATCCGGCGTTCGCCCGCCTGTCCGACCGCGCCGGCCACGTCCTCGGCCAGCTCCGCCGGCAAGGCGCGATCCGCCCCGACGACCGGCCCGTGATCGCCCGGGCGCTCGCAGCCGCCGCAGTCGAACCCGACCCTGCCATCCGGGCGCGGGCCATCCGCGCCGGAGCGGAGGCCCTGGCCGTCGCGCGCCGCGACCTCCCCGGTGACCCGGACGACCACTACGACCTGCGCGGCGCCTGCCCGGACCTGTTCGCCGGCATGTGCCCCGCCGTCACGGACCCGGCCGCGCGGCAGGAACTGTGGATGTCGGTGTGCGACGCGGCCGACGCGTTGGCCGACCTGCGGCGTGACGGCCCCGACGACGCCTACGCAGGCCTGCGGCCGGAGTTCCGCGACCGGGAGTGGCAGGCCCGGCTCGACGACCTAGACGACAACTTGGACCGGTACGCCAGGCAAGCAGGAGGCGCGGCGTGACCACCTATCCGAAGATCGAAACCCTGTTCGACCGCGACGACACCTTCCGAGTCGACACCACCCGTCTACGCCGGCCCGTCTACGCCACCATCAGAACCTGGGTCGTCACCGAGAAGATCGACGGCACCAACATGCGGCTCATCTTCGACCGCACCGCCGGCAGCGTCCTCTTCGACGTCCGGGGAAAGACCGACAACGCGTCGATCCCGCCCGCGCTCCTCAGGCACTGCGTCGACCTCGCCACCCGGCTCGTTCCCGACGTCACCGAGACGATGGACCAGCACAGCCTGAACCGGCTGATCCTTCACGGCGAGGGCTACGGCGCGAAGATCCAAGGCGGCGGGAAGTACCGCCCCGACCAGGGATTCATTCTGTTCGACGTCCAGGCCGGCGACGTGTTCCTGTCCGACGATCAGGTCACGAAGACCGGTGCGGTCCTCGACATCCCACGCGTCCCGGTCCTCGGGGAGAAGACCCTCGACGAGATCGTGTCGCTGGTCCGGGCCGGGTTCCCGTCGTGGACGACGTTCACATCCGACCCCGACTTTCCGGCCGAGGGCGTGGTGGCCCGGACAGTAGAGCCGCTGTACGACAACCGGGGCGAGCGGCTGATCATCAAGTTGAAGACGAAGGACTTCCGCGGCGGTAAACGCTGACCCGTTTCTGTCGTACCCCGGGCGTAGGTTCCGGGTGGGCCGCCCACGCCGGGAACGCAGGCGGCCCGCGCCCCCACAGGACAAGCTGAAGGGACAAGCGATGACCATAGCCAGCGACCCGCCGATGGAGTGGCGGGTCACGTTCGGGCAGCAGTACCGCCACCAGCCGCACCCCACCTGGCACGACGCGCACCCCGACGGGTGGATCTCCGTCTTCGCCCGCTCTGAAGCAGCCGCCCGGGCTGCCGTCATGGCGCGGATCGGCCAGCACTGGGCGTTCATGTACGCGATGGGCGACGCCTTCCAGGTGTCTACCCGGTCGGATGACGGCGGCGACGGTGGCACCTGGGGCGAGATCTACCCGCGGGGCGAACTCGGTCGGATCACGGCATGACCGCCCACGACCAGACCCCCGCCGGCCGCCGGCCGTACTGGGTCTCCTGGTACCAGACCGAAGAGGCCGGCCCGTTCGAACTCCACACCCCGTGGTGGGTGTCCGGCTTCCTCCCGGCCGACGACGCGAACATGGTCTGCGCCGCCATCATGGCCGCAGACGAGAACGGCGCCCGCGAACGCATCCTGGCGTCGTTCGACCAGCGGCCGGACCGGCTGGAGTTCCGGTTCGTGACCGCGCAGCCCCCGGGGTGGTCGCCGTACTGCGACCGGTTCCAGGCCGCCGACTGGATGCGGTGGCCGGCATGACCAGTGCCGAAGACGTCGCCCGCCTGAACAGGCTCTGCGACGCGATCAGCGAGGCCGGGACGCCGCTCGATGTCGGCCAGTTATCCGCCAGCCTGTTCCTGCTCGACCTCGACGTCGTGCCCCGCCGCGACGTCGTCAGCCCGGACGGGTTCACCCCGCCGACCGTCACCGTCGCGTCCCTGTTCGAGCGCGCCGCCACCGCAGTCGACGCCCACGACTGGCCCACCGCCCGCACCCTCCTCGACGTCGTCTGCGCCGCCTCACCCCACGTCCAGGCCTTCGAGTACCGGTGCTTTGTGGACGTGCTCGCCGCAATCCACGAACCCGGCGGCGAGCTACTACTGGGGTTCCGCGACATGTCGCGGGAGTTCGAGTCGGACCTGCGGACGCGGGTGTACGACCTGCTCGCCCGAGGCCCCGACGCGGCGCAGCCCACCGGCAAGGAGGAGTTCTGATGGCATTCCAGGGAACGGTCAGCCTTCACCTCGGCGAGTCGCATCCCGTCCACATGGAACTGGACGGGTCAGCCGGGCCGCTGACCATCACGTTCACGGCGGCCGAGGCACGGCGGGTGGCCGGATGGCTGGCCGATGCCGCCGACCACGCCGAACGGCGCAGCGCGACGAGCCCCGGAGGGCCGTTCTGATGCTCGTCGAGGTGTCAGTGACAGTGACCGTCCGGGAACCGACCGATGCATCCCGTACGCCCCGCTGGGGCGACGGGCCGTGGACGTGCACAGAGCACGCTGCCGTCCTCGCCGGCACGGGCCGGGAGGTGACCGAAGCCGCCGAGCAGGCCGCGCAGGCGCTGACGCAGCGGCTACAGCGGACGGTCGCGGGCCGGTTCACCGGGCCGGGCGTGCCGCACACCGCGCCGCTGGACGGCGGGGCCAGGACACCCCAGCCCAAGGACGAGCAGTGACCGCCGTCGACCTGGCCCCGTTCACGCCCGGCGTCCACGACGACATGCCCCCCGACGTGTACCACGCTGATCCGGTCCCCGGCGGCTCACTGTCGTCCACAGGCGCCCGCAAGTTGCTCGCCCCGTCGTGCCCGGCCAAGTACCGGTGGTGGGCCGACCACGGCCAGGCCGCGAAGAAAGAGTTCGACCTCGGCCACGCCGCCCACTCCGAAGTCCTCGGCGTGGGGGAGACGGTCGTGGTGGTCGACGCGGACAGTTGGCGGACCAAGAAAGCGCAGGCCGAAGCCGCCGAAGCCCGCGCCGCCGACGCCGTGCCGCTCCTCACCGCCACCTGGCAGGTCGTCCTCGACATGGCCGACGCGCTCCGCGCGCATCCGATCGCCGGCCCCCTGTTCGCCCCCGGCACGGGCCGGCCGGAACTGTCCATGTTCTGGCATGACACAGAGTTCGGTGTCCACCGGCGGGCGCGGCTCGACTGGGTGAAGGACCGGATCGTCACCGACTACAAAACTGCCCGGTCAGCGGCCCCGGACGACTGCGCGAAGGCCATGGCCGAGCACGGCTATGGACAGCAGGGCGACTGGTATCTGACCGCCGGACGCGAACTCGGCCTGATCGGGGACGACGCCGCGTTCCTCCTCGTCCTCCAGGAGAAGACGGCCCCGTACCTCGTGACCGTGTGCGAGCCCGACGCGGACGCGCTCGCCGCCGGCAGGGACCTGAACCGCCGCGCGCTGGACGTGTTCGCGCGGTGTCAGGCGTCCGGGGTGTGGCCGGGGTACCGGGTTGGGGCGGGCAGCACGGACGATCAGATCGTGCCGCTGGCGTTGCCGCGGTGGTCGGCCGTTCAGCACGAAATAGCCCGCGAGCGTGGCGACTTCGACACCGAAGCCGACACTGTTCAGCCGTAGATCGTCACCCGAACGTCCGCTATTCGTCGGACAACGGTGGTAGGATCGGGGCATGCGTAAACCCATGCGGAAGGTCTCCATCCGCCTCCCCGCCGAACAGGCCGAACGGCTGGAGACCCGGGCCGCCGACCACTCCGTGTGGCTGTCGGAGCTGATCCGCCGGTACGTCGACGCGGGGGACACCCGCGACACCCGGCAGGAAGACCTAGCCCGTGTCGCCGCCCGCCAAGCCGCCCAGGAAGGACCCCGGTGACCAGCACGGCTGGCCCCGTGGTGTTCTTCCGGGGCGAGCGGCGGCCCGGCCGCTCGACGCTGCGCGTCGCGGTCCCCGTCGACCAGCCGCCGCCGACGGACACCCGCGACCCCCGGTACGTGGCCTGCACGGATCATCACGTGGCCTGCGACTGCCGCGAGGCGGAACTGGGCGAAGAGGTCCACGAGTGGCGGGCCAACTTCACACATGCGCAGGCCGCCGCCCTGGAGGTCTGCGAGGGGCACCCGACGTGGCCCGACTACTACGACCACATCGCCGGCTCGCCCGACTACGTGCCGTCTGAGGCGTGCTGCCAGTGCACCGGCTGCCAGATCATCCGAAAGGCCCACCTGTGACCGCCGCTGTCGTCGTTCACTGCCGGCCCTGCGACGACGACCCTCAGGAGCGGTGGCGCGCCGCCGTCGCCCGGCTGGCCTACCCGTCGAGCGCATTCCCCGCCGACCGGCGGCCCGTCTGCGACCTGTGTCTATTCGACGCGGTCAACGCCGCCATCCGCGACCACTACCCGATCACCGTCCTCCCACTGGAGACCGCACCGTGACCGAACTCGCCCGCATCGAACCCGCCAACAACACCCTCGCCCACCGAGCGCCGAACCTCCCGCAGCCCGCCGCAGGAGTCACCGCCCTGCAAGTCTGGGTCGAAACCGCGCAGGCCGCCGGGCAGCTCGTCGCATCGATCGTCGACACGCCGTTCTTCCCGCGCGCGCTGTGGCCCAAGCAGACGTCGACCGATCCAGAGAAGGAAGAGAAGCGCCGGGCGCAGGCCATCGCGAACGGAACCGGCGCGCTGATCTATGGCGCCGAACTCGGCCTCACCCCGATGAACGCGCTCAACGAGGTGTTCGTCATCCATGGCCGCCCGAGCATCTACGCAAACACGATGGTCGCGCTGATCCAAGCCGCAGGGCACGAGGTGTGGACGGTGTCCATTTCGGACACCGAGTGCACCGTCCACGGCCAGCGCGCCGGGTCGTCGCATGTCGAGCCGGTCACCTTCACCATCGGCGACGCGAAGCGGGCCGGGTATGTAGCGAACAACGAGAAGTACACAAAGGACCCGAAGGCCATGTTGTACGCCCGGGCCGTGTCGATCTGCTGCAAGCGGGTCGCCCCGGAGGTGTTGAAGGGGATCCCGTCGTTCGAGGAGGTCACGGACGACCCGCGTGTGCAGCGTGCGGGAGCGCCTCCGGTCGCTCAGGCTCCGGTGACGGTGGCCGAGATCACGGGCGGCTCAGCCGAGCCGGCGGCTGCCGGGGCCGAGTCCAGCGAGGACGCGCAGCCGGCCACTGAACGGCCTCTGGCGGACCGCGTTGCGGTGCTGGCCGACTGGTTCGCGGGGAAGTGGGGCGTCCCGGCGGAGGCCCTGGTGGCGCGCGTGGGCCGGCCGGTGGAGGACTGGTTGGAGGATGATCTGACGGCGCTGCGGCATGTGGGCGCGGCGCTGGGCAAGGGTCAGACGACGGTGGCCGAGGAGTTTCCGCCGGCCGGCGACTCGGAGTCGCCGGCGGATGAGCCGGTTGACGGCGAACTGGTCGACGACGATGCGCCGCCGGCCGCGGTGCCCGCGAGTCTGATGCGGCGGCTGTTCGCGGTCCTGGCCGACCTCGGCGTGAAGGGCGACGACAAGCCCGGCCGGCTCCGCGTCGCGGGCAGCATCCTGAACCGGGACATCGAGTCGTTCTCGGGCCTAACCGTGGACGACGTGCACGCGCTGATCGACGCGTTGGGGATCTACCAGGAGGCGGGGGAGGACGGCCGGGCGACAGTCGCCGCGCTCGCCGCGCCGGACCAGGACGGTAGGCAGTGACCGGCGTCAGCGCCTTCATGGATGGGATCTCGCTCCCGGGCCGGTACGACGACGACCGGTCCCTGACCGTTACGCCGGGCTTCAATCACGAGATCACCGTCAAGATCGGCGACCAGGAGCCGATCTACCTCGACGCGCTCGACCTGCTCCGCGCGGTATCAGAGGCCGCACTGGGTGACGCTGGGTGGGGCTGGTCGCCGGACCGGAAGGAGCCGGCGACATGACGCGCTGGGTTCGGCGTCAGGCGGCCGAGGTGGCCGCCGGTCTCCGGCAGGTGTGTTCGGCCGGGTTCTGGCGCGGCTTCGGGACGGCGCTGACTCTGGCGCCGGGGCGGCTCGCGGACTGGCTGGACGGCGCCGAACACCGGGGGCATGGGGCGGTGGACGTGTCCGGGCCGACCGAGCCGATGAGGCTGTGGTGCCTGCGCTGCAACGAGGCGTACCCATGCGACCGGCTGGCGGCGATGGTGGACAGGAAGGAGTCAGGGCGATGACAGAACCCGCGGGCAGCTTCGCCCAGGACGTCCGGTGCACGTTCTGCGACGCAGCCGAGGACGCGCCGTGCACGACGTCGTCCGGCAGGCTACGGGCAGCCGGCAGGGAGCACCGGCAGCGGTGGGATGCGCTCCGGGCCGCGTACCGGCTGCCGCGCCGGTACGTGCTGAAGGACGACGACCCCCGGTTCGGGCTGGCGGCAGGTGACGTGCTGGTGTGCGAGCCGTACTGGCTCGACCCGGGCCTGAAGTTGACGGTGCTGTACCGGGAGGCGGACGGGCTGGACCCGTCGTGCAACGTGTACCGGCAGCAGGTCCACAAGGTCCGCGGTGCGGCTGGCCGGGTTGACCGGCTCGGGGCGACGGCATGACCGGCCCGCTGGGCTGGGTGGTGGTCGAGTGGAACCAGGCCAGCCATCAGCCGGATCTGCCGGGCGCCGCCGGGCTGCATTGGACGCGGGAGGACGCCGAGTTCGAAGCCACCGTGCTGCGGGAGTCGGCGGCCGAGCGGGGCCGGCGGGAGCGGTACACGGTCGCGGAAGTCCACGAGGAGGGCGGTGATGACTGACCAGGGGCCGAGGTGTCGGCATGACAGCGGACCGGGAGACGCTGGGCCGGCTCGTCCGCATCCCGGCCAGGGTCCGGGCCGAACTGGGGGAGCGGTGAGCAGTCACCTCAGGCTGGACGACGGCACCACCTGGCCCGACCCGGGTGACCCCGGCGACGTGCAGTGGCAGTTGCGGTACGGGGAGCCGACCCGCGAGCAGATGCTGTTCGTCGCATCGGTACTGGCCGCGTATGGGCGCCTGGGTCTCGGGCCGAGGGGTTCGCAACTGGCAGCGCTGCGACGCACAGCGAAGGCAGCACGCCAGCCGTGCGCCGGCTCCGACCCGGCGTGCCCGTGCCAGGACGGCGACACGTGCCACTACCGGGACGACCCCGCCACGGGGACCAAGGCGATGCAGGTAGGACGGGAGGCCCGGCCGTGACCGGCCTCGTGGTCGACCGCGACGACGCCCTGATCGGCGGGGCCACCGCCGAATTCTCACCCGACCGGGCCTACCGGTACGCCCTCACCCGCCGCTGGGCCGATACGCCGCCGGCCGTGTTCGTCATGCTCAACCCTTCCACCGCGGACGCGTTCGTGGAGGACCCGACAATCCGCCGCTGCCTCACCTTCGCCCGGCAATGGGGTACGGGCGGGCTGACCGTGCTGAACACGTTCGCGCTCCGCTCGACCGACCCGCGCGCCCTCGACGGCCATCCTGACCCGGTCGGCCCGGACAACGACGCCGTGATCCGGCGGCACCTCGCCGCCGCGGCAGGCGGACCGGTGATCGCCGCATGGGGCGCCGACAGGGCCGTCCGGGCGCACGGCCGCGATGCCGTGCTGTGCGCGATGGTCCGGGAAACGACCGGGCAAGTCCTGGCCTGCCTCGGGACGACGAAGGACGGCGCACCTAGGCACCCGCTGTACGTACGTGGCGACGAGCGGCCGAGGCCGTGGTCCGGGTGAGCACGACCGTGCCCCGGAACTGCACCGACGCCGAACTCCGACGCAGGCACGCGTTCGGCGGTTGCGACCGGCAGTCGATCAGCCGGGTCGAGAACGGCGCCTACTCGCCGTCGATGGACCGGCTGTGGACGCTCGCCGACGCCCTGCAATGCCCCCTGTCGGAACTCCTTACCGCCACAGAGGGCCGGCCGTGACGACCGCCGAGCAACGCGGCGCCGTCGCCGCCGGCATGAGCGAAGACGACCTCCTCGCCAACACCGTCGCCCTAGCGAAAGCCCTCGGCTGGCTCGTCCACCACTGCCGCCCCGCCCGCACCGACAACGGCTGGCGCACCCCCATCCAAGGAACCCCCGGATTCCCAGATTTGGTCATCCTGGTCGGGGGTTGGCAGATCGTGGCCGAATGCAAGACACAACGCGGCCGATTGACCACCACCCAGGAGCAGTGGCGCGCCGCGTACGAGGCCCTGGCCGCTGTTCCCGGTTCGCGCGTCAGGTACTTCCTGTGGCGGCCGTCGGACCTGCTCGACCAGACGATCCGCCGCGTACTGGAGAACCCCGGCGGGCAGACGTGACCGGCCAGCCATGGCACCGGTCCACCCGCGCCGACCCCCGGGCGCTCCCACTCGCGGACCGGCACTACAACCGGCAGAAGGTCGGGTCACCGCAGTTCGTCCCACCCGGCCGCTGCCTCGTCCTCCTCACTGAGCAGGCCGACGCCCTGTGGGTCACCTCCTACCCGATAGCCGAATACGTGCAGCACGCGTGGGCCGGTGCGATGGTCTGCTCCCTGTTCCGCAACGAGGGCGAGCTGCTGTCCTCCGACCTGATCCGCGCGGCAGTCGCCGCCACCCGGGCGAGGTGGGAGCCGCCGCCGCTGGGGATCGTGACGTTCGTCGACCCGACCAAGACCCGCCGGAAACGCGACCCCGGGCGCTGCTACCGCCGTGCGGGCTGGGACCACGTCGGTGAGACCGCCGGGGGCCTGGTCGCCCTGCAACTTCTCCCGGAACGCTGGCCGGAAGCCAGGCAGGCCCAGCCTCCCTACGCCTACGGGCAACTGTCTCTCTGGGCTGACGCCGCTTCCGGCGGACACGGCCCGGTGAACCATCCGGAGCCCACCCCGGCGGTGCCCGGCGGGCGGTAGCATCCGAAACAGCGAGCCCCCCGGGCGACCACACCCGAGAGGCTCCACGTGGAACGCGAGGCTGAGTCGCGTCCCGACGCTCGGCCCAGCATAGGCCGCCCCCGTCGAGACGCCCGACGGGAAGGACCACGACCGTGAGTGACAAGCCGGACCCCGGCTGCCCCTCCACCACCAGGCACGGCGACCGCGCCGCATCCCAACACCACGGATGCACCTGCGCCGCCGCCCGCCGCGCCTGCACCCGCTACTCCAAGCAGTGGAAACTCGCCCAGTTGACCGGCGAACAGTGGCTCATCCCAGCAGACGGCACCCGTCGCCGGCTCCGTGCCCTGTACGCGGCCGGGTGGCCCTCCTCCGTCATCGCGCCGAAGGCCGGCTTCACGTGCCGACGCAGCCTGGACAGGCTCGCCGACCCGGCGATGGTCCGGCGGGCCACGGCCGCGCGGATCGCCGCGGTGTACGCGGAGTTGTGCGACTGGCCGGGGCCGTCGAAGCAGACCGCCGCTGTCGCCCGGGCTCTCGGCTACCAGCCGCCGGCCGCGTGGGGCGACGACATCGACGACCCGGAGGCCGTGCCGTGGTCCGCCGAGCCGGCCGGGCCGGATGAGCCGGACCCGGTCGCGGTCGCCCGCCTGTTCGGCAGCGACCCCAGGCCGCGGCCGCTGGCCGAGGTCGACGCTCGCGCGTTCGCCGCAGCGGCGTCCGCCGCCAATTGGTCGACGGAGCGGATCGCCGCCCGCGTCGGCGTGTCGACTCGGGTGGTGCGGCGGTGGCGGAACCCGGCATGGTCCGGTACGCCGGAGCCGCGGAACTGTGCGTGGTGCGCCCAGCCGATCCCGTATGACCCGGAGGAGGCGCCGTGGCGGTACCGGCAGCGGCACTACCACCCGGGGGAGTGCCGGACCCAGGGGGATCGCAGGACACGCGCGGCCCGTCAGGCGGTCGCTTCGTGAAGGCCCTCGTGGTCAAGAATCCGTGGTCGTGGTGCATCGTCCAGGCCGCGCACGACCCCGGCGCGAAGACAGTCGAGAACCGCGGCTGGGCGACGCCGTGGCGCGGGGACCTCGCCATCATCGAAGGCCGCGCCCTGGACCGGGACGCGCTCGACCACCCGCTCGTGACCCGCACCATCGAGCGGTGGTCCGTCGGCCGTCCCGCGCTGTGGCCGGAGTGGGAGGCGACCCGCGGCGTCGTGGTCGCCGTCGTCCGCCTCCACACCGTGTGCCTCCGCTCCCGCAGCAAGACCGGACTGTGCACCTGCCCGCCGTGGGCGGTGTCCGGTCAGGCCCACTGGCGGTACGACAACGTCCGCCCGCTGCCCGAGCCGGTTCCGGCGCGGGGACTACAGGGCGTGTTCGACCTGCCGCCGGAGGCCGAGGCCGCAGTACGCGCCCAGTTGGACGACACGACGGAGGCGACGACATGACCCCGACCGAGACGGTGGAAGCCCGCGTGCGGGCCGTGGCCGACGACGCCGCGCACGACGCGGCGGCACGCGAGGCCGCGCGGTGGTGCTACGGCTGCGGCCTCCGCGTCGACCGGCCGCCGATGGCTGGCGGCTGCGATTGCGCGCACCCTGCCGACGAGCGGGGCGGCTGCGTCTGCCTGCCGTCCTGGCTGGCGCCATGACCCGCGACCGGACGCACTACGTCGGGGACGACTGCCCCGGCGGGCACCACTCCGCGTACCTGCCCGGCTACGGGCCGGCCAGGTTACCGGCAGTCCAGGCCGGCCAGCCGACACCGGTCGACCCGCTCGGGGTGCCGTGCCCGGCCTGCGGCGCCACGCCAGGGACGGCATGCACGAGCCTGCTGACCCACCCCGCTCGCGCTGACCGGGCGCGGATCGTGGCGGCGGTGATCGACGAGAACGCGAGCGGCGACCAGGACGGCCGGATCACCGAAGAGGACGTTGAGGCGCCCTCCGATGCCGGCTACCGGATCGGCGGCACGACGGAGGACCCGGACATGCGCGCCGCCCTCGTCACCGCCCTCCGCCCCGGCGGACTGGTCGCCCGCGCGATCGCTGCCGAGCTCGACCGGATCGCACGTGACCACGCCGACGGCGTCTCCCTCGACCACTTCGGGGCGACGCTGCTCCGCGGCCTGGCAGCGTCGTGGCGGGAAGGACGAAGGCAATGACCGGCCGCCCGCCCGAGGAGTGGACCCGCGAGGAGTGGGCCGCCTTGCAGGCCGACCTCGACCGGCTCGAAGCCGAAGACCCCGCCGTCCGGGAAGCCGCCGCATCGTATGACCGGATGGTCGCCGACGTCCTCGGCCGCCGGGACGACCGGCGGGACCGGCGGTGACCGCACTCGGCCCGGAAGACCTGCTGCGGTACTACGAGGAGCTGGCCGAGAAACAGAAGGCTGACCCGCTGCTCGGCGTCCTGTCAGCGATGCCGCTGACCCAGCGGGAGCGGCGCCTCGTGTGGGATGCGGTCCTGGCCGGCTACGCCTACGGTGCCGGCGTAGCGTCCCGGGGCTGCGTCCCGGCGCTGGATTCGGAGGCGGTGGCCGGGGCGGTCGCGGCGGCCATGCGCACGCCGCAGCGGTACCCGGCCCTGACCGCTAGGCAGGAGGGCGCGCCGTGACCGCGGTGCCGCCCGCGTTGGACCCGGCCGAAGACCTGCCGCCCGACGCCGTCGGGTGGCGCGGCATCCTCCCCGGCCTGGCGGGCGCGCTCGGCGCCGGCTGCGTCGGGAAGACCACCCTGGCCGCCGCCATCGCAGCCACCCGCCCCGACGTCACCGTCGTCGCCGAGGCCGCCCGGGACTGGTTCGCCGCCCACCCCACCCCCGAACGTGACCGGTTCCGGTTCCCCGCGCAGGCCGCCATCCAGACCCTCGCCTTGGCCCGCGAACAGGAAGCCGCGCCCGGGCCGGTCGTCTGCGACCGCTCGCCGCTGTGCGCCGCCGTGTACGTCCACTCCACCGGCGACCGCCTCGGCGGCGACGCCCTGTACCGCCGCGCCCAGGGCCACCTGGCGGCGTACCGGCGGATCTGGCTGCTGGACCCCGCCGACGTGTCGTACGCCGCCGACGCGGTGCGGGCCGAGGACACGGCGGACAGGGCGCGGATCCACGCCGCGTACGTGGAGCGGCTCGCCGCGTGGCGGGTGCCGTACCGGCTCCTCGGCGGCACGCTGGCGGAGCGGGCCGCGGCGGTTTTAGCGGACCTGCGTGGCGCCTTGCCAGGGGCGCATCCCGATGACAGGATTGCGGGATGACCGACGATGTGCCGACGATGATCCGGCTCACCGAAGACCGCTACGAATGGGTCCGCGCCGAGGCGTACCGCCTCCGCGTCACCCAGCGGCGCGTCGTCGAAGACGCCATCGACGTCCTCCGCGACGTCCGCGCGGCCGGGCATTCCCCGCCTCCTGCGACCACCGGCCGCCGGCTCGCCCCGGCGGAACGCCACGCCAAGCGCCTCTTCCGGGAGCCGACGTGAGCCGCGACGGGCTCGGGGAGAAGTGGCTCCGGCGGCTCCACCGGATCACCGGCCTCGACATCCACCACGCCTCAGCGTCCGGCTACGACGTCCAGTTCACCACCACTGACCACCGCCACGGGTGGCTCGACATGAAGGCGTGGAAGTACGACCCGGACGGCGACAAGGTGTGGGGCCTGTCCGACGGGTGCCCGAACTTCACGTCCTGCCAGGCGTTCAAGGAGTCAAGCGTGACCACCACCCGCCAGCGGATGACCACCATCGGTCGCGTCCCAGACGGCATCGCAGAGTCCCCCGTCATGCTCGCCGCCCTCCGCAAGATCGCTGTCGACGGCTGGCGTGAGCGAGTCGCGGCCCTCCCCGGGGCTGCCGCGGTGGGCGACCCGGAAGTGACCACGCCGGACAACGTGCTCTACGGCTGCGAGATCATCGACGCCGACGACGAACCCATCCTCGACGAGGACGGCCAGCCGGCGGTTGACCGGGATCGGCTGTTCATGCACGTGTCCGGGTGGGTGGACCTGCCGCAGGACGTGTTCGACCAGCAGGAGGCCGAAGCCGAAGCTCTCCGCGCGACCGCCCTGGCCGCGTACGCGGAGCGCCAGCAGTGACCGCCGACGTGACGTTCCGCGGCTACCCCGGGGCCATTCTGGAGTTCGTCCGTGAACGCGGGCCGCTCACCCCCGGCCGCTACTCGGTCGCCAGCCAGGCCGCCCGCGCGACGGGGTGCACCGCCGGGCGCGCCCGGCTGAGCCTCGTCAAGCTCGCCAACGCCGAGGTGGTTCGCCTGGAGATGGCGGGGCCGCGGCGGATCGTCCGGGCGGAGGCCGTGAAGTGACCCGCTGCCGCCGTTGCGACGCCACCTGGACCGGCACCGCAGCGACGCACTGCCGGCGCTGCCACGAGACGTGGCCAGACCTCGCCGGGTTCGACGAGCACCGCGACCGCTGCACCGGTCAGATGCAGCTCGACCTGACCGCAGCCGGGACCGCGCGGTGACTGCCCACGGCACGTTCACCTGCGACAACTGCCACCGCACGTTCGACCAGGGATGGTCCGACGACGACGCGCAGGCCGAAGCCGAAGCCGCCGGGTTCACGGCGGCCGAACTCGCGGACCCGGCCGTCGTGTGCGACGACTGCTGGCAGGCGATGCGCGCCGGCATGCCCGACCTCGACGCCATGTACCGCAGGGAGGGAACCCCGTGACCGACACGTGGCGCCGGTCCTGGCTGCGCCCCCGCTGGTACGTGACCGGCCATGGAGGAGGAGCCGCGCGGCCCGACACGATCACCATGGTCGACGCGCCGAACGGTCTCGTGTTCCACGACTGCGCGAGGTGCGGCAAGGCGGACCTCGCCATCTGGGTCCGGCTCGATGAAGGCGCCCTGTGTAACGCCTGCGCCGCCGATCTCCACCCTGCCCGGCCCGCCTCCCGGCTACGCCGTGCGTGGTGGTGGCTGGACCGGCGGGACGCCCTGTACTGGGCGTACTGCGAGCGGTTCGGCCGCCGCGTGCCGCACCCGGGCGACCCGGGAGCGGTGCCGTGACCGGCCCGGACGACCACGCGGACCTGGCTCACGCTGGCTTGCAGGCCGAACTGAACCTGGGCATGGCCGAGGCGTACCGGGCCGCGGTCGACGTCGCGGTCGAGGTCGCCCTGCACGGCGACGGCACAGGCCGGCCGTTGGGGTTCCTCAGCGTCGACCCCGCCGTGATCCGCGCCGCGATGGGAGATGACCCAGCGCCCGACATCGACACGCCCGCCCTGCTCGACGTGGCCGCAGACAACCCGCCCGACGACCCCGGGTTCGTGGCCCGCCGGTCCGTCATGCCACGGGGGAACGCGTGGGGCGGCACCCCCGACCAGCAGTCCCACATGGACGGCACCTGCCAGCCCGACACATGCCGGTACTGCGCGGGGAGCACGCCGTGACCCGTCTCGTCCTGGAAGGGTTCGCCGGCCCTGGCGGCGGGTCGCAGGGCATGGCGATGCTCGGCCACACGGCGGCGGTCGGTGTCGATCTCGACCGGGACGCCTGCCGCACCGCTCAAGCCGCAGGCCACGTCCGGGTACAGGCCGACGTCGCCGCGTTCCCGCTCGCGCACCTCGCCGGACGCGTAGACGGCGCGGTCATGTCCCCACCCTGCCCCCTGTTCTCCAACGCCGGGCAGCGGCTCGGACTGGCCGTCATGGACACCCTGACCGCGGCCATCGCGCCAATGCTCGCCGGGGAGGACGTACGCGGCCAGGTCCGCGCCGACGTGTACCCCGCCGCCCTGGCGGCGCAGCAGGCCCGCAACGAGACCCGCCCACCTGCCAAGCAGTGGCCGCGGGCACGGGTCGAAGCAGCCGCCCGCGCGGACGCCGCGCAGGCGGCGCTCGTTCTCGAACCCGCCCGGTGGGCCGAAGGCATCGCCGGGCTGCGGTGGCTCGCCTGCGAGCAGGTTCCCGCCGCGCTGCCGCTGTGGGCCGAGTACGCCCGATGCCTGCGCCGCGCAGGCTGGTCCGCCACCGCCGGCCTGCTCAGCTCCGAATGCTTCGGCGTCCCGCAGACCCGGTTGCGGGCGTTCCTCGCCGCACGGAACGACGGCCGGCCGGCCCGGCTGCCGGCACCGTCGCACGCCCGGTACGTCCCCGCCCGCCGCGCGGATGAGCCGGCCGCAGATGGGCTGTTCGTCGAGCCGGCCCGGGAACGTGCCGTCCACCCCGCCGACCGCGGGCTGCTGCCGTGGGTGTCCATGGCCGACGCGCTGGCCATCGATGCTGACCGGCCCAGCCGCACTGTCTGCGGCGACCGCGGCCCACGCTGGGCGTACGGCGCCGGGAAGACCTCGTACAGCACCGGATGGACCCTGCAGACCAACCAAGTCTCCGGCGGCACCGCCGACTACCAACGTCGGGACATGGCCGGTCCCGCCCCGACCGTGTCCGGGCAGGGCCGCAGTTGGTCGTGGCAGTTGGAGTCCGACCTTGGCCCGGCCGGATGGGAACTGGTCCCATCCGGCCGGGCCAAGGTCAACGACCGCACACGGCCCCGCACCCCCGACCAGCCCGCGATGACCGTCGCATTCGGCCACTCCGACATGCGCTGGCAGCACCGCAACGATTGGCCTGCCGAACGCCCCGCCACCGCCGTGTGCGGCGACCCGAGACTCGCAGGCCCCGGCCACCGCGACCGCGAAGGCGGGCAACGCCAGTACGACGAGCACACCGTCCGCGTCGGCGTACCGCAGGCCGGCGTCCTCCAAGGCTTCCCGGCCGACTACCCGTGGCAGGGCAACCGCACCTCCCGGTTCGGCCAGGTCGGGAACTGCGTCCCGCCGCCGCTCGCCGCAGCCGTCGCCGGGGAGATGCTCGACATCGACTGGCGGACCCGGCTGTGGGAGGCGGTGCCGTGACCGAGCCGGACGGCGGGTACGAGGACGACTGGGACGACGACGAGCCGGCCGACCAGGACGGCAAGCCGTGACCGGCACCGCACGCTGCCCCGCCGGCTGCGGCAGGGCCGTCCTCTACGCCACCACCGCCCGACGCAAGAACCTCCCGCTCAACCCGACCCCCGACCCCGCCGGGCAGTGGATCCCGATCGCCGGCCGCGCCTGGCAACGCTGGGAACTGCTCGCGAGGGGTGAGCCGTGGTCGGACTGGGCCGACGCCCCAGCCCACGTCGCCCACCCAGTCACCTGCCCACTGTGGAACGCCAAGGCGCCCGACCCGGCGCGCGGCTCGGCGCAAGGGCACCTCGCGTGCATGGCCTGTGGCACCGTCGACGCCACCGTCCGACATCACGGCGAGGTCGACCTGTGCACGTACTGCCGTCCCGACCAGAACCAGCCAGCCGACAACCTGACCCAGGAGACCGCGTGAAGATCCTCTCCGTCGACGTCGAGTCGAACGGGCTCCACGGCCAACCCTTCGCCATCGGCGCCATCGTCACCCACGACGACGGCGTCCACGCACTGTTCGAAGACGCCTGCATCATCGACGGCCCCGTAGACCCCTGGGTCGCCGCCAACGTCATACCCGTCCTCGGCACACCCGTGCCGTACCGGGGGACCGGCCACGACTACCCGACCATGCTCGCCCAGTTCGCCGGCTGGTACGACGACCAGCAGGACGGCAACCCGCTGGTCATCGCCCACGTAGCCGCGCCGGTCGAGGCGCGGCTGTTCGCCGACATGGTCCACGTCCTCGGCCGTGACCCGTTCTCCGGCCCGTTCCCCCTCCACGACCTCGCCACGCTGCTCTACGCCGTCGGCGCCGATCCGCTGTCCGTCGACGGGTACCGCACCGCCCACGGCCTCCGCATGGCCGGGGCCTACGAGGAGATGTCTCCGCACAACCCGTTGTACGACGCCACTGTGGCCGAGACCTGCTGGCGGCACGCCGCCGGACAACTCGCCCGGCTCCGGGTTCCGCCGGTAGAGATCCACGGCCCGCACGTCGTCACCGGCCAGTCAGCAGGGATCGCAGCAGACGGCACCGCCATCGAGACGACTACCTGGGCCGAGTGATGCGCCACGCCACCCGCGACCACGAAAGGCCGCCATGAAGATCCCCCTGTACCTGCGGCTCCTGTTCACCGACGGCGCCAGCACGGGAATCGTGGCCGCATGCACGGCCATGGCCGTCGCACAGGTCGCCCTCGGCTCGGCCCCGCTGGCGTTCGGCGCGGTGCAGGCCGCGGTCCTGCTCGCCGTCCTCGCCGCCGCCATCCGCGAACGCCGACGCCTCCGGGATCTCCGCCGCGCCATCACCGGATTCGTCCGCGCCGTGAAGGCGCTCACCCCCGACCGGGTCTACCTGGACCGGGAAGCCCACGTCGTCCTCACTCGCCCCGCCGGCCGCGGCCTGCGGCTGTACCGGTCTCCCGAAGACGACGTCGCCCAGTGGACCCGCGACATCGAAGAACCCGGCGGGACAGCCGCGGTCACCGTGGACGTATTCGAGGCGCCGTTCATGAGGTGGGCGGTGATGGCAGGGAACACCGGCGGCATGTTCCGGCTGGCCGCGGATGATGAGCCGGAGGAACTCGGCGGGCGCCCGTCGCGGCGGGCGCAGGCGCGGGGCCGGTGGATGGGGCTGCGGACCGGTACGGCGTTCGCGACCGCCGCCGAACTCCGGGAGGTGTGCGCGCAGTTGGCGCGGTCGGAACGGCTCGACCCCGAGGCGCCGGACTGATGTGCCGGGCCGATGTTGCGCCCGAAGCCCGCGAGCCGCTCGGCGCGTTGCTCACGGCAATGAGGGAGGCGCTCGCCGCACAGTGGAACGTTCACCCCGACGCCATCCGCGTCGGACCTGTCGACCTCGGGAAGGACCGCGACCATGGCTGAGCCCGACATTGCGCAGCCGTTTCGACTGCGTCGGCGGACACCCGAAGAGACCGCGGCCTACCTCACCGACCAACTCGTCCGGATCATGGCCGAGAACGCAGCCCTCGCGACAGCACTCGACGCGGTAACTCACCGCTGGCAGCTACCGCCGTCCGACCTGCGCCCGGGCTACAACCACGCTGCGGCGATGAACGGGGTCGCTGACCCTTGTTGGATCTGCGGCCAGGCACCCGACAACCCAGACCACCAGACCCCCGAACGGGTCCGCGCGCAACTGGAGGGGCCGTGACCGGCACCGACCGACCCGCGTGGCGCGAGCGATGTGGCCAGACCGAACCCGCCGGCCCACGCGAGGGCATGATCGTCGACCTCCGCGACCTGGACGCGGTCAACAGCCGGCTCCTCGACCCCAACGACCCCGACACCCTCCGCCGGCTCCTCGCCGGACTACGCACACTCAACCCCGACCGGCCCGCGACCGAGGAGACCGAGACGTGACCGCCCCGCAACCCGACTACGTCCAGGCCGGCGCGGCGGCGCTGGCGAAAGCCCTGGCCGGCCGTACCAGCCAGGCCGTCGTCCAGGCCTACATCGACCGTGAGGCCGCGCTCGTGCGGCTCGCCTGCGTCGAGCCGCACCACGCCCTCGAAACCGCCGTCTGCCCCGAGATCGAACGCCGCGCCGCTGTCCTCAGCACCGAACTGGACGCGATCGAATCCGTGTACCAAGACCTCATCTCCGACAGGTGGCAGCCCCGGACCGAGGAGACGCCATGACCGGCGACGAGATCCGGGCCGCGTTCAACCGCGAGCCGGACTACCCGTACGACGCCGTCCATCCCGCCGACTACGCAGCCATGACCGGGCAGCCGGCACCCGCCCAGTCCACCCCCGAACTCCGCATCCCGAGCGACCCGGCCGAGCTCGACGCTCTGCTCGCCGACGTCACGCCCGAGCGGACAGCGGCAGTAGCCCGGCTCATGGGCGCCATGTACCGCCAGCCCGACGACCAGCCGGAGGACACCACGTGATCACGCACCTCGCCCAGGTCGGCGCCATCTGGGCGCTCGCGCTCGCCGTCAGCGTCGCCCTCCTCGCCCTCGCCGGAGCCAACCGCAAACGACAGGCCGCACGCGACCGAGCCCGCCACCACGCCAACCTCCCCGTCACCGACCAAGGAGCCGACCGCCTCCGGCAAGCCATCCACGACCACCGCCAGGAGAACCCATGACCCCCGACCCCGGCTACCCCGCAGGCATGGGCTACGGCCACCACGACCACACACGGACGACAACGAACAGGTACAGTCGCCGGCATGGGTGAGGCCGCAGACGACACCAGAACAGCAGCCGTCACCGCCCGCGTCACCGACGAATTCGCCGACTGGATCCGCAACACCGCCCGCGCCGAACAGCGCAGCCAAGCACAACTTGTCTGGGTCCTCCTCGGCGAAGCCCGGCGTCACCGCGAGACCGCGCCCACCGTCGTCCGCCGCGGGATCACCCCACACGGCCTCGTCGAACCCGGCCGGGGTGACGTCCCGTGAGCCGGCCCGCGTACCCGATCAACATGACCCGGCTCCGCGCCGAACTCGACGGCGACGAGGGGCACCGCTGCGCCGCGACCGGCAAGGTCGCCTACCCCGACCAGCCCACCGCACAGGCCGCCCTCGACCGCGTCCGCGCCACCGCACGCGCATCACGGACCACCGCGCCCACGCGGACCCGACGCTGCGGCGACCACTGGCACCTGAGTTCGATGACCGCATCGGCCGCACGCCGCTACGGAGGCCGGCCATGACCGACCCGCAGCCGGCCGCCTATCAGTGCCCACGGTGTGACCGGGTGGCGCCGTGGACCGACGGCCAGTCACGCGAAGCCGGCGACGGGACGGACGAATTCTGGTGCCAGACCTGCGGCGCCGAGACCCCGCTGACGGCGACGCCGTCCCTGGCCGAACTGGGCGCCAGCGACTGGGTCTCGTGGCGGGCTGGCTGGTACCAGCTCAGCACCGCCGCACCGCCCCGGTTCATCGGCAACCCGCCCGAACCGTTCACCGCCGAAGCCGGCGGCCAGCAGATCACCACCTGGGTCGCCATCCCGATCGACCCCCAGGACATTCCGTGACCGGCGCACAATGGGCCGCCGGGCTCGCCCTCGCAATCGGCACCATAGCCGCGGCCCTCGCCACCCGACGGCTCGCCCGTAACGCTGAGCCGCACCTCACCGCCACCACCCGCGCCGACGACGAAGCCTGGACCCTCGACTTCGCCGACGACGCCACCGACCAGCAGATCCGCGAACTCGCCGACACCCTCGGCTGGCAAGGCCGCACAGTCACCACGGAAGGCCGCACGCTCACCGTCGGCAAGCTCCGGAGTGCGCAGGAGCCGCAGTGCTAATCCCGCTCGCCACCATCGCGGTAGCCACCGCCCTCTGCGCCGCGACCGCGTGGGCCGTCAACGACGACCGGCGGGTCGCAGCCATCAACCAATGGCTCGAACAACGCAGACGGCACCCGTGACTAGCCAGCCAACAGGCGACTGCGCTATCGGACCCATCCCCTTCACGCCGGTCCGTCGGTCTGCGGACGAGAGCACCTTCTCAGTCGATTCATTTTCGCGCCTGCTATGCAGGCGGCTGATCCTCAGCGGCGTGTTCACCGAAGAACTCGGCCACGCATTCTTCAAGCAGGTACGGCACGACATAGCCGAGGGCATACGGCTCGGGTTATTCCGCAAGGACATGAATGGATCCGCAGGATCCACCGAAACGCAGCACTACGCCTGGGTCGTGCAGTGGTCCAGGGAAGCCGCCAAAGCTGGCTGCGACCAGTGACAGGTGCCACCCCACAAGACCCGCCACCGTCAGACATCACCGCCCGCCGCGAAGAAGTCATCCGCCTCCGCAACCGCGGCATCACCTGGCAAGAAATAGCCGACACACTCGGCTACGACTCACGCCAATCCGCCATCACCGACATGCGCCGCGCCCTCGACCAGCGACGCGAACACCTCGCCCTCTCCCTCGACCAGTACCGCGAGAAGCAACTCGCCTCCATCGACATGCAACGCAAAGCCGTCATCGGCGTACTCGAAGCATTCCACTATACCGTCAACAACGGCGAGATCATCCACGGCCCCGACGGCAACCCGCTACTCGACGACGCCCCCATCCTCCGCGCCGTCGACCGGCTCAAGGCCCTCGACGAACGCGAGGCGCGGCTACTCGGTCTCGACGCGCCGGTCTCGACAACGGGCACCGTCGTCACGTACATCATCGAAGGCGTCGACCCGGCCGACCTGACATGACCGCCCCCACGCTGGTCGAACACCGGTACGCCCCCCGCGGCGCCGCCCGGCAGCTCTTCTCCGAGCGCGGCCCGGAAGTCCTGATGGACGGGCCGGCGGGGACGGGGAAGACGATGGCCTGCCTTGAGCGGCTGAACCTGCTGGCGCTGGCGACCCCGGGTATGCGCGGGCTGATCGTGCGGAAGACGGGCCGGTCGTTGGGGGCGACGACGCTGGTGACGTGGGAGAAGCTGGTCATCCCGGAACTGTTGGGGAACAAGACGGTTGTGTATTTCGGGGGGAATCAGCGGAAGCCGCCGCAGTACCAGTACTCAAATGGGTCGCTCATCATGATCGGCGGGCTCGATAAGGCGTCCAAGATCATGTCAAGTGAGTACGACGTGATCTACGCGGGGGAATCCACGGAGTTCACGGAGGACGATTTCGAGGCGTTGACGACTCGGCTGCGGTTCGGCCGGCTCCGGTTCCAGCAGCTAATCGCAGACGCAAATCCGGATAAACCCACGCACTGGTTGAACCAGCGCTGCAATAGAGGCCAGACGGTCCGGCTCCTCTCCCGGCACAAAGACAACCCCCGCTACTACACGGCCGCCGGTGAGTTGACTGACGAGGGCCGGGACTACATCGAAGGGAAGCTCGCGAAGCTGACCGGCGCCCGCCGTGGCAGGCTTTACCTGGGGCAGTGGTCGTCGTCCGAGGGCGTGGTATACCCAGAATGGGACGCCGCGGTGCACGTCGTCGACAGGTTCTGGCCGGCCAATGATTGGCGACGGATCTGGGTTGTCGACTTCGGCCACCGGAACCCGTTCTGCTGGCAGGACTGGGCGGTGGATAATGACGGCAGGCTTTGGCTTCACCGTGAGATCTACCTGACAGGCTGCCTGGTGGAAGACCACGCCCGGCAGATCCTGCGGTACGTGACCCGGCTCCCGAAAGGCGTGAAGGGCGACGGCGAGGACCCGCTCGCGGAGATAGCGGACGGCCGGCGGGAGTGGCGGGAGCCGCGCCCGTCGCGGATCGTGTGTGACCACGACGCGGAAGGTCGGGCCACGTTGGAACGCCACCTGGGGATGAGCACGGTGGCGGCGAACAAGAACGTCAGCGAGGGGATCGAGGCTTTCGCGGCGCGGCTGCGGCCGGCGGCGGACGGCAAGCCGCGGCTGTTCGTGATGCGCGACGCCCGGCAGCACGACCCGGACCCGGTGCTGGCGGATGCGGCGAAACCGACATGCACGGAGGAGGAGTTCCCCGGGTACGTGTGGGACACGGGCGCGGGGAAGGCCCCGAAAGAGCAGCCGCTAAAGGAAAACGACCACGGCGCCGATGCCGGGCGGTACGTAGTCGCCGAGTTGGATATGGGGGCTCAACCCAGAATGAGATGGATGAGCGGTTGAGCGACGACGGCATGGCGCGGTCCACGGCTGGGCTGTCGGTGGCCGAGGTGGTGGCGTTGGCCCGGGAGGCCGGCGGCGGTCGCCCGGTCGCGGCGCAGTTGAAGGTGGGCGCGGAGGCGTGGAGCCAGATCCAGGTCTGGTCCGCCTTGCGCGCGGGCAGTGGGCAGTACTTCGTGTGGAGCCTGCCGAAGGTGACCGGGCTGTTCGGCGTGCCGGTCGTGCTCGACCCCGAGCTCGACCCGTATCGGTGGATGATGTTGGACTCCGACGGCCGGGAGATGGCCGGCGGGCGGCTGGACGGAGGTGCGGTGTGAGCGGTGAGCCTGCGGAGGACCCGGGTGGGTCACCCGGCAACGAGGCCCTGATGCGGTCGTGGCTGGACCTGACACGGGAATCGATGCGCGCGGAGGGGATGCCTGACCGGGTGATCGAGCGGGTGGTGCACCGGATGGTGTTCGGGTACGGGGTCCACGAGGCGCCGCCTTCGGGTGACGTGGTGTCGTCGGGAGTGATCGGGTGAACGGCCGGCCCAGGCTGCCCCAGACCGGGGCGCCGCAGGTCGCTCGCCCGACCCCGGGTCCGACGTCGGCGACCGCTCAGTCCGCGGTGATGCCGTGCGGCGTGTGCGGGCAGTTGCTGGCCCAGCATTGGGCGGCGCACCTGTTCGTCGTCGCCGGGTCTCTCGATGCGGCGTTACCTGCGGGTGGTGTGCGGTGAGTTCGCCGTACGCGGAGGGCGGCACGTCGGGGACGGGGTGGCCGGGTCCGCCGTTCCCCCCGCCCGCGTCGAACGGCCCGGTCCAGACCGCGCCTGCTGCGGCCAGCGCGACCGCACAGGCCGACGGGAAGCCGCCGCCGAGCCCGGCGCTCACGGTGACGTTGCCGCCCGGGGCGGTGCAGGTGATGGCGGTGGACCCGGCCCGGCAGTTCGTGATGATCAGGACCGACCCGCAGATGACGTCGGCGCAGTTCGAGCAGTACGTGGCGGATGTCCGGGGGAAGGTTCCGCCTGAGTTGTGGCCGCGGATCGTGATCCTCCCGGCGGCGCAGTTCACCGTCCTGGGGTGACCGGCGCGATTGTGGTCCTGGCCGCGAGAGCTGCAAGAGCGATGTCGACTGTCCACCCGGAGGATAGTGACGTCGACAGTCTGCGCCGCGCGCTGACCGAGAACCTACGGCTATTGAACGGCCTGAGCGAGCGGGAACGCCTGGCGCCAGCCGTTAGATATGTCGAGGATCTGATCGTGATGCAATCGCACGCGCTGCTCTTGCTGGAGACGGAACTGAACTCGTGGGGTGATCTACCCCTGGGGAGGGTCTCCCGGGGTGACGAAAAGACGGTGATCGGCGTAGAGATCGTCGGCGGCGCCGTCCTGACTGTCGCCGCGTATGGCTCGTGGCTGTCGGGAGTCGGCTGGATACGTGCGATCTCAGTGGCCCTGGGGGTTGTCGCCCTGCTGTGCGTGCTGATGGTCATGCAAGAGTTGGTCTCGCGGTGGTGGTGGAAATCCCATGGTGCGGTCGTTGAAGCCGAACTTGAACGGCTCCGGGTGAAACGCGCGCTGCTAGCCGGACAGCCCGACCGGCTGACGTGATCAATGCGGGCGGGTTCCGCAGTCTGCCGAGTGGCGTGGCGCCTGGCCGGCTGGTCGTCAAGCCGGCCGACGGGACCATGCGGGGGCTCCTGTCTGTCGAGCACGCCGACCCCCGGGTGTGGCTCACGAACGAACTGGTCGAGGAACTGCGGGCCGGCCGGTACAACGAGCACGTCCGGTACCAGGAGCGCCCAGGTGGGTGGCCCGGCGGCGCGGTGCTCACGGTCGACGGGGTGAACCGGCGGGTGGTGTACGTGCTGCGTGAGTACCTGTTCGCGCCGGACTGCTGGCTCGCCGAATGGCCCGACTGAGGGCGGCGCGGCGGTATCGTGAGGGTGGATCGGAGCGCGTACAGGACGGCCCCCGCTGCAACGGGGGCCGTTTGCTTGGGCGGGAAGGGCCAGCGGGTACACGACAGCTTCTGGCTCAAGCCCCTGCGTCTTAGTCCCGCTGGCGCCCCTGGAGTAACAACGCGGTGATCAACCCGCGCCACCGCGGCAGCACTTCCTTCCCTGCGGAGAGGGTAGCGAGCCGGCCCCAACCGTCCTGGTTTACCGAACGGTGAACTGTCGCCCGGAAGTCTGCTCTAGCCAAGATAGCCCCGAGACTGTGCCTAACCCTGTAAGATCGGCGCATGTCTGACGACGTGTTGCCCAGCCCCACCACCCTCGACGCTGCTGCCGCCCGGCAACTCCGCGAGGACTTCGGCTGGTCCCGGCAGCGCATGGCGCAGGAGTTGCGCGTCCACGAGAACTCCATCGTCCGGTGGGAGACCGGCCTTGGTAAGCCCACCGGCCGCCGGCTCGATGACTGGGTGGACCTGCTGGACAGGATCTCCAAGCAGATCGCCCGCTCCGCCTGACCCGTCCGCGCGCCGCTGCCCCGTGCAGCGCAGTAAGGGACGGAGTGTCCGCATGGGCTACCAGTTGCGTCGCGCGCTGGCCGACGCGCTGCCGACAAGCCTTCAGGGCTCACGACGCTCGGTGCTGCTCGAACTGGCCGACCTTGCGAAGGATGAGACCGGACTGGCGTTCAGCGGCCAGTGGGGCGAGGCCGACAGCCTGCTCGTGATCGTCGCGCGACGGGTTGGCCTGACCAGCGAGAAGCAGGCCGGGAAGGCGCTGGACAAGTTGGCCGGCACGGAGTTCGAGACGAGGGTTCAGATCGGCGTGAAGAAGTCGGGGCAGCCGCTGTTCTGCTGCTTTGGCCGGCAGACGACCTATGACATCGGCGCACTCGCCCGAGCGTTGCTCCCCCAGGCGGGGGTGCAACAGGAGGCCGGGGGAGGGGCTAACGCTCCCCCAACTGGGGGAGCAACAGATGGCGTTGCTCCCCCAGTTGGGGTCAGTTGCTCCCCCGTCCGGGATTCGTTGCTCCCCCAGTTGGGGGTCCCTGCTCTTAGCTTCTCCTCTACTCAGCTAGCTAGCTCCTCGAAGTCCAACGGCAACGGCAGCGACAAGGCGGATCGGGTGCTGGCAGCCCACGGCATCCCGGCCAGCGACCGTCCGTCGATCGAGCAGTTCCTCCACGAGGCGCGGGGTGCGACCAGCCCCGGCGGGCTCATCGCATCGCTCGGCGACCGCGGCGGGTTCGCGGCTGTGATTCCCGACTGGCGGGCCTGGGCCGAGCCGACTCCGCTCCCGCCGCACGTCAACGGGCATGGCCCTCCGGCTGCCGAGCCGTGCGCGCATGGCTGCGTCGGTGGCTGGCTCGGAGACCCCGACCGGCCCGTGCCCTGCCCCACCCACAAACCCCACCGGACGAACGGACACCGACGATGACCAAGAACACCCCCACCGCCTGGACCAGTCTCAGCCTCGACCCGGACCCCGAACCGCGCTGCCTGAACGTCCCGCAACTGCCCAGCCTCGACGGACTCGAAGGTCTCGCCGAAGTCCTGTTCATGGCCCTGTTCGGGTTCATCTCCCTGATCTTCGGCGCGCTCACGCTGGACTTCCGCGACCAGCACGTGGGCTGGGCTTGGCCGGCCGTGGTCTGCGGCGTGTTCACGCTCCCTGTCGTACTCGACATCGCGGCCAGGGTGTTCGAGACGGTCCGGTACGTGCGGTACAGCCGGTCCGACTCGTACGTCCGCAGGTGGCACTCCCGGCACGACTGCCCCGAGAACCCGAACAGCGCGCGCGGCCGGGAAGTTGCACGGACAGATGCCGCTCTCGCGCAGGCACGGGAAGCGCAGGGGGCACTCCTGGCCGATGCCCACGCGCGGCTCGACGCTCTCTCCGCTTTCGCCGCTACCGTCAGAGCCGACCTGGACATCGCCGATGAACCACCCAGGGAGACGACGTGACCAAGCACGAGGGCATGCGGGCCAAGATGCAGGCCGCTGGCCAGGACGCCAACGACGTCACCGCCGGGATGACGGAAGAGCAGCGGGCGCTGCTGGCCGACCGGCTCGACGGCCTGCCCGACGTGACCGTAACGCTCGACGTCGTCTTCACCGATGAGCGGTCCGCGCTCGAAGAGTTCCTGAACGTGCCGCGCCAGTCCTCGAACTGACCGCCTCGCCCGCCGCTACTCGCCGTGGCCCGCTCCCCGAATGGGCTAGCGCGACTCGCCCGGTAGCGTCCATTACCATCCGGCCGCGTCCGGACGCTTGCCACCGGGGTTACCCTCCGCAGTGATGGTTACTGTCGCGGCACCCCACGTTCACTCGAACGGGGTCCGCGGCGGGCCGCAACCGGCAACGGCGCCGGCATCGCTCATCGGGAAGACCCTCGCCGTCACACGGCCGGCTGCCCGCCGCGACGCCCTGACCCGCGCCGCAGGCCGGGCCTGGCGCGCCTTCCGCCCAGCCGCACTGCTGACCGCCGGGTTCGGCTGCGCCACCGCAGCCGCCTACGTCGCCGCCGGCCTGTGGCCCGGGCTCCTCGCCACCGCCGCATCGCTGGTCACCCTCGACTGGCTGTCCCGCCCCCCACGCCCGCCGGTCATCGTCGACCCCGACGCCCCTGACAGCGGCACGGCGTGAGGTCTCTGGTTGGCGCCATCGCTGACGCCGTCCGAGGCCCCACCGTCATCACCCGCCCCCCCGTCCAGGCCCGCAACGAGCTGCCCGTCCCGTACGCGCCCAGGTCGTCGATCGGCGGGCTCCTGTCGGGGATGCAGCAGGCCGGCTCCCCGGACGCGCAGATGCGCGCGATGGGCTCCGTCGGGACCCTGTTCCAGATCGTCCACCTGTTGTCGACGACGACGGCCGAGGTCGGCTGGCACCTGTACCGCACGTCGCCCACCGGCAAGGACGAGGACCGGGTCGAGGTGATGCGCCACGCCGCCCTCGACCTGTGGAACAAACCCAACCCCTTTATGCCGAGGCAAGAATTTGTCGAGGTGAGCCAGCAGCACCTCGACCTGACCGGGGAGGCGTGGTGGGTGATCGCCCGCGGCCCCGGGAAGCTGCCCCTCGAACTGTGGCCCGTCCGGCCCGACCGCATGGCGCCGGTGCCGGACCCGAAGACGTACCTGTCCGGGTACGAGTACCTCAGCCCGGATGGGGAGCGGATCCCGCTCGGCCTCGACGAGGTGATCTTCCTGCGGATGCCGAACCCGCTGGACTCGTACCGCGGCATGGGACCGGTCCAGAGCCTGCTGACGAACCTCGACGCGGTCCGGTACACGGCCGAATGGAACAGGAATTTCTTCGCAAACAGTGCCGAGCCGGGCGGGATCATTCAGATCCCGGCCGGGACGCGTCTCCAAGAGGACGAGTTCAACGAACTCCGCACCCGGTGGGCGGAGCAGCACCGCGGGGTGGCGAACGCGCACCGGGTCGCGGTCATCGAGCACGGCACCTGGGTCGACCGGAAGTACACGCAAAGGGACATGCAGTTCGTCGAGTTGCAGCAGGTCGGGCGGGAGATCATCCGCGAGGCGTTCGGGATGCACGTGCAGTTCCTGGGCGGGTCCGACGTCGGGCACTCGCGGGCGGAGGCCGAGGCCGCGGAGGTGATCTTCGCCCGGTGGAAGGTGAAGCCGCGGTGCGGGCGGATCAAGGGCGCTCTCAACACCGAGCTACTCAAGCTGTACGGGGCGACCGGCGTTGGCCTGGAGTTCGACTTCGATTCACCCGTGCCGCCGGACCAACAGGCGGAGAACGAGCACCTGACCGCGAGGACGACCGCGTGGAAGACGCTCGTTGACGGGGGAGCGGACCCGGCCGAGGCGCTCATGGCGGTCGGCCTGCCCGACATGGCGATCACGACCGGCCCGCTCGCAGCCCTGTCCCCGCGTGAACTGGCGGAGATGGTCCAGAAGATCTACCTCGGCGTCGGGTCGTGCCTGACGTGGGAGGAAGCGCGGGGGATCCTGAACCGCGCCGGTGCGGGCCTCGACGAGTCGGCGCCCGCACCCGTAGACGCGGCCCCCGCCGCTCCGGTGGCCGCCGTGGCGACCCGCCTGGACCAGCACTGGCGCGCCCTCCCCGGGCTGCCACGGAACGCTGACGCGCACCCCGACCTGGCCCCGTCCGAGCTCCCCGATGTCAGCCCGTTGCAGGACCAGTGGGAGGCCGCGCTGGCCGCGCTCCTGGCCGCGCTCGGCCCGATCCGCGGCGCGCAGAAGAAGCAGCTGGTCGAGGAGGTGCGGCGGCTCGCCGAAACCGGGCGGCTGTCCGACCTCGCCAGCATGAGCGTCGACACCGAGGCCGCCGCAGCCGAGATCGTGAAGTCGATGGAAGACCTCGCCGCGCTCGCCGCCGGCCGTGTCGTCGCGGAGGCCGCCGACCAGGGCGTGACCACGGCACCACGTACCCCGTCGTCGGCGGACCTGGCCGAGGTCGCCGCTGTGGTCGCGGCTGCGCTGGCGGACCTGCTGCGGCTGTCCGCGGTGGCCGCGGCGATGCGGGCGAACGGCCCGGCCGCTACGGCTGACGCGGTGGCGGAGGCGGTGCAGGAGGCGCTGGACCTGCTGACGGACGCGGCCCCGGCGGACTGGTGCGGCGGGGCACTGACCGGGGCTCAGAACGCGGCCCGGGTCGAGACGTTGCAGGCCGGGCCGGCTGGCAGCGTATACGCAAACGAACGGAACGACCGTAACACCTGTAACCCGTGCAAATCGGTCAATGGTACATGGTTGGGAAATACCGACCAGATGGACATGGTCCTGGCCGCGTACCCGGGCGGTGCGTACGGCGGGTACGTCGGCTGCCTCGGCCGCGAACGCTGCCGAGGAACGATATGTGGGGTCTGGCGATGACCTCAGTCACCGTAGGCGATGGCGGGCCTGCGCCAGTCTGGCTGGTCTGCCCGAATGATCCGGCCTGCCCACACGCCGGGCTGCTGCACGACATCTACAAGCCGGACGACCCGCGGCCGATGTGCTGCGTGGATGGCTGTCGTTGCGGCCGGCCACCCGCCGGGCGTGCGTGGGGCCGGGGAGCTACCAACGGCGAGGGGCGCCCATGACCGCCCTGACAGCCGAGGCGCTCGGTATCCGGCCGACCGGCTGGCGGCTGCTACCCGAGTTCCCGTGGGTTGGGGCTCGACCATGAGGGGGCGCCCGTGACGTCGACTGTCGTTGACACCGCCGTGCCGGTGCACCACACCGCCACCGTCGATAAGCCGTGGGACGGCGGCGCGAACGAGAAACGCCTTCCGTCGCCGATGACCCTGGCCACGGCGAAGGCCGCCTACGGCTGGTACGACTCCGCGCAGGTCGACGGCGGGGAGCTGCCGAAGGCGGCTGCGAAGATGCCGCACCACGAGGTCGACGCGGACGGGAAGCCCGGCGCGGCGATCCTGGCTGGCGCCCGGAACGCCCTGTCCCGGCTCCCGCAGTCCGACATCCCCGCCGCCGAGCAGGACGCGGTCCGGAAGCACCTCCAGGCGCACCTCGACGACGCGGGCACGGACGACCACGCGGCGGGCCAGCCGGCGAGCCGGCGGCGGCTTCACGCCCCGGCCGCGCTCCGGGACCTGACCCGCCCGGGCGCCTCGTTCAAGCATGAGCCCCCCGCCGCGCGGGCCGCCGCGGACCGGTGGCGGATCGTCAACCACGACGACGCCGGACCGGTCGAGGTGTGGCTGTACGACGAGATCGGATTCTGGGGAGTCAGCGCGGAGATGTTCTGCCGGGCGCTGGCCGAGATCGACTCTCCGGAGATCCTCCTGCGGGTGAACTCGCCGGGCGGGGACGTGTTCGACGGCACCGCGATGTACAACGCCCTGGTCGACCACCCCGCCACGGTCACGTGCCGGATCGAGGGGCTGGCCGCGTCGGCCGCGTCGTTCATCGCGCAGGCCGCCGATAAGGTGATCATGGGCCGTGGGGCGGAGATGATGGTTCACGACGCCTCCGGCCTGTGCATAGGCAACGCCGCCGACATGGGCGAGATGGCCGCGATCCTCGACCGGGTGTCCGACGGGATCGCCGGGATCTACCACGACCGCGCGGGCGGGTCGGTGAAGTCGTGGCGGGACACGATGCGCAGCGAGCAGTGGTACACGGCCGACGAGGCCGTGGGCGCTGGCCTGGCCGATGAGGTCATGGTGGCGCCGAAGAAGCGGGGGGCTGAGCCTGCTGCGGCACGGTCCGACGTGCGGCCGGCGGCCGGGTGGGACCTGTCGGTGTTCCGGTACCCGGGCCGCGAGGCCGCGCCGGGGCCGGTCGCCTCCGTGGTCACGATCCCGGAGCCCCAGCCCGGTGGACCGCGGCTCGTTGGCGAGCCCGGCCCGGAACTGGCGCTACCCCCGGACGCCGACGCGCCCGCCGATCCCCCGGAGGCGCCCGTGGCCGAGGAAGAGCCCGCGTCCGCCGTCGCCATCCCTGACCCCGTTCCGGCTGCCTCCCCCGCGGTGGCCGCCGATGCTCCCGGCTCGCCGGGTGACCTCGACCACCCCGGCGAGCCGGGCACGGCCGAGCCCGACAGCCCGCCGGCCGAGCTACAGGCCGCCGAGTTCGCCGAACCGGTCATGGCAACAGCGGGGGCGTTCCCCGCCGGACGGACCGCACCAACCCAGCCCGCGCAGCCTGAGCCGGCCTCGGCTGGCCCGGACCCGTGGGCCGCGCTCACCCAACACCTCGTACCTCCTCGGCCGGCGACGACCGTCGACCAACAACTCGCCGCACTGAGAGGGGCACCATGACCGCACCCGCGATCCCGAAGAACGCCGCCGAGATGGAGGAGATGCTCAACGACCCGACTGCGTCGGCGAGCATCCTCGCGTCCAAGGGCGCCCTCCGGGACTGGGTCCAGGGGTACGCCAACTCCCAGCAGGCCCCCGGTACCGACATCTCACGGCTCGTCGCCGAAGAGGTCGAGCGGCAGACCGCGGCCCTCGCGCGGCAGGACCCGGAACTCGGCGGGGCGATCCGCCGGCTCAACCTGGACCCGCAGACCCGCCCGGCGAACATGCTCACGAGCCACCGGCAGGGCGCCGCGTACAACCCGGCGTCGGCGGGGGCGCAGGTCGACGCCATGTTCCGCACCGGCGCCGAGTTCGCGAAGGCGGTGTGGCACCACAACAACACCCCGGAGGCGCAGGAGCAGCGGGCGAAGCTCAACGCGATCCGGAACGCCTTCGGCTCCACGGTGCCGGCGGACGGCGGGTTCCTCGTCCCCGAAACGCTGCGGGCGAACCTGTTGCAGATCGCCCTGGAGCAGTCGATCGTCCGGCCGCGGGCGACGGTGCTGCCGATGGAGTCGGCCCGCGTGCCGATCCCGATGATCGACTCGACGACGAACGCCGGCTCCGTGTTCGGCGGGATGATCGCCTACTGGGGTGAGGAAGGCGCGTCCCTCACCGACTCGTCCATGAAGTTCGGCCGCGTCGAGCTCGACGCGAAGAAGCTCACCGGCCTGTCCGCAGTCCCGAACGAACTCCTCGCGGACTCCCTCATGTCGTTCGCCGCGCTCGTCGAGACCAAATGGCCCGAAGCCATCGCGTTCTTCGAAGACCTCGGCTTCTTCTCCGGGAGCGGCGCGGGTGAGCCGCTGGGCTTCCTGGGGAACCCGGCCACCGTCGTCCAGACCGCGCAGACCGGCCAGGGCGCGAACACCATCGTCATCGAGAACATCAACCGCATGTACTCGCGGATGCTCCCCGCCAGCCTGTCCCGGGCGGTGTGGTTCTGCTCCCCGGACTCGTGGCCGCAGCTCGCGGAGATGGCCCTCTCGGTCGGCACCGGCGGCGCCCCGGTCATGTTCACCAACGCGGCGGGTCCGGCGCCGGCGACGATCTACGGCCGCCCCCTGCTCATCACCGAGAAGTGCTCGCAGTTGGGGACGCAGGGCGACATCGTCTTCGCGGACCTCTCCTACTACCTCGTCGGTGACCGGCAGACGATGATGGTCAACTCCTCGACCGACTTCCTGTTCGGCTCCGACAAGACCACGTGGCGGATCATCCAGCGAGTCGACGGAAGGCCGTGGGTTATGTCCGCAATTACCCCGGCAAATGGCGGTCCGACCCTTTCGCCGTTCGTCGAACTGAACAGCACCCGGACCTGACCATGGCGCCGGCCGGCATGCCTCCGTGGCACCGCGAAGTCCTGGGCGACGTCGTCCGGGACGAGCGGATGCTGCTGGCGTCCCGGCTCCCGATCCTCGGCTGGGCGTGGCGCATCGCAGCGCCCGCCGACAATCCGACCCCCGGGCCGCAGCCCGGAACACCTACGGCACCGGCAACGGGAAGATTGGACACGATCATGGACTTGAAGGCCGACCAGCAGACCACCCTGTCCGGCGAGTACACCGACGAAGTCGGGAACCCCGTCGCGGCCCCGGCGGACGCGACGGTCACCTACACAGTGGACGACGCGACGGTCCTGAACCTGACCGACAACGGCGACGGCACCGCAGTCGCTGCCGCGACCGGCACCCTCGGGCAGGCGACCGTCCACGCGGAGGCCGCGTTCGGCGGGCGGGCCGCGACCGGCGACCTCCTGGTCGTCGTCGTCCCCGGCAACGCGGAGCGGTTCACCATCGCCGCGTCCGACCCGACGGAGATCACCCCCGACGTCTGACCCGCTACGGGCCGGCCCGGCAATGAACCCCCGGGCCGGCCGCACCACCCGGGCCGGCAGTCCCGCCCCGGCCGGGGCACTCCAACTGAAGGAGCACAGGGATGGCACAAGAAGGCCTCGGGAACGAATTCGACCTGTCGGCGGGGATCGTCCTCGTCGACAGCCAAACCGCCGCGATGACCGGCAAGCGCGTCTCGTTGAAGAACGCGGGCGCGGTCAGCATCGTCGTGTTCAAGGCGGCCGGCACCGCCAACGATGACCCGGTGGTGACGCTGAAGCAGCACACCGCGTCCTCGTCGGGCACGTCGGCGAACCTCGCCACGATCGACCACTACTACCTGAAGGACGCGGCGACCCTCGCCGGCACGGAGACGTGGTCGAAGGTGACGCAGTCCGCGGCGGCGACGATCACCGACCCGGGCGGGGCTGGCACCTCGGCGGAGCACCAGCAGATCCTGGTGATTCCGGTGCGGGCGGTGCAGTTGGCCGACGGGTACAAGTACGTGTCGCTGGACATCGCGGACACGGGCGCAGCCGGGGCGCAGTTGATCTCGTGCCTGTACATCCTGCACGACTTGGCGATCAAGCGGACCCCGGCGAACCTCGCCGCGGCGCTGGCATAGGCGGCCCGGGATGACTGTCGCGCTGAACAACTCCGCGTTCCGGAAGGCGCTCTTCGGCCTCGGCCCGGTCACCAAGTCCACCGGCACGCTGGCCGCGACGACGGTTGACCTGTTCATCGTCGCCGGGGGTGAGGTGCTGCTGACTGCCGTGTACGGCAAGGTCACCACCGCGATCACCGTCGCGAACTCGTACTACCTGAAGGTCACCCCGACGACGGGGGACGCGGCCCCGCTGTGCGCAGCTGTCGACATCGGCACCACCGACACGGCGGCCGGGTCGCTGCTGGGGTTCGGCAGTCCGGCGACAGCGGGAACGACCCCGTACAAGCTCATGTCGCCGACCGGGAACACGTCCGCCGGCTACGGCTTCAGCCTGCCGCCGATCGCGATCCCCACCGGCAAGATCCAGTCGGTGTCCGCGGGGACCGACGGGGTGATCTCCTGGTACGTGCTGTGGGTGCCGCTGACCGACGGCGCCACCCTCGTGGCCGCATAGAGGGGCGGGGCCGTGGCGTGGGTGTGCGGGGGCTGCGGGGCCGGGTTCGGCCTGCGGCTGTCCGCGTGCCCGCGCTGCGGCACCGCCGAGCCGATGGGAAGGACAGCGATCGTGCCGAAGATCACCGCCCACGGCGGCCCCTCCGACCGGAACGCCGCGCCAGGCGAACCCGGCTGGACCGAACCAGACCAAGACGACGACGGCGGAGAGGGTGAGGACGTATCTCCTGGTACCAGCTCATCGACATCCTCCGAGACGCCCGACAGCAGCACGAGCAGTGGGCGAGCCAGCGCCCAGAGGCCTGCCCGAACGACGGGGAACCGCTCGAACCAGGGCCGGGCGGGACGTACCACTGCAAGTGGGACGGATGGCAGTACCCGAGGGACTGGGTGAGGCCGCAGTGACCAGCCCCGTCCGCGCGGCGACCGTCGACACGGCCACGGACGCGGTGTCCGCGTCGTCTGCCCCGGCCGGCGGGGCCACGAACCGGCACGCCGTCTCCGCCACCCAGGCGTCCACCTCAGGGACCGGCGCGGCGGTGTACGCGGAAACCACCAACGCGAACACGGCGGCCCTCGTCGTACGCGGCCCTGGGCCGCTGATCGACCTCCAGGACCGCGCCGGCCGCACGATCATGACCGTCGGCCAGTCGGGGTTCACGCCGTCGTCCCTGGCCGTGTCGGGTGCGGTGACCGCCGGGTCCGTTGCTGCCACCGGGGCCGTGACTGCGGCGTCGGTGGCGGCTACCGGCGCGGTCACCGCGGCCTCGGTCGCGTCGACAGGCGCCCTGTCCGGGACGACGATCGCCGGGACGGGGAACTGCACCATCACCTCGGGGAACCTCGTCATCGCCACGGCGGGGAAGGGTCTACAGATCAAGTCCGGTGGCGGGGCGGCGACCGTCGGGACGCTGACGCTGAACGGCGCGACGCCGGTCGCGGTCTCCACGACGGCGGTCACCGCAACCTCGCTGATCTTCTTGACGGTGCAGTCGACCGGCGGCACTCCGGCGGGGATCGCGTGGGTGTCGGGCCGGTCGGCTGGGGTGTCGTTCTCGGTGACGGGGGTCGTCACCGACACGTCGGTCGTGGGCTGGCACATCGTGGAGCCGACCTGACGGCATAGGCACTGGTCGACAACTGAATACGGCTCCTCCTTCGGCCCCTCGGGGCCGGCGCCAAGTAAGCAAGGGACAGGAAGGGCATGGGCATTACCCGGGCGTGCTATGTCACGCGCGAGGAGGTCGCTGCGGCGGCCGACGTGAAGGCGTCCGCGTACGCCACTGCCCAGGTTGACCGCGCCCTCGAAGCCTCCGCTGACAGCGTTGAGGGGCTGTGTCACCGCCGGTTCTGGCCGCAGGCCGCGACGAGGTACTTCGACTGGCCGGACTGGTGGCAGCAGGGGTCGGCGTGGCGGCTCTGGCTCGACGACAACGACCTGATCTCCGTCACGTCGCTGACGTCCGGCGGTGTCGCGATCCCGCCGACGGACTACTTCCTCCGCCGCTCGGATGCGAAGGATGAGCCGCCGTACACGCACATCGAGATCAACCTCGCCACCCAGTCCGCGTTCGGCGGCGGCACCGCCTGGCAGCGGAACATCGCCGTCGCTGGCCTGTGGGGGCACTCGAACGACGAGGCCCCGGCCGGCGCGCTCGCGGAGGCGCTCGACGCCAGCGAGACCGGCGTGGACGTGACCGACTCGGCCGCCGTCGGGGTCGGGCACCTGCTGCGGGTCGACTCGGAGCGGATGCTCGTCACGGACAAGGCCATGCTCACGACCGGGCAGTCGTTGCAGGGGTCGGTGTCGGCGGCGTCCGGCGCAGACACGCTGGCCGTGACGTCCGGCGCCGGGTTCGCCGTCGGCGAGACGGTGCTGCTGGACTCGGAGCGGATGACCGTCCGGGACATCGCGGGGAACGACCTGCTCGTGCGTCGGGCGTCGGACGGGTCGACGCTGGCCGCGCACACCGGCGCCACGATCTACGCCCCGCGGACCCTGACGGTGGTCCGTGGGTTCGGCGGGACGACCGCGGCCACGCACTCCTCATCCACGGCCGCGGTCCGGCACGCCCCACCCGGCGCGGTGCGTGACCTGGCGCTCGCCTACAGCGTGAATCAGGGGAACCAGGAGTCGGCGGCGTACGGGCGTGCGTCGGGCGAGGGGGATCACCTGATGGAGCAGCTCGGCCGTGGCGTGGTGAAGGGCATCGAAGCGGACGTGTTCGCCCGGTTCGGCCGCAAAGCGCGGGTGCGTGCCGTATGACCGTGTACTTCATAGTCGCCAAGGCGCTGGGCAGGGTCAAGATCGGATCCTCGGACGCGCCATCCAGGCGCGTCCTGGACTGCCAGACAGGGTCGCCCGATGAACTCGTGGTAGTAGCGACCCAGCCGGGCGGAGCGAACCGCGAGCGCGCCCTTCATGCGCAGTTTCAATCCGCACGGCTATTCGGGGAATGGTTCAGGCTTACCGACGATCTGCGGGAAGAGATAGAGAGGTCTGGCGGCCGGATCCCCGATGGGGTCGGATGTATTGATAGTCGAGACGCTAGGGCGCTACACGTGATGGACGTGGCAGTGAGCGACTATGAGGAGGTCGGCGGCGAGGAATTCTTCCTGTCAGGGCTAGTCGAGCAGTTAGGGAAAGTCGTTCAGGCGCGATATGCGGCCTCCGCCGACCTCGACTTCCGGGACTACCCCCGGATGCTTGCGCTCGAAGAACTGGCGGCAGCCGCGCTGGGCTGGGCCAACGTCCTCAGTGACCGTCTCGCCTGCGAACGAGCGGCAGCGCTCACCGGGATGCCGGCCGAGGAGGCTGGCTGATGCTCTCCCGGGTGAGCGTGTACCGGTCCCGGCGCCGTTACGGCTGGCGACGACGCGCGGCGTGGCGCGACGCCGGCCTGATCGTCCACGCCCGCAGGGTCCGCCTCGCCATGTACGCCCAGCCCTGGGCCGAGACAAGCGTGCCGCTGACCCCGATCATCCCGCCCCGACCAGCCGGCACCGACAGGTAGGAGTCCCCATGCTGTGGAAGTGTGCCGAGTGCACGACCCTGTACGCCGTCGACATGCCGCGGTGCCCGCAGTGCGGCGCCACTGGGCACACGGAGGTCGACTCCGGCGGCGAGCCCGTCGGCCCGCGGTTCCAGGCCCCGGGCGAGCCTGCCGCTGAGGACGCCCCCGCAGGCGACGCGCCGGCCAAGGCCGATAAGCCCACCCCGACCAAGGCGGCGACGGGGAAGGCCACGGCCGGTGCCTGACTTCAGCGTCACCGTCCGCGGGCCGCTGTTCGACGGCGCCGCCGGCCATGTCGTGCGTGACTTCCTCGACGACGCCACCTGGGAGGTCGGGTCGCAGGGCCTGGCCGACGTCCACCGGCTCCTCGACGCCTCGATCAGGCATCCCACCCCGTACTACGAGACCCAACTGACCGTGCAGCGGGTCGACCAGGGCGTGTCCGTTAACGACCGCGGTGTCGTATATGGGCCGTGGTTGGAGGGGGTTGGGTCGCGGAATCGTACGACTCGATTCAAGGGTTACCACTCGTTCCGCCGGGCCACCCAGCAGTTGCAGGCCGAGGTCCCCGGCCTCGTCGAACCGATCCTCGCCCGCCACCTCAACAAGCTCCGATGACCGACCAGCCCGCAGGAGACCCGATGCCCGAACCCGAACTCGCCGAGCCCCAGGTCACGCAGTGGCTGGTCACGCTCACCGCCTCCGCCGAAGTCATCCCCGGCCAGCCGGCCGAACCCGAGAGCGGTGACGGCGCGTGACCGCCGGCCTGTCCGCCGTCAACCTCGCCAACGCGTGGCTCAATGTCCTCCGCGGCAACTCCAACGGGGTAACGTTCACCGCCCCCGCCGCGGTGTTCGTCCAGTGGCACACCGGAGACCCCGGCGCGTCCGGCACCGCGAACGTGTCCACCGCCATCCCCGGCCGCACCGCCCTCGCGCAGAACGCAGCCTCCGCCGGCTCCCAGGCCATCACCGCAGCCATCACCTCGGCGTCCACCGGCTCGGACACCATCACCCACCTGTCCACGTGGTCCCTGTCCAGTTCGGGGACGTTCTACTACTCGGCCGTACTCACCGCGAGCCGGGCGGTGTCCAACGGCGACACGCTCCAGCTCAACACGTTGACCTTCGCGGTCACCCCGATCGCCGCGTAGGACCATCACATGGCGGCGGTGTTCGTTCAGGAGCTAGGCGGCACCTCGGGTGCCGCCGCGCCCGCGACGTACCCCGTCACCCTCCCGAACCCCACCGTCGCCGGGAACCTGATCGTCATCGTCGTCGTCTCCGACGCCACCGTCGCCACCCCCGCCGGCTTCACCCTCGACAAGAGTCAGGTCAACTCCAACGGGCACTACCACTGGTCCAAGATCGCCGCAGGGGGAGAGGCGGCCTGGACCGTCACCCCCGGCGTGTCGGCGGCCGGGGTCTGGTATGCCGCCGAGATCTCCGGCCTCACCGCCACACCCACCGACCAGGTCGCCTCGACCGGGTCGAGTTCGGGCGCCACCACCCGCTCCACCGGCACTACCGGCACCACGGCGCAGGCGAACGAACTCGCCGTTGCCTCCTGGGGGTCGTCCATCGTCGGCGCCGCCATTACCTGGGGCGGCGAGACGAACGGCTTCGCCGAGCGGATCACGGATCAGGTCACGACCACGGGCGGATCGAACGTTGGCCTCGCGGTCGCCTCTCTCACCCTGGCCGCGACGGGCACGGTCGAGTCGACGGCGACCGCCGACGCCGCTGAGGCGCCGAAGTCCACCGGCATCGTCGTCACCTACAAGGTCGCCGGCACGACCGTCACCGCCGACGCGACGCTTGCCGCGACCGGCACCATCACCGCCGCCGCCGCAGTCATCCGGCCCGCCGCCGCCACGCTCACCGCGACCGGCGCGGTCACCGCCACGGCGGCGCTCATCGCAGCCGCAGACGCCACCCGCATCACGACCGCCAGCATCACCGCGACCGCCGCGCTCATTGCCGTATCGGACGCCGCTGTCACCGCAGCGGCCACCATCACCGCATCGGCCGAAGTCCTGGCCCCGTCGGGGGCGCTTCCCTTCGACGCCGCCGCCATCTTCGCCGCCGCCGCAGACCACGCCTACGCGTCCGGTCTGTTCGACCGGGTCACCGGCCACGAACCCAAGTCCGCGCCCGGCTCGGGGCTGACCGCGGCGTTCTGGCTCGCCGACCTGAGACCGGTCCCCGCCGAGTCGGGGCTGTCGCTGACCACGTACCGGCTCGTGCTGTCCATCCGGATCTACAACCCCATGTTGCAGGAGCCGCAGGACGGCATCGACCCGGCGATCCTCACCGCCACCGGCGCGCTGGTCATCGCCTACAGCGGCGACTTCACGTTGGGCGGCCTGGTCAAGTCGGTGGATCTCCTCGGCCGCGCCGGGGAGCCGTTGGCAGGCCGCGCCGGCTACATAGAGCAGGACAAGCGGCTGTACCGGGCCGTCGTCATCACATTGCCCCTCATCCTCAACGACCTAGCGGAGCAGGCCCCATGACCGATCCCGTCGTGACCGTCGCCGCTGACCAGGGCGACACCGTTGTCCGCTGGTACCGGACCGTCGCCGACGCGGCGTTCCCCGGCGGCGCCCTGGTGGAGGCGTGCGTGCGCGGCGCCCGCGTCTCCGGGTGGCTGACCGACGTCCCCGCCGGCTGGGTCGACGCCGCGGTCCGAGCCCACCACGCCCTGCGAGAAGACCCGCAGCGGGACATGACGGCACTCGCCACCCACCGCAACGACGGGCCGGCGAACGGGCCGCTCGTCCCCGTCGACCCCCTCGCGCAGGCCCGCGCGGAGAAAGGACGGTAGGCCGTGGCGAAGACAGCTGGACTCGGTGATCACCTCTCCGTGGCCGGGGTGGACGTGTCCGGCGACGTCGGCTCCCTCAACAGGGTCGGCGGCGGGCTCGCCGGCACCCAAGATGTCACCGGCATCGACCAGTCCGCCATGGACCGCGTTGGCCTCCACCGCGACGGGGCGATCGAGCACAGCGGGTTCTTCAACCCGCTGCGCGCCCACCCCGTCTTCTCCGCGTTGCCGACGTCGGATGTGATCGTCACCTACCACCGAGGCGCGGCGATCGGGAACGCCTCCGCGTCGCTGGTCGGGAAGCAGATCAACTACGACTGGACCCGCGGCGCCGACGGGGCGCTGACCACCGCCGTGCAGGCGCAGGCGAACGGCTACGGCCTGGAATGGGGCCAGCAGCTCACCGCCTGGCAGCGCACCGACACTGCTGCGACCAACGGGGCCAGCCTCGACGGCGCGGCGGCGACGGTACAGGGCGCGCAGGCGTGGCTCCACGTCTTCGCGTTCACCGGCACCGACGTCACGGTGACGATCGAGGACTCCACGAACGACTCCGCGTACACCGCCGTGGCCGGCCTGGCGTTCACCCAGGTCACCGCCGCGCCCGCCTCGCAGCGGCTGGCGACCGCGGCGGGGGCGACCCTGCGCCGGTACGTGCGGGCGGTCACGTCCACGTCGGGCGGGGTCACATCGGTGACGTTCGCCGTCCAGATCACCAGGAACACAACTGCGGTGGTCTTCTGAATGGCCGACGCCGAGTACGAGATGGTCATGCCGTTCGTTGCCTGCGCCAGCCAGGGCGGCGCCTACGACGACGACTCGTTCGTCGCCGGCTGGCGCATGGCGGACCTCGACGCGGCGCTGCGGGCAGGCGCCGCTAGCCAGCCGACTACGGCGACTATCCGCCCCGCTGAGCAGACGCAGGCCGACCTGATCGCGATGCGCCACGGCTGGCGCGTGAGCACGGTGGACGAAGCGATCCCGGGGGAATGGCTCATCGTCCAGTTCGCCCGCGCGGAAGAGGTTCCGTCGTGACCGGCCCGTTCCGGATCGCCCCGGCGCTGCCGGCGGGCGCGTACAAGACCTACGCCGTCGCCGCGCCTCTCGCGACCCACTTCCGCCCCGCGTCGTGCGCCGAGGCGAACTGCCGAGCGCACTCCGGCGGGTGGAGGACGGCTGTCGACGAGACAACCGACCTCGGCCAGGGGCAGGCCCACTACATCCGCTCCGAGGCCGGCCGCCGGTACGTCGAGACCCGCGGCGAAGACGGGCTGACGGTGTTCGAGTTCGAGCCCGGGCAGCGCTGCTTCGGCCGGCATCAGGTCCCGCTCGACCGGCCGGAGATCTACACGGTGCGCGGCGGGGACTGGCGCGGCGACCCCGCCGGGGGCCGGGCGCACTTGCACCACGACTACTCGGACTGGCTCGACGACTTCGGCAACCACCAACAGAACGTCGCAGACACCATCGAAAGGGGATAGACCATGGCGAAGACCTCCGGATTGGCCTGGTCCGTGTGCAGCGTGGATGACTCGGCCGGCGCGGTAGAGGTGATCCGCAACGACGTCACCAATCTGAGCTTCAGCACCCCCCGCGCAGTGCAGGACGTGACCGGCATCGACAAGTCCGCGATGGAGCGGCTCCTGCTCCTCGCCGACTTCTCCGTGACGCTGAACGGGGTGGCGAACTTCGCCTCTACCCCCTCCGCGCACGACGTGTTCTCGACCGTGCCGTCTACGTCGGTGGCTCGGACGGTGACGCTGACGATCGGCGGGAAGACGCTGCCGAACGAGGTCCTGTTCACCGACTACCAGTTGACCCGGGGCAACGACGGGGCGCTGACGTGGACGGCGCCTGGCGTCCTAACCGGGGGAGTTGTGCCGACATGGGCGTAATCTCTCGATTCGTACGATTCGGGGGGTGTTGACGTGGGGTTCGTCCCGCAGAAACGCGCGTACCGGCTCCGGTTCGAAGCCGACGACATGGCCGGCCTCGAAGTCCGAGCCACCTCACTCTCCGTCGGGGCGATGCTCGACATGGCCCGGCTGTCCGACTCCGCGCACTCCGACCCAGACGACGCCGACCGCATGTTCGCCGAGTTCGCGAGAGCGCTCGTCTCGTGGAACGTCGAGGAGGACACGGCCGACGCCGACGGGGTGGGCCGGCAGCCGGTGCCGGCGACGTACGAGGGCCTCCGGTCCCTCAGTCTCGACTTCGCGTTGCAGGTGATCAACGCGTGGATGCAGGCGGTCGCCGGGGTCGCCGACCCTTTGGCCGGGACCTCCGCCTCTGGTCCGCCGTCGGTGGAGGCGTCCATCCCGATGGAACCGTTGTCGCCAAACCCGTAGAGCTGGAGGAGGCGGAGACCGTGCTCGCCCTGTGCGAGACGTTCCACTGCCTCCCCTCGCAACTGCTCGCGGAGGACGCGTCCGTGCTGCGGCTGCTCCACATCCGCGACCTGGGTGCCCGACCGGAGGAGGTGACCGGCCCGTATGGCGAATGACGTCGAGATCGTTGTGCGCGGCCGGGACGCCTCGCAGGCGGCGCTCGACTCGGCGACGCGCGGGGTGAAGCGCGCCGCGGTGGAGATGACCGCAGCGAACCTGCGGGTGGAGGCGTCGGCGAAGGCCGCCGGGGAGGCGGAGAAGAAATTCGGTAAGGACTCGCTGGAGGCCCGGACAGCGCAGCAGCGGCTGACCGAGGCGCTGCTGCGGCAGGACGAGGCGGGGCAGAAGGTCGCCCGGGCGGACCGGGCCGCAGGCGAGGCCGCGCGGAAACTCGCCGCAGATCAGTCGAGGGCTGCGGAGTCGACCCGAGCCGCTTCGGCTGCGGCGGACAGGCACACGTCGTCGTCGCACCGGATGGCCGGGGCGATGTCTGCCGCGGGGATGGCCGCCCGCACAGGGCTGGCCGCCGGGTTGTTCGCCGTGGCAGCTGCGGCCGTGTCGACCGTGAAGGCCGGCATCGACTACCAGAACCAGCTCAACACGATGCAGGCCGTCACCCACGCCACCGCCGCGACGATGGCCGAGGTGGCGAAACGCGCCCGGGACCTGGGTAACGACCTGAGCCTGCCGGCCACCAGCGCCTCCGACGCGGCGCAGGCGATGACCGAGTTGGCGAAGGGCAACCTCACGGCGAAGCAGGCGATGGACGCGGCGAAGGGGACGCTGCAGCTTGCGGCGGCGGCGCAGATCTCGGGGGCGGCTGCGGCGACGATCCAGGCCGACGCGCTAAACGCGTTCTCGCTGAAGGCGACGATGGCCGGGCACGTCGCAGACGTGCTGGCGAACGCGGCGAACAGCGCGACGGGGGAGATCAGCGACTTCGCGCTGGGGTTGCAGCAGTCGGCGGCGGTGTCGCACCAGTTCGGCCTGAGCGTGGACCAGACGGTGACCGCGCTGGCTCTGTTTGCGAACGCCGGCATTCACGGGTCGGACGCGGGCACGTCGCTCAAGAGTGCCCTGCTGGCGCTGGCGCACCCGTCGAAGCAGGCCGCCACGGCGTTGGAGACCCTCGGGGTGCACGCGTTCGACGCGCAGGGGAAGTTCGTCGGCCTGGAAGTGATCTCCGGTCAGCTCGCGGCGGCTCATGCCCGGCTGACGACGCAGGCGTTCGCAGCCGCTACCGCCACCGCGTTCGGCAGTGACGCGGCCCGCGCGGCGGGGGTGCTGGCCGCGTCGGGGGCGGCTGGGTGGGACAAGATGGCCGCGTCGATCGGCAAGTCCGGCGGCGCGGCCACTGTCGCAGCCGCGCGGATGAAAGGCGTCGGGGGTGCGCTCGCCGGGCTGAAGTCCGAACTGGAGACCATCTCGATCGACGTGTTCACCGCAGCCGCCCCGACGCTGGAACGGTTCGTCCACGTCCTCGCCGAAGGCCTCCCGAAGGCGATCGCCGCAGTAAGGGTGGGGTTCGCGTCCGTGGCGGCCCCGGTCGCCGCTGTGACCGGGGCGGTCAAGGGGTTCTCGGACGGGATCCGGCCGATGGGGAAGTTCATCAAGGACGCCTCGGACGGGTTGAAACCGATGGGCGGATTCCTGGCCGACATCGGCGCGTCGGCCGGGGCGGCCACGTCCGGGCTCAAGCCCATGGGGGATGTCCTCGCGGAGTTCGGCGACCTGGGTCCGATGGTCGGCGACACGGCGAAGCTGATGGGGGACGGGATCCGGCCGATCGGCCCGTTGATGAAGGCGTCCGCGGACGACGTCCGCCGCGCCGGCCTCCACCGCCTCTTCTACGACATCGGGGCGGCGGTAGGGCAGATCGTCGTGTTCGTCCGCCGGAACATGCCGACGTGGAAGGAGTGGGCGCGCGCCGCCTCCGAAACCGCCACGATCATCGGCGGCGCGCTCGGCGGCATCGCCGGGTTCGTGTCCAAGACGATCGGCCCGGCGATGAAACGCCTCGTCGGCTGGGTCAACGACAACCGGTTCGCGTTCGCACAGTTCGGCGCCATCGCCGGGACCGTGCTCCTCGTCATCGGCGGTGGCTTCCTGGTCATGGCCGGGACCGCACTAAAGGCGATCGGGGCGATCATCGGCTGGTGGGGGAAGCTGATCCACGTCGTCCTGGACGCGTACGGGGTGATCGTCCACGGGGCGGCTGCGGCGTTCGGGTGGATCCCCGACATCGGTCCGAAGATCAAGGGCGCGCGGGACGCGTTCGACAAGTTCAGCCGAGGCGTCGACACGGGGATGCGCGGTGCGGCCACTGCGGCGAACAAGGCCGGCGACTCTCTGATCGGGCTCGGGAAATCTGCGATCGAGGCGGCGGACAAGGCCGCGACGCTGCGGAAGCACCTGGCCGAACTCCACTCGAAGGCGCTGGTGGTGCAGGCGATCGACCGGGCGACCGCCGTCGCCGCCCGGATCAAGACCGCACTGGGGAAGCTCGCTGACAAGCACGTGTCGATCCTCGTCTCACAGAACGGGACGGTGCAGAAAGTCCAGCGGGAGATCAACTCATTGACGGGCAAGGCCATCGCGATCGACGTCGGCACCGTCCGTGGCGTTGGCGCGCACGCCCGAGCGTCGGGCGGGATCATCGGCGCGGACACCGGCGGCGCCAGGGGTGGGCTGACGTGGGTTGGCGAGGCCGGCCGGGAACTCGTCCGGCTGCCGTACGGCTCCACCGTGTACCCCCACGGCCAGTCCGAAGGCATGGCCGCCGCGTCCGGCGGCGGCGGCTCCCAGGTGGTGATCCAGGTCCAGCCGGGCGGGTCCGGCCTGGACCGCATGTTCGTCGACTGGCTCCGGGAGACCGTCCGCGGTCTCGGCGGGGTCGACGTCGTCTTCCCGAATAGGAGCTAAACCATCCCTATCTACCGCATTTGGAATGCACCGATGCCGACGACGGCGTCGCTCGCCGCGGTTACCACCAACACCACCATCGAGACGCTCCTACAGGTCTCCCCGCCGTCGACTCGGCAGCTCCAGGTCGTCGGCTGGGGGTACACCCTGGACGACCCGCCCGGCGCCGACGCCGTGTTCGAACTGCTCCAGACTGACGTCGCCGCCACGGTGACGGCGCACACGTCGACCGGGATCGTGAAGTGGGATCCGAACGGCACGGCGTCGCTGGTCACCCTCGGCACCACCAACACCGGCTACACGAGCACCGGAGAGGGGTCGATCACGGCGACCCGGGTGTTCGACGCCCGGTCGCTGTCCTCCGCGTCGGGAGAGTCCATTTTGGAGTATGAGAAGAACTGGCCGCCGGTCCCGGGGATGGGGCCGCTGGTCGCGGTGTCCACGTTCCTCCGAGTCCGGTGCTTCACGCCGACGACCGGCGTCGGGGCGCGGACCTGGGTGGACTACCTAGAGTGAGGGCTCCGTCTGGTTCGGCGTGGTGGTGGCGGCACGCGGGGATCCCGTCCGGCGGCACGCCCGCGGACCCGGCCGCCCCGCCGACCCCGTTCCCGGCCGGGCCGCTGCCGCTCGCCATCGACCTGTTCATGTTCGGGAACTGGGCCGAGGTCACCCGGCCGAACACGGGGCAGGCGGGGGTGTACGCCCGCGACGCCGTCACCGTCACCCGGGGCCGGTCATCCGAAGGCGGCACCGTCGACCCCACGCTGGTCGCGTTCACCCTGAACAACCGCGACGGACGATTCAGCCCACGCAACCCGACCGGGCCGTACTACGGGCAGATCGGCCGCAACACCCAGGCCAGAGTGCGCGTCGGGAACGACGTCCGCGGCGTCGGCGAGGTCACCGCCTGGCCGTCCAAGTGGACGTCGGCGGGGGAGGACGTGTGGGTGCCCGTCCAAGCCGCCGGGATCCTCCGCAGGTTGCAGCAGGGCGTCGCTCCGCTCCGTTCCGTCCTCTACCGCGCCATAACCGCCGCCGGCACCGCGGTCGCGTACTGGCCCTGCGAAGACGACACCGACGCCACCACCCTCGCCTCCGCCACCGGCGGACCCCCGCTCACCGTCACCGGCACCCCCACCCTCGCCACCTCCACCGCCTACGGCTCCTCCCTTCCGCTGCCCGTCGTCGCCTCCTCGCGGTGGCGCGGCACCGTCCCCGCCTACACCACGACCGGGTCGACGCAGATCCGGTTCGCCTGGGCCATCCCTGCCGCCGGGACCACCGACGGCGCCGTCGTCGCCCGGATCAGCACTACCGGGACGGCGGGCAGGTGGGACCTGAACTACAACACCGCCGGCACCGGAACGATCACCCTCGCCGCGTTCGACGTGTCCTCCGCGAACCTGTTCACCTCCGCCGGGATCACCGGGGTGAACGGCGACGTCGGCCGGATCTCCATCGAGCTCGTTACCGACGGCGCGGACATCGACTGGGCGCTGCGGCTCTACACGTCGGCGGGGGTGACGTCGAAGACCGGCACCCTCATCGGCCGCACCGCCGGGATCGTGACCACGGTCGACATGGACTGCCACGTGAACATGGCCTCCGACGTGCTCGGGCACATCTCCGTTGACACCGCAGTGGCCGACGCCACGTCGGCCACGTCCGAGATCACGGGCTACGCGGGGGAGACAGCCGCCGCGCGGGTGCTGCGGCTGTGCACCGAGCAGGGCATCACCGCGACCGTCGTCGGCACCGCCTCGGATTCGGCGGCGATGGGCGCGCAGTCCCCCGGCAAACTGGTCGACCTGCTGCGGGACTGCGAAGCCGCAGACCAGGGCGTCCTCTACGAGCCACGCGCCACGTTCGGGCTGGCGTACCGCACGAGGGTGTCGATGTACAACCAGGCCGCCGGCGTCACCCTCGACTACTCCGCCGCGGACCTGTCGCAGTTGGACCCGACCGACGACGACCAGTTGACCCGCAACGACTGGACCGTGACCCGCTCGGGCGGGTCGTCCGCGACGGCGGTGGACGACACGGGGCCGCTGTCCGTGCTGGACCCGCCCGACGGCGTCGGCAGGTACGACACGGCGGTGACGGTGAACGTGGCCACGGACGGGGTGCTGCCCGACCACGCCGGGTGGCGGCTCCACCAGGGGACGGTGGATGAGCCGAGGTACCCGCAGATCGGCGTCAACCTCGCCCGGGCCAACTTCACCGCCGCGCTCACTGCCGCCGTGGTCGGGCTGGACGTCGGCGACCGGGTCGACGTCGCGCACCCCCCGGCGTGGCTGCCCCCCGGGTCGATCGTCCAACTCGGAATGGGCTACACGGAGACGCTGAACGCGTTCGTCCGGACCCTGGTGGCGAACTGCGTCCCCGGGTCGCCCTGGCAAGTCGCCGTGTACAACTCGACCGGGAGCCGGTACTCCACCGACGGCTCCACCCTGGGCGCCGACGCGGCAGCCGGCGACACCGCGCTGACCGTGACTACTCCGACGGGGCCGGTGTGGGCGCACAACGACGGCGACTTCGACCTGATCGTCTCGGGGGAGCAGGTCACCGTCACCGCCGTCACCGGGGCTGCGACGCCGCAGACCCTGACCGTGACCCGTGCGGTCAACGGCGTGTCGAAGGTGCTGCCCGCCGGCTCCGCTGTGGATCTGGTGCCGCTGTCCGACCTCGCCGTCTACGCGTTATGAGAGGCCGCTCGTGGTAGCCGCCGGTGACATCGTCCGCGCCTCGGACGTCCCCACGCGGGTGGTCGCGCTGATGCGGCAGACCGTCGCGCAGGCCATCACGACCGCGACCTACACCAGCGTCACGTTCGACGTGGATGATGTGGACGACGAATCCGCCCACTCGACCAGCGTCAACACCTCGCGGTACACGGCGGTGTCGACGGGCTGGTACTTCGTCGGGGCGTGCGGGGCGATGACCGCCGACGCGGCCTCCGTCCGAGGGGTGCGGCTGACGGTGAACGGGTCGGCGCTGACCGCTGGCTACGCCACCGGCCCCGGCTCCAGCGCGCTGAACTCGGCGCTGTGCCTGGCCCGGCTCGTGCAACTGTCGGCCGGGGACTACCTGGAGGTGCAGGTGATCCACAACAAGGGCAGCAACCTGAACACGTCGGTGACGAACGAGGCGTCGCAGTTGTCGATCTGGCTCGCCAACGCTTAAGGAGGGGGTGCGCGTGGACTGGTACCTGATCGTCCGGTCGCCCGTCGGTGGCCTGGAGGTGTGGCCCGTCGGCGACCACACGGACGAGGACCTGACCGCGGTCAGGGTGGCCGCCGGAACGCAGGCCGCAGGGGTCCAGTACGCCGACGGGCTGCCCGCGCCCGGCTGGGACGTGTCGCTGACACCGGGCACGCCGCACCCCGAGATGCTTGCGGTCGCAACCGTCCACGGCACGCCGCCCGTAACGGGCGGTACCACGGCGAGTACCGAGCCAGGCCGTAGCTAGGCCGTAGCTCACCGTCCGGCGACCCAGAACTGCCACCAGCGGTCCGCGAGCCATCCCGGCGTCGCATGCCCACCGGACGACACCTCCAACACCACCCGCGACCCCCGCGGCGCCCGCGCGGCCTCGTCGTACGCCGGGGGGAAGGTGTACGGGAACGTCGGCACGTAGCCGCCGCGGATCGGCACCGTGCCGTCGGCGGTGCCGTGGGTGTGCCAGCAGTCCACCGGATGGGACGGGTACGCCGGAGCCCACCCCGACCCCGACCCGCACGCAGCGAATACCTCCGGGTGGTCGCAGGCCGCGCGCCACGCCAGCGCGGCGCCTGCGGAGAACCCGCCGATGAACGTGTCCGGGCCGGCGCCGGCCACGTCCACGGCGTCCGCGGCCACGTCGAGGAGGTACCCGAGGTCGTCCTGACTCCCCGAGGGCCACCCACCGCCCACGTTCCACGACACCATGCCGGGGAGCCCCTCGGCGAGCGCCAGGGTGTAGCCGTTGGCCGCGGCGTGCTGCTGCCAGCCCGTCGTCGCGGGGGTGCCGGTCACCCACACCCCGGCGTTCACGTTGGACGCGGTCAGGTTGGAGCCGTGGCAGCCGACCACCAGCGGCCCGCCCGTCCCGGACAGCCAGTACCTGCGCCCGGATGGCAACGTCCGGTGAGACCCGACCAGAGGCGGCTCGGCCGCCACGGCCGCAGCCGGCCGCAGCACCGGCCCGGCCACCGCCGCGGCGGCCGTCAACGCCGAACCTTTCAGAACAGTACGACGTGACAGCACGCCAACCACCCCCAACGCAAGCACCTCGTGGGATCATGAAGTTCATGGCCGGAACCCCGGCGACACCCAAGGTCAGACGGTGACCCGCCGCCTCGCAACCGTACGCCGCATCCGCCGCAGACTCACCGATGTCCCATTCGCGTCGGTCCTCGCCCTCCTCGGCGTCAACGGCGCGGTCACCTTCTTCGTCCGCCCCGGCGTCCAGGCCGCCGCGCTCCTCGCCTCGCCGCTGGACTACGCGTGGATCGCCATGTACGGCGCCGGCGGGGCGCTCATCCTCGCCGGGATCGCCGCGGCGCAGATGAACGTCGAGGCCGCCGGCTGCGTGGCGTTCGGCACCGGCGCCGCGGTGTCCGGCCTGGCGACGGCCGTGGTCCGGGGCTGGGGCCAGTGGAACGCCGCGGTGGTGCTGTTCGTGTTCGCCACGGCCGCCGCGGTCCGCTCCTACCACCTGTTCCGCGGGCGGGTCCTGGTGCTGCTGGATGTGGCGTCGGGGACGATGCGGGACGGCGGCCGGTGACCTGGCTGGCCGCCGACTCGGCGGTGACGTCGCCGTGGTTCACCGGCCTCGTCGCGCTGATCCTCGGCGTGGGCGGCGGCGGCGGGATCGTCGCGCTGTTCAAGGTGAAACCGGAGCGGGGGCGGATCGTGATCGACGCCGCGCAGGGCGCGGTGGTGGTGCAGTCCGGGGTGATGGACGAGCTCCGGAAGGAGCTCGACCGGCTCAAGGAGGAACTGGACGAGCTGCGGTCCGACCGGGACGCGGAGGTGAACCGGCTCCGGGCCGAGGTGGTCGAGCTGCGGTCGGGGCGGGACGCGGAGGTCGCGCAGCTGCGGGCCGAGGTTGCCAGGCTGCGGGCGGAGAACGCGGTGACGGCGACGCGGGTGACGCGGGTGGAGCAGGCCGGGGACGGGCCGCCGGCCGGCACGGTCTGATCCCGCGCGCCGGCCGGCTCGTTGGCTAGTGGTAGGTGCCGGCCAGATGAACGGTGGAGTCGTCGACGCGCAGGAGCAGCCCGGGGACGTGGGTGCGGACCTGGACCCGCACCGGCCACGTGCAAACCGGCAGGGGGAACTTGGCGGGGCAGGCCAGGTCACGCGCCCGGGTGAACCCGTTGGCTTCCCACTGCGCGGCGTTGGGCTCGCTGTTGGCCCAGGCGAACGAGTCGGGCTCGGGGGCCTGCGGCTCCCCGTCGGCGTTGCCGATCAGCACCCGTCCCTGGCACCACTGGCCGTCCGCCCCGGTGCATGTCACTTCCGCGTCGACCTGGACGACGGTCAGGACGGTGCGCCCGCGGGGGGCGGTGACGGTGGTGGTCCCGCAGGCCATGTCGGCCCATGCCGGGGTGTTGGCGTAGAGGGCGGCGTCGGAGGTGGTGACGACGCGGGTCTGCACGGCGGCGTTGGTGGCGGTGAACGTCTTGCATGCGGCGGCTGCCGGCGCGAGGCCGCTGGTCTGCGGTCCGGCGGGGCCGGCGGCTGCGGGTCCTGATGCGGTGAGCGCGAGCGCCGCGGCTGCGACTCCCACGGCTGCGAGTACGGCTCGGATGGTCGGTCGGATCACTGGTTGCCCCCCTGGCTTGGTGTCCGGTCGCGGGGACGATACCGGCGCCCGAGCCCGGGGGGTTGCCTGTCCGGGCCGCCATTCGGGCGCGAGTGCGGGGCCAGCCAGAGAGACCGACCCCGCACTCTGGCGTCAGAACGGCCAGTCGCCGCGTGCCCGCCGGTCGAGCAGGTCGAGCATGCGGAACCCGGCGTCGGTCAGGCCGCCCACCGTGACCCGGTTCGGCCCGGCCTCCACGTGCGCCGCCGCATAGCCGGCGACGTTGAACGTCACGATCGGCGCCGCCACCGCCGGGGTACGGCCGGGGTGGGCCTGCTCGTCAGTCAGGATCACCGCCCGGTCATGGTCGGCCCACGTCCGGGCGAACGTCCCCCACGTGTCCGTCCCGCCCAGCGACACCATGCCCTTCACCGCCGGGAGCAGCGACCCGGCGGCCGGCAGGGTGACGCGGCTGTGCGTCGACCCGTATATGTGGACGTCGGCGTGCTGGGCGCGGAGTCCGAGCGCGAGCCCGAACAGCGCGGCGGCCTCCCACCGTTGCAGGTCGGACCGGTTGGACAGGGGTGACCACATCGAACCGGACAGGTCGATCAGGATCAGCGTCCGCCCCGGCAGCGCGGGCACGTTCGCCAGCGAGTGCTGCACGGCTTGTTCCAGAGGCCACGACCACCGCAAGCTCGGGGCGGCCTTGTACGCGGACAGGAACCGCAGCGGGAACTGCCGAGACTTGGCGACCTGCTTCGGGTCGGAGAGCCGGCCGGCGACCTGCGCGGCCACCGCATCCGAGACGCCGGCCTCGTCGAAGTTCCTCAAATTCCGCAGGAGCGCCATGTACCCCATCGACGGGATCACGGTCTCCCACGCGAGCGCGTCCATCGGCCCCTGGATCCACCCGGCGAGCCACTCCCACGTCCCACCCGCCGCACGCACGAACTCGGCCCGGGCGGGCGGTTCCATACCGGCCAGCAGTGCGCGCCGCTCAGCGGCCGGCACGGTCTCGGCGTTGGCCCTTGCGCGCACCACGGCGAGGGACTCCCCGACGCGCGGGTCGCTGCGGCCGTGGCGGCGGTCCAGGAGCCACCGGAACAGGTCGTGCTGCCACGCCGCAGCCGGCTTCGGGTGGGCCAGCTCGATGACGTCACCGAGGCGGTACGCGTGCGACGCGCCGTCGTACTTGAGCGCGGCCCGCTCGTCGTACAGGCGCAGCGCGGCGTCGGCGAGGCCGCGCTGCTTCCCGCCGGCCAGGGTCCGGCCGTACCGGGCGTGCCAGTAGGCGATGAACTCCCCCGGCTCATCCGGCCGCTGCAACGCGGAGGCGACGACGACGCGGACGTTCGGGCCGCCCGCGTGGGCGTACTCGGCCGCCGCGACCAGGCTGGCGGAGCGCATGTTGGCGTCGGCGCGGAGCCAGCGGATGAGGCGGGCGGTCCAGTCGGGGTCCTGCGCGGTGGCCTGCCGGACGAGCTGCGCGAACCTGCTGTCGCGGTCCGGGCCGGTCTCGTAGAAGGTCTGCTCGCCCACCATGTTGGTGACGGCGAGCAGGAACAGTTCGCTCTTGACGTCTCGGGACCAGCCGGGGCCGCCTTCGGCGGTCAGCGTGCGCCCGGTGGTGGTCACGGGGCTGGTCTGCGCCGGGGTGCGTGCGGCCTTGTCGAACTTGGACATCGTCTCCCCATCGTGTCGGGGGACGCCTGCCACGCGCGGCCAACTGGTACGGCGCCGAGAACCTGAGACGACGAGGGCGTTGGAGACCATTGCTCTACCGTCTGAGCTACCCCGCCCGGAGGCGGGAGTGGGACTCGAACCCACGACCCACGGTTTGGAAGTAGCCCGCGTCTTCGCGTCGGCGCCGCTATGCAGTTGGGTCGGGCAGAGAACCGTGTCGGAGCAGCGAACGTATGCGCTCTACCGCTGAGCTACACCCCAGGGCCGAAGCCATGCGGGGCGGCGGGACTCGAACCCGCGACCTCATCCTCCAAAGGGAAGTACGCCGTTCCTGCGCGTCTGCCCGTTCACTTGCGTGTCAGGCGTCCGAGAACCGTGGTGACCGGAGGCGGTTCGCTACCAGTGAAGTAGCCCCCGGTCTTCGCGTCGGACTCGCTCACAGTAGGCCGCCTGACTGGCCGGCGTCAAGGCGGTTTGCTAGTTCGGCTTCGATCTGGTGGACACGCTGGCGTGTGCAGCCGGCGATCAGCGCCACCTCTGCGGCGGGGACGCCAGCGCGTCTGGCTGCGACGATGGCGGCGCGCCAGCGTGGTTCGGCTTCGTCGCGGAGCGCGCGGGCCGCCGCGAGTTCGGTCCGCGCGGCGGCCGGGTCCGTGTACATGGTGTAAGCGTAGTTGACAATCGGCGGGAGCGGTGAGGGCGCTCGGGTCGGCCGGTCTACGGGAACAGGATGACCAGCAGCGCCACGCACAGCGGCGTCGCGTTGTAGACCCCGACCGCGAGATCCGCGAGCACGCCTCGGCGGGTGGTCACTGCGCCGCCTCCGTGGTGGGTGTTGGTCCGGTGCGGCGGCCGTCGCGGATCTGGTACACGCGGGACACGGAGATCCGGGCGAGGCGGGCCACGGTGGGAGCGTCCATGCCGTCCGCGAGCGCGGCGCGGATGGCCGCGCGCCACGCGTCGTCGCGCTCGGCCAGTGCGACGGAGGCGAGGGCGAGGGCGGCGGTGGCTTCCGCGACCCGGCCGGCGGCGTCGGCGGTCATCAGCAGAACTCGTACGGGGAGAAGATCAGGCCGCAGTCCACGTACTGCTCACCGGTCGGCCACTCGTGGCGGCCGTTCTGGGCGGTCTGAAGGACCCAGTCGAGCCACTCCTCGGTGTGCTCTTCGAGGCCGTGCTCTGCGACGACGGTGCCGGTCCGGACGAGTGCGGTCCACTGGTCGAAGTTGTCGATCTGGCCGGGGCGTGCGCGGACGTGGAAGCGCTGGCCGGAGAACTTGCCGAGGTGGATGCCAGGGTCGCCGTCGGAGTCCTTGGCGATGCCGTTGTCCTGGTCGGTGCGGAGGTAGTAGTTGACGCTCACGGCTGGTTCCTTCCGGGGATGCGGGTGACGGTCAGGGCCTCGTCAGCGTGACTGGCGAACGCCCCTCGGGGCGTTTCGGCCCGTGGGTTACGCGGCCCAGTAGCCGCGGTCGCTCAGGGTCGCCAGGACGGCACTGCTGGCCTGGCCGGTGATCCAGGCGTCCGAGCCCTTCTGGTCGAGGAGCGTGGCGGCGTTGCCGGCCAGGGTGTAGGTGAGGCGGACGTACCAGTCGGCGCCTGCGACGTAGGCGTCGACCTGGCCGGTGCTGTCAGTGGTCGCGGTCGCGTCGCGGTAGCCGCCGTAGTTGTCGGCGATGGCGTGGAGGGTGTTGAGAACGGCTGCCTCGGTCGTCTGCGTCATGCCTGAATCGTAGCGCGCTACATCTCGGATGGCAAGCACGCTCGCGAAGGCTCAGGCGCTGCCCCGGGGCGTGAGGATCTCGGCCAGCAGTAGGCAGGTCCGCCAGGCGCGCTTGGCCTCCACGTTGCCGTCGAAAAACTGCCCGTGCAGAGCCGTGACCGCGTCTTCGTCCACGCCTGCCCGCAGGGCCAGGGTGGTCAGTTCGGCGAACGCATCGATCATGGCCTTGCGGCCCGCGGCGTACTGGTCTCGGAGTTCGTCCATGCCGTCCCCGGACGTCGCACTGTGGCGCCGTGTCCGGCGGCCTCGCACGCGGAGGCCCGTAGCCAACGTCCACGCACCCCACCAGCCCTTTCGTGGGACGATCATGGGGTGCCGGACGCCGATGACCCGCCCATCGGGGGCGGCCCCGGGTCGGCTGGCGACCCCATCGGCCAGCGCGTCGGCGACCCCACCCGCAACGTCCTCTCCCTCGTCAGATCCGCCATCCAACGCCAAGATGACCTCCGCGAAGCCGCCGAACGCCACGTCCGGGACATGTCGACACTGCGGGCGGTGTACGACACGAAGCTGCGGGAGGCGGAGACCGCCCGGATCGACGCGATCCGGGCTGTCGACGTGGGGGCGGTGAACCGGGCCGCTGAGGTGTCCGCGCAGGCCGCCGCGACCCTCGCCACCCAGGTCGCGGTGTCCGCCGAGACGTTGCGGACGCAGGTCGCCGCCGCTGCGGCTGCGGCGACGACGGCGCTGGCGGCGGCGTTGGAGCCGATCCAGAAGGACATCGCGGACCTGCGGCGGGCGCAGTACGAGGCGCAGGGCGTGAAGGCGCAGACGGGTGAGACCAGGCTGAACCTGGGTGCGGTGCTGGGGGCGGTGTCGGTGCTGCTGGTGCTGATCTTCGGTGTGATCTCGGTTGTGTTGGCGAGCCGCCACGGCCCGTAGCTGGGCCGTGGCGGCCTCGCGCGCGCGGTCTGTGGTCTAGCTCCGTAACGCGAGTAGGTCGGCCGGGGGACGCCGGTTGCCGGGCGCGCGTGCTGTCTCGTCGTGGTCCTTGAACTTCGAACGATCAGGGTGGTCTGTCTGCGTGCCCTCCCGGGCTTACCTCCGGGCTCCCGTAGTTCACGCGTGGGGTGAGGTGCGGGTGGTCTGGTGGTGGTGCCGTGGCGCGCGTGGTTCTGGGTGGGCTTGTCTCGTGGGTTGCTCCTCCGGAGGGTCGACCTGGCGGCCGACCGCGACGTGAACGCGCGCATCTGCGCGTGCCCACGCGCGTGTCTCCGCCTGCGGTCGCGAGGTGGGCGGGTAGTCGTGGTCCGGTAGGGCTCTCAGGTGTCGTCTTAGAGAAGCGGCAACTTTCGCCCACCCATGCCCCGGTTTGCCCCACCCGGACGGTGGCCGACCTGTAGCCATTGTCCAACTCGGACAGTGGCCGACCTGCGGCCGCGAACGGTGCTTTGGTTTGTAGCCACTGTCCGAAGAGGACACTGGCCGACCTCTAGCCACCGTTCGGGATCATGGCGCGGTAGTGCATCGGCCTTCGCCCGGTGCGGGTGCTCGCCGGTTTGATCGACGGGTACTCGCCCAGCCACCCCGCCGCCCGGGCCGTCCCCAGGTGGCACCGGACAGTGCGGGTGGCGGTCCCGAGCCGCTCGGCCAGCGCGCCGTGGTCCATCGGCACATCCCCCGCCGCTGTCGCACCCTCGGACGCGAGCAACAGCACGAGCTTCTCCGCGGGAGTCAGCGGCGACCTCAACAGGGCGTCCCGCCACTTCCGCATATCGGACACCGGGGTAGCGAGCGGGCGGGACCGGGGCGCGCGTCGCACGAGCTTGAGATGCCGCTCGCCTTGGCTCATCTGGCGCCCCGTCTGGGCGACACCGGCTGCTGACTAGCCGGTGTCGTTACACTGGGGACGCGGAGATAGTGGTAACTGGCCGCCCAGGCGCAAACTGGGCGGCCTCGCCGCTTTTTCACCCGGTCGCCGCCTGCGAGCCCATCTGGTTCAGCCGGTCCAGCAGGTCGGCGTACGGCCACATGTGGCGTCGGCCGGGGACGGATATTCCGAGCTCCCATTCGACAACGGTCTGTTGGTGTACGCCGAGGGCGGCGGCGACCGCTTGCCGTGTCCACCCTGATGCTTCGCGGATTCGCCGTGCGCTGTACCTGTTGGGGAGGCTCAACGCGGCGATGTTGGGGGGTTCGATCACGCCAGAATCTTACCGCAGTACCCTAAATCGGGGTACTGGTCGCAGGGTCGCCGGAGCGCGGCGATACTCCCCGCGCAACCTCCCGCAGTGGATCACCCCTGCGGGTTACCCTCCGCCCGGGAGGCGACGTGAAGGACCAGTACGTCCGCGCGGCCACCGTCGTGACCGTGATCGACGGGGACACCTTCACGGCGGCGGTCGACCTGGGCTTCTACGTCACCGTCCGCATGTCCTGCCGCATCAACGGGATCAATGCCGCCGAACTGACCGAGCCAGGCGGACCAGAGGCCCGCGCCGGCCTCGCGACCATCCTCGGCCTCGGCCCCGTGACCGTCCGCTCCGTCAAGGCCGACAAGTACGCCGGCCGGTTCGACGCCGACGTCCTCGTAACCGAGCCGGCGCCGAGCGGGGCGAGGGTGTGGAACGTCGGCGCGTGGCTCGTCGACCAGGGCTACGCCGTGCCGTGGGACGGCACCGGCCCCAAACCCCACGTCCCCTGGCCGCCCGTTCCGCGCCCTGCCCCGGTGACGCCGTGACCGAGGAGTTCGGCGACTTCTCCCACTTCCGGCCAGTCGGCCTCCGCCGCGACACCGCCGCATGGGCGCTTCCGGCCAAGACCCCCGCCGCGCAGACCTACGCCGCGGCAGCGGCGACCGCCGAACGCTACTTCGACGCCGGCTACCTGGGCATCGCCTGGAAGATCACCGAAGGGGTTGGCTACGAAGACCCGACGTGGCGCGGCGCCTACGACACCGCCGTCCGCCGCGGCAGGTGGTTCCTCGGCTACCACTTCGACCGGGCCGCGTCCGACGGCGGCGCCCAGTTCGACTGGTTCATCTCCCGGCTCCTGAACGGCGCGGGCGGGCGGCTGCGCCCGGGCGGGGTGGACCGGCTGTGCCTGGACTCCGAGGACGTCCTGACGCCGTCACGCGCTCGCGCCTCAGCGGTCGCGTTCACCCGCCGCGCGACCGCGTCCGGGTACCTGGACGGCTGCGTGTACTCCGCGCCGTGGTTCGACTCCCACACCCGGCCGAACACCGTCCGCCTCGACATCCTCCCCGTCGGCTGGCGCGTCGGCTGGGTGTCGGACTACACGCCGGGGCAGCCCGACGACCAGATCGAGCTGCCCGACGGCTGGGCGCGGGATCAGGTCTGGGCCAGGCAGTACACGTCGACCCGTCTCGGGATTCCCGGGCTGCCGATGGGCTGCGACTTCAACCGCACGCTCCGGCCGTGGCCGGGGGAGGGGGACACGAGTATGTCCGCAGCCGACGTCGCCGACCTGAAGGCCTACTTCACGTCTGACGTGGTGAAGTCGATGGTCCGGCAGGAGGTCATCACCGCCCTGTCCGACCCCACCCACCAGTACCTGCAGGACGAGCTCGCGCCGCTGAAGTCCAGCCTGGCCGCGACCGCGGCGCAGTTGACCGGCGTGGCCGCCCAGTTGGCGACGGTGACGTCGAAGGTCGCCGCCCTGGGTGACGACGAGGCCAAGGTCCTCGCGGCGGTGGCGCAGTCGCAGGCCGCCATGCAGGCCGCAGTGGCGGAGGCGGTGCGGGAGATCGCCGGTCAGGGCGGCAACCCTGGTGACCCGGGGTACCCCGCGCAGGTGGCGGATGCGGTGATGGCCCGGTTCCGGACCGCGTTCACCCCACCTAGGTCGACGACGTGAGCGTGATCAGCGGGCCGGCGTTCGTTCAGGCACTGGTCGCCGCGGGGGTGCTTCCGTCGGGTGAGAAGATCGTCCGCGTGGTCATCGACGCCCGACCGGACTCCGCGCTGGTCATGCACGTCCAGTACCTGGCCGACCAGCGGATCCTCGATGTCGTTCCGACGCTGGACGGTGTCGAGATCCGCCGCGACGGGAAGGCCGTCGGATGACCCCCAGCGTGGGCCGGATTGTCCATTATCGGTCATATGGAACCCCGGGTGGGGAGTACGCGAGCACGTGTCGAGCCGCAATGGTCACCGAGGTCGGGTGCTGGGTGACCGTCCAAACGGCGCACGTCGCGGCGCACGACGCGACCGAGGGGCACCGGGCGCGCGACGTACGCCAGTGGTTCATCGAGGATGCCTGCTCGCTTGCCGTGCTCAGCCCCACGGGCGAGTTCTTCAACGAGTGCTCGCATGACGAGGACGGCAAGGCCGGCGGCACGTGGCATTGGCCCGAGCGGGTCGAGCAGTGACCGGTCCCGCGCAGGGCGTCCACGGCCACCCGACCCGGAAACTCGGCCTCCGCCCGAACGACCCGTTCAAGCCGCGGCTCCTGCTCCGCTCGACCGGCGCCGTCCGCGGCGTGCCAGAGCACCCGCTCGCCGCCGACCTGATGGACGGCGTCGCGCTGGCCATGGACCTGAACGACCGTGCGGGCACCTGTGTACCGACGGCGTTCGATCACTTCCGGCGGATGGCCACCCAGCTACTCACCGGCACCGCCGTGCAGGCCAGCGAGCAGGACATCGTGGCCTGGTACCGCACCCAGAACCCCGCCTTCGACCCCGCCGCGTCGGCTGACACGAACGGTCCCGGCAGCGATCACGACGGCGGGATGGTCATCCAGGACTTCCTCGCCTGGCTCACCCGCAAGGGCCTGATCCTGGGGTTCGCCGCCGTGTCGACCGCGGACGACGAGATGCTCAAGGCCGCCGCCTGGCTCGCGATGGGGCCGGTCAACGGCCTCACGCTGACCGCCGCGCAGGTCGGCGACCAGTTCGACAACGGCGTGTGGGACGAGGCCCCCGGCCCGGCAGTCGGTGGTCACTGCGTCCCCACCGGCGCCTATTCGGCTGCCGGCCGCGCCGAAGAGGACTGCGCGTCGTGGCAGAAGCGCGTCCACATGACCGCCCGCTTCTTGGACGCGCAGCGCGACGAGGCGTGGGCCGTCCTCCTCCCCGAGCACCTGGACCACCCCGGGTTCCGCGCCGGGTTCGACCTGGCCGCGTTCGCCGCAGCGTTCGAGCAGATCACCGGCCGGCCGTTCCCCGTCCACGTCACCCCCGACCCGATCCCGCCGGGGCCGCGCCCTTTTCCGCCGCCGTGGTACTCCCCGGTCACGTGGGTGCGGTGGTTGTGGCGCGTGCTGCGCGGGCAGGCGTGACCCCCGCGGAATGGATCGCCCACCGGATCGCCGTCGACATCGGCCGCTGACAGGAGCCCCCATGCCCCACTCCGCCCCCACTCCCGGCCAGGCCGCCACCTACGCCAAGGACCTCGCCGAGCGGGTCGCCGCGACGTTCGCCGAGGCGTTCGCCGGCACCCTGGTAGCCGGCGGCTGGTTCCAGATCGACCAGATCACGAACCTGTCGGTGCCGAAGAAGGCCGCGGTGGCGGGGATCGTCGCTGTCCTGGCCGTCCTCAAGGGCATCGTCGCGAAGGCTGTCAGCCGCAAGGACAGCGCGTCGCTGGCCCCGGGCGTCTGACCGGTGGCGTTCGCCCCCCGGGAGGGGGACTTCGGGTTGGCGGCGGGGTCGGGCTGGGCGATGCGAGCCGTGAGGCTCGGCACGTTCTCCCGATACGGTCACGCGGCGACGTGTGAGCAGGTCCGGCCGGACGGGCAGATCGTCATCATCGAACCCATGCCGGCTGGCTGCCGTCGCCGGGTCGCCCGTCCGCAGGAGTTCGTGTGGTCCGACGTCGACCTGGTCGACGCGCGGCGCGCTGCGATCGTCGCCTACGCCGTGGGCCTGCTGGGTGCCGGGTACGACTGGCCCGCGATCGCCGGGTTCGTCGGCCGGTGGTGGGCTAGGCGGCTCCTGCCGTGGCGCCACGCCGCCCCGCTCCCGCCCCTGTACGGCAACGACGGCCCCCCGCGTGGTGGCCGGGTGATGTGTTCGGAGGCTCAGGTCCGCGCGTACCGCGAGGCCGGGATCGACATGGGCCGCGGCCGGCCCGCTGGCGAAGTCAGCCCGGGTGACCTGCGGCAATGGCTCGACGACCGTCGCCGAGCCACCCGCCGGTAAGACGGCATCACCGCGCCGCGTCAGCCGCGGCGGGTCGCCGTCACGACCCTCCCGCCCTCGGACGCCGCCAGCAGCCCACGGATCATCTCCGCCGACGCCTCCGGGTCGAGCGCCGCGCCGCGGAGCGCGTCGAACTGCGCCGCGTACCGGCCCACGTCCTCCGCCCGGTCAACCAGGTACGCCTCCGTCAACAGCTCCGCGTACGTCACCGCCGGCTCCCCGGGGTCCGCGAACCTGAGCACCGTGAACGACACCCGGCCGTCCACGGGCGCGGCGTCCAGCGGCAGCACCTGAACCGTCACCGACGGTCGGGCTGCCAGGTCGAGCAGGTGGCGGTACTGCCCCGCCGCCGCCTCGCCATCGCCGGCCGGGCGCAGCAGGGCGGCCTCGTCGATGACGGCCCGCAGCGTGGGCGGCTCCGGCCGGTCGAGGATCTCCTGCCGGGTCGCGCGCAGGGCCGCGCCGCGTTCCACGGTCTCGGGCGGGTCGTCCCGGCGGGCCTGCATGACCGCCCGCGCGTAGGCCGGGGTCTGCAACAGTCCGGGGATCACGTACCCCTCGTACGTGTCCACGCCCGCGGCCTCGTCTTCTAGGCCGATGTACGTGGCGAACGCGTCGCCGATCATGTCGCCGTAGGCGTGCCACCAGCCCCGGCCGCGGGCCTGCCGCGCGAGGCCGAGGAGGGCGTCGAGGGCGGCCCCGGTGACGCCGTACAGGTCGGCGAGGGCGCGGACGTCGACGATGGAGGCGCCGACGAGGCGGTTCTCGATGCGGCCGACTTTCGCGCCGGAGCATTCGAGGTGGGCGGCGGCGGCTTGGAGGGTGAGGCCGGCGGCGGCTCGGGCTCGGCGGAGTTCGGCGGCGAGCCGGCGGCGGGCGGCGACGGGGCTGGGCGTTGGGGTCATGGGGGGGATCGTCCACCCGTCGCATTGCTGGATGCAACATGCAGACGGAAGGGTTCCCGGCCCGGGTGGCCCCGCGCGTCCCGTAGGCCGCCCCAGGGGGGTGGCCGTACCATCGGCAGCGGCCCGGCCACCGCACAGCCGGCCATGACCCACCCCGCGGCCCTGTCCGGCCTCCCGCCGGGCAGGGCCGCACCCCGTCCCCTCAACCCCCAGGGCGGTCACGACAGCCGCGTACGGGCGGCCACCGGCCCGCGCGCGGGCCGGTGGGTTCAGAGGGCGGAGTTGAACCCGGCTGCGGCCTGCGGACCCGTGACGGCCTCGCCCATCACCCGGGCCAGCGCCTTACGCAGCGCAGGGGAGTCCAGCCCCAGAAGGGCGGCCATGGAGATGTCAGCGAGGTTGGGAAGCAGACTCGGCCGGCCCTGCTCGGGGTGCCTGCGGCTGCGGCGTGCGGCCCTGCGCGCGACCGCGCGCATCTGCGCGTCGGTCCGGCGGTGTCCGGCGGCCTCGGCGGGTGTCACATCAGCCAGGACCGTGGTCGCGACGCGGTGGTCGAGCCGGACGAATCTCCGTGTACCCATGTCAGGCCTCCCCTCGGGGTAGCTCGATGCCAGTCGAGAACACCGACGGTAGC
>Ga0179596_10000079_pt1 | contig 90857 bp, 68 predicted proteins | sample CZODoug1_1_08_16_FD_155494 | JGI IMG/M metagenome (GOLD analysis project Ga0179596, IMG submission 155494) | Vadose zone soil fungal communities from Angelo Coast Range Reserve, California, USA - CZODoug1_1_08_16fungal (Illumina Assembly) | ecosystem: Environmental > Terrestrial > Soil > Vadose... | reverse complement strand
CGCCCCGCCGCGCCGTTCGTCACCGACATCGGCCGGCTCCTGCTCAGCCCCACACGCACCTACGCACCCCTGCTGAAACAGCTGCTCACCACGCAGTTCGATCAGATCCATGGACTCATCCATTGCAGCGGAGGCGGCCAGACCAAATGCATGAAATACCTGCCCGGTAATTTCCGGGTCATCAAAGACAACCTCTTCGAAGCCCCGCTGATCTTCCAACTGATCCAACAGGCCTCAGGCTCGGATAACCGGGAAATGTACCAGGTCTTCAATATGGGCCACCGCCTGGAAATTTTCACCAGCGAAGCCGCCGCCGCGGACATGATCCGGGTAGGACAGCAGTTCGGGATCGAAACGAAAATCGTCGGCCGCGTCGAAGCCGCCGAACACAGCAGCCTGGTGCTGAAGGTAGGAGATGAAGAAATTACCTATTGACCAGCCCCGTTTCCTTTTTCGTCGTCGCATTTTTTGCTCCCGACGGAGCCGCCCCCAGCGTTTGCTGATAAAGCACGATGCCTTGTAATATATTTTTGGCCACCGTCTCCTGGTTCTGTTCGGCGGTGATAAAGGAAAGATCCCCGGGGCTAGACAGGTTCCCGCATTCTATTAAAATAGCCGGCATCTTTACCGCCTGCAATACATAGATATTTTCCTCCCTTTGCAATAATCGATGCGTTACAAATGTATTCTTCATGGCCTCGATCATCACCGATCCCAGCATCGAGCTCTTTTGAAAGTCGACATTCGCAGAAGAAAGATACACCTGCATCCCCCGGGCCGTATCCGGAGCATTGTTTACATGAACGGATACGAACAGATCTGCGTGCTGCTCACCCGCAAATTGAGCACGGTAACGCAACCCCTCTTTTTTCGTGGGTTTGCCGCCCGGCATGATATCCTCATCCCGGGTCATCAATACATTTATATTATAATCCCCGCTGAATTGTTTTATTTTTTTGGCGATGCTCAGTGCAAGATCCTTTTCGTTGATCCCGCTCTTACTGATAGTCCCCGGGTCGAACCCACCATGCCCCGCATCGATAACCACCGTCAACGCCTTTGACGGCAGCGGCGCCCCGCTCTGCACATCCTTCCTGGACAGCCGGACGGCAAATGCGCAGAACAAAAGGAATAACAAAGGCAGGATCAGCAGGCGGCTTAGATAGCCGGGCCGGTTGTTTTTTGATTGTGTAAGCATAGTGATACGTCGTTTTAAATGAGTATTGAAAAAAGAGTTGGTAATAGCAGGGTGGTGGTGGCCGATGGTCTGCCATACGAGTAATTCCGCATAAGCATATTGGTCACTGCCCGAGGCGGCATACCGGTCAGCCAGGAATTCATGGGTGGCCTTTATCTCCCGGAGGATAAGATGAAAAAAAGGATTACACCAAAATACGATCCGCAGCATTTCCAGGTACAAAATATCTGCCGTATGCCCCTGGCGGACATGGTACCACTCGTGTCGTAATATCTGCTGACCCTGCGCGCCGGCCAGATCCAGCTCCCGGTTCCAGAAGATCTTCCGGAAAAAAGAGAAAGGCGTTCCCGGCTCATCAGTCATATAGAACTGTATCTTTCCCCATCCATCCAGACTCTCCCCTCGCTCAGGACAGGGGAGCGGATCTGCCCCCATAGTCCGCATAACAGGATAGTTCCGCGACAACCTCCGGATATAACGGAGCGATCGTACCAGCCCCACCGCGAAGAAAAATAGCACCCCCACATAAATTATAGCACCCGGATTCAGCCCGGTGAACAATACCCGCCAGCCGTCGGACGCAGCCGACGGCGCGACAGCCTCTTCCCAATGACCGGTCGTGATGGCATGCAATACCCCTGGCGAAGGCGCCCCGCCACCGGCCGCAAACCCCTGCACAGGGACATCTATAAACGGCAATACGATAGAAATCACACTACTCCCCAACAAATAACAGCGGTTAAACGCATGAAAAGACCCGCTGCGCAGACAAACCCGGTAATAGCCATACAACAGACCCGAGATCAGGATCACTTTCATCCCGTACAGGACCATCGCCGCCGGCAAAAAAATTACTTGTAGCAGACATACAGGCATTGTACTCATGGCTGGGAATTTTTCGATGACCGGATCTGCTGCAGCAACTCCTCCAGCTCCTGCAGACTAAGCTTGTTATCGCTGACGAACTGCGAGATCAGCTTGGAAGGAGACCCCTCAAAGTATCCCTTGACCAGCTGTTGGGCGCTCTTTTTACCATACTCCATCTTGCTGACCCGCGCCTGGTAACAATTATTGCGGCCCTGCACCTCGTACTCCACATACCCCTTTTCCACCAGGATCTTCAACAGCGTGGCAATGGTATTCGAATGCGGTTTCGGGTCAGGCGTCTGATCGATGATATCCTTCAGGAAGCCCTTGCCCAGCTTCCAGAGGACCAGCATCACCTGCTCCTCCGCTTTTGTGAGCGGCTTGTTTACACTCATGGTAATTAGTTTATTATCAATCTAAAAAAAGCATGCCTCACTTCTCACGGGGCATCATGGATGCCCTTGGATTTACATAACTATTTTATTAGTTATAGTACGAATGTATAACTAGTTTTTTAGTTATTCTGCTTTTACCGGCTTTTTTTTGTAAAAAAAATCCAACTTTCTTTCCGGCGCGAACAAATTCTATTCACAAATGTTAATAAATAGCCAAAGCCAATGCCCATGCATCATCCGCATCGGGTACAATAACACTGCAAAGGGGCATAACAGTTATCCTACATTAAAAAAAGCCTGAAAAAGGGGTTAAAATTTTTCAATTTTAATCACTATTGTTATGAATTTCCAACTTCCATGACTACTTTTGCAGACGGTTCTGGACGGATTAAGATTAAATTTCGAACATCTTCTTGTTTATAACATTTTTTTTGCATCTTTCCGTGAACTCTCACTGCCTTGCATACGTTTATTGATCAGTACCCGACATCATTTTGTCACCTTTTTATTTTTAGATATGAGGCAACTCAAAATTGCTACACAGATTACGAACCGTGACTCCCAGGCGGTTGAGAAGTATTTGCAGGAAATATCCAAGATTCCCATGATCACTCCTGAAGAGGAGACGGTCCTGGCTCAGCGGATTAAGATGGGCGACCAGAAGGCTCTGGATAAGTTGGTTCAGGCTAACTTGCGTTTTGTGGTCTCCGTGGCAAAACAATATCAGCACCAGGGGTTGTCGCTGAGTGATTTGATCAACGAGGGCAACCTCGGCTTAATTAAAGCGGCTCAACGCTTTGATGAGACCAAAGGTTTCAAGTTTATATCATACGCCGTTTGGTGGATTCGCCAGTCCATCCTGCAGGCGTTGGCAGAGCAGGGCCGATTAGTCCGCCTGCCTCAAAACAAGATTGGCACCTACAACAAAGCTAATAAAGCCTACATGGCTTTCGAACAGGAACACGAAAGAGAGCCCAGTACGGAAGAATTAGCTGAATTACTGGAAATGAGCGAGACGGAAATCAACAACATCTTCCAAAGCAATACCCGTCACAGTTCACTCGACGCCCCGGTACACGAGGCCGAAGACGTGGCAATGGGCGATTTACTGGAAGGTGGTGATGAGACAGATGATGACGTGATGAAGGATTCACTGCGTGCCGAGATCCGCCGGGTACTGAAATCACTCAGCCCCCGCGAAGCGGAGATCGTCAACGCCTATTTCGGACTGGATGGCGAAAATGGTGTTACCATTGAGCAGATCGGCCAGAAATATGATCTGACAAAAGAACGTATCCGCCAGATCAAGGAAAGGGCTATCAAGCGCTTGCAGAAAGCCCGCTACAGCAATGCCTTAAAAGCATATCTGGGCTAGGTTGTCAGATCCCCGGGGCCATCAGCGACCCCGTTCAGGATCCTATCATACCTTACATTATATTCATTTGACTGTATTTCTATCCCAAAAAGTCCCGGTCTAAATACCGGGACTTTTTTTGTTCCTGCCCTTCACGCCTCCCCCAATCCGGTCAATTTTCCGGTTTCCCTCACCAGTCTTCCCCATATTATTCACACTCTACCGAATCGGTCGTATAAACGACATTCTCTTTGCTCATTTAACATTATTTTTGTCCTCTTTAAATTTTCTATAGCATGGAGCCAATCGTTAGTGAGAAAGTACATTGTCTGATCATAGGTTCAGGTCCCGCAGGTTATACCGCAGCCGTTTATGCTGCCCGCGCTAACATGAAACCCGTTCTTTATCAGGGAATCCAGCCAGGCGGCCAGCTGACCATCACTACCGAGGTGGAAAACTATCCCGGTTACCCCGATGGCGTCCAGGGCCCCGAAATGATGGTGCATTTTGAAAAACAAGCGACCCGCATGGGCGCCGATATCCGCTTCGGCCTCGCTACCAAAGTCGATTTCTCCACCCGCCCCTTCAAAGTCTGGATCGATGAGGAGAAGCTGATGATAGCCGATTCGATTATCATCGCCACCGGAGCCTCCGCCAAATGGCTGGGCCTCGAAAGCGAACAGCGCCTCAATGGCTATGGCGTCAGCGCCTGTGCCGTATGCGATGGATTTTTCTTCCGTGGTAAAGAAGTGGCTATCATCGGAGCCGGCGACACTGCCGCCGAAGAAGCCCTGTACCTGTCCAAACTCTGCTCCTCCGTACATATGCTGGTCCGTCGTGATAAAATGAGGGCCTCCCGCGTCATGCAGGAGCGCGTTCAGCAGACCCCTAATATCAAAATATATTGGAATAGTGAGGCCGATGAAGTACTAGGCGAGAGTAGGGTGGAAGGCCTCCGCATCCATAATACCAGGACAGGGGAAAAGACGACCGTACCCCTCAGCGGCTTTTTCGTGGCGATCGGCCACCAGCCTAACTCAGCCATCTTCCAGGACTTTCTGGATCTGGACGAAGCAGGTTATATCAAGACCGTCCCCGGCACGTCAAAAACCAATATCGAAGGCGTATTCGCAGCCGGCGACGTACAGGATAAAATATACCGGCAGGCCGTAACGGCAGCCGGCAGCGGCTGTATGGCCGCACTGGATGCGGAAAGATACCTCTCCGCCCAGGGCCTGGCTTAATGCAGTATCATTCATCTTAAACCAACTGTTACCATGGTCACCGTCCAACTGCATAATCTGATCTTCTCGGGGAATCACGGTGTTTTCAAAGAAGAGCTGGCCACAGGCAATACATTCGAAGTACACCTGGACGTCCTCTATGATGAAAAAGACCGCCCCTTCGAAAGCCTGGAAACCATCGTCAATTACGTGACCCTGTTTTCCATCATCAAACAACGGATGCACCAGCCCTCCCCGCTGCTGGAGAAGATCGCCGACGAGATCATCCGCAAGATCAAAGAACAATACCCTTTTTTGCGGGAGATCACCCTCTCTATTTACAAACTGCAGGCCCCCATCGGCAACTTCCAGGGCAAGGCCGGCATGACTCTCAACAAAAAATTCGAAGATTAACCTGCGTCGCCGCTCCGCCCCCTAAATCACCTTCCCCCTCCACCGCCCGCTCCGCATATACAGGAACGAGAAGATAAACGTAGAGCACCAGTACACCCATTCAGATATCCATCCATAAATAATGGACAGATGCCAGCGCTCCAGAACGAAATATACATAACAACAGTAAAAGACTATCGTGATCAGCTCGATAGCCAGGTTGATCCGGGTATTACCCGTCCCCGTGACGGCATTCAGCCAGATCGTGGCGAAGGACATTATAATCAGGGCCGTAGAGATGATGCGGATCACGGGAATGGCCGCTCCGATAAATGCTTCATCCTGCCCGTATACGGAAAGGAAGGCCCGGGGAAATAGATTCAGAAGGATCGCGACGACCGTCGCAAACCCTACGCTCAGCTTCAGAATGGTATAGATCAGCCCCTGCACCCGGTCCTCCATCCCCTGACCGATAATATTGCTCACCATCGCACTGGTCGTCGAGGCAAATGCCCAGGTGAATACCCCGAACAAACCGAAAATATTACGCATGGTATTGCTGATCGCCAACGCCTGCCGTCCATGATGCTCCACCAGGATATAAAAAAATATCCAGCTCAGAATGGCCAGCGAATATTGAAAGATCAGCGGGGACGATTGCACCAGGATGAGCCGGATCTGCGGAACATCGAATTTCCAATGTTTGTACAGCTGCAATTCTTTACTGACCCCCTTGGCATGGATCACCATAAAGACCACCCCCATCCCCGACGCTTCGGCGACGATCGAGGCAATAGCCGCCCCGTTGAACCCCAGGGCCGGCAACCCAAAATGACCAAAGATCAGCCCATAGTCCAGAAAAATGTTCACCACCGTCTCTGCCAGGGTGCCATAGACGAGGAACTTACTCTGATTGGTCCCCACCAGCAGCGCATTGCGCATCTGGTATACATATAGAAAGGGAAGCCCCCAGATACGGATCCGAAGGAAACCCATCGCCTGCTCCCGCAGCGCTTGGGATTGCAGGGACCAGGAGAGCAGGGTAGGAGCGACAAACCAGGTCAGCAGGATCCCGGTAACCGCCAGCCCCATCGCAATGATCATCCCCTGGGAAAAGAGCTGGCCGATCTCCCCGATCCTTCCTTCTCCCGCCCTCCGGGCAATCAAGGCCTGCAGCCCGGTGTTCAGCCCCTGGCCCACAACGGCAAATAACAGGTAATAGACACCCGTGATGCCGGCCGTCGACAACGCCCCGGCATTATTATCCAGGTGACCCAAAAAGATATTATTCGTGATGAAATTGATCTGAGGCACCAATATAGCCAGACTGATCGGCAGCGCCATAAGCAATACGCTTCGGGGGCTGATCGTTACTTTATAGTTCTTGGTCTCGTTCATTTTTGGAAAAGAGGGCAAGATAGCACAGTTCACCCGGATTCCACAGTTTTGTAGTATTATTGCACATCTGATAATTATGCTCAAGCCTGCCTTTCAAATACAAGTATCCGATATAAAAGACACAGATCTTCTGCAGTCCCGCCTGCTCGTGGAAGTCAACCCCCATTCATTCAGCTATGTGCTGCTCAACCAGCGCAATATGAGCCCCCTGGTGGTGAAGTATTTTCAGTTGGACCATTCCAAAGAAAGGCCCCTGACCGAAGTGCTGCGCGAGATCCTGGAAGAAGATGAATTTTTGCGACGCCCCGTGAAAGAGACCCTCCTCGTCTATAACTTCCCGGAGAGCAGCCTGGTGCCCGAACCCTTATTCAGCATGGACACCAACAAGGAAATGATCGACATCATCCATGGCAACCTTCACAAAGGACTCATCCTGACCGAAAAAATACCCTGGTGGGAACTCTTTAACGTATACCGCATCTCCCCGGACCTGCACCACCTGCTGCAAAATCAGTTCACGGCAGGAAAATACTGGCACTACTATAGCCTGCTCCTGAAAAGCTATAAAATGTTCGATTCCGTCGACGACCAGGATAGCCTGAAAGTGATCTTCTATTCCGATAAAATGGTGGCCCTGGCCATCAAAAAAGGAGTAGTACACCTGATGCAGACCTTCCATTACCAGGATACAAAAGACGTGGCCTACCATCTGCTGAACTGTTGTCACCAACTGGGCCTCAACCAGGAAGACGTCAGATTACTGGTGGGCGGCCTTATCGACCGGCAATCGGCCCTGAGCACGGAGCTACATAAATACTTTCTGCAGATCACCTTCGAGGAGATCGACGAAAGCATCAAGGTCACTGACGAACTAAAGGAATTGCCCCTTCATTATTTTTCATCCATTTTGAAAATGGCAGTATGCGCATAATCGGAGGCGAATTAGGAGGAAGAAGGGTCAATCCCCCTTCCAAAATGCCCTATACACGGCCTACGACCGATATAGCAAAGGAAGGATTGTTCAACATCCTGGAGAACAACCTCGAACTTCCGGAATTGAAGACCCTGGACCTTTTCGGAGGCACGGGTAGTATCAGCTATGAACTGGCGTCACGGGGCGTAAAAGACCTCACCGTCATAGAGAAAGACCCGGCCATGTTCACCTTCATCCAGAAGAGCGCCAAAGAGCTGAAGTTGGAGAATTATAAAGTCATCCGCATGGACGTATTCCGGTACATAGACCAATGTGCGGAGCAGTTCGACTTCATCTTTGCCGGCCCCCCTTATGCCCTCGCTAATATCGACGAGATCCCCAAAAAGATCGTCGAACGCCAGCTGCTGAAAGAAAATGGCTGGTTCGTCCTGGAACACACCCCCCGCAACGACTACGAAGGCGCCCCCTTATTCGTCACCCGGCGCAATTACGGAACGACGGTATTCTCTATCTTTGTGAATAAGGCCCCCCACTAACCAATATTGCTTATGCAACCCATTTTCATCACCGGAATAGGAACGGATATCGGAAAGACAGTCGTTGCCGCTATTATAACGGAAGCCTTGCAGGCGGCCTATTGGAAGCCCGTACAGGCAGGATTCAAAGATGGGACGGATAGCGAATGGATAGCCGAAAGGATCACTCACCCACATGGCAGGATCCTCCCGGAGACCTATCGCCTCTCCCTGCCCGCCTCCCCCCATATCGCCGCAAGACAGGAAGGCGTACAGATCAGCCTGGACGAGATCGGCCGGCATTACGGGAAGATAAACCGCGGGCTGTCAACTACCGGCTTCGGGCAGGCCCCATCCCTGGCTTCACCCTCCGGATCTTCCCAAAGCCCCGAAGCGCAAGCCGTCGCCACCCCCGCGTCCGTCAGCGCATCATCGGTCGGCTCCGCCGCCCCGGACTTCCTCGTGATCGAAGGCGCCGGCGGCCTGATGGTCCCCCTCAACGGACAGGAATTCGTACTCGATCTCATAAAAAAGCTGGACGCGACCGTCATCCTGGTAAGCCGCAACTACCTCGGCAGCATCAACCATTCCCTGTTGACCGCCTCCGTATGCAAGGCCCATGGACTCAAGGTAGCCGGCTGGATCTTCAATGACCAATACCTGCACTACGAAGAGGAAATCGTAAAATGGAGCGGTTTACCCGCCCTCGCCTCCATCCCTCATTATGAGAACCCCGACACGGAATTCATCCGGCGGCAGGCAGGACTGGTCCGGGCCTCCCTGACAGCAGCGCTGAGCACCATGTCTCCGGCGCACTAACCAGCAAACCAGCCTGCCCTCACCCACCAGGCTCCTCCATTTTACCCTTACACGCGTCCGGGTCAGCCGCCGAAAAGGGGCCGCCATCCGGTCAATTCAGTCTAAAAAGGGCTCTTCACCCGGTACCCCGGCCGAAAATTAACCGGTTGGCCGGCCAATTCCCAAATTTCACTTACCTTTACTGTATGCGTCCACGCATACATCCGGCTATATAGCCCTGGAAAACCGCTACCGAACAATCTTTATGAATGAATTTTAACTTTCCGCTGCTCAAGCCCATTCGCATCCTGCTGTTTCCCTTATCCCTCCTCTACGCCCTCGTCATCCGGATACGCAACTGGTGCTATGACAGAAATATATTTTCCTCCACCTCCTTTAATTTGCCCATCATCTGTGTAGGCAACCTCGCCGTAGGCGGTACCGGCAAGTCCCCCATGGTGGAATTGCTGATACGCATCCTGAAGGACCAGTTCGAAGTAGCCGTCCTGAGCAGAGGCTATAAACGCAAGACCCAGGGATATGCACTGGCTGGCCCCTCCTCCACAGCCCTGGACATCGGGGACGAACCCATGCAGTTCCATAGCAAATTCCCCGAACTGACCATCGCGGTAGGAGAGGAGCGCATGGTGGCAATACCTCAACTGCTGCACGACCGGCCGGATACCCGCGCCATCATCCTGGACGACGCCTTCCAGCATCGCACCGTCCGGGCCGGTCTCAACATCCTGCTAACCGACTATTCTAACCTGTTCACCCGGGACTGGTGGCTGCCCAGCGGAGACCTGCGCGATGCCCCCGGAGGATACAAGAGAGCCGATGTGATCATCGTCACCAAATGCCCGGAAAACCTGCCCGAGCCGGAACGCCGCTCCATCATCCACGAGATCGATCCCCTCAAACACCAGCAGGTATTCTTTACCTCCATCCAATACGGACAACCCTACCTGATCACCGGGGGCAAGCTGACCGATCCCGAGCAACATACCGATGGTCTCAACGGACCTTCCCCTCATCCGGCTGAGCCCGCAGGCATCGACATCAACGACCAGATGGAAGTCCTGCTTGTCACCGGCATCGCCAACCCAGCCCCTTTAAAAGAATGGCTCGGCAGGCAATCAGGAGCCTATTATGAGCTCGCTTATAGCGATCATCATATCTTTTCCATCGATGACCTGCACCATATCACCCGCCGGTTCAGCAGCATCCCCGCCACCAATAAGATCATCCTTACCACCGAGAAAGACGCCGTGCGCCTGGTCAAATTCCGGCAGGAACTCGAAGGCTGGCCCTTCTACGTGCTACCCATCGAACCCCGGTTTTTATTTGACGAGCAACCCCGTTTTACTGATTTAATCGTTAAATTCATCACTGATTTCTCCGTTCCTTCCGCAACGGAAACAAAAATCTGATATCCTATAACCACCTATTTTAAAAAGAAGATTATGAGCGAGAGCAAAAACAGAAATAACAGAAACAAGAAAAAGAAACATCCCGCCGGGATCGGCGGAGCTGATTTATACAAAGGCCGTCTGGACGTCACCCGCTCAGGAATGGGCTTTGTCATCGTAGAAGGCCGGGAACAGGATATCCTGATCCGCCCCTCCGATTTCAATACCGCCCTCCATGGCGACACCGTAAGGGTCCGCGTCCGCAACACCTCCGGCAAGAGCGGCCGTAGCACCGGGGAGGTGATCGAAGTGGTGGACAGAAAGCAAATGGAGTTCATGGGACATGTGGAGCTGAGCCAGTCCTTTGCCTTCTTCATCGCGGATACCGATAAACCCATGCCGGATATCTATGTCCCACTGGCCCGCCTCAATGGCGCCGTCAATAATGACAGGGTGATCGTCCGTGTCGTGGAATGGGAAAAAAATAAAAAACCCCAGGGCGAAGTCATACAAATCCTCGACAAAGGCGACGATAACGACCGCGCCATGAAAGAGATCCTGCTGGAGAACGGCTTCCCCCTCTTCTTCCCCGAAGAAGTAACGGAAGCGTCCGAACGACTCCCCGACCTCATTGCCGCCTCCGAAATAGAGAAGCGCAAAGATATCCGCAACATTCTCACCTTCACCATCGACCCGGTCGACGCCAAAGACTTCGATGACGCCATCTCCATCCGCACGCTGAAGAATGGTAACCTGGAGATCGGTGTACATATCGCTGATGTAAGCCACTACGTGGAGCCCGAGACGGTCCTCGATAAAGAAGCCTACGCCCGCGCCACCTCCGTATATCTCCCGGATCGCGTCAATCCCATGCTGCCGGAAAGGATCTCCAACGAGCTCTGCTCCCTGCGCCCCCACGAGGATAAGCTCACCTTCTCCACGATCTTCCAGATGAACGCCAAAGGAGAAGTTAAAAATCATTGGATCGGCAAGACCGTCATCCATTCCGACCACCGCTTCACCTATGAAGAAGTACAGGAGATCATCGAACAAAAAACAGGCCTTCACCAGGAAGAAATAGAAACGCTGAACGACATCGCCCAGCGCTTCCGCAAACAACGCTTCAAAAAAGGAGCCATCAACTTCTCCTCCACCGAAGTCCGGTTCAAGCTGGATGAAAAAGGCAAACCCATCGGTATCCTGGTCAAAGAAAGTAAGGAAGCCCACCAACTGGTGGAAGAATTCATGCTCCTGGCCAATCGTACCATTGCGGAGAGCGTAGCAAAGATCAAACTGAACAAAAAGCCCGTTCCCTTTCCCTACCGCGTCCACGATACCCCCGATAAGGAAAAACTCCTCCCCTTCATCGAATTCGCTAAAAAATACGGCCACACCTTCGATACCAAAACACCCCAGGCCATCGCCGAATCCTTCAACCAGATGCTCAAGGACGTAAAAGGAAGACCCGAACAGCACGTACTGGAACAGCTGGGCATCCGCACCATGGCCAAAGCCATCTACACCACGGAAAATATCGGCCACTATGGACTGGGATTCGAATTCTACTGTCATTTTACCTCTCCCATCCGGAGATATCCTGATGTGTTGGTCCACAGGATCTTACAAGAGTGTCTGGAAGAAAAAATTGAGATAGACAAGAAGCTGGAAGCCAAATGCCGGCACTCCAGCGAAAGAGAACGCGCCGCCATGGAAAGTGAACGCGCCGCCAATAAATACAAGCAGGTCGAATACATGCAGGATTTCCTGGGAGAAGAATTCGAAGGCGTCATCAGCGGAGTCGCCTCCTTCGGATTCTGGGTGGAGACCGTCGCTCACAAGTGCGAAGGCCTTGTCAGCATCAACAGCTTAATGGAATACGACGACTTCCGGCATAATGAAGCAGACTATAGCCTGGTCGGCAGACGCAGCGGCCGGCAGTTCCGCATGGGCGACAAAGTGACCATCAAAGTGGTGGCCGCCAATCTCACCAAACGCCAGCTGGATTACGAATGGGTAATCACCGCCGGCGCAGGTCCGAAGAGAGACACGAGCGAGAACGGAGTGTTGGCGGCAGACGCCCCTGCGCCCGCTTCCCCCCATTCTAAAGAAAGCCGCGAAGGCCGCAAAGACGGGAAAGGAAAAGAGAAAGATGGCCGGGCAGACGGTAAAGGCAAAGACAAAAAACACAAGAAGAAAAAGAAATAACACGTTTCACCCCGTTTTCTATGCATAGTTTCGAAGACTTATCCGCCACATTTGTCCAACGTTTCAATACGACGCATTTCCCTTCCCATCCGGCCAGCCTGTATGAACCGGCTGCCTATTTCCTGGGCATCGGCGGTAAAAGGATCCGGCCCGTCCTCTGCCTGATGGGTAATGAGCTCTTCGGCGACATCGACCCGGATGCCTGGCTGCTGGCCAATGCCGTCGAAGTCTTCCATAATTTCACCCTCATCCATGACGATATCATGGACAAGGCCCCCTTGCGCAGAGGCATGCCAACCGTACATGAAAAATACGGCGCCTCCACAGCCCTGCTCACCGGGGACGTAATGATGGTAGCCGCCTATGACTATATCACCAAAATGCAGCCCCGGCATATCCGGCAGGTATTGCAGATCTTCAACCAGGCAGCCAGACAGGTCTGCGAAGGACAGCAGCTCGATATGGACTTCGAAACGACCGAAAAGGTCGGACTCGATGAATACCTTTCCATGATCGGGCTCAAGACCTCCGTATTGCTGGCCGCCAGCCTGCAGATGGGAGCCGTACTGGGTGGAGCCGGGCTCGGTAATCAGCAGCACCTGTATAATTTTGGCAAAAGCCTGGGCCTGGCTTTCCAGGTACAGGACGACTACCTGGACTGCTTCGGCGATCCCGCCAAATTTGGCAAACAGGTAGGAGGAGATATCGTCGCCGGAAAGAAAACCTTCCTTCTCATCCGCACCCTGGAAGTCGCCACCGCGGCACAACACCGTCAGATAAGCGCTCTGCTGCACGAAGATGCACCTACCAAAGTAGCCGGTATGCTGCAGCTGTTCAAAGCCTGCGGCGTAGACGCCTGGGCCCGGGAATTAAAAGAAAAATACATGCAGGCCTCCTATCAGCACCTGGAAGACATCGCCGTGCTGGCCCGCCGCAAAGAACCCCTGCACCAACTGGCCGCTTTTTTGGTCCAGCGGGAATATTGATTAATGCTGGTTGAAGGCTTTAAATAAAAAATCTGCGGCACAGGGCCAGCAGATTTTTTTAGTTTATGCGAAATGAATTGTTTTATTTCTTAACGGTCGGTACTTCCGGGAGGGTTACGTTTTTCAAAAGGCGCTCAGCCGCCTCTCGCTTTTTGACTATAAAAGGATCGTCTTTATGAGAAACGATGTTTTTGTTCACTTTTGCAGGTTTCATCTGCCACACTGCTTCTTGTAGTGTTGAGGTCGCTTTTTCCATATCTCCATTATTACTCACCACTTCATCATCGATTGTTTGGGTTACTGCCTCCCAATCTCCAAATGCAAGATTAAAGAGCCTTGTCCCGCCTTGAGCCCTTAATTCATCAAAACGAACCCTCTTTTTGATGGCCCCTTTTGGCCCATTGCTGATGAATTCGTATTCAAAGTTGTCGGCAGAAACTTCAAAAGTATACCTGTCCAGATTCATATGGCAGAGATTAGAAGTAAGCGGAGCTATGATAAAGTATAAAAGAACAGGCTGATTATTTTATGCGTTTCTGATTTTGAGTCGTATCTTTATTGCAGTTATTATGTAGTCATGTCCGGACATAATTCTTTCTCCGAGCGTTTCATTCCTTGCTATTCCAACCTTTAATTTTGATCCTTTGGACTTTGATGTCCTTGCTATTCTACCGGAGAATCTTTCTCCTGTAGAGGAATTTAGAAGATTCGAAATTCCTTGACTGTTCCTTGCATTTTCTAACATTCAGCTTTTTGAAAGTTTTCAAGAGGCAAAGCCCCCTCTTTTCTTCGTAGCAAGGGCATTTAAACAGAATCATTTAAAAATTAAACCAAAGTTTATGACTAAAAAAAAGAACACTTCCGCTGAGATGTTGGATTTTATGAAAAAGCTCGTTGAAATTTTTCTCTTGATAGCAAAAACAATTTCAACAACCCAACGCCTCGGGTAAGAGGAACACATCCTTTTACATTTATGCATCACCTATGCGTTAAGGAGTCGGTATCGTTATTACCGGCTCTTTTTTTATGCATAAATAACAGCAAGGGCCCTGCATTTAGATATTCTAAGTCTTATTCTATTTCAAAGGTAAAAACTATTTTCCAAAAAAGTATTATTTTTTGGTAGTTAAATATATTTTTTTAATAGTATAGTATCTTTTTATGGTATCTTTGGACCGCATAATCTCAAAATCTTTGGGATATTTTGCAACATGTCTTTTCATATCGGCAAAATTATTCATAAACTGGTGCAGGACAGGGGGTTAACTGTTGGACAAATACAGAAAGTAATTAGTCGGAACAATCAGGCTGTTTACAGAATTTATAGAGAGAAAGATATCGACTCTGATAGATTGGTCGAATTATCTGTATTTTTTCATGAAAATCTTTTTCTCCGCTTCCAGGAACATGAATTGCTAAAGGATTTCCCTAATCCGCAAATAATTGAACTACAAAATGCATTGGCTGATAAAGACAGGATCATTGCTAATAGAGAAGCAATGATCGCTCAAAAAGATAAACGCATTGAGGAATTAGAAGATTTGAAAAAGTATCTGTCAGATGATAAGAAAAGATTAACAGACGATAATAAAAGATTAAATGAAGAAATTAAGAACAGGGAAACGGGATCAGATAGCAAGCCAAAAATAATCTGATTGATGTCTAAGCACAAAACCGGAAATATACCAACTGGCCGCTTTTTTGGTCCAGCGGGAGTATTGAGGACCGCCCACCCGCGGGTACTTGTACTGTTTCTTTCTTTATTTTATATTTACCGCATGCGAATCTTCTACACCCTGTTAACCCTGATAACAATCAGCCTGTCATCCTGCCTGAGTACCGCCAGGATCTCTGATCTCCCCAAGACAGCCGGAGACATTGACTTTGATCTATATGCCAAAGACCGTCCCAAAAATTCATGGGCTATATGGACCTTTAAGACATCGACCGAGTATTATCTGGAAACATCCATTCCCGTTTCGCAGGACACCTTGATTAACATCATTCAACAGGCGCTTATATCCAGAAAATATACCACCATCAACCCACCTAACTCCGAAGCCGACCGCATTACGGCCATCCATGGGATGACCGCCAATGAATGGTCTTACGTGACCGGTATATATTATAAATTGTCCCCCGGAAAAATCCAGCTCTATATCCGAACCAAAATAACACAGGATATTACAGGAGGGGCAAAAAACAATCTTTCCGAAAAACTCGGAATGGTCATTGCCTCCCTGATCGGGAAGTTACCTGCCCAAAATGGCTGACCGCCGGATCCGCCTTCTTAGCAGGCTCGGGCCTGCCCTGATCAATATTGAAAAAAGATCTCCGTGGCGCCATAGCCATACCGGGGATGATACCGGTTGACAAAGGACTTGACCCCCAACTTGTGCCGGAGGAGCTCATGGATCTCATCCCGCAGCTTGCCCGTTCCCACCCCATGGATCACGATCAGCGATGGCAGGTGATGGGCCCTGGCCAGGTCATAGTATTTTTCAAAAGCCTGTAGCTGCAGCGTAAGGATCTCGAAATTATCCAGGGCATTCCATTTCTCCACCAGCTTCTCGATATGCAGGTCCACCTCCGACCGGGCCGACTCCAGATGCTGCCTGGCCTTGGAGGCCTCATAGATCCGGAATCCCGAACCCGCCAGACCTGCTAAGAAGGGCGTCTCCACGACCTCTTCAACCACCTTGTCAGGATAGTTGTCGAACAGCTTAAAGGAAAAAGTAGCTTCCCCTTTCTTTTTTATTTCCTCGATCTTACTAAAAACCTGCTTGGCCTTCAGCTTCAGCGAAGTCTCATAATGATCCGCCTTACCCTTATCCGGAGTGGCCAGAGAGAACTCACTTTCAAAGACCGGATTGTCATTCAGCTTTTCAAATGCAACGTCATGGAGATAGAAATCCTGGAAAGGAAATACCTGGTTATCCAGGTCGAACTCACTGTCCTTTCCGTGATAATTGAGGTGATAAGAGAACAGGTACGCCGCCGGCGTATTATTGACCAGGTGGATCTTCAGGCTGTCTACCACATCGTCCCCGAATTCGTCGTTTTCAAAGACGGGAAGGAAGGTCAGCCACACCCCATCCGTCAGCCGGGCGACCCTTTCTTTCTTCTGACCAGACCCCGGCTTCTCCGGCGGCAGCTGATCCACGTATTTTTTGGGCTTCTTGGCTTCCGGAAATAGCTTCTTCTCGGTAAACCGCTTGAAATAAGGAAAATCCAATTGATCGGTGTAAGCGGGGAATTTTACGCCCCGTACGTCCACCAGGACCATTTTATCATTGATGATCTCGATGACCTCTCCTTCGTCGTTGGAATGCTGGATAACTACTTTGTCTCCTACCTGGAACTTCATATGCGCAAAGTTACGGCATTTCCTCTTCAGGCAGAAGCCCGTGCTTAATGGCCGGTTTCGGACAATTTCAGCTTGCTTTTGCGGTATCCGTATAAGAAATAGATCGTCAGCCCCAGCGCCATCCACCCAAAAAAGACCATCCAGCTTTTGGGAGGTATTTCGATCATGAGGTATAAACAAAACAAGACCCCAAGGACGGGGATTACCGAATAATTACGAAGAAAACTGAGGACGGCGATAATAATGGCCACGCACACGAATATGATGAATAAAACTTCCTGGTACCCTTCCGACCCTATATTCCGGAGCGAGTCCAACAATTTTTGCCTGAATAAGAAGATAAACAGGGCAACCAACAAGCCAATAATGAACTTGCCATTGACATAGGGAATCTGAAATTTACCCGCCTGCTTTTTCAGCGTAGGCAGATACAACACTCCTCCGCATACCAATACAAATGCAAATAAGGTCCCGATACTGGTGAGATCGGTCATTAGCTTATCATCGACCACCAGAACAGGGATACCCACCAGGAAACCGGTCATGATCGTTGCAAAACCGGGAGTTCGGAAGCGGGGGCTCAATTTGCTGAAACGCTTGGGCAATAAGCCATCCCGGCTCATGCTCATCCATATACGGGGTTGCCCTATCTGGAAGACGAGCAGTACACTGGTCGATGCGATCACCGCACTGATGGAAATAATAAACCCGATCTTATGCATATTGATCTTATCGAACACATAGGCCAGAGGGTCCGTAACGCCATTAAACTCCTTATAATTCACCAATCCTGTGATTACCAGTGCTGTGATTATATAGATTACTGTACAGATGATCAGCGAGTAGATCATGCCCTTGGGCAGATCTTTTTGCGGATTGCTGCATTCCTCTGCCGTGGTGGAGATGGCATCAAAGCCTATATAGGCGAAAAAGACAGAGGACACGCTTTGCATGACGCCCCCCATTCCCTCCGGCAGAAAAGGAGACCAGTTGGACGTGGTGCCCGTTGAAAAAATAACCCAGAAGCCTACCAGGGCAATTAAAACAAGGACTACCAATTTCAAACCCACCATGAAATTGGCACTTTTCCGGCTTTCATTGATCCCCACATAGGCCAGAATGGTAATCAGGATGACGATGATAAAGGCAGGCAGGTTAATAATGAATTTAAGCCCCGCAAGGGATGGCGCATTCGTATAGACAAGGCCGGTGACCGGCTGTCCCGCCTGGATCGCTGCGGTATAGTTCATTTTTGCAGTCTGGTAACCGATGGTTAGCCAGTCCGGCAGGTTGACACCGACGGTCTTGAGGATATTATTGAAGTAGGCGCTCCAGGAAATAGCCACTACCACATTTCCGATCGCATATTCCAGGATCAACGCCCAACCGATGATCCAGGCGATCAATTCCCCAAAAGTAACATAGGAATAGGTATAAGCACTGCCCGATACCGGCACCCGCGAAGCAAACTCCGCATAACATAAAGCCGTAAAACCACAGGTGACAGCCGTGATCATAAACAAAAAGATGACACCCGGCCCCCCGTGATAAGCAGCCGTGCCGATAGTAGAAAAAATACCGGCTCCGATTACCGCAGCCACCCCCATAAAAGTAAGATCCCTTACCCCCAATACTTTTTTCATGGCATGCGCGCCATGACTGTCGCCCAATCCATGCTCAGCATCGTTTACAATCTTAGCTAGTGATTTTTTACGAAACAAGGAGTTAGACATCCACAGTTAGTTTTAGTGTATAAGTATAAACGGTAAATTAGGGAAAATTGCTTTAATAAATCCAGTCCCGCCAAATTAGCCGCCCCTCCCTAACTCCACAGTCCGCTCCTCCCTAACATGGCATTCTAAAGCGACGCATATAGACGTCTGTCATAACCTATCAACATGGCACTGTGAATAACTTCCTTATAAACGGGTTCTTTTAAATTCTAATTTCGTTGCGGTCCTTTTCGGCCATTTCTGCTATTCCACCCCCCTCCCTTTCATCCCAAGGGAAATAAGACATCCATTTTGTGGTATTCCATTTATTTAAACAAGCACAGGTATGCTCTCTCTGTTCAAATACCTTCGCACCGTCCATCCTTTGTCCCCGGAGCTTCGGGACCATTTGGATGATATTGTGAAGGAAAAAAAGCTCAACCGAAAGGATTATCTGCTCAAAGCAGGTCAGATTTCAGGTAACATCTATTTTGTCGGCCAGGGCCTGCTCCGGAGCTATTATCACAAAGGAGGAAAAGAGATCTCCTCCTGCTTTATGAAAGAAGGCGACCTCTGCATTGCCGTGGAAAGCTTTTTTACACAACAATACGGACAGGAAAATATACAGGCCATCGAAGATTGTGTGGTCCAATATATAACCTATGAAGAGTTGCAACATATTTACAGCACTTTCAGCGAGTTTAACTACATCGGCCGCGTATTGATAGAGAGATGTTATCTGCAGTCCGTACAGCGGACAACAGCTATGTGGATGCAGAAAGCCCACGACCGCTATCATTGGTTTATTCAGAATTTTCCCGAATTACTGCAAAGGGTACCCGCCAAGTACCTGGCCTCTTATTTGGGCATAACCGAAGTCATGTTGAGCAATATCAAGAGCGGAAGGTAATTTTCCGGACTTTCTTCTTATTCTGCTTTAACAAAGTGGTTGATTTAATAAACAGCATTAAATAAGAAAAAATAGACTCGTTGTAATTTTGTGGCATGCCAGGGATGCAAAAGCCCCTGTCTGTAAAAAGCCGGCACCCTTGCGGGCGCCGGCTTTGAGAGGCTTCGGTCAACGTAAGTCATTATATTCCTTTATTGCCCGAAGGAGTGAAGTCAACAATTTTAAAGATTGCATGACCAGCTTATTCCCGGTAACATCCCGAAGAAAAACCGATAGTTTTTTGTTTTTTTTCGCAGCCATAAGATGATTTTTTTTGTGTGTGCGCAAGTCCCTTTGCGCAAATCAAAGGGGCTTGCTTTTAATAAATAAAAATTCTGAATGGCGGGAATAGCTGCAAGGACATGCAAAAACAATAAGGCTTAAATACTTTATCGATAAATCTGACTAAACAAAAATAGACAAAGCCTCTTCCTGAAAAATTAAACCTTTTTAATAATTTCGATCCACTTATTAAAATGGTTTAACCATGCACACCCCTTTTCTCCGTACCTTTACACACTACCAACCGGGTCATCGCTCTTTAGCTAACGCTGAGGGGAGGAAAGTCCGGACAGCATAGGGCAATGTACCGGTTAAGAGCCGGGTGGCGCCCGGCATTTATAGTCGTCACAAGCGCCCATGAATGCCTCCGCGCCAATAGATAGTGCCACAGAAAATAACTGCCGCTGACCTGCCGCCGAAAGGCCACAGGGTAGGGGTGAGGGTGAAAATGGGGGGTAAGAGCCCACGGCCCCGGTGAGTAATCGCCGGAGCGGGTAAACCTTGCATGCTGAAATGCCACGTATACCGGCGCTCGAGGACGGCCCGTCCGATGCCGGAGGGTAGGCAGCTAGATCCCTGCAGCAATGCAGGGGCCAGATAAATGATGACCACCCGCTTCACCGCGGGAACAGGATCCGGCTTACAGGTTGGTAGTTTTTTTCTTTTTCCCCATCCCTCCAAACGGGTCCCGCCAATTCTCAATCGGCCTGTATCCTCCATGTTCCTTTATAACGCTGTCCCCCAATAGCTTCCCGGCTGTCCATATACGTACACTTTTTCCGGCATAACCGGACACTCCACTCCCGGTCTCAAATAGCTATCGCCTCATTCCCAATTGGTTATAAAACTGGCATTTTTTTCCCTGCGAAAAGGCATATACCACTGCTCCCATGCTAAATAACTACTTTCGGATTGCCCGCCGGCAAATCGCCCGCAGCCGCTTCCACTCCATCATCAACGTGATCGGCCTCTCCACCGGTATAGCCTTCACCCTCCTCGTAGCAGCCTACGTATGGAGCGAATACCAGGTCAACCGGGATCTCCGGCATGCCGACCGCCAATTCTTCCTCACCAGCAAATGGAAGCAGCCCGGTACCGGAGGCGAATTCACGACCCTCGGCCCCCTGGCCAAAGCCCTGCGGGAGAATTATCCGGGACTCGTGGCCAATTATTACCGCTGGGACGGCGTTACCTCCAACGTATCACTGGGAGACAAACATTTCCGCGAAGGCCTGCAGATTGGTGACAGTACCCTGCTTACGATGTATGGGTTTCCATTGCTATACGGCGACGCCCGAACGGCGTTTGACAACCCTTATTCCGTCGTCATCACCGAAGAAAAAGCCCTGAAATACTTCGGCAGGGCAGATGTCGTCGGCAAAGACCTCACCATTGAAAGTTTTTCCGGCAGCAAAAAAGACTTCCGGATCACCGGCGTCCTGGAGACGCCTCAGCGCAACTCCGTAACCATTCTCCTTGGCGATGACGGCAACCAATTCTTTATACCCTCCACCTGTTTATCCTTTTTTGGCAGGAATATGGATTGGCCCAGTATGCACATCCCCAACTACGTGGAATTACAAAAAGGCATCACGGCCGCTGACCTGAAAGAACCCCTTCGGCACCTGATCCAACTGAATGCGCCCCGCCCGCTCGCCGCGAACCTGGAAGTGGTTCCCGTTCCCCTGGAAACATATTACCGGCTGGGCTTCGGGGGCATCGTACAGCGCATGCTCTATACCTTATCCTTTGTCGCTTTTTTTATCCTGGCGATGGCCATCGTCAATTTTATCAATATATCCGTAAGCCGCTCCTCTTCCCGCATGAAAGAGATCGGCGTCCGCAAAGTATTGGGTAGCCTGCGCCGGCAATTGATCATACAATTTCTGACCGAATCGGTGCTATTGGTACTGCTGGCTACGGGATTCTCCCTGCTGCTCTACCAGTTGTTTGCTCCCTGGTTTGCCGGCATCCTGGGTAAGAAGATTCCCGCGCTGTCCACCTTGCCCTGGTATTACTGGGTCAGCCTTCCTGTCTTCGCCCTCTTATTGGGATCGGCCGCCGGACTATACCCCGCTTTGGTTCTGTCTGCTATGCCTTCAGTCGATTCCCTCAAGGGAGGACGGGCTTCCGTCAAGGAGAATATCCTTTTACGCAAAGGCCTGGTGAGCTTCCAGTTTGCTACCGCCACCGTCGTCTTCGTCGGCGCCCTGATCATCTCCCAGCAGATCAGCCTCTTCTTCAGCAAAGAGCTGGGCTATGATAAGGATTTCATCGTATCGGCCCAACTGCCCCGTAACTGGTCCCTGCCAGGCGTACAGCACATGGAGACCGTTCGGCAGGAGTTTGCGGCCCTGCCGGGAGTAAAAGACATAGCCCTTTCTTTTGAGATACCGAATGGAAATAACAGCGGTAGCATAGGAATATACAGGCCGGGACAGGATACTACCCGCGCCATCGTTGCGCAGCGGTTGATCGCCGACCAACACTACGGCTCTACCTACCAGATCCCTATGACAGCAGGCGCTTTCTTTAACAGGGTAGGGGAGAGCGCGGCCGGAGATTCTATGAGAGTGGTGATCAATGAGACCGCCGCCCGGGCATTAGGCTGGCAGGATGCTGCCGCAGCAATAGGCCAACCCATAAAATTCCTGGGTTTTTCCAGCCAGACTTTCACGGTGAGTGGCGTCACCCATGACTTTCATTTCAACGCGATGGGAGCCGCCATCCAACCTTCCGCCTTCGTTCATGTCGAACTTGCTGCCATGTATCGCTACCTCTCCTTCAAATTACGGCCGGGCAATACCGCCGAAAGAATGGAGGAATTACAAAAGAAATGGGCCGCCCTGCTTCCCGGCGCCGCCTTCGAATACCAGTTCATGGACGAAACCCTGGCGAAACTCTACCGCAACGAACTGCAGCTGAAGAAAGCCGCCTCCACCGCCACCATCCTGGCCGCTATCATTGTCCTGCTGGGAGTCCTGGGTATGGTGTCCATCAGCGTGCAGAAAAGAACGAAAGAAATCGCCATCCGCAAAGTGATCGGCGCCTCCATACCCGGTATCATCCGGCTCTTCATCCGGGAATTCGTTCCCCTGCTCATTGTGGCCGGCCTCGTCGCCAGCCCCCTGGCTTATTTTATTATGCAGCGCTGGCTCAATGACTATGCGACCCGGATCACCATCACTCCCTGGCCCTTTGCCCTGGCAATCATTTGCCTGGGCATGGTAATGGCCCTGCTGATCGTCGTGCAGACAGTCCGCGCAGCCCTCGCCAACCCCGTAAAAAGTTTGAAAACAGATTGAGCGACCTCTCATCCATACCCGCGGCAAGCATCCGGCCGGCAGTCATCCCGCGAAATACAAGGCCCCGATCCATCCGCCCAGCTCCATCACCCAGGCCAGACCCAGGTGTACGATCAACCCGCCCAGGATCGATCGGGTACGCAGCGCAATGACCCCCAGGGCCAGCCCGCCAAAAAAAGAAGAGACACATTCCCCCAACGGCTTGCCGAAATGGATCGTGCAATAAAAAGCCGCCATCGGCAAAATGGCATATTCCCCGGCATACCGGGCCAGACCAATCACCAGCAACCCCCGGAAGAAAAGTTCGATCGAAAGGAAATCCAGCCCATAAGAAATCTCATAGAGCAAACCCCATGGCCATACCGGTTTAGTATAACCGCTAATAAAAGCTATATTTTTTACCTTGGGATACATATGCAGAAAATCAGGCCGCATGGAAGCCAGCGCAACCAGCGGCACCAGGCAGCATAAAATCAAAAAATAAGGCTTGCTCCGGAAATTTTTCCCCGTAAGCCCGAAAAAAGCCCCGATCCCGGTCCCCCCGCTCAAATCGCTCCCCATCGTCCGCCCCTCAGCCAGCCGTGCCTCCAATCCGGCCTCACCCGGCCCGCCCTGCCTCCCCCCCTCCAGCCGCCAATACACATACACCAGGAGAAATAACAGCAGCAGCTTCGCTGGTAATTGCAGCACGATCAGCGCATATTGGTTCCAGGGATATCGCCAGCCCGCCGGCAGGAGAGGAGACAGGTCCCAGTGCACCATCTTTGCCGCGAAATACAGCGGCGCCAGCAATAACAATAAAAGAAATCGTTTCGACAATACCCCACGGTTCCCGAACGTATATTGCACCGCCCAGCAAAAGAAAAGCACAAAACCATAAAAGAAGAAAAAACTTACCATCGACAGCGGCCAGGGACGGATACCCCGGATCCTCTTTTCAATGCCAAAAGTATAATTCGCAAAGATGAGGAAGGCGACAAAAACGAGGGTGAAAATAAGACCGGTACGTGAACTTTTCCTGAAATAATCTTTCAGGTAAGTTACGAAGAGGTTCATGCCGGAAAGCTTTCTTTCATTTTCCCCAGCAGATCCGTTTCTATCATTTTTTGCGCCAGGGCGATCATATTGTGGAAAGACCTGCCATGAGAGATCCCATGGCCGATGATCACCGGTTTGGTTACACCCAGGAGCGGGGTGCCACCGTAATTTTCGAAGTCGAATCGTTGGAAATAGGGATGATTGATCTGTTTCTCCTGCGTGATCCCGAACAGGGACTCGGCCAGCTTCAGGATCACATTGCCGGTGAAACCCTCGCAGACCATTACATCCGCCTTGTCAAGCAGCAGATCCCGGCCTTCGATATTGCCGATAAAATGAATCAGCCGATTTTCTTTCAGCAGGGGATAGGTGGCCTGCGCCAGTATATTTCCCTTTCCTTCCTCCTCCCCGATATTCAGCAGCCCGACCCTTGGTTGGGCAATGCCCAGAATATGTTTGGAATAAAGAGAACCCAGCACGGCAAACTGGTTCAGGTTCTCCGGCTTACAATCCGAATTCAACCCTACGTCCAGCAGCACGCCCGTCTGCCCGTTCTCCTTGGGGATGATGGTGGAAATGGTGGGCCGTTGAATGCCCTCGATAGGCTTGAGGCTATACAGCGCTCCCACCAGCATCGCGCGGGTATTACCGGCACTGATAAAAGCATCCATCTTGCCGTTGGCAAGCAAATGGAAACCTACCGCTATGGAAGATTGCTGTTTTTCCTTCAAGGCCTTGGTGGGATGCTCATTCATGCCGATCACCTGCGGCGCATGAATGACCTTCACCGATTGGGATGGAATAGAATACTCCTCTAATAAAGGAGAGATTTGCTGCTCATCGCCTACCAGGAAAAGAGTGGCAGGCACCGAAGATGCATTCAGATACAGTTGGATCCCTTTCACCGCTTCCAGCGGAGCAAAGTCTCCTCCCATCATGTCTAAGCCAATATTCATCCAGGGTAAACTAAAAATGAAGACCAATCGTCAAAATGTTCCCATCTGTCATACGCAAAGCCCGGCAAATGGAAATCAAAGACTCCCATTTACCTTTTACTTTACTTGATCGGAGCGGTTTCCGCTACTACCTTTCCTTTGTAGTATAATTTACCTTCACTAACATGGGCACGATGGCGTACATGAATTTCACCCGTGGTGCTGTCTTTGCTTAAAGTCACCTTCGAAGCTTTATAGTGCGTTCTTCTCTTTGCACTGCGTTGCTGGGAATGTCTCCGTTTCGGATTTGGCATATCACATCAATTTTAAGTAACCAAATAATCTATTCTTCAAATTCTTAATCTATCAATTTTAATCGCCCGGACCTTCCGGTCATCTCACTATCGTCTCATCATCACGGACCTTCAGGTCCTAAGGGCCCCCTTACTTATCCAGGTCCTTGAATTTCTCCAACCCCTTCCATAAAGGATTGACCGGCTCGCTTTTTTCATAGTCCAGCTTCTTCAGCATCTCCAGCACTTCCTTGTTGCAATAAGGCCCCCCCATGTCTTCTACCTTACACATCCGCTGCATAGGTATGCTAAGGTTGATGAACTCATAGATCCAATCGGACAGGTGCAGATGACTTTCTCCCTTGGAGATATAATAGACATCCGGATCCTCCTCCTGCTGATTCATGATATCCGGGTCCTCCACCAACTTGACCAGGATATTGAACTCATCCCATAATTCCAGGGGCAGCATATTGCCGCAACGGTCACAGCCAATCTCGATCTTGCCGCCAATCTCGAACTTTAACAGCATAAAACTGTTCTTTTTGTCGAGGAATAACTTTACATTGGCTTCGCAATTTCGAAAATCCTGCTGCTGGTATGGTTCAAAGAACTTATCGGTAATCCGATAGCTAAACTCATGAACGCCAGCCTTAAGGCCCACAAACGCTATTTCAAATTCCCTACGGCTGCTCATAGTGCTTTTTAAAGAGCTTGCAAAGGTATGGATAAATAATTACAAACCAGATTTCAGGATGGATAAATTTGCACATTTCACCGCCCATTGTGGACAATTCCACCTTGTTTTCCCGCTTTTTAGCACTTATTGCCTTCCGCTGCCCCTCATACCCCTTAATCTCCTTACTTTTATACCCGGGAATACCAGCGGGTCCGCCTCTGGTGGATCACTGCCCTCACCAAAAAACTAAAAAAACGCCGGATGAAGCTCCTGATTGTCGAAGACGAACGCTCATTATCCGATAGCATCGTAACCTACCTGAAACAGGAGAATTTTATCTGCGACACCGCTAACGGCTATTTTAGCGCCCTGGAAAAGATCGATCTGTTTGATTATGAATGTATTCTGCTGGATATCAACCTGGCGGACGGCAACGGGCTGGAATTACTCAAAGAACTGAAGGACAACCGTAAGACCGACGGCGTACTCATCATCTCCGCCCGCAATTCCCTGGAAGACAAGGTAGCCGGCCTGCAGCTGGGCGCCGACGACTACCTCCCCAAACCCTTCCACCTCTCCGAACTCAGCGCACGCGTTACCGCCATCATCCGCCGCAGAAATTCCGCAGGCAACAGCCTCATGCAGCTCGAAGAGATTCGCATTGACACCCAGGCCAAATCCATTACCGTCAATGACCAACCCGTAGAGCTCACCCGGAAAGAATACCAGCTGCTCCTGTATTTTGCCTATAACAAAGGCCGCGTCGTTTCCAAGAACGCCATCGCCGAGCATCTCTGGAGCGACGAGACAGGCGGCGCCGCCAACTACGATTTTATCTATACACACATTAAAAACCTCCGCCGCAAACTCATCGACGCCGGCTCCCGTGACTATATTCACTCCGTCTATGGCATGGGCTATAAATTCGCCCCTCATTCATCATGAAGTTATTTACAAGATATAGCCGCGTCAACATCATCGCCAGCATCCTCGCCCTCCTGCTGGGCAGCATCGGATATTATTTCGTCATCCGCTCCGTACTCCTCCACCAGCTCGACGATACCCTCAAGGTCGAAGAAGCCGAGATCCTGAACTTCGTAAAGACCCGCGACCGGCTCCCCGAACCCTCCAACTACCGGGACCAGAAGATCAGTTTCATGCCCGTGCTCGCGCCTGTACCCAGGCAATTCATCAACGCCAGCCTGCCGGATCAACATGAACATCATCACCATTACGAAGACCGCCTCTACCGGGAACTTCTCTTTCCCATAAAGGCGGACGGCCAGCTCTATACCGCGTCAGTAGCCATGTCGCAGGAAGAAACGGAAGACCTGCTGGAATGGATCATGCTCGTCACCGCGGCTATGATCCTGCTCCTGTTAGGCACCCTCTTTCTGGCCAACCGCCTCCTGCTCCGCCGCATCTGGCAGCCTTTCTATGATACCCTCGAAGCCATCCGCCGGTTCAACCTCTCCAGCCATAAACCCCTTCCCGCCCGCGACACCGGCATCGAAGAATTTAAAAACCTCGATTCGGCTGTAGCGCAAATGACCGGTAAAATCCTGAAGGACTATGAAATGCTGAAGAACTTCGCCGACAACGCCTCCCATGAAATGCAGACACCCCTGGCCATCATCAATTCCAAACTGGATATCATGATCCAGGACCAGGGACTGGAAGAACGACATCTCCGGCAACTGCAGGCCATGTACGACGCCGTGGGACGGTTGAGCAAGCTCAACCAATCCCTTCTCCTCCTCACCAAGATCGAGAACAACCAATTCGCCCATACCGACCCGGTAGTCCTGTCCTCCCTGATCGAAGAAAAACTGGTGCAGTTCGAAGACCTGATCAGGGCCCGGAACCTTACCATTCATACCACCCTGGATAACGGCGAGATCCGGATAAACGCCTACCTGGCCGACATTCTGCTGAATAACCTATTGATCAATGCGATCCGGCACAATAATAAACAGGGAGGACTGCTCGATATTTGCCTGCAGGATAACGCCCTCCTGATCAGTAATACAGGGCCGACCCTGCTTTTTGACCCCGCTACCATTTTTGACCGCTTTACCAAAGGCAGCCACTCCGAAGGAACAGGACTGGGGCTGGCCATCGTCAAACAGATCTGTGACAACTATGGATTCCCGCTATCGTATTCCTTCAATAATGAGCAACATTCGATCCGCGTCAGACTCCCCCTGCAAAATCAGCAAAACTAACCCTGCCGTCGCTGCTGTGCCGGTCCTCCATAAGGCCCGCCATCGCGACCGTCATCACCGCTTCCGCCAGCTTCAGAATTTCGCCAAAATAGGGATTTAGCTTGCCGCCGTAATGAAAAGATATCTTACGCGACTGGCAATCTACGCACTCTTATCAATCCCGGGCTTATCCGCCCTGGCTCAAAGTAGCGGCCCGGGCTTCCCAACCGGCGTCCCCGTCCCCTCCGCCGGTAATCCACCATCCGCGTCTCCGCCCACCGGCAATCCGCAGCCCCAGGCTCCCCCCGCCGGCAACCTCGACTTTTACCTGCAGACCGCCTTACAGAACAGCCCCCTGCTCAAAGATTACCAGGGACAGCTGCAGGCAGGACAGGTGGACAGTCAGCTCATCCGGGCAGGCTACCGGCCCCAGGTGATCGGCAACAGCGTCAACAGCTATGCGCCCGTTATTAACGGCTTTGGCTATGACAATGCCATTAGCAACGGTGGCCAGGTCAGCGCCCTGGTCGGCGTCAACCAGACCCTGGTCACCCGGTCTCACCTGAATGCCCAGTTCGAGACCATCCGCTTGCAAAACCAGGGCCTCAGCAATACCGCGAAAATATCCGAACAGGACCTTAAAAAAAGCGTGACCGCCCAATACATCACCACCTATGGCGAAGGACAACAATTGAACTTCAACCAGGAGATCTACGCCCTCCTGCAAAAAGAAGAATCCTTACTCAAAGACCTCACCGAAAGAAATGTCTACCGGCAGACCGACTACCTGGCCTTCGTCGTCACCCTAAAGCAGGAAAATCTTTTAATACGACAATTGCAGATCCAATACCACAACGACTACGGTACCCTCAATTACCTCTGCGGGATTGTGGATACCGCCGCCGCTCCCCTGCAGGATCCCAATATACAGATCCAGGCCCTGCCGGATGTCACCAGCTCCGTCTTCTTCCGGCAATATCATATCGATAGCCTGCAGCTGCGAAATAACCGGTCGCTGATCGATTTCAGCTACAAGCCAAAAATAAATCTATATGCAGACGGCGGCTACGCCTCGACCCTGACCTACGAAGCCTATAAGAACTTCGGCGTCAGCTTCGGCGTAAGCCTCAGCGTCCCTATTTATGATGGACACCAGCGAAAACTGCAATACAGCAAACTGGATATCGCCGAACGTACCCGCAACGGCTACAAGGACTTTTTTACCCGGCAATACAACCAGCAGATCGCCCAGTTGTCCCAACAGCTCAAAGCCACCGAAGAACTGATCGGCCAGATCAACGAACAGGTAAAATACTCGGAGACCCTGATCACTGTCAATGGCAAATTACTGGGAACAGGCGATGCCAGGATCGCAGACTATATCCTGGCCCTTAGCAATTACCTCAACGCAAAGAACCTGCTGACTCAAAATAACATCACCCGTCTACAGATCATCAATCAAATTAATTATTGGAATCGATGAATGAATATATGACCGCTTCCCGATACCCTGGACAGTCTTCCCGATCGTCCCGGCGAGCTATCAGGCTTGCCCTCTATGGCTTTTTCCTGTTCATTCCCCTGGTCTTTTCCGCCTGCAACCAGCAGCCCGGACAGACAGCCGCCTCCGGCGAAAGCAAAGATTCGGCCAGCGCTAAAACGCCGGCCGAAACAGCCACCGATTCAGCAGGAGACGCCGGCACTCCCGTCACCGTCACCACTGTCAGCCGCGAACCCCTGAATGATTATATCCAGCTCAATGCCGTCTCCGCTTTCCTGCAGAAGAGCTATGTAAAAGCTAACGCAAACGGATACCTGCAATCATCCGACATCTACCCCGGTAAATATGTGGAAGTCGGCCAGCCCCTGTTCACCCTCAAGACCAAAGAGGCGCAGAGCATCGGCAACTCCATCAAGCTCCTCGATTCCACCCTGAAATTCTCCGGGCTCAACCGTATCAATGCCAACCAGCACGGCTATATCACCCAGCTCAACCACCAGTCAGGAGATTATGTACAGGACGGCGAACAGCTGGCCGTCATCAGCGACCGGAACAGCTTCGTCTTCTTACTCGACCTGCCCTATGAACTGCGACCCTTCGTATTGAACCAACACACCGTCGAGCTGACCCTGCCCGATGGGGAGAAGCTCACAGGCACCCTCGGACCCGTAATGCCCTCCGTTGACTCGGCCTCCCAGACACAGAACGTCGTGCTCCGGGTCAATGCAACCCACGCCATCCCGGAAAACCTGATCGCCAAAGTACTGATCCTGAAGACCGCTCACAACAGCACGCAATCCTTACCCAAGGCCGCCTTGCTCACCGACGAGACGGAGAGCGACTTCTGGGTGATGAAATTGATCGACAGCGCTACGGCCGTCAAAGTGCCCGTTAAAAAAGGCCTGGAGACAAAAGACAGGGTGGAGATCCTCTCCCCCGCATTTGCACCATCGGATCGCATATTGCTGACCGGTAATTACGGCCTGTCGGACACGGCAAAGGTCAAAGTAGGGGAGGGACCCACACCATGAAAAATTTCTTCGTCTCTTATAAGAATCCGCTGACAGTTACCCTCGTAATCATTATCCTGGGCGGCATGTTCGCCTACAGCCGGCTCCAGACCTCCCTGTTCCCGGAGATCACTTTCCCTAAGATCAAGATTATCGCCGATGCGGGTCTCCAGCCCGTCAGCAAAATGATGGTCACCGTGACCAAACCGCTGGAAAATGCCGTCAAATCGGTTCCCGACCTGCAATATGTACGCAGCACCACCAGCCGCGGAAGCTGCGAGATCTCCGCCTTCCTGGACTGGAATGCCAATGTAGATCTCAGCCAGCAACGCATCGAATCGAAGATCAACGAGATAAAAAATAATCTCCCCCCCGAGACCCAGATCACGGTGGAAAAGATGAACCCCTCCATTCTCCCGGTAATGGGTTATACCCTGGAAAGCCATAATCTGTCTCCCATCGAGATCAAGCAGCTGGCTAACTATACCATTAAACCCTTCTTGTCCCAGGTCGCAGGTGTATCCGAGGTTCGTGTGATAGGTGGAAAGACTAAAGAATACTGGCTTACTCTCAATGCTCAAAAAATGAGCACCCTCTCCCTTACGCCGGATATGCTCAACACGACGATCGGCCAGACCGGCTTTATCAAATCCAATGGCTTTTTATCCGATTACCATTTTCTCTACCTGACGGTAATGGACGCAACGGCCCACACCAAAGAAGATATCGGCAATATCGTCGTCCGCAATACCGGCAAAAGAGTCATCCTTGTCAAAGACATCGCATCGATCGATGTGAAGGAAGCGGTGGAATATACCAAGATCAATGCCAATGGCAAAGAAGCCCTGCTGATCGCCGTTATCAAGCAGCCCAATGCTAACCTCGTCACCATGTCTTCGGAGATGGAACAGAAGATCGAAGAGTTGAAGAAGATCCTGCCGAAGGGAGTCTCCATCCAACCCTATTATATCCAGGCCGATTTCGTCAACACCTCCGTGAAGAGCGTTACCGACAGTCTCTGGATCGGTCTGGCGCTGGCCATTATCGTTGCCATCATCTTCTTGCGCTCGCTCAAAGCCAGCGCCACCATCCTCATCACCATCCCGGTCACCCTCTGCCTGACGCTCATTATCCTCTACGCCATCGGTTATACCTTCAATATCATGACCCTGGGCGCCATCGCCGCCGCTATCGGCCTCATCATAGATGATGCCATCGTCGTCGTGGAACAGATCCACCGGACTCATGAAGAACATCCGGAAGAACCGACGACCAACCTGCTGCAAAAGGCGATCAGCTACCTCTTCCCGGCCATGCTGGGCTCCTCCATCAGCACTATCGTCATCTTCGTGCCCTTCGTCCTGATGAGCGGTGTGGCAGGCGCTTATTTCAAGGTGCTCACCAATACCATGATCATCACCCTGGTCTGCTCTTTCTTCGTTACCTGGATCGGTCTCCCGGTCGTTTACCTCCTGCTGACAAAGAACAAGCGGACGGCAAAGAAGATCAAGCCTCATAACGTTAAAAATCAGCGATGGGTCGCCTTCTTTATCAGACGCCCCTGGCTGAGCATCCTTTTCATGGCGGCCCTGGCCGTGGCGATCTATCTGATCCTGCCCAAGCTGGAGACCGGCTTTCTCCCGGAAATGGACGAAGGCAGTATCGTACTGGACTACTCCTCTCCGCCTGGCACTTCCCTGGAGGAGACGGACCGGATGCTGCGGGAAGTAGAAAAGATCATCGTCAAAGTGCCTGAAGTGCAAGCCTATTCCCGCCGCACCGGCACCCAGATGGGCTTCTTTATCACAGAACCGAATACCGGTGACTATCTTATACAATTAAAGACGGATCGCACTAAGTCTACGGATGAAGTGACGAGTGATATACGTAAACAGATCGAAGCTACCCAACCGGCCCTGCGGGTGGAATTCGGGCAGGTGATCGGTGATATGCTGGGCGATCTGATGACCTCCGTGCAACCCGTCGAGCTCAAAATATTCGGGGATAATCCCCAGACCTTGCAAGAGCTTTCTAAACAAGTGGCAAGCGTAATATCCAAGGTAGAGGGGACGGCAGATGTATTCAATGGCATCGTCATTGCCGGTCCTTCCGTGAGCATAGAACCGAGCTACGCCAAGCTGGCACAGTTCGGACTGACACCCGCCAACCTGCAATACCAGTTACAGAATTCTCTGGAAGGAAATATTGTGGGGACACTGCCGGAGAAAGAGCAATTGACCAATATCCGCATGGTCTATCCCGGTAGCCGCACCCTCAGCGTGGCCGATATCGGCCGCTTGCAGATTGTTTTACCTTCCGGCAAACTGGTGCCTATTACTGACCTTGCCAGTGTATCTGTTAAGGCAGGTGATGCTGAGATACAGCGGGAGAACCTTCAATCCATGGGAGTTGTCACTTCCCGATTGGAAAATCGCGACCTGGGCAGTGTCATAAAGGATATTCAACAAGTGGTGGGAGCGAAGATCGTATTGCCGACAGGCTATCACATAGAATACGGAGGAGCTTATGCACAACAGCAGCAGTCCTTTGGCGAGCTGCTGACCATTCTTATCACTGCCAGCTTACTGGTATTCGGGGTAATCCTGTTCTTATACCGCAAATTTTCCGTCGCCCTGGTGATCCTGCTCGTGGCTGTACTCGGCATCTCCGGGAGTTACCTGGCCTTATACCTGACAAAGACCCCGCTGAACGTGGGCAGCTATACCGGCCTGATCATGATCGTAGGCATCATTGGTGAAAACGCGATTTTCACCTTCCTACAGTTCAGGGACTCCCTGGCTGCCATGACGGTGGACGAAGCCGTAATCTATGCTATTTCCACCCGTCTCCGGCCCAAGCTGATGACGGCCCTGGGAGCGATCATCGCCCTCATGCCCCTGGCCCTGGGAATAGGCGCCGGCGCCCAGCTGCACCAACCCCTTGCCATCGCCGTAATCGGAGGCTTCGTCATCGCCCTGCCCCTGCTGCTGATCGTCCTGCCGTCCCTGCTGAGATTGCTTTACAGAAAGAAAAATTAAAAACTTACATTTGATCCGGTATTCTACGGTTCCATATACTCCCTTTCTCAACCCATCGCCTGTTTCGATAGCTCCCCTATAACAATAAAGGGATACCCCAAACGGGGTATTGTTCTTTATTTAAAATTTAACTATGACAGGTAGTAATCACGCCAAGATCATGATCGGAATAGTGGAGGACGAACGGATATACAGTCAGGCACTGGAAAGTATGTTGCTCTTATCCCCGGAGCTTACATTAGCAGGTGTATGGAGCGATGCGGAGAGCGCCGTCTGCGAAATTCCTGTCATCGCGCCGGATATCGTACTGATAGATATCTGCCTGCAGGGCATGAACGGTATCGATTGCATTCGGAAAGTGAAACTTATTAATCCCAAGGTGCAATTCCTCGTATTCACCGGACACGAAGAAGATGACGGAAAAGTGTTTGAAGCTTTCAAAGCAGGCGCCGCCGGCTACCTGCTAAAAAGAGACGGCCCCGAAGGGCTGATCAGGAGCATTAAAGAGCTGCAGGCAGGCGGGGCGCCCATGAGCTGGAGCATCGCGCGCAAAATTATTAGTTTCTTCAACTACCCGACAGCGCGGAAAACAAAGGACCACATGCTGACATTCAGAGAAGTAGAAGTGCTTAATTTGTTGGCTGAAGGTAAGATGTATAAAGAAGTGGCCATACAATTGGAAATAACAATGGAAACGGTCAAAAAACATACCAAGCACATCTATCACAAGTTGGAAGTACAGAACAGGACGGAAGCCGTTAATAAATGGCGATTATACTGACAACAGGATCCATAGATACGCTCCCTGCCGCTGCCAGCGAAAAAGGGGGATTGATTGGTATCTGTAACGCCCGTATGTTTGCCATGAAAATTTCTCATTCATCCCCGGTTTAACAACCTCGCTCCCCTTAGCATAATCAATCGCATCACTATTGGCCATAAGGTCCAATCAAGGTCTGTTCGCCTATCGTCTCACCTATCATCAAAGACAAAAGAAAACCAAATATGATGAACAAAAGAATGTTACTTAACTCACGCGTATTTATCTACCTGCTTACTTTGATCTTTCCAACCTCGTTGCTACTGAATACAACAGCCTTGTACGGCCAATCCGGCGAAAAGGCCTCCTCCTCCTATGATATCCGGGATTCCACTCTCATTCCCACTAAGCGACTCGCTCAGTACAATGAATTTCAACATAACGCATATCCCTTCCCTCCCAAACCACGGAATGAATGGGAACTGGGGATCAAAGGCGGGTATACTTCCGGCTTTACGGATGTCCATAACTGGGGTCCTACAGGCGGCTTCGGCATCCACCTGAGAAAAGCCCTGGGTTATGTCTTTTCTCTGCGTGCAGAGTTTGACTGGATCCGGCTGAGAGGGTTGAACTACCAGCCCACCCATGCATATGGTAAGAACCCGGTATTAAGTTCATACTATGGCAAAGGATCAGGAACACCCGGGGATGAGATTTTCTATAACTACCGCTCTACCGTTCATGAGCTGTCCCTACAAGGACTCTTTTCCTTGAATAATATCAATTTCCACAAGGCAAAGACCGGATGGAACGCGTATTTCTTCGGAGGTATCGGCGCTATGACCTACAGTACTTTCTATAAAACAGTCGATGGCAGCGGAACTCCTTACGACTATACCAGCGTCCTGACTGAATTTGCCGGGGAATTCGATTATAAGCACCGCAAGGATATCCGCAAAGCCCTCAAGGATAAGTTGACGGGCTCCTGGTCTACCATGGCCGAAAGAAACTCGACCAGCCCCACTTTAGGGGGCGCTCCAATAGCCTTTGTAGCCGTAGTCGGTATTGGTTTCCAGTTCAAATTGAGTAACCGGTTCAACCTGGCCCTGGAAGATAAGTTCTCCTTTACCAACACAGACCTGCTGGATGGTCAGCAATGGCAGAACAACTATTCTCCTACGGCTTACCAGGCTGTCGCCCAGACGAAATCCTCCGATTCGTATAATTTTCTTTCTCTCGGCCTCAATTACAATATCGGCAAACATGCCGTTGAACCTCTCTGGTGGCTCAATCCCCTGGATTACGCTTACAATGAGATCAATACTCCCCGCCACATGAAACTGCCCAAACCCGTACTGGATGATGCAGACGGCGATGGTGTTACCGATCAGTTCGACATGGAACCCAATACTCCCAAAGGCTGCCCCGTCGATTCTCATGGCGTAAGCCGTGATACGGATGGTGATGGCGTACCGGATTGTAAGGATAAGGAACTCATTACCCCCACCCAGTGCCAGCCTGTAGATGCCGACGGTGTCGGTAAATGCCCCGATCCCCAGTGCTGTAAAGACCTGAAAGCTTATATCGATTCCAAAGGAGCAGGCATGGAACATGGTAAATGTAATGTCGGCGACCTGCCTAGCATTACTTTCAAAGGCAGATCGATCACCCTGTCCAAAGATGCTCGGGCATTACTGGCCGGCACAGCAGAAAAACTGAAGAATAACCCCAATTGCAAAATAGCCGTTATCGGTTATGGCGAATCGAGCAAGGTCGCACAGCAGCTGAGCTGGGATCGTGTAAATGCGGTTATTAACTATCTCGTTGAAAAAGAAGGAATTAGCGCCGACAGATTTATCTTCCGCTACGGACAGCCTGGTGGCGAAGAAAATACGGTAGACCTGAAAGACGGCACCGGGGAAGAAGGCCCGAATGCAGTACCGGCCCCGCATCCTAACCTGAGAAAGAAGGGCTGACGAGAGAGCCCGCAGGTTATGAAAATCGTTTTTATGTGAATGTTTCGAATATTAAACCCAGCTCCTCTCAGATTCCTTGAGAGGAGCTTTTTTAATTAATAAAATAACTCCAATTCCCCATTTTACCCGGGAGCTTTTACCCGGGGTGATTTTCCATTTGGCCGGGTCATAGATTCGTTTTATCTGCAGCGTCATGGCAATTATTTATTGTAATTTACACCGACCCCGTTTCATTCCTTACCATTTACATAAAAATCAATCTTATGACGCTTATACTTCTTGGCCTGCTCTTCTTCATCACCGGCGCCGTTGTCAGACGCCGCGTCTCCCCCCTGGCCGCATCCGCCAACTACCTGCGTATCGGCGGACTGGTCCTGGTGCTCATTGGCTTTATCACAGCCTGCTTCGTCCAGATCGGCGCCGGGGAAATAGGCGTACAAATCCTTTTCGGCAGTGTACAGAACAATATCCTTCCCAGCGGTCTGCACGTGATCGACCCCCTCGTCGACGTTCAACGCCTGGACGTCAAAACACAGAACTATACCATGAGCGCTGTCAAAAACGAAGGCTCCAAAGAAGGCGATGATGCCATCCGCGTACTGAGCGCAGATGGACTGGAAGTAGTGATCGACCTGACCGTCCTGTACAAAGTGATCCCGGCCGACGCCCCCGATATCCTCCGGGAGACAGGCATCGACTACACGGATAAGATCGTACGCCCGCTCACCAGGACCAAGATCCGCGACAATGCCGTCTATTACGACGCCGTCTCCCTTTATTCGACCAAACGCGACGAATTCCAGGGACGTATCGTCAAGAGCATCGAAGATGAATTCCGTCACAGAGGACTCCTCCTGGAACAATTGCTCATCCGGAATATTACCTTGCCCCAGGCCGTTAAGACCAGCATCGAACAAAAAATCAGCGCCGAACAGGACGCGCAGAAAATGCAGTTCGTCCTGCAGAAAGAAAGACAGGAGGCCGAACGCAAAAGAGTGGAAGCTCAGGGGATCTCCGACTACCAGACCATCATCAGCGCCAGCCTCTCCGACAGGCAACTGCAATATGAGAGTATCAAAGCACAGCTGGAAATTGCCAAATCCCCGAACACTAAAGTGATCATTATGGGCAAGGGCAGCTCCCCCGTCATCCTGGATACAAAGGGACAGTAAACACGGATCTCCGGTCGCCCCCGGAATTTCAACTCCCGTGAATCTCTTTTTTTCTAACTTGCAACCATGGAATCTACCGTCCGGATCAGACTAGCCGACAAAAAAGACGCCGCCCTGATCTATGCCATCAGCCGGCGAACCTTCTACGACACCTTCGCCGTGTACAACACGCAGGAGAATATGGACCTGTACCTCAGCCAGCAGCTAACCGCCGCTTCTATGACTGCTGAAGTAGAGGATCCGGAGAATCTGTTTTTACTGGCTTACCTGGAGGATCAACCGGTTGGGTACGCCCAGTTGAGAGATCGCCCCATCCTGCCCGGATTGGAAGGCGCTCCCGCGGAAGAACCGGAAGGAGAGCCGGCCATGGAGATCGTCCGGCTCTATGCTGAACAATCCACCATCGGAAAGGGGATCGGGAAAGCCCTGATGACCCGCTGTCTGGAAATAGCCCGCGAAAAACAAAAAGGCTGGATCTGGCTGGGAGTCTGGGAGCACAACCAGCGCGCTATCGGCTTCTACACGAAATGGGGATTCGAAAAATTCGGTGAACATGTATTCATGCTCGGCCACGACCTACAGACCGACTGGGAGATGAAAAAAATCATCACCCCTGCGCAACCATCTGCTGGAGCAGCACCTTCTTCTCCGGCCACTCGTCATCGATGATACTGAAAAGTACCGTATCCGCGAAAGATCCATCCCCGCGGATCCCATTCTTGCGCAACACACCTTCCTTTATCCCACCGATCTTCGCCACAGCCTTCTGCGAACGGATATTCTGATGCGCTACCCGCAATCCCACCCGGTTGAAACCCAGGACCTCGAACGCATATTGCAGTAAAAGTAGTTTACACTCTTTATTATGCACCTTCCCCCAAACCGAAGGAATATACCAGGTATAGCCGATCTCCATTCTTTTGAATTCAGCCTCGACACCATATAACCGCGTCATCCCGATGATCGGTTCCGCCTCTGCTGCCGCAAGCGTTTCACCGGGACTCCCAATAACCAGCCCCGGCCCATCCTCTCCGGCGGAGAGTTTCTCTCCCCCGACCGATTTCACCGCGCGAATGACAAAAGATATCCCCCCGTCTTCCCTAAGCCGCAAAGCCTGGTTGAAATATTTGTCCCACTGTTGGTCATAAGTCTCATTGACCAGGATCGTCCTGGTAAACTCCCAGATCCGCTCGTCCCTGGCCAGCTCCCGCAGCACGTCCCGGTACTTCTCATCGAGCGGCTCCAGGTAGACATAGTCGCCTTTCAACCCTTTTAACAAGGGGACGGGATTGAATACCGGATTGTCAGCAGCAGGAGAGTGGTTCGTTGTCATGATGATGAATTGTTGACAACAAAACTAAAAGATTGCTGGTCTATCTCCATAGTCCAGATTCGACAAAGAGGGTAGTCCACAAGACCGAACAAATTCCATAACCGATTTCTTAAGGAGCCGTCAGCATACCCGAAGCGCTGGTCGTATAAGAAGGCCCGCCCAGGCTGCCCGAGAAAGAAATACCACAGAACGTCACCCGCAGCTTTCCGCCTACATGCGATACATACACCTGACCCGCGCCAGGCTCGAAATAAATGCTGGAGTAAGTAGAGCTCATAAACACCGTATACAGATCGTTCTGATCAAAGGTGATCGTAGGACTTATATTATAAGCGCCATCTTCAGGCTCCTTGCTGTTCCAGTAAGGATTGAAATAAATATTGAAATCCGGATATCCCGAAGGCGGATTGCCGCTGAGATCCTTCAACCCCCAGCTCGGATCCACACCCCAGTTACAGCTGCCGAAAGTCACACTGGGAATATTGGAAAAAGAAACCGTATTATTGGCAGGACTGCAGGGAGCCGCCACTACCTTATTGGTCACAGTTATATAGATGCTGTCGTTATGACTGGCACAGTCGGGATAGCTAACCGAAAGATAATACCAGCCCTCGTCATACTTCGTACAGGAAGGGATAAAGACCCTATCGGTATTCGAAATGGCATTCAGAGAATTCGTGGTCGCCCAGGAATAGAGCGCCAGCGGCGTAATACTGGTGCCCAGCTGAATGGTATCACCCACATAATAGGTGGTAGTCTTGGCTCCGGTGATCTTTACTTTAAGGATCTGCTCGCAATTGTTGTCGCTGTTGGAATTGGATTTGACACAGCCATTCAGGAACAAAAGAGAGACTAGTACGATAGCCCCGCCAGCCCGAATGTTGAGAACACGGCTTTCTTAATCGTATTTAGCTCCGGATCGATCGTGTAATTCAAGGCTGTGCTCAGACCGCCCCCCATCGTCCCAACGGCGCATAGCCCGCAAGGACCACGCGCCGTTGAAAGGATCTTATTGCTTAAGGGTAGGGTACCTGATCCCGAGCTGCTCCAGGTAACTTTTGTATTTCGACGGATCATAATAATAGGCCTTCATCCGGGGACGGAACTCCTCCATGATCGCTTTGTTCAGCTCGATAGCCGGCTTGTCGGTATCGGAAATAAAAGGCGTATACCGGATATCCTTTGTCTGGACATCCCTGAAATAAGCCCAGGCATTGGTAAGGATCTCCGGCTTCACCAACAGATCCAATACCGTCAGCGCTTCGGTCTTCGCCCCGGCAATGACCCCCTTATGAGCGATAGGAGTAGCCATGGCAATACCATCCGACCAGTTATGACCCGGTAAGCCGGGAATATTGGAAGGATATTGCAGGACGACCGTAGGCACATTCCAGGAAATATCGGCGATATCATCCGAACCGCCGCCCATGGAGAATTTCACCGGAAGCCCCAGCGTATCCAGTTTCGTATCCAATCCATCAATAATATGATTCGTCGTCGGATCGCTCTTAGGCGCATTCACTTCTTTTTGCACAGCCCGGGCGAGCAGCTGATCTTCCGCGCTCCACTCCGGCAGCCCGACCACCTTCATGTTTTCATACATGTCTTCGGCGATAGCCTTGTTAAAGTGCCCCGGCCAGGCGCTGCCCAATATTCTATAGGTCATGGTTGTATTCGTCATCAGACAAGCTCCCTTGGCAATATTGATCCCATCTTCGAACATCTGCCTGATCTTCGGATACGTGCGTTCGCGGAAATAATACCATACAGCAGCCTTGGACGGCACTACATTGGGCTGATCGCCTCCGTCCGTGATCACATAATGCGACCGCTGGGTCGGCTCCATATGCTCCCGGTGGAAATTCCAGCCGATATCCATCAGCTCCACGGCATCCAGCGCACTCCTTCCCCGCCAGGGCGCACCGGCTGCATGAGCAGACTGCCCGTCAAAATTGAACTTTACCGAGACTACCCCGTTACCGCCGTCATCTCCATAAGCTACCAGCAGGTTGCTTCCCACATGCGTGAAAATACAGGCGTCGACCCCCTTAAAATAGCCGTCCCGTGCATAATAAGCCTTCGTTCCCAGTTGCTCCTCCGCCACCCCGGGCCAGAGCATCAGCGTACCCGGAATATGCTCCCTCTCCATCAGCTTCTTGAGCGCCAGCACAGCGGTAATATTCAACGGCTGACCCGAATTATGCCCCTCTCCATGCCCCGGTGCGCCTGCTATAATAGGGTCGTGGTAGGCCACACCGGGTTTTTGCGAAGCCTTGGGGATACAATCGATATCACTGCCAATGGCAATGACAGGCTTGCCGGATCCCCACCGCGCTATCCAGGCCGTCGGAATTCCGGAGATGCCCTTCTCGATCGTAAATCCATTCTTCTTCAGGATATCGGTGAGATACTGCGAAGTCTCCGTCTCCTGGAACCCCAGCTCCCCGAAACTAAAGACCATATCGACCATCTGCTGACTGAATACCTTTTCCTTATCGATCTCCACCATCAGCTCTTTCTTAAAAGCCGCCAGCTTTTCGGGCGACAACGTTACCTGGGCATAGAGACATCCCGGCATAAGAGCGGGTAGCAGGAACAGGCCGGCCGCCGCAAAAGCAGCCCGCAATAAACGCGTTTTCTTCATGTGAAAATTTTAGCAGTATTAGTAATTGGTTGTATCCGTTTCCAGCCAGTCTTCCTCCGGCATCCCCAACGGAGCACCATCCGGCGCCGCCAGCGGAGTCGCCAAAATGACCTTGCCAGGATCATCCTCGAATAATTTGATCTGCGAAAGGCCCCATCGGTAGAATGCCATCCAATCACTATTACCAGTAGCTGCCGCCGATAACCAGCCCTTCAGCTCTCTTATCTTCTCACTGGCGACCGACCTCACCTGGACAGACGTTTCTTTATTGGTGGATAACGCAATCAGCTGTTGCAGCACCTGCCAGTCCACCACCCGCTGGATCTCCCCATTATACCCCGTCTGCGCTGCCGCTTTCCAGGTAGCGCTCAGCGTACGGTCCATCAGCTCATCCAATCCGGGCATCGACGGGTCCATCGCATGATGCCCCGCGATACGGGCAGCCCGTTCCGGATTAAAGATAAAGCCCAGCGTCATCGCCGCCGCAACCTCCGGAGGACCCAATGGATCGAAAGTCATCCCCGTATGTCTTTTAAAAACTTCCCTTGGGTTCTCATTAAATCCAAAAGGACGGGGAGGGATCAGGTCCACTACCCTCGAAGGCAGCGCCAGGGCCGCCGGAGTGATCGTAGCCAGCAACGCGTCTAAGGCACGCCGCTGCTCCTTGGCAGATACCAATATATTCGGTTGCTGACCGTCTCCTCGTAACGCATACGTGTAGTCAACGCCTCCCAGCGATTTGGAAGCTGCTTCCACCTGGTACCGATGGAACATATACATGGGGACGAACACCTCTTCCAGCGTCGCCATCGGAGCCCCGACCGGTATCTTTTTCTCCGTAAAATCCTTCAGAATGACCGCCCGTATTTTCATCACCCGCTGCAGCTCATCCACCGCATTGACCCCATTATCCCAGAGATGGGTAGCCGGATGGGCGCTGCTGGCAGGCCGGGCGTCCTGATCGGTAAGGAATCGCAGCCCCTTATTCATATAATCATGCACCAGCTTATCCAGCTCTTTTTTATCGTCCGTATTGGCCGGGAATTGCTTATAAGCCAGGGTAATGGCAACTTTATCCCACTGCCCGATCCCTTTCGCATAGGCATCGGAGAGATCCGGCTTGCCTTTCGCATCCAGCAACACCCGCGGATGAGGGTAATCCATGACAGAAGCCCGGTCGATAACGCTGGCGATATAATTATGCGGCAGACCCAGGGTATGCCCCACTTCATGCGCCGCCAGCTGCCGCATCCTCGCCATACAAAGCTCCATCAGCTCCGGCGGCAGGGGCTTCCCATCCTCATAATCGGCTATCAACCCCTGACCGATCAGGAAATCCTGCCTCACCCGTAAGGAACCCAGCGTCACCTTTCCCTTGATGATCTCCCCGGTCCGGGGATCCGTTATGCCGCCCCCATAGGACCAGCCCCGGGTAGAGCGATGCACCCATTGCACCAGGTTATACCGGACATCCATCGGATCCGCATCCGGCGGCAATAATTTCACCTGGAAAGCATCCTTAAACCCGGCTGCTTCGAAAGCCTGATTCCACCAGGCCGTTCCCTCCATCAGGGCCGTCCGTATCGGCTCGGGAGTACCCGGATCGATATAATAAATGAGCGGTTTCACCGCCTCACTCACTTCCGCCGACGGATCCTTCTTTTCCAGCCGGTACCGGCGGATATAACGCTTGACAATAGGTTCGCTTACCGGGGTGGAATAGTCGAAGAAATGAATGGACCCGATACCCGCCCGTGGATCATACTCCCGGGGATGATAATTACTGTCCGGCAACTGCACAAAAGAGAAATGCTGCCGTATCGTGACAGCGGAAGGACTGGGTACCGTCTCCCTTAAATAGGGACCCGGCTGGTCACCCACCAGCGTCGTCGTTACTTCCACCTCTGTATTCTGCGGGAAATTTTTAGTCCGCGGCAGATAGAATGCGCACCGTGACGGATCGATCTTATAGCTGCCCTGTTTTGCCTGGGCGATGGCCTGCGCGGCGCCCACCGCATCCTGCATAAAGAAAGCCGTAGCATCCACCAGCGGATGACCATTCTCCTCGGCCGCTACCTCGAATCCCCATAGCGCCGACTGCGCAAACGATTCATCGACAGCCCTTTTTTCCAACGGATTATCACTGCGGGCCCGGTAATCATAATTCGGCTCGATCATCAGTATCTTATTGCCCGACCGCTGGAACCTGATCACATGCGCCTCGCCAATACGACCTCTGTCCAACCCGATATCGTTCGAACCCACCCCCGCAGCCAGGGAAGGATAATATAACAGCTCCGTCTCCAGCTTGTCGATCTCCAGCCATAGCTTTCCCTTTTTGGCGTCCCAATATAGTGGAAGAAATCCTGGCATCGCCTGCATCCCGGCCGTAAAAGACCCGCCTGCGCCTCCCGAACCTGCCGTCGCTCCGGTATTACCCGCACCGCTTTGCGCCCGGGCCGTCGATGTAATCAAAATAAGAATAAACAGGGGAGTGGTCAGCAAAGAAAAAAATAATGCCCTCCTTGTGGAAGGAAAAACAAAGTCTCTCATGTGAAGCAGTTTAAGATTGGTTATTGATGGGGCAACCGTAGTCTGCTCAATATAATTAATTATTAAATCCCGGCGATTTTTTTCTTACGCCGCCAGGCGTATCACCGCCCATAATGCAAAACCCGAGATCAGCCCCCAGAGCAGAATCCCCTGCAGCAGCGGCCGCACTCCCGTATCCCTCAAAACCTGCCTCGACAGCCCCGATCCGATCAGGAATAATGTAAGCGTCAACCCGACCTTCGAAGCCTGCACCAGCACATGACTGACCGCCGGCATCGGCAAATAGGTATTCAGCAGCATGCCTCCGACAAAAGCTCCTATGAAGTATGGAATTTTTATTTTCTGTTTGCCCGTCTTAAAAAACAGCGACGCCAGCACCGCCACCGGTATGATCCACAGCGCCCTCGCCAGCTTTACCGTCGTAGCTACCTCCAGCGCCTGCGGCCCGTATTTGCCGGCAGCCCCCACCACGGAACTGGTATCGTGGATGGCGATCGCAGCCCATAGACCAAACTGTGTCTGGGACAGACCTATCAGATGTCCGATCACAGGAAATAAGAACAATGCGATCGAATTCAGCAGGAACACCGTTCCCAGCGCTACGGAGATCTGCTTTTCTTCCGCCTTGATCACCGGCGAGATAGCGGCGATAGCGCTGCCCCCGCAAATGGCCGTGCCACAGGCGATCAGCGTGGACGTTTTCTTTTCGATTTTCAACAGCTTTCCCAGCAACAGCCCGAACAGCAAAGTACCCGTTATAGACGCAACCGTAAACAGAAGGCCTTCCTTACCTGCTTTCAAAGCGCTGCCCGCATTCATGCCAAACCCCAGTCCCACTACGGACAATTGCAATAAAATATGGGTGGCTTTGTGATTAAGATGCAGAAAAGGATGACCGATAAACAGGGCGATGATGAGCCCCAGCAACAATGCTGCCGGCGGCGATACCCAGGGGGTGAGGCAGGCGATCAGCGCCGCTCCGAAAATCAATTCCCGGGTGGTGATGCTCCTGTCAAATATCGTTTGCTTTTGCTCTCCCGCTGTCTTTTCCATGGTGATCATCTTTTGGTTCAGGACACAAAGTTCCATAATGATCCACCCGGAATGAAATTGCTAATGGTGATGCCCGATTACTTCAGGTTATGAGAGGGTTTGCTCTACTTCAGGTTAGCAGGCAGTTTACTCATCGTATGATGGAGCGCAAACTTCATAAAGAGATCGGGGAGGGGCTGAGCCTCTCCCTGTAGCCGCGCAAAATAAAAGCTCCGTTCTATCTGCAGCCCTTTTACGGTAAGCAGACGGTATTCATTGTTTTGCAGTTCCTTCCGTACGGCATGGACGGAAAGGAAGGCCATGCAGGGAGCATGCCGCAAGTACGATTTTATCATCTCCGTACTGTTCAGCTGCATTTCCATCTTTAACTGCGATAATTTTATGCCCAGGGGTTTCAGGGCGTGGGCGATCACTTCCAGGGTGCCGGAACCTGGCTCCCGGAGCAATAGAGCCACCTGCTTCAGATCTTCCGGTTTGAGCGTCTCCCGCTTAGCCAATGGATGGGCCGGGTTGCTGACCAGCACGATCTCGTCACGTGAGAACTCAGTGTACCGGATAGAAGGATTGCGGGAATACCCCTCCACGATGCCCAGATCGATCTCCTTTTTTTCCAATGCCTGCTCGATCTGACTGGTATTGCCCGTTGTCAGCGTCACCTGTACACTGGGGTATTTGTGGTGAAAGTCTGCCAGGATCGGAGGAATGATATAAGGCCCCGTCGTCATGCTGCCACCCAGCCGTAACCGGCCGCTATGTTGCCGGGACAGGTGATTCATGTCGAACTCAAGATTGCTGTATAAGGCAAACAAGGCCTCCGTATGTTGCAGCAAGGTCTGACCGGCCGTCGTCAGCTTGATCCGCGTCCCATTCCGGTCGAACAGCTTCGTCGAAAAATGAAGCTCCAGCTCATGAATATGTTTGGTGACCGCCGGTTGGGTGATGAATAATTCCTCGGCCGCCCTGGTGAAATTCAGGCGCCTGGCTACGGTATGGAATACTTTCAAACGAAAATCAAAGGTCATGAATCTGTTTTAATAGGTTATCTCCCGAACCCTCTCTCCTCCATCATCCGGTCAGGGCATGACAGAAGCCTTCTGACCCGCAAGATACGCGATCCTGCTTTTTACGTCGGGGGAGCTATCAGTTACGCTCCTTGTCAACGGTGTTCCCACGTATTTTTCATAAGATATACGTCCACTGTTTTTGCCCATGCCATTTTGCGGGGCAGCTTTCGCTTGGCCATACGGGGCACTGCCCGCGCCCGCGCCGTTAAAGCTAACCCGTTCGATCGATAACACCGTACCGGGGATCCTGCCGCCAAACCAATGCTCATCCTCGCTTTGCTTCCAGCTGACCAGGGCGATCACCGCTCCGGCAGGGTAGGCCGCACCCTTTCTGGCGCTCTTTACCGCCAGCTCATTTCCATAAAGGGTAGCCATGGTCATATCCTTTTTATTCAAAGAAGACGTAATAATTTTCCAGTCCAGCGGGTTAAAAGCGAGGGAGTCGGCAGACCCAACATCCGATCTGAGGTTTCGTGGCATCGTGAAAACATAATCATTCTCCTTCATCGGCTTATGACAGCTCGTACACTCTGTCATGAAAGTGGCCGTCTTCCCATAAGGCTGGAGCTGCATCCCTTTCCACCGCGCCCATCCCCATCCTTGCGTATCGGCATATTTATGACTATCCCTGATCATGAACTCTACCTGCTTGAACTCTCCGGCATGTACCTGCCCGGTAGAATCCAGGACCGCATCCCAGGCCACTTTGGCAAATTGGGTGCCATCCGGCCAGGGATTGATATGATGCTCTTTAATAGCCCTGACGGCTATCTCATTGCCCAGGATCGCCCGCAACGTACCATTGTCAAACCGGTCCGTGGTGCTGATCACTTCCCAATCCTTGTATTCCGGAATATAAGCGATCCCATTGAGGGCAGGCTTGACCATCAGCGACCCCTTACCCGAACCACTCACGGCATGGCCGTCAGCATCACCTCCCAAGGTCTGACCAGCGCCATCGCCGCCCGCATGCGTTCCAGCAGCCCCACCTTCCTGCGTCCACATAGCATATTGATCATTACCGGCCTTGTCCCTCTTCGGATCAGCGGTGTTGACCGGGGCCAGCGTATCGAGATAGTTTCGCAGCACGGCGATTTCCGGTTCGGTGATGTTCGCACCCGAATGTAAGAAACGGTATTGTGGCAGCGGCATTTCCTTAAATTGGATCTTGTTCAGGGCCTCAAATAATTTCCCCTTCTGCTGATCCTTCGACAGGCTGTCCCACTCTGAAAAATTTAGGGCCTTCCTCGCTTCCAGAATATCGGCCCTGACCAGCCAATAGGCAGGGACCACCTGGTCAAACCAGGTCAGGTTCGTCTTATTGGAATGACAATTGTAGCAGGCTCTTTCCAGGATCTGCTTCACTTCCGGGGGAGCCGCCAGGTCGGCAGTTACGGGCGGGCTGCCCAGCCCGGGCCGGATAAACTGTATAGCAACCCCGCATACAAGCAGCAGGAGAAGAAGCACGGACCATTTTTTCGAAAAAGTTTTTTTCCCGGTCATCGGACAACAGTTTGTTGATAAACGCAAATGTACAGAGAGTCAGACCGCTTCGGCAAAAGTGAGCCGAGAAGCCAGTTTCGATTCAAAACGAATCGCTACCTGAGATCGTCGGATTTTGTAGAGCCAAATACCGTTTTTTCACGGTTGTTAATATTATATTTTTTTCATATGAATAATTTATGCGTGACTAGAATAAGTAGATATTGAATTATATTAGCCGCTTACTTACTAATAGGATAGGATCCATGTCAGGTATTAGAGAGGTCACGGTATAGGCCAGGTTTAATTTTTAAATCGTTTATTAAGCTATGTCCTATAAGTCAAATGTCTAATTGTTAATAAAGTTAAAATCGAATTCATGCAATTTCCAATAAAGTATCAAATATTTATTAGCTCCACCTTTGAAGATATGCAAACTGAACGGTCAGCCGTAATAATGAAGATTTTAGCTATGGGACATTTTCCTGCGGGGATGGAATTTTTTGGATCGGTTGACGATAGTTCTATCAATACGATCAAAAAAATGATAAGGGAAAGTGATATTTACATTATTATCGTAAAGGGAAGATATGGAAGCATTAGCGATGCGCACAAAATTAGTTATACGGAGTTGGAATATGATTATGCTGTTAAAATCCGAAAACCCATCTTAGTATTTGTTTTGGATGACAATAAAGCTCCTCTTTTAAAAACGGAGAGGGATAATGATGAAAGGTTATCAATTTTCAAGAAAAAATTGGCCAACAGACAGTATTCTACATGGACAAACTCTCATGAGTTGGCATCGCAAATAAATAGCAGCCTGCAGCGATGGATCCATGAGCAGGATAAGAAACTTAAAGGTGGATTTATTTCCTTAAGTGAAAACTTTGAAATACTGGCAGAAGTGTTAAGACGTAGAAGAAGTTCAAGCCAAAGGCATAGTTTTGAATTTTTAGAAGATAATGAAGATATATTAGTGCTTCAAAATGGCTACCCACATTTCTCTATTGATGAAATAAGCATCACAGATTCAGATAAAAGACTATTGATAGGTATTCCTGAGCAGTTTCGGGAGGAGTTACAAAGTGGTGATCCTAATGGGTTTAATTTTAAGTCCCGTGAGAATTTATCATTTGACAGCAGTAACGGGTTTCAGGATTTGGAAGAAATTACAAAGATTAAAGGGTTGAGAGATAAGATTAAAAAGCATTCTATAGATGTGGCTATAGGGTTGCAAGAACTAAAAAAGAAAAATATGGCCCGTTTCAACGGTGAAATGTTCGGAGTCAAGTCCGTAAGCCATTCTCGCGATCAATATAGTGAACGCCCCAGAATTTCTATCCATTTATATCATACTGATTATTTCACTTATAGGGTATTTGCTTCTATATATAAAGAGCTAAAAAATGAAGGCCACGCAATATCGAAAGTTAAAGTTATAGAGGATTTAATGAATGCGGAGGTGGATTATTCGCCATTTTTGTCGTCTTTTGGAATTGCGGCTTTTATCCTGACGAATAATAACAACGATGTTATTCTTTCCTTACGTTCCGGGCTTACTACTCATCTTAAAGAAGATAATGCCTGGCACTATACGATGAATGAAGCCTTTTCCCAAACAGATATAGAAGATAATCTTCCAAGTCTGCATGCATGTTTTAACAGAGGATTAAAGGAGGAACTGGGGCTTTCAAATAAAACAATTCAATCGCATGCACCTAAGTTTACAACCTTATTATTTCATCGAAACAGGTTTGAAATGGGTATCAATGCCTATATAAGTATGCCAAATTTGAAGTTGGACGAATTGGATGCTTTTAGAAAGCACAAGTCTAAAGATGGATCTTTTGAAAGCGAAAAGATAAAGTCTCTACCATTAGAGAAAGACGCCGTGCTAAATTTCTTGAAAAAAGACAAATATGGATTGACCGATGGTGCAAAAATTGGATTGAAGAATTTGCTTATACGAAAGATGGCGGGAGATTTTTGAATTTCATTTCAATATTTATTATTCCTCGCTCATCTATGTACACGAGTCTCCGTTGCAAAAAACCGCCTTGCCCGATCCGAAATCATCCGTTCTCCCTAGCCTTCCTGGTTGCAGGCATCACCCGCACGGGCTCCCTCCATCACCCGGATGATCCGCAGCAGCGTCTCATTGACAGGAGTGGGTACCCCATATTTTTTTCCCAGCCCGACAACCGTACCGGCAAAAAGATCCACCTCACTCTTACGCCCGGCTTCTATATCCTGCAGCATGGACGTTTTCCCTGCCGGATCCAGGCTGTCAAGCACCCGTACGAACTCATCCACATCGGATTGATCGAGATCGATACCACAATGCCGGGATAAGACCAGCACCTCCTGAGAAGCCATCAGCATCAGTTTCCGGGCATCTTCGTTTTGCTGAAAAAGGCCATAAGGGGCTTTCAGCACCGCCGACACCTGATTAATACCCGTATTCATCATGAACTTGCTCCATAAGGCCCGCTGCATATCGGCCGGAACCTGACAGGGGATCTGCGCCCGTTCAAAAAGATCCCGGATGGTCAGGACCCTGTCGGACAGGACAGCATTGTTCTTTTCACCAAAGACAATCCTGCCGGGATTGGTATAGCGGATAGCGGATCCCTCCCGCACAGCATCCATACCGATACCATAAGCATATAACAAATGCTCCATCCCGATCTCCCCGCCAATCATCTCCTCGCTGGAAATTCCATTCAGCAGCGACAGCACCACCGTATCATTACCGATAAACCCACGGATATCGCGGATGCCCTGCGCAAGCTGGGTGGATTTTACTGCAACAATGACCAGATCGGCCGGAGACGGTTGATCCTCCGGTGAAACATAATGGAATGTATAAGATTTGCCGTTGATGGTGATGCCCGTCCGCTCCAACGCCGCTCTCCGCGCCGGACTGACGATGATCTTCACCGATTCCGGGCGCCAGTCATATAATTTGGCGGCATACATGCCCCCCATCGCCCCCAACCCTAAAATATACACGGACTCAATACTACCTTTTACCATAAAGCGAACATAATAAAAATTCTGTTGTTCTGTGCCCTGTCAGAACATCCTTCAAACCATTTCCTGGCCGGATGGCATTATTTCGTCGAAATTTTCTCAGGTTTCTTCTACCTTTGTCCAAACCATTAAACCTGATGTGGAAAATAGATCCTGCCATTGACGTTAATCGGGTAAGCCTGGAAGATGTCAAGTTTATTTTCAGCCAAGCGGAGAAAAGACTGGATGATACAGTGAAGACGGGGGAAAGCATTGCCTCGAAAACAATGTCTATGATCACTGTTATGGCTGGAGTACTAATTGCCCTTAGTGGATACACAATCTCTAATTGGAAGGGATTTCTCTCTGCCACGGATAAAGATTTAGTCGCTCTCATTGGCTCACTATATATCTTGGGTTTATTCTTTTATATGCTCACTAACGTGCTGCCGAACAACTATTTCGTACTCGGTTCAGAGCCGGATTTATTGATGGTTCCACAATATTTTGATGCGACACTTCCAAAGGAGAAGATCACGATTTTTATTTATATGAGCGAAATTGAAAACTATAATGACCGTATAGATAAGAACCTGGAAGTTAATGCAGGGAGATGGAGGAAATATCGGATTTCCGTGGTATCGTTTTTATTACTTCCAGTGGTTTTAGGAACCGTCTTTATACTCCAGGAATGGCTATTCTAATTAAGATTGATCTATATTTTTCCTTCTTTCAACGTACGGTTCGTAGAAGTATTTGTGGTCGGCCTTTGAATGGTCTCTGAGCCAGCCCGAATCGGTTGTTGTCCTACAGCGGGAGAGACTGGGGGAGTTTGCTGGTCAGGAGTATTTTTGGCGGTCGTAGGCATGATATTTATTTTCTAAGGTAAAGATACAAATTTTAATTTTTAATAGCAAGAATAGCTCCGAGTATATTGTATTCATAATGAAGTAGTTATTTACGAGAGGCATTCCTCTACCCAGAATGTCAGTCCTCACTCCGCCTTCAAACTCTTCACCGGATTAGCCCTTGCCGCACGGATCGCCTGAAAGCTGACCGTACCGAGCGCAATAAGAATGGCCAGCAGTCCCGCAATGGCGAATATCCACCAGCGCAGCGGGATCCGGTACGCAAAGGCTTCCAGCCATTCACGCATAGCCCACCAGGCAATCGGTGTCGCTATGACGATCGCTATCAGCACCAATTTTAGAAAATCCTTCGACAGCAGTTGCACAATACCCGGGACACTCGCCCCCAGCACCTTGCGGATACCGATCTCCTTATTCCGCTGCTCGGCGCTGAAAGCCGCCAACCCAAACAAACCCAAACACGAAATAAGGATCGCCATCAGCGTAAACAAATTGATGATATGCCCCAGCGTAGTCTCCGTCTCGTACTGCCGCTGCACCTCCTCGTCCAGGAATTGGTATTCAAACGGAGCCTCCGGAATATCCTTATGCCAGATGGCCTGCATCTTATTCAACAGCGACTTGTAATCCCTGCTATCCGTGCTGACAATAAGATGCGACATAGAGGCCCCCCCGGAACCATATTCGAGCATAAAAGGCATGATGTCCGTACGCAGTGAATTGTAATTGAAATCTTTCATAACCCCGGCTATCTCATAAACGACAGGCGTCGGATTCCGATCGCTCATCTGTGTATACAACCGGGTTCCGGGAGCCGCTTCCGGTTTTAAGCCCAGCCTCTTAGCCAGGGTCTCATTGATCAGCACCTTACTGGAATCATGATACCTGAAATCCCTGCCGCTGATCAGCCGGATGCCGGTCGCTTTTACAAAGTATTCATCCGTGGTCATATTCTGGGCATCCGGCGCCGTTGCCATATTTCCCCCTGACAGGAAAACGCCAAAATCACTGAAGACATAATGGCTGGGATAATTATTGGCCTTGCTCACAACCTTTACCTCGGCCAACTGCCGAAGGTCATTCGAAAAGGAGGACATTTTACTTTTCGTGTCATCCGTATGAAAAGTAAAAATAAGCCGCTGCTCCTTCTCAAACCCCAAATCCTTATTTTCCATATAGCTCAGCTGGCTGTAAATAACGATGATACCGGTAATGAGCACAATAGACAGCACAAACTGGAATATTACCAGCGAACGCCGGATGCCGGCCGCAGAAACCTGGTTGGTGAAATTTCCCTTGATCACCTTGATAGCCTGAAAAGCTGACAAGTACAATGCGGGATAACTGCCGGCCACGAACCCGGTAATCACCACCAGTACGCCCAATATCCCCCAAAGCCGCCAATCCTTTGTCAAGGACAACTGGATGGAGGACTGTGTAATCTCATTCAGATAAGGCAGCACCATTCCTAATAACGGCAGAGCCACCAACACCCCCATCAACGTCAATAAAAAAGACTCACTTAAGAATTGTTTCACCAGATCCCCTCGTCCCGCACCGATCACTTTTCGCACTCCCACTTCCTTCGCACGGTTGGAAGCACGGGCCGTAGAGAGATTCATAAAATTAATGCAGGCGATCACCTGTATAAGGGCCGCGATCAATAACAACGTATAAAGGAAAGAAGGACTTACCGCTTTATCCATTCCCCCCTCATACTGAGGAGAAGTATGAATGGTGCGGACCGGCTGCAGCTCCAGCCGCTTTTCCATGCCCAGGCTTTTCATCTGCTCCCCGGCATATTTATTCAGGAAGGCAGGAAGCCTCTCCTGCACGGAGGCAACGGAAGTATGAGGATAAAATTTTACATAGGAGGCCGCCATATTGTTGCCCGCCCAGCTATCGCTCCTGCGGATAGAATCGCCAACCCCGCCGCTATTCATCGTAAGGAACAGATTCGCATGAATATGCGATTTACCCAGACGCTCATCCACCACCCCCGTCACCTTAAAAAGATGCCTTCCATAATTATTGTCAATATTGATGAACTTACCGACAGGATCCTCCACCCCGAAAAGCTTATCGGAAGTGGCCTTCATCAACACCACGGAATAAGGTTCCGACAATACGTTCAATGCATTGCCATTGGTGAAATGATAGGTAAATACATCGAAGAAAGTGGAGTCCACGAAATAAGCCCTCTTTTCCCATAAAGACTTTTCCTTATAACGCAACAGATGCTGGTCAGCCCCAAACGTAGGTACTACCCGCGTATATTGCAACACCTCGCTGAAATCATGCTTCAGCGCCGGGGCAATCGGCGGAGAGGTACTGGCATCATTATGCTTATCTCCACCCAGCACAATAATGGCATTTACCCGGTAAATATCCCCGGCATGATCATAATGCTTGTCGTAACTATACTGCTCCTGTACATACAATAATATATACAAACAGCAAAGAGTCCCCATAGCCAGGCCAATAATATTGATAAAGCTGAAAGCCTTATTCTTTTCCAGGAAGCGCAACGCCGTCTTGAAATAATTTCTTAACATAAAAAAAGGTTGTAACCAGTACAACCCTTCTCCTGCTAAGAAAATGCCAACCTGCTATCGATTTGTAAATCAATTATTTGAAAGTATGCGTGTAAAGAAGCTGTCCGTTTTTGATACGCCCCCTGTGCCATTGGCGCACGCTGCACCCTACAGCACCATGATCTTACCCGCATCGATCAACGGATGCGAAGCGTCCGAGATCCGATAGAAATAAAGACCCTTTCCCCAACCCGAAGTGCTGATATTAAAAGAGCTGCCGTTGACCATATACACCCCAACCCTCATCCCGCTCTCATTGAAAAAATTCACCGTCACCGGATCCCGGTAATAAGGCTCCACCCGGAGCGTCCCACCCATATGCAACACCGTCGGGGCCAGGGCCGGCATCTTTTTGCCCGTCATATCTACCTTCATAACCGGAGAATAAAAGGAATTGCCATCCTTACTCACGATTGCCAGCCGGTAATAGTTCTCCTTCGCGGCAGGGTAGGAGTCCCCATCCTCATAAGACTGCGCCTCCACGGCAGAGCCACCCCTGGCAACCACGGCATGAAGAGGATCGAAATGGGTGCCGTCAGTGGAATGCTCCACCACAAAGTGATCTATATTCTTCTCGTCGGAAGTCTTCCAGCGGATCATGACTATACTGCTATTACTCTCTGAATAAGCATTGAAGGTAGCGGCTGGGCCCTGTTCCCCTCCGTCAGAGATAGTCACTGGTGCGGAAGATTGAGCATTGGTCTGTGCGGTAACGAAGAGACCGCAGAAGATCAGGGCTGAAAAATATAATTTCTTCATAATACCTGATTTTGTTACAAAGGTATACCGCAAATAGAATGCCCTGCTGTTAAAAAGCCCCGTTTGCCCCGCCATTAACGGAGACTTAACGGAGCCGTGCATCCCGCAATCCCTTCATTCCATCCTACTTTACAGCTTCGCATCGGAGCCCCATAGCTGCATCCCGCGCCCGCCTACCGCTTCAGCAGATTACTGTTGACGATCTTTTCCATCACCTCCTCCTTCTGGTACTTGCTGATGGGGACCTGGTAAGCTCCTACATGTAAAATATTGCCCTCTATGGAGTTAATCTTCCCGATGGCTACCAGGTAAGACTTATGCGGCTGAATAAAGGCGCTGGCGGGTAGTTTCTCCTGCAGCATCTTTAAGGTCAGATGACTGATGATCTTTTTCTCCCCGGTATAAATAGCTACATAATTCTCCAGCGCCTCGGCGAAGAGTATATCGGCAAAATGGATCTTCTCCAATTTGCCATCCGCTTTCACAAAAATGTAATCCTGTACCGCCGCAGGAGTCTGCTGCCCCCGGAAATAATCGAATGCCTTATTCGCCGATTTCATAAAACGCTCAAAGGAAATAGGCTTCAGCAGGTAGTCCAGCACCTCCAGTTCAAAACCCTGTAACGCATACTTCTCATAAGCCGTCGTGAAAATGACTTTGGGAGGGTGGGGGATGCTCCGCAGGAAATCGATCCCCGTCACATACGGCATCTCGATATCCAGAAAAAGCAGATCCGCCGGCTCCTTCTTTAACAGGGAATTCAATTCCAGCGCATTCTCACAAACCCCCTTCAGCTCCAGGAAATCAATCTGCCCGATATACCCCTGCAACCCCTTGCGCGCAAAAGGCTCGTCATCCGTAATAATACATTTGATGGAAATAGCTTCACTCATATCTTTAGTTTCGAAATGTTAATAGTAGCTCCGCTACGAACAGGCCCTCCTTTTTCTCCACCCGGAAGACATGCCTGTCCGGATACAACAATTGCAACCTCCTTTGCAGATTCTCCAACCCGATGCCCCCGGCCTTCGCCGCAGGGATTTCAACAGGGATCCCGACAGGGATAGCATTTCGAACGGAAAATCGAAACCCTTCTCCCTCCATTTGCGCCTCGATCCGGATCCAGTAATCACCCCCTACATATTTAAAGGCATTCTCAACCAATGGAAGCAGCAGCAACGGATAGACCTGCTGGCCATTCAGGTTCCCGTCGAAATGAACGGTTAATTGCAATCGCTCCGAAGAACGCACCTCCTGCAACTGGATAAAATTTTGCAGATAATGGATCTCCTGGCTGATGGGGACCGTCTGCTGCTGATCGTATAGCTGATAACGCAGCAGCTCCGAAAACTTCTCCACGCTCTTTTTGGCATCCCCCACATTTTCATCCATCTGGAAATAGATAGTATTGAGTGCATTGAAGAGAAAATGAGGATGATACTGCGCTTTCAGGAACTTCAATTCGGTTTGCAGCTTGTCATTCGTGATCTTTTCGAGCAGTATCTTGCCCGCAATATAGGCTTTCAGAAAAGTGCTGCTCCGGACGATCCCATAATAGATGAGGACATATAGTAAAGGGATCATATTGACGTCCGCCAGGTCATACCATTGGAGACCATCATCCGTCAGGGCGACAAAGGTTGTAAGGAATAGATTTTGAAAGACGAGGTTGGCCAAAAAGACATATAGCAGTTCCCTGGCCACCCGGCGATAGCTGAAGTCCGCCGGCCAGCGCTCGTCGAACCAGCGGAAAAGCCGGCTGAATACCCCTACGAAAAGATAGCTTATGAGCATGCAATACCCTAATTCCAATGAAGTCATCCCCCATCTTCTCCGCTCCCAGAATTTCATGCCCGTCACGGAGTCCAGCAGCAGCCGGATGGTAAAATACACCACCAATCCATATAAAGGAGGGAATAGATATTTCCAGAATCTTGTACGCACGTATAGGGTATTTAGTTTTGACAAGTTACAGGATATTTTTCAGCAAAGGCGCCCTTCTCAACAATCCCGCGCTGAGAACATAGGTCACCAGGATGCTCAGCCCAGTCAGCACGGGAAACTTCAGCAGCAGCGGCCCATGCCAGCCTCCCATCATCCGGCTGATCGCAATCAGTACCGGAGCATGAAATACATACACGGCAAAAGCATTCGCCGAAAACCACCGGGCCGCAGCCCCCTGCCGGTTGTATCGCTCCCTGAACCATACGAGGAACCAGATGGAAATACCCACCCCCGCCACCTGCTCCCAGCAGGCCATGCCCAGGCTCTGCCAATGCAATCCACCCTGATAGGCAGACAGCTGACCCTTGAAAGCGCCTCCCAGGACCAGCACTGCTGCCCAGAGTACCAGCCCACCGAAGAACCCCACGCGCCCCCAGTATTTACCTGCCCCGGAGGAAAGCTTATTCAGCCAGTCACCCCGGAAAGCCAGCGTGCCGGCAATAAAGAACAGCACATATTGGGGGAAATAGCAGAATTGAAGGTTGTAAAAAGAAGTGCCGTTAGGCCAGGAAAGACGCACCAAAAAAGTAGTTGCACCAATTAAGGCGATAAACCCCCAAATGAGGACCCTACCCGGCACCTTACGCGCAGCAGGCGATGACGCTGACCTGCCCCGCCTCATTCTGAACAGGGCATAACCCAGGCAGAAGATCAGCAGCGCCTCGCAAAACCAGAGGGGGCCGGTACCGCCCAGCCAACGGCCGCTGGTAATATAACGACCGTAAATTTCTCCCAAACCGCCCCCGACATCGGGACCGTGAAAAAGAGAAATGCACCAGATGGAAACCGGCTGCAAAAGGAACACAAAAAGCAGCAGCGGCAATCCAAGCCGGATGGCCCTGTCCTTCAGGAATTTGCCCGGCCCCTTGCCATCATAGGCCCCGGGGACGAAATAGCCGGCAATGAAGAACAGGAAACCCATGAAGAAAGATTGGAGAAAGGCCTGATAGGTGCCGAAAATGCCCTGCTCGACCAGGCTCACCGGAGCATCCTCCATATAATACCAGCTTCCCAGGTGGCTATAGGTGACGGCCGCATGCATGCTCACCACCAGCATGATCATCACCCAGCGAAGGTTGTCGATATACAACAGGCGACCGGACACTCTTTTGCCGGCTTTTACAGATAAGGCAGGCTTACTGGCCGGCCGGGATAATAGCATTTGTTCCATGATAAGTGTTTTGAAAGCCTAAACTAGCTTTCCCTGACGCCCCGACGAAACTATTTTGACATATAGACCATTCCCGGCGATCAATAGTCCATTCCGGCATGCATGGCCTCTACAGCAACCACGAAGGCGAAGACGGATACGATAACTTCATCCGTCGCATTCCCGTGCAGAAACCGGGTCAGAATGTCGTGGATCAGGTAAGCAAAGAAATTTAAGCGGCTAATTCACCGATTGTTGATCCCGGTCAAGCGACGCCCCTCCCCCGAAAGCGCCACCTCTCCTTATTGGGGTTTTAATAAGTATTTACATTAAAAAAGTGGGGAAAAAATTCCCCACTTTTTTAATGCGCTGAGATAGATCAGGATCTATCCAAAATTATTAATTTTCGTGCAGCCAGAGTTTTACTATTGAATTAGTGATATCCACCAGATCCCCGAAGGAATCCGGCTTGTGAAGATAACAACTGGCACCTAATTCGTAGGATGTTCTACGATCCTGATCGAGCGTGGACGTGGTAAGAACGATGATGGGGATCTGGCTGAACTTCTTGTTCCCCCGGATTTCCTTGAGCGCCTGGAGCCCCAACATGCCCGGCATGTTCAGGTCCAATAAAATAAGGGCCGGATAGTCCGATTCATCAGAATACAAATTCTCCAGGAGCGTTTCTGCATTCTCAATGAATACATAATCGACCTGGGGACTGTTTTCCAAAAAAGCATCCAGGATAATCTGCCGGTCATCCGGGTCATCGTCTACAATGAAAATGAGATGTGTTGAACTGCTTTTCATAAAAATAATGATTGTTCTGATGAAATAAAGCCAGGCTGGTATCTCTTAAGGGTGGTTAAAAATATTAATTTAATGCGAAATCATTATCTTAATGTAATCATTCTACAAGCAGGCCCCTACGCCGATAATTTTTCACTTAAGGCTATTGTACTATAACCTTGCCAATTGTGACATTTGCGTAAATTCTTATTTGACATTTTGCTATAATATTAAGTTTAAATTGCTAAAAAATAAATATCGATGGCCGCTAATAAAGATCTTAAAAAAAAGCCTGCCGCAGCCAGCCCGTCCGGTAGGAATGGCTCTGCCCGAAAAAAGGAATCCGTTCCCAAAAATGGATCTTCCGGCGGCAGCGGTTCCTCCGGCCTTAAATGGGAATTACCTCCCGATGAATCTCTCTTAGACGATAAAGAATTATTAAGGATCTTAATGGAAGTCCGCAACGGAAACTTCAGCGTTCGCATGCCGATCGATGAAGTGGGAGTGAAAGGCAAGATCTGCGACACCCTCAACGAGATCATTTCCCTCAACGAAGCCATGATGCGGGAATTTACCAAGGCCGGCAACACCATCGGCAAACAGGGAAAACTGACCCAGCGCATCGAAGTCCCCAACGCCAAAGGCTCCTGGGGCACCGGCGTGGATTCTCTCAATACCCTCATCTCCGACCTCGTACACCCTACCATCGAGATCGCCCATGTGATCAGCTCAGTGGCCAAAGGCAACCTCTCCCAGGAGATGCCCCTGGAAATCGGCGGCCATACCTTACAGGGCGAATTCTCCCGCATCGCCAAAGAAGTAAATGATATGGTGAAACAATTGAATCTGTTCTCCATGGAAGTGACCCGTGTGGCCCTGGAAGTAGGCTCCGAAGGCAAACTGGGCGGACAGGCGAAAGTCAAAGGAGTGGCCGGCGTTTGGAAAGACCTGACCGATAGCGTTAACCGGATGGGGAGCAACCTCACCGCCCAGGTACGTAATATCGCCGAAGTGACCACCGCCGTGGCCAAAGGAGACCTGTCCAAAAAAATCACCGTGGACGTTAAAGGTGAGATCCTCGAATTGAAGAATACCATCAACACCATGGTGGACCAGCTCAACTCCTTCTCCTCCGAAGTGACCCGCGTGGCCCTGGAAGTAGGTACCGAAGGCAGATTGGGTGGGCAGGCGCATGTCAAAGGGGTAGGAGGTACCTGGAAAGACCTGACCGACTCCGTCAACGGGATGGCCAGTAACCTCACCGGCCAGGTGCGTAACATCGCCGAAGTAACCACCGCCGTGGCCAAAGGTGACCTTTCCCGTAAGATCACCGTGGATGTTAAAGGCGAGATCCTCGAATTGAAGAATACCATCAACACCATGGTGGATCAGCTCAACTCCTTCTCCTCCGAAGTGACCCGCGTGGCCCGTGAAGTAGGCTCCGAAGGCAAACTGGGGGGGCAAGCCGACGTACCCGGCGTGGGCGGCACCTGGAAAGACCTGACAGACTCCGTCAATATCATGGCGGGCAACCTTACCTCCCAGGTGCGTAATATCGCCGAAGTAACGACGGCTGTGGCAACGGGCGACCTCTCCCGGAAGATCGACGTGTCCGTTAAAGGCGAGATCCTGGAATTGAAAAATACCATCAACACCATGGTGGACCAGCTCCGCGGGTTCGCCTCCGAAGTGACCCGCGTAGCCCGTGAAGTGGGCTCCGAAGGCAAGCTGGGAGGCCAGGCGGCCGTGGAAGGAGTAGGAGGTGTCTGGAAAGACCTGACGGATTCCGTGAACGGGATGGCCAGTAACCTCACCGGCCAGGTGCGCAACATTGCCGAAGTAACCACCGCTGTGGCCAAAGGCGACTTGTCCCGTAAAATCACCGTGGACGTGAAAGGAGAAATTCTGGAATTGAAGAATACCATCAATACCATGGTGGACCAGCTCAACTCCTTCGGCTCCGAAGTGACCCGTGTGGCCCGTGAAGTAGGCTCCGAAGGTAAGCTGGGCGGACAGGCCGACGTACCCGGCGTAGGAGGTACCTGGAAAGACCTGTCCGACAGCGTTAATAAAATGGCCTCTAATCTCACCTCTCAGGTGCGCAACATCGCCGAAGTGACTACCGCCATCGCCAATGGTGACCTATCCCGCAAAATCACCGTGGACGTACAAGGCGAAATCCTGGAATTAAAGAATACTATTAATACATTGGTGGATCAGCTCCGCGGCTTCGCTTCCGAAGTGACCCGCGTGGCCCGTGAAGTGGGGACGGAAGGGAAACTGGGCGGCCAGGCCTTCGTACCCGGTGTCGCCGGTACCTGGAAAGATCTTACCGACTCCGTCAACCAGATGGCCGGTAACCTCACCGCCCAGGTGCGTAATATCGCCGAGGTCGCCATCGCCGTGGCCAACGGAGACATGTCGAAGAAGATCACCGTGGACGTACGCGGTGAGATCCTCCAGCTAAAAGAAACCCTGAATACCATGGTGGACCAGCTCCGCGCCTTCGCCTCCGAAGTGACCCGCGTGGCCCGTGAAGTAGGTACGGACGGTAAACTGGGCGGCCAGGCCTTCGTACCCGGTGTCGCCGGCACCTGGAAGGATCTGACCGACTCCGTTAACCAGATGACGGGTAACCTCACCGCCCAGGTGCGCAACATCGCCGAAGTGACCAAGGCCGTGGCCAGCGGTGACCTTTCCAAGACCGTGGCCATCGAAGTAAAAGGAGAGATCCTCGACCTGAAAAATACCATCAACACCATGGTGGAACAATTGAACTCCTTCGCCTTCGAAGTAACCCGTGTGGCCCGTGAAGTAGGTACGGAAGGCAAGCTGGGAGGCCAGGCAGAAGTAAGAGGAGTCGCCGGTACCTGGAAAGACCTGACCGATAGCGTGAACATGATGGCCTCCAACCTGACCAACCAGGTGCGTGGAATCGCCAAAGTCGTGACCGCCGTGGCAACCGGGAACCTCAAACAGAAACTCTCCATCGTCTCCCGCGGTGAAGTGGCCCAACTGACAGACACCATCAATGAAATGATCGATACCCTCGCCCTCTTCGCCGACCAGGTGACCACCGTCGCCCGTGAAGTAGGGGTGGAAGGAAGACTGGGCGGACAAGCCAGCGTTCCCGGAGCCTCCGGTATCTGGAAGAACCTCACGGAGAATGTGAATCAGCTTGCCCAAAACCTTACTATCCAGGTACGCTCCATCTCGGAAGTGGCCTCCGCCGTGACGAAAGGCGACCTTACCCGTACCATCCGCGTAGAAGCCAAAGGTGAGGTGGAAGCGCTGAAAGATACCATCAACCAGATGATCGCCAACCTGAAAGAAACCACCCTGCGTAACCAGGAACAGGACTGGTTGAAATCCAACCTGGCCAAATTTACGCAAATGCTGCAGGGACAAAAAGACCTCAATACCGTTACCCAGCGTATCCTGTCCGAACTCGCCCAGGTAGTCGTCGCCCACTATGGCGCCTTCTACATCCTCAAGCAGGATGAAGACACCCGCGTAGACAAGCTTAGCCTCTTCGCCGCTTACGGCTACAAAGCAGATAAGAATATCCCCATGGAATTTTCTATCGGCGAAGGCCTCGTCGGACAGGTGGCCTTTGAAAAAGAAAGGATCATCCTCTCCAACGTCCCCGGCAACTATATAAAGATCAGCTCCGGATTAGGAAGGTCCAAACCGGCCAACCTCATCATCCTGCCCGTACTCTTCGAGAACAAGGTCAAGGCCGTCATTGAACTGGCCTCCCTCGATGCCTTCGGAGAAACCCACCTGGACTTCCTTAGCCAGCTGACGGAGAGTATCGGGATCGTGCTCAATACCATCGAAGCCAATACCACGACAGAAGAGCTCCTGGCCCAGTCCCAATCCCTGGCAGGCGAGCTGAAGATTCAACAAGAGGAGCTTCGCCGTACCAACGACGAACTGCAGGATAAAGCCCTGCTGCTCGTTAAGCAAAAGAATGAAGTGGAAGCCAAGAACAAGGAAGTGGAAGAAGCCCGTAAATCACTGGAAGAAAAAGCCGAACAGCTTACCCTCACTTCCAAATACAAATCGGAATTCCTGGCCAATATGTCCCATGAACTGCGGACACCCCTGAACAGCCTGCTCATCCTGGCCCAGCAACTATACGAGAACGTGGAAGGCAACCTCACGGACAAACAGATCCGCTACGCCAAGACCATCCACTCCTGCGGAGATGACCTGATCCAGCTCATCAACGACATCCTGGACCTTTCCAAGATCGAATCCGGCTTCATCAGCGCCAATATCTCCCCCGTCCGTTTTGCAGAGATCGCCTCCTTCGTGGAGACTACCTTCAAACCCATCTCGGAAGCCAGACACCTGCGCTTCACCATCGAGACCGACCCGAAACTCCCGCAGAGCATGGAGACGGACTTGCAGCGACTCAACCAGATCCTGAAAAACCTCCTCTCCAACTCGTTCAAGTTTACGGAGAAGGGAGAAGTGAAGCTGCACATATACGAGGCGGACCGAAACTGGAAACAGAGCAATACCAGCCTGGACAATGCCAAAAAAGTAGTCGCTTTCGCCATCAGCGATACCGGCATCGGTATCCCGCAGGAAAAACAGAACATCATCTTCGAAGCCTTCCAGCAGGCCGAGGGATCCACCAGCCGTAAATACGGAGGCACCGGACTGGGACTCTCCATCAGCCGCGGCCTGGCCGAACTGCTGGGCGGAACCATCGAACTGGAAAGCTTGCCCACGAAAGGCAGCACCTTTACCCTCTTCGTACCCATGGATCCCGTTACCGGCATCCTGTCCAAAGAGACTTCCGATAACCTCAACGCCTATCACCAGCTACAGCTGGGAGCGGAGAGCGGAGAGATCGATACCCTGCTCAACTCCCTGCGCGTCACCGGCGATGGCATCGACGGCCAGCAGCTGACCATCGTCAGCGAAATGATCAATGACGCCGGGGATGATCGCACATCCATCCAGCCCAACGATAAGATCGTATTGGTCGTGGAAGACGACCTCCGCTTCGGAAAGATCATCATTGAAAAAGCACATACCTATAACCTCAAAGCGGTCGTCGCTACCAACTATATCGAAGTCTTCGACTTTATCAACCGGTTTACGCCCATCGCCATCACCTTGGATGTGAAACTGCCCGATACCAGCGGCTGGAAAGTGCTGGACCTGCTCCGCAACGACCTTAACTACCGGCATATTCCCATTCACCTCATCTCCGGGGAGGAGAACCAGTCCCTGGCCCTCAAACGAGGCGCCCGTAGCTTCCTGCTGAAACCCCTGGAAAATGAATCGTTGAACGAACTCTTCGAAGACATCATCTCCTTCAACCAAAAAGGGACCAAGCGTATCCTCGTCGTCGAAGACAATGAGATCGACTCATCCCAGATCTCCAAAATGCTGCAGGGCGGCAATATGGAAGTCACCGTCGCTCCCACCGGCAAACAGGCGCTCCAGGAGAGTAACATAAAAGAATTTGATTGCATCATCCTGGATTATACCTTGCCGGATATTTCCGGCATCGACCTGGTCAGCCAGGTAAGCGCCAGCAAGAATAAGCTGACCCCTGTCATCGTCTATTCCGCCAGGGACTTCGATAAAAAAGAGCTGCACCATCTCAACAGAAGCTCGAACACCGTGCTGCTGAAAGGCGTCAACTCCCTGGAACACCTGCTGGAAGAGACCATCCTGCAGCTGCATATCAACCACAAGGAGCTGGCCCCGGAAAAACGCAAAGTGATCGAGAACATCCGTATGAAAGATGATATCCTCACCGGAAAGAATATCCTTTGCGTGGATGACGATGTCCGGAACCTGTTCGCCCTCACCACCGTCTTCGAACGATATAATATGAACGTCATTACGGCGGAGAGCGGTAAAGAAGCGATCAGTATCATCAACGACGAACGGCAAAAGATCGATATGGTGCTGATGGATATCATGATGCCGGAGATGGACGGGTACGAGACGACTCAGAAGATCAGGAGAGAACATAAGAACAGCACCCTGCCGATTATCGCCGTAACGGCCAAGGCCATGAAAGGCGACCGGCAGAAATGTATCGAAGCAGGCGCTTCCGACTACATCACGAAACCACTAAAGATTGATCAGCTCCTGTCCCTGATGCGGGTATGGTTCTATAAATAAAATATTTCGCACGTGAGCCTAAAATAAAATTGCCCTCATGCAGCCTAAGATACTAATAGTGGACGACCGCGAAGATAACCTGCTCTCTATGGAGAGCCTGCTGGAGCCCGATGGCTACCGGGTAGTCAAAGCCAGTTCCGGTCGCCAGGTATTGAAGATATTACTTACGGACTTCGACTTCGCCCTGATCCTCATGGACGTACAGATGCCCAACCTCAACGGATTCGAGACGGCATCCCTCATCTACGAGCGGGAAAGACTGCGACATATTCCCATCATTTTTATAACGGCCAATAACTACGGCGAAGAGAACGTCTTCAAAGGATACCGGGCCGGGGCCGTAGATTATATCTATAAACCGGTGAACCCCGAACTGCTGCGCGCCAAAGTAGGCGTATTCGTAGACCTGTACCGGAAGAACCACCGGTTGCTGGCACAGGAACAAAAACTGGTAGCCATCAACAAAAACCTGGAGATGGAGATCAATGAACGCATAGCCTCCGAAGAGAAAGTGATCGAGCTCAACCGGCAGCTGCTGGAAAATATTTCCAGCCTGGAGAAAGCCAATAAAGACCTGGACCTTTTCGCCTTTATGGCCTCCCATGACCTGCAGGCCCCGCTTCGCAAGATCCGCATGTTCAGCGACCGGCTCCTGTCCGACCATCAGTCGGGACTGAGTAAAGACGGCCAGCTATATCTGTCCCGCATCCAGCAGGTGGCCAAGCGGATGCAGGACCTCATCAATGATATCCTGCGGTTTTCCAAAATGTCCGGCGAACAGGAATCCTTCCAGGAAGTGGATCTCAATGGGGTGTTCCGGGAGGTATTGTCGGAGATGGAAGGCCCCATCCGGGAAAAAAACGCGGAAATCATTCTCGATACGCTTCCCGTATTGCCCGCCAACGCCGGGCTCATGGTCCCGCTCTTTGCCAACCTGCTCAGTAATTCCCTGAAATACAGTAAAAGACAGACACCGCCCCTCATACAGATACGCCATGAATTGACCCCCGTCAACGAAGGCGCCGGTGCGAAAGAGACGGAAACAGGCTATTGCAGGATCTATATCGAAGACAATGGCATCGGGTTCGATCAAAAATATGCCGAACAGATCTTCGATATGTTCAGACGCCTCCACTCCAACACAGAATACGAAGGCACCGGGATCGGCCTGGCCCTTTGCAAAAAGATCGTCGAAAAACACAAAGGTTTTATTTCAGCCCGGGGCCGCCCCGGAGAAGGCGCCCTTTTTATCGTATCCCTGCCCTTAAAAAGGATAAAAAAAGAATTGGTATGATGCCCCCAGCTTTACCCACACGCATTCTGATCGTAGAAGATGATGAAGATGACTTCCTGATCATAGAAGCCTGTATCAGGGACATCCCCGAAAAGGAATTCCTGATAGACTGGTGTTACCAATATGACGAGGCGCTCGAACGTATCGGTCAGGGCCGGTACGATATTTATTTCCTGGACTATCTCCTGGGAGAAAAGACAGGACTGGAATTGCTCGGGGACGCCGTAGCCCTGGGCTGTGAAGACCCCCTCGTCCTCCTCACCGGGATCGGCAACCGGGACGTGGACATCCAGGCGATGACCATCGGCGCCGTGGATTACCTGGTCAAATCAGAGATCAATACGGAGAAGCTCGAGCGCTGTATCCGCTACGCCCTGGAAAGAAGCACCTACCTCAAGGCCCTCAAAGCCAACGAACGTAAATTCAGGAATATCTTCGAACGATCCAAAGACGCCGTATTCCTGGCAGGCGAAGACCTGGTCTTCCGCGACGCCAACGCAGCCACCTGCCAGTTATTTAAATTCAATAAGGAAGAACTGAAGGAGCTGAGCCTCTATAAGCTCTTTGCCCGCAAGGAAGCAGCCGCCCTTCTGCAGGAGAAATTACGCAGGACCGGAGAGGTGGAAGACGAAGAGATCGAAATGCTGACCCGCAACCGGGAAAAAAAGAACTGCATTTTATCCATCTCCCGCCAGGCCAATTCTAACGGAGAAACCCATATCCAGGGCATCATTCACGATATCACCAACCTCAAACGCATCGAACGGGCCTCTTTCCAGATAGAAAAACTGCGGTCGACGGCCACCCTCCTGCGCACCCTGGCCCATGAAGTGCGCAACCCGCTCACCAATATCAACCTGTCCGTCGAACAATTGAAACCCGAGATCAACAGCGAGGATGCAAATATCTATCTGGACATCATCGCCCGCAACTGCGGCCGCATCGATGGACTCATCTCCGAATTACTCGACCTAAGCCGGCCTGCAGAGATCTCCCTGCAAAAAGCCCCGCTGCAAGCCATCATCGACACCACCCTGGCGGCCGCATCGGACCGGATCGCCCTGAAAAATATCCGGCTGGAACTATCCTATCCCGACCAGCCCGCCTATATCATGGCCGATATAGAAAAACTGAAGATCGCCTTTCTCAATATTGTTATCAATGCCGTAGAGGCCGTGCCCAAACAATCGGGGAATATCTCCATTTCGATAAAGGACGAAGGGGCGCAGTACAAGGTCTTTATCAACGACAACGGCAGCGGCATTACCGAGGAGAATCTCTCCCGCATCTTTGAACCCTATTTCACTTCCAAGACCAATGGCTTCGGACTGGGACTGGCTGCCACCTGGAATATCCTGCAATCCCATCACGCTTCGATAGACGTCAACTCCCAACCCGGCGAAGGGACGAGCTTCACCCTGGTCTTCGAACAGGCTAAGATCGCCATGGGACTGCCTAAATAAGTCGCGGCCCGCCCGGCAGTCGTCCCGGGTTTCTTCCTTTCACGGATACGCAATAGGGTCCAACTCCAGCACCTGATGCAGATGATGCAATAAATGATTGCAATAATCCGCCGCCAGCCATTCGATCGTTTGTGTCGTCATATCGGAACCTGCACACCTTCGCTGCGCCGCCTCCGGAGAGACCTGCTGCAGCACCAGACAAATATGCCGGTTCAGAAGCGTCCATAAGGAGATCAGGTCATCGGTAGGGTAGTGCTGATAATCCGCAATAATCACCCATTTATCCTGGTCGTAGACGATCCGGGGACTGTCCTCATACTGGGCTACGACAAACCTGCGTATATTATTCTGCGCGGAATCGACGAGATGCCCCCAGGATCTCCCTCTTGCTCCATTTCCCCGGTCCGGGCCGGCGGGAATAACTGTCTTCCGTAATGGCGCCCAGCCTGCCGGAATAGTTGACGATTATTTTTTGTAAATGTTCGATAGTGGCTTGCATAGTCAAAGATACCAATTCACAAAAAATCTTTCCGCGATAATTTGTACATCATTTTCCCTACAATGTCCATTGATGGCCCCCTGACATAGACCTAATTTTGATTCAGTAATAGAAATCAACAGACTGTTTATGGCTGAATTTAACCAACTCCTGATCAGTAACATCGAATACCTGCGACCTTATGCCATCGTCTTTACACAGGATAATGAAAGCGCCAAAGACCTGCTGCAGGAAACCCTCTGCCGCGCGCTGGCAAACCGCGGGCAATATACGGCGGAGACTAATATCAGAGGGTGGCTCTTCACCATCATGCGCAATACTTTTATTAATAATTATCGCCGCAAAAGCCGGACTAAAAAAATCTTTAATTTTTATCTGCGGGAGTTTCCGGAGAACAATGAGACTGCCGCCGGCAATCCCGCAGAAGGCAGCCTGGAAGAAAAAGCGATTTTGGCCGTCATCCACGCCCTGCCCGATAATCTCCGGATCCCCTTTTGCCTGCATTTCGAAGGATATAAATACCAGGAGATTGCCGATCTGATCGACATAACCCTGGGCACCATCAAAAGCCGCATCCATCTTGCCCGCAAATTACTGCGGGAACAGATCAGCTGAATCCTCTTCCGTCACATATGTTAAATAGTTTTAAAGTGGCAATAAACCACCGAACCCGATTTGATAATGTCCCTGACAACCAATAATTTTGCGGGCACGAATAAAAATGGATCACTAATAATTTACGAATGAGACAAATTGCTTTTCGGGAGGCTCTGCGCGAAGCCATGAATGAAGAAATGCGTCGCGATGAACGTGTCTTTTTGATGGGAGAAGAAGTGGCCGAATACAACGGCGCTTACAAAGTCAGCCAGGGAATGCTGGAAGAATTCGGCGCCAAAAGGGTGATCGACACTCCGATCTCTGAACTGGGCTTTGCAGCCGTAGGGGTAGGAGCCGCACAACATGGCCTTCGTCCCATCGTGGAATTTATGACCTTTAATTTCGCGGTACTGGCCCTGGATCAAATCTTAAATACAGCTTCTAAAATGCTGGCTATGAGCGGCGGACAACTGAGCTGTCCCATCGTTTTCCGCGGACCCAACGGTTCAGCCGGACAACTGGGCGCCCAACACTCTACCGCTTTCGAAAGCTATTATGCCAATATCCCCGGCCTTAAAGTGGTGTCCCCCAGCAATGGATACGATGCCAAAGGCCTGCTTAAACAGGCGATCCGCTACGAAGAAGACCCCGTCATCTTCATGGAAGGAGAGACTACCTACGGAGATAAATCAGAAGTTCCCGAAGAAGAATACTATATCGAATTAGGCAAGGCCGACGTAAAGAGACAAGGGAAGGACGTGACCATCGTTTCTTACAATAAAATGATGAAAGTAGCCCTGGGCGCAGCCGCCGAACTGGAAAAAGAAGGCGTAAGCGCTGAAGTGATCGACCTTCGCACCATTCGCCCCCTGGACTGGATGACCATCCTGGAGAGCGTAAAAAAGACCAATCGCCTCGTGATCGTTGAAGAACAATGGCCCTTTGCCTCCATTTCTTCCGAAATCACCTACCGTATCCAAAAAGAAGGATTCGATTACCTGGATGCGCCGATCCGCCGCATCACTTCCGCCGACGCCCCCCTGCATTATGCCCCGAACCTGGCGGCATTAGGCATCCCGGACGTTGCCCGGACCGTCAAGCTGGTGAAAGAAGTTATGTACATGAATAAGTAACTCCGGGCCATCCCGGATCTTATCAAATAAATCGATCCCGTTCTGTTAGCAGAGCGGGATTTTTCATTGTATACTAGGCCTTTGGCCTGGTTATTTAGCGGCGTAAAAAATGCCGGCATTTTTTACGCCGGGTCCAATGATGGCAGAGCTACGCTCGTAACCTTCGTCCGAGCTGCGCTCGTTTCTCGGTTAGGGCAAGAGGCCCGTGGCCTCTTTTTCCCGCACATAAAAAATCCCGGTATCTGTAAAGACCCCGGGATTCGAACACATGATTAAAGGCTGACTTACTTGATCGCTTCCAGCGCTGAATTGAACAGCACGATGAAGCCGTATACACAGCCTAATAATACACCGCCAAGAATAGTTAATTTGAAAAGTACTTTACCAGTAGGGATAGCCTGAAGTTCAAGTTCCTGCCTCATAGGGGATTATTTAGTTGGATTAATAAATAGTTTTACATCGATTTGGATACAGCTAAGGTAATAAAAAGCTTTCTTCCCTACAAGGTTCTTTTACGTAGTATAAATACGAATACTCACTCCGCTGAAAGAACAATTAGCGGGTGTATCTAAAATTTTAATAGGTATAAAACTCATAAAACAATAAAAATCAATACTTAATGAAAATTAGATTGATCTCGTAAGCTTAAGGTTAAAATCTCAGCAGGAGTGAATTCCATTAAGGATGGCTTCTCCGCCAGCTCCTCCGAAGCAATATGGCAGGCATAGCCCCCAAACCAGGGCAACGCCCGGATATTCCAGCTACGCTCACCCAACTGAACAAACATATTATCTTCGATTTTCAACCCGGCCAGCGGTAGATTAAGACCACGGCCATCCGCCTTGGACAGACACTCTTTGGCTGTCCAAAAATGATAGAAAGTATGGAGCGGCTTGGGCGAATCCAGGATCATCCCCCATTCCCGGTCCGAAAACTGATCCTTAAAATCAGCAATGGCCAGCTCCCGGATCTCTTCCAGATCGATTCCCACTCCACCCCGACTTCCCAGGATACAGACTACCCGGGTGCCCGAATGCGAAATATTAAAATCAGGCCCGTTCACCAGGTATGGTCGCTCATGAGCCGTGTACCGCAAATCGGTTAGCCCCCCCGCAAAACCCTCGTTCCGCAGAGCCGCCAAAAGAAGATGTTTCCCGAATAAACAGCCATGTGCATCCTGCCACCTCCTGTATTTCTCTATTTTCTGGATCATGCTCCCCGGCAATTGGGGCAGCAGCGATTGCCAGATCTCCCGGGAGACAGGCGTTGGATAGGCGGTAGAATAAATCCGGATACTCATGATGACCATAAATTTAATTTTTTTTCATCAGTTCACCGTCTTTTCACTCATCTCATCCGCCCGGCCTCCTCGGCCAGCCCCGCAATTGGCGCGTATAGAAAGTCCATTCCGGCGTCTCGATCATAGACTCCCGCTTATCTACCCGATACCAGGGACTCAGGGCTCTGCCCTCCGTCCTAACACCGGATCCACCCCCGGGCGCAACCCAGGGCTCCCCCCTAGGATTGTTGACAATATGAATATCCTGCGCCGGCATATAGCTTTGAGCCAGCAGGTAGACCTGATGCCCCATGGAATCAGCCGCCATATCCACGACCAGCATCGCATGCCCCGGAGACCCTCCCCGGATCAGCACATCCCCGATCTGCATATCGTCGATAGCGCCCACAGGAACCAGTTGTTTCTCCAGTGATAACGTCCCGCAGTAGGAGAATACCGTTTCCAGGTAGGCGGCAAAACAGGCACGGTCGTCGCAAAATGAAGAGGTTGCCCGCTCTGGTCCGCGAGCAGCGCCCGGGCCTGGACCCGGCGATCGCCGGGACGAAGCTGGCAGCGTATACGCCACCAGCCGGTCCCCCGACAGACGCACCCGCTTCCCGCCGGCCCATTCCCTGAAATTGAGCCGGGTTCCCCGTTCCGCTTGGGAGACCCGTCGAACAGATAGACAGTCCTGTCCTTTCGGAGAGGGATCTGCCGCAGCCACCCCCCAAAACTGCTTTTCCCGGCTGCGACCCGCCGGTAGCCAGCCGGTACCGGAATGCTTTCCACGGTCGGATAAGGATTGCCGGAAAGACCCGTGCCAGGATGGTGCCCCATCTGTTCCCGGCCAGCGGCACGGGTCGCACTATCCCGGCCGGCCGGCGCCTGGGCCCTTGGATCGCAGGCACAGCAGAAAAAGAAAATTATTATACTTCCTTTAGGGAGCAGAGAGCGGAGGTTCCAACGCATATCGTTAAATTTGAGGTTTATACAGTGGGTAGGGAAGCCTGCCGGCTATTATTCCACAAAAAAGATTGTTAAACCTCATGTCGAACATCCTGATCATAGACGACGAAAAAGCGATCCGTAAGACCCTAAGTGAGATCCTCTCCTACGAAGGCTACAAAATTGACGAAGCCAGCGATGGGGAAGAAGGCCTGAAAAAATTCAAAGAAAAAGAATACGACGTTATCCTCTGTGATATAAAAATGCCCAAAATGGACGGGATTGAATTCCTGGAAAAGGCAAAAGAAAGCAACCCCGACACACCCATTATCATGATCTCCGGGCATGGAACGATCGAGACTGCCGTCGAAGCCGTCAAGAAAGGAGCCTATGATTATATTTCCAAACCTCCCGACCTCAACAGGCTTCTCATCACGATCCGCAATGCCATGGATAAGACCACCCTGGTGGCGGAAACGAAAGTCCTCAAGCGTAAAGTCAGCAAAGTGCAGGAGATCGTCGGCTCTTCCACACCCATACAGAAAATTAAAGAGACCATCGAAAAAGTAGCCCCCACCGACGCCCGTATCCTGGTCACCGGGGAGAATGGAGTCGGGAAGGAGCTGGTTGCCCGGTGGGTACATGAAAAAAGCAACCGGGCCAGCGGCGCCCTCGTGGAAGTCAACTGCGCCGCCATCCCCAGCGAATTGATCGAAAGTGAGCTCTTCGGACACGAGAAAGGATCCTTCACCTCGGCCGTCAAACAGCGCATCGGCAAATTCGAACAAGCCAATGGCGGCACTCTCTTCCTGGATGAGATCGGAGACATGAGCCTCACCGCACAGGCCAAAGTGCTGCGCGCCCTGCAGGAAGGAAAGATCACCCGGGTAGGCGGCGATAAGGACATCAGCGTGGACGTCCGGGTAATAGCCGCAACCAATAAGGATCTGCTTAAAGAGGTGGATGAACGCGCTTTCCGCCTGGATCTCTATCACCGCCTTAGCGTGATCATCATCCACGTCCCTTCTCTCAATGAGCGGAATGATGATATCCCTTTATTGGTAGACAAATTCCTGATAGACATCTGCGCCGATTACGGCATCGCCAGGAAAGCCATCGAAGACGACGCCATCAAAGCGTTGCAGAAACACAACTGGACCGGTAATATCCGCGAGCTGCGCAACGTGGTGGAACGCCTGATCATCCTTTCCGGCAAGACGATCAACAAAGACGATGTGGAAAGTTATGTGTTGCCGAAAAAATAGTAACCCATGAACCCCATCTATTGCATCAGCGGGCTGGGAGCCGACGAACGGATCTTTTCCAAACTGACCCTTCCCGGCGTCTCCCTCACCCCCTTGCAATGGATCCGCCCGGAAAAAGAGGAAGGCATAGAAGCCTATGCAAAGAGAATGACCAGCCAGGTTTCTGCAGCGTCAACCGGTCAACTTCATTCGCATCCAGCCAACCCGGTTCCGTCGGCGGCAATCAGCGAGGTTCCTGCGAATCAGCCGGCGGACCAACGGGGTCTCCCGGCCCCGCCCCCCATTTTCCTGGGCGTCAGCTTCGGAGGAATGATGGCCCTCGAAATGGCCAAATTCTATCCGGAGGCGAAAGTGATCCTGATCTCCAGCGTCAAGTGCAGGAAAGAGCTGCCGGGATGGATGCGACTGGCGGGCAATCTGCAGCTGAACAAGCTGCTCCCGCTCAAACCACCGAGATGGGATCGGCTGGAAACCGATTTTCTGGGCACGGAGACAGCAGAAGAGCGGCAACTGGTAAGGCAATTCAGCAACACCTCCGATCCGGTCTATCTGCGATGGGCCCTGGGACAGGTCATTAACTGGCAGAACCAATGGCAACCAGCGTCCTGCTTTCATATTCATGGCTCCAATGACAGGACCTTCCCGCTGAAAAATATCCGGGCGACCCACGTTATTGACGGCGGCGGTCATTTTATGGTAATGAACCGGGCGAAAGAAACCTCCGCGATCATAGAAACGATCTTAAGCCGCTGAGCGGCATTCCAATCGATCTTAATCAGTTGAGGGATGATCCGCCCGGGCCAAACCCTCACCGAGCGGAAATCCACCAATATTTTTGTAATATTTTCTCCTCCCCGGCGACCAATTTACCGGATGCCCGATTATTACATTAAATTTGCCCGGAATCATAAAAAACTAAAGGAATGTCGACTCATCAGTTGCTGGTTTTAGTACTTATTCAACTACTTATCCTCTTATTGCCCTCCATCGGTCTTTACAAAATGTTCGAAAAAGCCGGCGCCCCGGGCTGGAAAGCATTTATCCCCTTTTATAATACCTGGATCATGTTGGAACTGGCCGAACGCCCCAAACACTGGGTCTTCTGGCAGCTGATCCCCGTCGTAGGATGGTTCATCTCCATGGGCATTTTCGTGGAATTCGTCAAGGCCTTCGGCAAATTCAAGCTCCATGAGCACGCCCTGGCCTCCCTCTTACCCGTATTTTACTTCCCATACCTCGGCTTCAGCCCCAAAGAGAAATTCCTCGGGGCCGAACCCGTAAAAAAACATAAAAAAGGCACCGCCCGGGAATGGATCGACGCCGGCGTCTTCGCCATCGTAGCCGCTACCCTGATCCGCACCTTTGTTTTCGAAGCCTATACCATCCCGACGGGATCCATGGAAAAGACCCTGCTGATCAACGACTTCCTCTTCGTCAGTAAATTCAGCTACGGCCCCCGCATACCGAATACCCCGCTGTCCATCCCCTTCGTTCACAATACCATGCCCATCACGAACGGCAACTCATACCTGGAATGGATCAAAGTTCCCTATACCCGCTGGTTCCCCAGCCCGGTAAAACGCGGAGACGTAGTGGTATTCAATTTCCCCGCCGGAGATACCGTGATCAACTTACCCGAATACCAATCCCAGAGACCCTATTATGACGTCTGCCGGGAACTGGGACAAGGCAATATCGACTCCGGCCGCCAGATCATCCTCAACAGCCCGGACCAATACCCGCTCGTCATCCGCCCCGTAGACAAACAGGAAAACTATATCAAACGCTGCGTGGCTATCGCCGGTGACACCCTGCAGATCAAAGACCAGGTCCTGTATATCGACGGCAAAGCGCAGGTCTTTCCGCCCGAATCCCAGACCTACTACACCGTGGAAACAAAAGGTCAGCCCCTGGACGAGACCGTAATGAGAGATGAGTACAACCTGGATATGAACAATGGCGATGATGTCCGCACCACCGGCACCCCCAACGTCTATGTCATGCTCCTCACCTGGCGCGCCCACGAGAAAATGCTGAAGAACGGCCTGGCTAAGAGCATCGTCGCACAGATAGACAGCTCCCTGGGCGTCTACCCCTACGATAGCCTCCATAACTGGAGCCGCGACAACTATGGCCCTATCTGGCTGCCCAGGGCAGGATCCACCCTCACCCTCACCCGGCAGAATTACTCCGTGTATGAAAGAGCCATCCGCGTCTACGAAGGCAACAAGCTGGAAATGAAAGATGGTAAGTTCTTCCTCAACGACCAGGAAGCCACCCAATATACCTTTAAAATGAACTATTACTGGATGATGGGGGACAACCGCCATGGGTCACAGGATTCCAGGTACTGGGGATTCGTTCCCGAAGACCATGTGGTAGGAGAGGCCTGGCTGATCTGGATGAGCTGGAATAAAGGCGTCCGCTGGAGCCGGCTCTTCCAGAAGATCAAATAAAGAGGTCGGTCGGATCCTGCAAAAATTTTAGCAGATGGTAACAAAAGAATTTGAATTCTCTTACGAGGTCTACGACTCCGTTGAAGAGTTAAACAAAGAAGACGCACAGTTATTAAACGAAGCCCGGGCCGTCACCAGGAATGCCTACGCCCCCTATTCACACTTCAAAGTCGGCGCCGTAGCAAAACTGGCAAACGGACAAATCGTCTCCGGCACCAACCAGGAGAACGCCTCTTTCCCCGTAGGCATCTGCGCCGAAAGAGTATTGTTGTCAACGGCGTCCTCTCTTTATCCTGGCGTAGCAATCGATACGCTGGCCATCAGTTACGATAATGAGAATGGCCCCAGCGACCACCCCCTCTCCCCCTGCGGCATCTGTCGCCAATCCCTGCAGGAATCCGAACAAAGGTCGGCCCGGCCCATACGCCTGATCCTGGGAGGACAAAAAGGACAAATATACCTCCTCTCCAAAGCCAGTCTGCTACTGCCTCTCGCCTTCACAGGCGATGAACTGAAATGACACCAATTCATAAACGTGTCCAAAAGAAGAATAGAGGTGTCATTTATGCTTATAAGTGTGAAGATCCATCCCAACACTCTATTATTTAGCAGGTAGATAACATTGTTTTAATAACCTTCTATTTGTTTTCTAAATAGTTTTACTGTAAATTAGTTCTTGTAATACCATCAAGGTACCTGTATTTACAATGTTACCCCTACTCACTGCTAAGCATTTTCCGTATCCCTTTTAACCTCCAAACCCCGGTTGGGCCTATAAGATTAAGTAGCTGATTATTTGTTCATTACTATAAATTGCTTGGCATTATACATGCCGGTTATGTTTTTTTGTCACTTGACCTGTGCAAGCCTATAATTGAACCTTATGCTATTCAGACCCATCAACCTCGCAATTGTCGATGACCATTCCTTATTCAGGAAAACGTTAAAAAGCTTTCTTTCCGAGCAAAACAACCTCAATATCCCCGTTCAGGCGGCAGATATGTTCGACTTATTCAATAAGTTAAAGGTATCTTCCATCGATGTGCTATTGATGGACATCTTTATGCCAGGACTAAATGGGAACGAGGCATTAAAGACCCTCCGAAGCGAATATCCCTCCATTAAAATACTGGTCATATCCATGAGCACAGATATGGACCTGATCAGCGACCTGTTGGATGCTGGTATTCATGGATATATTTCTAAAGCCGATGAACCGGAAGAACTGCTCCAGGCCATCCAGGCCGTTTCAGAAAACCGCCTTTACCGCAACAGGCTATTTACGGAAGCACTGTATTGGAACAAGCAAAATAATATAAAGCCTTTTGTAAGCGGAGCAGAGGCCCAGCTCAACGAGCGCGAGAAAAAGATCCTCCAGTTGATCTGGGAAGAAAAAAGCAATAAGGAGATTGCTGATAACCTTTTTTTAGGCATACGATCCGTTGAAAAGATCCGGCAGGATATGAAAGAGAAGATCGGGGTCAAATCGACAGTAGGTCTTCTGAAATATGCCATCAATAAAAAGATCGTTGGTGTAAATTCGAAAAGCTCAGATCTTATCCGGTGATATCGATACCTTCTGCAAGTACTTTACTATCACTGCATTGCCGCTACATCCTTTTCGTAAAAACCGAATAAAAAAATGAGGTCATTACTAAAGATTATCCGGTTTTTTTTGAATTAATTTGTTTCTGACAATAAATTCCTATCCTAGAAAAACTTCCAAGTAAAATCGGTGTGGTCTTGCATGAAAATGCCTGAGCATAAACATTTTATTTATTACATCAGGTTTATTTCCATTTAGCTAACTTTTTTTTGATCAGCATTTCAGCAGGTATTGTTACTTGCTGTAGCGATAGCTCTATTACAACGTGTCCAAGCACAAAATATTAAAATATGAAAAATTTCAATGCCGGATGGTACCTGATCTATACAAAACCTCGCCATGAAAAAAAAGTATACACCCGGTTGAAAGAATTGAACATCGATTCCTTCCTGCCGTTGACAAAAAAACTTCGTACCTGGCATGACCGGAAAAAATATGTGGACGAACCCCTTTTTCCTTCCTATGTTTTTATTTATCTGAATGATATGCGGAACTACTATGAAGGAATGGACGCGCAAGGAGCTTTATATTACGTGAGAACAGGGAAGGAAATTGCCCGTGTCAACGAGACAATTGTCAATAATATAAAACTTGTTACCGACCAGACAAACAATATTGAAGTGTCCGATGACTTATTTCAACCTGGGCAGAGATTGGTCATCAGTCAGGGAGCTTTGACAGGCTTATCCTGCGAGATAGTTCAAGCCGATAGCAAACAAAAACTATTGGTAAGAGTAGATCTGTTACAAAGAAGCATACTTGTTTCATTACCCGAGGGACACCTAATGGCCGTATAGCCTTTTTTTGTTGATAAAATGCCGATTCTCCTTTCTCTGCGCTATTCCATGCGCCTCCACGTCAAACTACATCAAACCAGCTGTTAAACTCCTCTTATCCATATTGATCGGAAAGGTGATTTTATTGTCATGGGTATCAATCATAATCCATTTTATAAAACTCCCATAAATTTTCTTCAATGAATTCCAGAAATAAAGAAATATATGTGCTGGGGACCGGACTTTCACACGATGGATCTGCCTGCTTATTAAGGAACGGGGAAATTTGCGTGGCCATTGAAAAGGAAAGGATTACAAGGATTAAACACGACGGTTTTAATGATTCCGCCGCTATCAATTATTGCCTGCAGGCAGAGGGGATTTCAATTAACGACGTATCCCTGGTTGTTCAGAATGCCAATTTCGGTTTTTTTGAATATGGTAATTCTTATTTTTCAGGTGCCCGAATATTTAAGTCCGTGCCTGATTTGCCTATAGTAACCATATCTCATCATCTTGCTCACGCATTTTATGCTATTGGGAGCTCCCCGTTTAAAGAAACTGCCGTGTTAGTCATGGACGGATGTGGAAGCCTGTATGATGAATGTCTGGAGCTGAAAAATACGAAATACCTCCCCCAAAATGTGCCGGCCGAAACGCAGCATTTATATGCGGAAAAAGATAGCTTTTATTTATTCTCGAATAATGAACTGACTTCCGTATATAAAGACTTCTCTCCTTATGGATATTCTTTAAAGAACTATCCATTACACCCGCCAACGACCCAACATTCAATAGGAGGATTGTACAGCGCTGTTTCTTTATATTGTTTCCAAAGCGACAGTGACAGTGGCAAACTCATGGGTTTGGCCCCATATGGAAGGCCTGGCATCTATTCAGACTCTATATTCGAACTTAAGGATGGACGGGTATTGGTAAATTATGACTGGATGCGAAAGTTCGACTCGCCGGCTTTTTCTGAAAAAATGTTTTGGGAAAATTTCCAATATTATGCCGACATAGCGTACTGGGTGCAAAAGGAAACTGAAAGGGCCATTTTATACATAGTACAGTCCAGGGCCAAAATGGTTGATTGCGGAAATTTATCCTATACCGGCGGGGTCGCTTTAAATGCCGTTGCAAACGCCCTGATCGTTGAAAAAGGGTGTTTTTCAAACTATTATTTCACCCCGGCCGCCGGCGACAACGGGTTAGCCATTGGCTGTGCCTATTACGGGTGGCTGGAAGTTTTGAAAAAACAGAAGATCGTCCACAGGAATAATTCATGTTATGGGAGATCGTATGGAAAAAAGGAAATTAAAAGAGATATCGATCAGTTCATTGCAAGCGATGACGTATCCCGCAATTCATTTCTAAAACTTTTTTTTACATACATCGGGGAGTTCGTAGATAGCAATGCCGCCTATAAAGAAAAGTATGTTATCAGGATTGTAATAACGGATGCCGGTATTTATAACCTGCAGCTGAATAGAGACAACGTATCTATTTTGCAGGATTTGAAACAAAATCCCGATTGCACACTGGTGACTGACTTTACGTCATTGATCAATGGACTTTCGGACAACAGTTACCTGCTAGCATCTAGTAAGGATAATAAATCTCTTCTGACAGGCGATATCGACTATTTTATGGGTTGTATCAACCTGGAAAAACTAATTGCTCATATTAAAACCCTGCAGGCAAGGAACCCGAATATTAAAAAGCTATCCATTTCGGAGGAAACTGACGTGATCAAAAGAACCGCCGAATTACTTGCAGGAGGTAAAATCATAGGATGGTTCCAGGATGGATGTGAATTCGGTCCCAGGGCCCTGGGACATAGAAGTATACTGGCTGATCCGAGAAAGACAGGAGTTCGGAAGTTCATTAATAATAAAATTAAATTCAGAGAGGATTTCAGGCCATTCGCGCCAACGGTGCTGAAAGAAAAGGCCAATGAGTATTTCGAACTGGATCGGGATAGCCCCTATATGCTTCTAATCACGAAAGTAAAAGAAAATATTGCTGACAAGATACCCGGTGTAGTACATGTAGATGGATCTGCCCGCGTTCAAACTATTACCCCCGAAATGGACCAAAAGTATTATAGTTTAATTGCTGAATTCGAAGCACTGACGGGGATCCCTATCTTGCTGAATACCTCTTTTAACAAGAGAGGAATGCCCATCATCGAAACGCCCTCCCAGGCCTTGGCTTACTTTTTCGAATGTGGCCTTGATTGCCTGGTGTTAGGTGATTATATCGTATATAAGAACGAAAAGGACGCTCATTTCATGAATCGTAGCATTTCTTTAATAGAGAATTTATGAACAACAGTAGCATGAACTTCTTCTTATCCTATATTCTAGAAAATAAGATGAATGAAATCCTGAAAATAAACAGGAACAGACTATGCCTTTTGGGCGTTGATTTCCCGATCAATGTAAACGAAACAGGCAGCATTATTGAAGTTAATAATATCGAACTGGATACTTACAACTCCGGGCGATTAACCTATGAAGTTTGGAGTCTTGATTGCCTCAATTCCCATCTGATTCAGGAAAAAGAGGATGCTGCTGGTAGAATACTTCAGCTCCGGAAAAAATCCATAAGACTTTTGATAAGTGTGCTGACGAAACTTAGCGAAATAACCGCTGAAATAGACGTCTCGTCTTTTATCGAAAACATTAAATCAGAACGGTTGCTCATTAGAGATTCGTTGTACAAATTGTCTAAACAGAAATAAAGAATGTTTGTGTGAAAAATAAAGTCTCTGTAATACAAAAATATATATGGCTGGATCAGCAGATTTCTTACGGGTCCCCTAAATATAATATCGGCGGATATGCCATCATTGACGGGCAAATTAATGTTGATCTGTTTGTAAAGGCTGCTAATTGCCTGGTGGCGAACAATGATATTTTTTCTTTCTCATTCGGGCAGAAGAGTGGCATTCCGGTGTTTGAAATAAGAGATAAATCCATTCGGAAAGAAGAGATTTATATTGAAGTAGCCGACGTGGATAAGGCTATACAAAAGATAGAGGAAGATTTTTTAATCCCATTCGATGTCGATAAGGATGAAAACCTGTGCAAGATATGGCTGTTCAAAGCAGGTCCGGATTTATATATTTGGTATGCCAAACTTCATCATCTGATTGCAGATGGATTTTCTTTCCAGCTGCTTTATAACGAAGTTAACAGGATTTATACCGGCTTGCTGGATGGAAAGGAATATGTTAAAGAAGATAGTAAGGCCGGTGTGGCATACCAAAATTATATTGCTTACGAACAGACCTATAGGAGCTCCAATGACTTTCTGGATGACGAGAAATTCTGGTTGAACAAGTACAAGGAGTTCCCCTCATTAATCTATGCAGGAAATTTTGGAAATGATGGTGGTTCTAACTTTAACATGGAATTTACCCTTTCCAACAAAGAAAGTGAAATTTTGGCACAAGCCGCCAGAGATGAAAAGTTGAGCGTATTTCATCTTCTGTTGGGTGCCCTATATGTAGTTTTTTCAAAATACTATGGAAAAGAAGAGGTTAATATAGGCATCCCTTTGCTGAACAGAACAAGCACTGGCGATAAAAAATTATTTGGCCCCCTTATTAATCTTCTTCCTTTAAGGTTGACTATGGCCAACGACACTTCGTTTTTAGCAGCGGCCAAGCGTATAAAAAAGGAACTTTTCGCCTCCTATAGACATCAGCGGTTTCAGCAGGCCGATATCTTAATGAAGCTCCCCCACGGCAATAATAGGTTGTATGATGTACGGCTGTCTTATGAGAGGTTTAGTTATCAAAAAGATTTTGCCGGACACCATGCTGCTCTTAAAGCTATGTCGAATGATAGCGAGGATGATCCGATCTCGATCCATGTAATGGATTATGAAAAAGGGGGCTTGAAATTTCGATTTGATATGAATGGGAAATATATCACGAAATTTGAGGCAAGCCAGCTTATTCAATCCTACCTGTTTTTGGTAAAACAGACTGGAGCAATAATGGGCAGGCCGTTGTCGGGTATTCAAATTGCCAATGAAAGTCAGTTAGCGAAAGGTATAGCCAATTCGCAGGGAGAAGTTATACAAAGACCCTTTGAGACCTTTTTGAACCTTTGGGATAGATCGCAGAAAGAATATGGGAAAACGATTGCAGTTATTCATGAGAATATAGGGTTTTCTTTTAAGGATATAAATGGACAAGCCGATAAAATTGCCTTTACTTTAAACAGATTAGGTGTTGGAAAAGGGAATAGGATAGGGGTTATGTTCACCCGTTCTGAAAAATCAATTGCAGCTGTTATCGCTATTTTCCGGTTAGGCGCCGTATATGTCCCGATAGATAATGAATATCCAAATAGCAGAAAATATTTTATCATTAAGGATGCAGAGCTGAAATATTTACTAACGGATTATTCTTCCGGCATAGGTTGGAAAGATATAGCCCTAGACGTTGACGAGATCCTGCAGAAACAGGCTTCCGGAAGGGGGGGGCGTTCCGTAAAATTGTCAAAGGAAGATGCCGCTTACGTTATATATACTTCCGGATCTACAGGTGTACCTAAAGGAGTGATCGTCAGCCACGGGTCATTGTACGATTATATACTGACGTTTATCCGGTATTTCAAATTGAACCATACGGATCGCGTATTGCAGCAATCTTCCTTGTCCTTTGATACCTCGATTGAAGAGATCTTTCCGATCCTGGGAGTAGGCGGTACATTGGTATTAGCCAATGATCCTAAGGACTTTCATGGCCTGTTTAAGGAATGTGAAAGGAATTCCATTACTACTTTAAGCACAAATCCTTTTGTAATTCAATATCTGAATATACATCGGTTGAAATACCAGCTTCAAATAAAGACTTTGATTAGCGGTGGGGATGTGTTAAAATCGGAGTATGTATCTAGCCTGATAAATGACTTGGCTATTTATAACACTTATGGACCTACAGAGTCCACAGTTTGTGCTACTTACTATAGAGTAACAAGGGAGATATCTCCCATCCCTATTGGCAAACCTATATCCAACAGGGACGTATTTATCCTCGATCATCAGCACATCTTGCCGCCCGGTGCCACGGGTGAGATAGGTCTTTCAGGCTTGGGGCTTGCCAAAGGTTATCTGAATCAGCCGCAATTAACAGAGAAGGCATTTGTCACGATAAAAGGAAAGCGAATATATAAGACAGGAGACCTGGGTAAATGGAATGAGAATAATGAGTTGATATTCCTTGGACGAAAAGACCATCAATTAAGTTATAGGGGATATCGGATAGAAGGCGGTGAAATTGAAAAAGCTATCATAGCATTGAGCGATCATATATCGGACTGTTACGCATCCGTAGAAAATATAGGTGGTCACCCCGCATTAATAGCCTTTATAGCTTCGGATACCGATCTTATTGATACTTCGTCGCTCACAGACGCCTTAAAGGACAAGTTGCCTTCTTTTATGATCCCTACCCATTTTTCAGTGGTAGATCATTTCCCAATGCTTTCCAATGGCAAAATTGACAGACAGCGTCTGTCCGGAGAGATCGTTGTTAAATCTGGAAAAAATATAATGTTGCCCTCTACACCGGAGGAAAATGAATTGGCTGTAATTTGGGAGGAACTGCTTCATCTTGATCAGATTGATATAAATAGCAGTTTTTTTGAACAAGGCGGGCATTCTTTGCTGGCTAACCAGTTTATCAGCATCATCAGAGACCAGAAAAATATAGAGATCTCACTGAGAAGCTTTTATGAGAATCCCACTATAAAGAACTTAGCTAAGCTTCTTGTTCCTAATGATAACGAAGTGTTGAAATTATTGCCGGCTCCGGACCAGGAGTTGTATCCTTTGTCTTTTTCCCAGGAACGACTCTGGTTTTTAAGCCAGTTGGATGAAGAGAGCACAGCTTACCTTGTACCAAGAGCAATAAGAATTAAAGGAGAACTGGAGCTAAATTTGATTGAAGGGACATTTCGGGAGATCATCAGGAAGCATGAAATATTAAGGACCGTTTTTCCGGTAGTCGAGGGCATACCGTATCAAAGAATATTTTCAACATCTGATTTTGGCATTTCCAGGGTCTATCTTTCAGATTTAATAGGAGAGCAGCAGAAAATGGCCGTTGATGATTATATCCGGAGGCAAAGCAGACAGAAATTCAATCTGGAACAAGGCCCCTTACTGAGGGTTTCCATCCTTCAACTTTCCGCGCAAGAGCATATCCTGATATTATGCGAGCACCATTTGATCCTGGACGGATGGACGCAAGGCATACTTCTCAGGGAATTCATACAAATCTATGGTTGCCTGCAACGCGATCCTCATTATCGGGCCGATATTCCTTTAATTCAATTTAAAGATTATGCGTTTTGGCAGAAAAAGCAGTTGACGGGGGAGGTGCTGGAGCAACTGATGAATTATTGGGAAAACAAGCTTAAGGGCAGCACACCGGAACTTTCGTTGATGTTGGACTACAAACGGCAGGCACGCACGGATAAAAAAGGAGATAAAATAGTCCGGGAAGTCCCGGCAGAACTGGCAACAAGCCTTATGAAATTCAGCTCCGGGCATAATGTTACCCTTTTTATCACGATGCTGGCTGCATTTAAAATGGTTCTGAGTAAATTCAGTAACGAAACGGATATTTGTATTGGCACCGGAATAGCTAATCGCAGACTGAAAGAGCTGGATAATGTTCTTGGAATGGTGGTAAACACCTTGGTGCTGAGGACCTGTTTCGATAAAAATGATACCTTATTAGAAATCCTGGATAAGGTGAGAACCACCTGTCTGGAATCCTACATCTATGAGGACGCGCCCTTCGGAAAAGTAGTAGAGCGTGTGAACCCTGAAAGACGTTTAGGAATAACCCCGCTGTTCCAGTATATGTTTACATTCCTGGATGCACCATTTGAGGTGGCGGATATAGCTGGTCTGGATGTGGAGATTATCGAAAAACATAATGAGTCGTCAAAGTTTGACATCAACGTTATAGTCGTTACTCCTTTTGAAGGGGATAAAGAAAATGGGATCAATGGATATCGGGGAATCTCTGTAGAATGGGAATATAACTCGGATATTTTTTCATCTGATTCTATGGATCGGATGTTTGCTGCCTACCTCAAAATCCTTGATATCTTTGTAAAGGATCATAACCAGCCCTTTTTATCGTTGAATTGTATCTCCGAAGCAGAGACCACGCAACTTACGCTGGGTTTTAATAATAACGATTTTCCTTATCCGTCGGATAAGACGATCATAGACCTGTTCGTGGACCAGGTGACGGCGGGGCCGGACAGGCTTGCGCTCCGCTTTGGCGAAACGATGTTTACATACGGAGAGCTGGACCAACTCTCCAACCAGCTGGCCCATTACCTGATCTGGGAACATAGCATTGGAATGGAAGACCTGGTGGGCATTACGCTGGACCGTTCGGAGTGGCTGGTGGTATCGATCCTGGCCGTGTTAAAAGCAGGCGGCGCCTACGTACCAATACCTCCGGATTATCCGGAGGAAAGGATCGCTTACCTCCAGTCGGACGCCCGCTGCAAGGTGACGATCGATGCGGTATTGCTGGCTTCCTTCCGGCAGGGGAGGCGATATTCTTTACAACGGCCTGCCATTTCCCTGCACCCGTCGGCGCTGGCTTATGTGATCTATACATCAGGGTCTACAGGCAGGCCCAAGGGAGTAATGATCGAACATAGGTCGGTAGTAAATTATATTGCCTATCAAACATCATACTTCGGGATCGACGATTCCGAAAATATATTGCAGTTCTCTGATTATGCTTTTGATGCTTCGGTAGAACAACTATTCCTGGCGTTATTCAATGGAGCCACCTTGGTGCTGCTCCCCAAGGAAAAATTGTTGGATTATAACGCCTTTCATGAGGAATTGCAGAAATACCAGGTCACCCATCTTCATGCGGTGCCTAATTTTTTAAGTACAATAGACGACTGGGGCCGCTGCACAAGCTTAAGAAGAGTGATAGCAGGAGGAGAGGCCTGCCCGTTAGAACTGGCAAAGAAAGTTGCACCCTTCGCGGACTTCTATAATAAGTATGGACCCACGGAGGCTACCATCAGCGCAACAGAATACAAATATGTTGGAGGAGGCTATAAGAATGATATTTTGCCGATCGGAAAACCGGTGGGGAATACCCGTATATACGTCTTATCCGAAAGCGGGGAGCTTCAACCCATAGGGGTTGTCGGGGAATTGTATATCTCAGGGACGGGCCTTGCCCGTACATATCTCAACCGGGAAACACTGACGGGGGAGAAATTCGTGCAAGACCCATTTGTCAAAGGGGAGCGAATGTACCGGACGGGCGACCTGGCGAGATGGCTCCCGGATGGGAACTTGGAGTATATCGGCCGGACGGATAACCAGGTTAAGTTCCGCGGTCATCGCATCGAATTGGGCGAGATCGAACAGTCGCTGCTGAACTATGAAGGGATCCGACAGGCTGCTGTGGAAGTATGGGAGTCAGGAGGAGAGAAAGTCATCGTAGCATACGTGGTTGCAGGCGATGAATCGGAGCAAAGGGAGTTAGATAAGCAGGAACTGAAATTCCATCTGGGCAAAACGCTTCCCGTGTATATGCTGCCTTCGCATTATGTTCAGCTGGATAAGTTGCCACTCACGCCGAACGGAAAGATAGACCGGAAGGCATTGCCGGCTATCAGCGAATCGGATGTAATCAGAAACGAATTTGTGGCGGCGCGTAATGAAGAGGAGGAACGACTGGTAGAGATCTGGCGGCAAGTATTAAATGTAGAAAAGATTGGGATCCGGGATAATTTCTTTCAATTAGGAGGACATAGCCTTAAAGTCACCTTATTGGTCAACAGAATTCAACGTTCTTTAGGATACAAAGTAAAGGTAAAAGATGTTTTTCTTTATCCCACCATCGCAGAGATGCTTTCCAGGTTTCAAAAATCCGGGTCTCAGCCCATTCCTGTTGTTCAGGTAAAGGAAAGCTATCCCTTAACGGCCACTCAGCGCCGTTTATATATATTGAGCCAGTTTGATGGAGGGAATGTTGCCTATAATATTCCCGGCATATTTACTCTTCGGGGAGAGCTGGATATTGAAAAATTGTCGGAGGCGTTTAAAAAGGTGATTGCAAGACACGAGAGCCTGCGCACCATCTTTAAGACGGATGGGGATGAAGTGCGACAATATATCCTTCCTATTCAGGATATTGATTTTAAGCTGGCAGTAAAGGATGTTAGTAGTCATCTTGTGGACGATAACCTCCTCCGGGAGCTGATCGAAAAGTGCTACGCGTATTCTTTTAACTTAAGCCAGGCTCCATTATTACGTATTGAAGTCGTGAAAATAGCTTCATCCGGGTATCTGTTGTTATTTAATATCCACCACGTCATCGGGGATGGCTGGTCGATGGAAATACTTAGTAGTGAAGTGATCACGATATACAATGGATTACGGTCCGGGAAAAAGTTCTTGTTACCGGAATTGCCCATACAATACAAGGATTATTCAGAGTGGCTTCAGAGCTCCGAACAACAACAGGCGTTAAAAGAGCAGAAAGAATACTGGCTCTCGGTTTTTAAAGGTGATCTGCCTGTCCTGGAGTTGCCGGCATTTAATACCAGGCCAAAAATAAAGACCTATAACGGATCTTCTGTTAAGCATACATTTTCGAAGATGCTGACGGCGAAAATAAAGGCATTTTCAGAGGGAGAGACAGCTACCTTATTTATGACCCTCCTGGCTGGTATTAATGGATTGTTTTTTAGATATACGGATAGCAACGATATCATCCTTGGAACGCCGGTAGCGGGAAGGAGTCATTCGGACCTGGAAGATCAAATCGGTCTTTACTTGAATACACTCGCTATTAGGACCCGGTTTGATAAAAAGATAAGTTTTAAAAAACTGGTATCGATACAAAAGGATGTTTTGACTGAGGCTTATTCCAACCAGGATTATCCTTTTGATTCGCTGATCGACAGCCTGAACCTTCAGAGAGATACGTCAAGATCAGCCTTATTTGACGTATTGGTTGTTTTACAGAATCAAAGGAATAGTGCCGATGCTGAAAAACCTCTTTTTGAAGATGCCGTGTTATTACCCTATACCTCTGTTACCCGTTCGTCAAGTCAGTTTGACCTGAGTTTTTATTTTTCGGAAGAGCAGCAGAATTTAATATTACAGATAGAATTTAACACCGATATCTATGATGATGCCTTCATATCGGGGATGATCGGCCATCTGGAACATTTCCTTCAGGAAGGCATGGAAAGACCCTGGACGGCGATCGAAAAAATTAATTATCTGGCGACCGAAGAAAAGGAGAAACTTCTATATGCATTCAATGACTCCCGGGCAGGTTTTCCGGAAGAGACTATTATCGATCTGTTCTCCGCTCAGGTTAAAAGAAGCCCCGAAGCAGCCGCGGTGTTATATGAAGATAATGTATTGACCTATCAGGAGCTGGATGAGTTGTCCAGCCAGCTTGCCAGTTACCTGTCCAGTAACTATGGGATAGTAGCCGAAGACTTGATTGGTATTAAATTAGAACGGGATCATTGGCTTATTATAGCAATACTGGCAGTGTTGAAAACCGGAGGCGCCTATGTACCGCTTGACCCGGGGTATCCAATTCAAAGGGTTGAATATATAGAGCAGGATTGCCGGACTAAGGTTACCATAGATGCCGGTCTGCTGGAAGATTTTAAAAGCAGGGAGAAGTACCCTGTTGCATTACCGGGTGCTCTCATCACACCCGGCAGCCTGGCTTATATAATTTATACCTCTGGATCCACCGGCAAGCCTAAAGGTGTAATGATTGAACATGGGAATGTGACGACTATGCTGCGATGGGCTATGAAGGAATTTATTACAACAGGGTTTGAGGTGGTTTATGCTGCAACTTCACATTGCTTTGACTTGTCAGTATATGAAATATTCTATCCGTTAAGTATAGGAAAACGGCTTCGTGTAATAAAGAGTGGGTTGGAGATAGTTGATTACCTGGACTCGGATAAGAAGATTTTGGTCAACACGGTACCATCCATAGTACAATCCATATTGGAAAAGGAGATTTCTTTATCTAACGTTGTAGCAATCAATATTGCAGGGGAGGCGCTTTCCGGAGCATTGGCCGGCCGCCTGGCTTCATCGGATCTGGAGGTGAGAAACCTGTATGGACCATCCGAGGATACAACATACAGTACCTGTTTCCGGCTTGATGGAAGATATGAACTCGGAGTGCCGATCGGCAAGCCGGTGAGTAATACACGTGTCTACATTTTGTCGGCATGCGGGGAGCTTCAACCCATAGGAGTGGTCGGTGAACTGTGTATCTCGGGAGCTGGCCTTGCCCGGGGCTACCTCAACCAGGAAGCACTGACGCAAGAGAAATTTGTGCAGGATCCGTTTGTCAGCGGGGAACGGATGTACCGGACGGGGGACCTGGCAAGATGGCTGCCGGATGGGAACCTGGAATATATAGGCCGGATGGATAATCAGGTAAAGATCCGTGGTCACCGGATCGAGCTGGGTGAGATCGAGCAGTCGCTGCTTTTGCAGGAACACATTCGCCAGGCGGTCGTCGATATCCGGGAATCGAGTGGCGAGAAAACCATTGTGGCCTACCTGGTTGCCGATCAGGAATTGGATAAGCAAGACCTGAAATCCAGTTTGGGTACAACCCTTCCGGTGTACATGCTTCCTTCGCATTATATTCAGCTGGATCAGCTACCTCTCACGCCCAACGGGAAGATAGACCGGAATAGATTGCCGGGCATCGGGGAACCAGATATGATCAGGAATGAGTTTATGGCGCCCCGGAATGAAGTGGAAAAAAAGCTTGCAGCGATCTGGGGAGAGGTATTAGGCGCTGAAACGATCGGAATTCGTGATAATTTCTTTGAGCTGGGAGGACACAGCTTAAAGGCGGTTCGCCTCCTTAACCTGATCCATAAGACGTTTGAAGTACAGCTGGAGCTGAAACAGCTGTTCATAGCGCCGGTGCTGGAACAACAGGCCCGGTTGATCCGGGAAGCGGTAAAGACGGCGTACGAATCGATAGTACCGGTGTCGGCAGCGGAGAGTTATGCGGTGTCGGATGGTCAGCGTCGGCTGTGGGTGCTGAGCCAGTTTGGGGAGGCGTCGGTGGCGTATAACATGCCGTTCTGGCTGGAGCTG
>Ga0179596_10000078_pt1 | contig 91044 bp, 86 predicted proteins | sample CZODoug1_1_08_16_FD_155494 | JGI IMG/M metagenome (GOLD analysis project Ga0179596, IMG submission 155494) | Vadose zone soil fungal communities from Angelo Coast Range Reserve, California, USA - CZODoug1_1_08_16fungal (Illumina Assembly) | ecosystem: Environmental > Terrestrial > Soil > Vadose... | reverse complement strand
GGTCGCGAGGATCTTCGCGAACTTCCGCTGGTCACTATCGACGGTGCGGATGCCAAGGACTTCGACGACGCCGTCTACGCGGAGCCCGTGCGCGGCGGCGGCTGGCGGCTGGTAGTTGCCATTGCCGACGTGAGCTACTACGTGCGGTATGGAACCCCTTTGGACGTGGAAGCGCGCTCCCGTGCGACCTCCGTTTATTTTCCGGATCGTGTGCTAGCGATGCTGCCGGAGCATCTGTCCAATCATTTGTGTTCGCTCATGCCCCAGGTCGAGCGCCTCGCGTTCGTTTGCGACATGCGCGTCAGCAAGGCCGGCAATCTGTCGCGCGGCCGTTTCTATGAGGCCGTGATTCGCTCGCATGCGCGGCTCACCTACGATCAGGCGTGGAGCTATCTCGAGAATCCGGGCGCCGCGAGCGACGAGTTGGCGCCGCAGGTGCGTACCTCGCTGAATAATCTGCATGCGGTGTACGGCGTATTGAAGACCGCGCGCGATGCACGCGGCGCCTTGGACTTCCGCGGCGGTGAGGTCAAGGCACGCATCGGCGGCAGCGGCAAGATCGAGGGATTTTATGCGGTGACCCGCAACGATGCGCACCGCATGATCGAAGAGTGCATGATCGCCGCCAATGTCCAGGCGGCGGTGGCGCTGCGTACCGCCAAGGCCGGCAGCCTGTTTCGAGTTCATGGTCAGCCCGAGGACAAGCGCGTCACCGAGCTGCAAAAGGTGTTGCATGCCTTGCAGGTGGGCGCCACGTTTTCCGAGAAGCCGACGCCGCGCGAGTTTCGTCAATTGGTCGAGCGCTTGACCGCGAGACCCGACGGTCTGTTGCTCGAGGGACTGGTGATTCGCTCGCTGGCTCAGGCCGTGTATCAGCAAACCAATATCGGGCACTTCGGGCTGGCGCTCGAGGAGTACGCGCATTTCACTTCGCCCATACGCCGATACCCCGACTTGTTGGTACACCGCGCTCTGAAGGCGGCGGTTTTGCACAATACGACGTCGGGCCGCAAGTACAGCACCGCGGAACTACAGACGCTGGGTGCCGAGAGTTCGCAGCGCGAACGTCGCGCGGATGAAGCGGCGCGCGATGTCATGGGCTATCTCAAGTGCTTGTACTTGCAACCGCGAGTCGGCGAGACCTTCGACGCCACCATATCCAGCGCCCTCGAATTCGGCTTGTTCGTTCAGCTCAAAGAGGCGCCCATCGATGGCCTGGTTCATATCTCCGCCATACCGGGGGATTACTGGGAACTGGAGCACGGCGGCATGGGCCTGGTGGGTCAACGGACGGGTAAACGCTGGCAAATGGGCGATGAAGTGCGCGTGCGCCTGAGCCGCGTCGACCTGACGCAGCGTCAGATCGACTTCGAGTTGCTCGATGGGGAGGGGGCGGTGTCTCACGGCACCGTGCGTGCACCGCGCCTTGGCGGCGCCGAAAGTCGCTCCCGGCGCGGACCCGGCAGCGCGCCACGGCAGCAGGGCGGACCGAGCCGCGGCGGCGGCCCGCGGGGCGGCGGCGGCCCGCGGGGTGGTGGTGGCCCGAGGGGAGGTGGACAACGGGGCGGACGCGGTGGCGGGCGTGGCTAGCGTGGACGCGGCCAGCGGGGCGGACGCGGCGGTGGGCGTGGCTGGCGTAGACGCGGCTAGCGGGGCGGACGCGGCGGTGGGCGTGGCTAGCGTGGACGCGGCCAGCGGGGCGGACGCGGCGGTGGGCGTGGCGTGTGCGGCCGACATTGAGCGTGCGTGTGGCTGACATGGCGTGTGGCTGACATGGCGCGTGGTTGACAGGGCGCGCGGGTGACTGAGCACAAACGTAACTTCGTCTATGGCCTGCACGCCATCGGCGCCATCGTCGAACGGTCGCCTGAGCGGCTGCTGGAATTGTGGATGGCGCAACCTCGGGACGATGCCCGCGCCCGGGATTTGAGGGAGCGGGCTCTGGCAGTGGGCGTACGCATCCAAGCTGTCAGCGGCGAAGCGCTGGCCAAGCTGGTCGGCGACGTGGCGCATCAGGGCGTCGTGGCGGCTGTGCGGCCGCTGAAACCCTGGGACGAGCACGATCTGATCGGCAATTTAAGTCAAATCAATGGGGATCCCTTGCTGTTGGTACTGGACGGCGTGACCGATCCGCACAATCTGGGTGCCTGTCTGCGCACCGCCGACGCGGCCGGTGCCCACGCGGTGATCATCCCGAAAGACCGTTCCGCCGCCGTGGACGGAGTGGTGCGTAAAGTCGCCGCCGGCGCGGCGGAATTCGTCCCGGTGGCGACCGTTACCAACCTGGCGAGGGTTCTGGACCTGCTCAAGGACCGCGGCATTTGGGTGGTGGGAACCGACGGCGAGGCCGCCCAGACGCTGTACGGCGCCGATCTCAAGCGGCCGCTTGCCCTGATCTTGGGCGCAGAGGGCAGCGGAATGAGGCGATTGACCCGCGAACGCTGCGACTTCGTGGTGCGAATCCCCATGGCGGGGCAGGTCGAATCCCTGAATGTGTCGGTGGCGGCTGGGGTCGCGCTTTTCGAGGCCCGCCGCCAACGCAGCGGTTGACTCGGCTCGACCGCTGACTTCGCTCAGCGCGTGGCCGGGAGGCTGGCGCCGCGTAGCCGTCGACGCCGCACGGAGGGGCTGACCCGGCGCGAAGCCGTTGACCCCGCACGGAAGGGCTGACCGGGCCCGGCGGAGCACCCCCAACCACTGGTTGATTCGACAACCGAAAGTTGAAAGTGTATCCTTCGCGCTCTTTTTCGCCGGCCATCCGGCATCACTCCTTGCCTCACCGCTCGCAACGGGAGGCTAAAACCGTAGGGAGCCTACAATGCGGCATTATGAAATCGTGCTCCTGGTGCACCCGGACCAGAGCGAGCAAGTTCCTGCGATGGTCGATCGTTACAAGGGCATGATCAGTGCCGGCGGCGGTCAAGTACATCGTTTCGAAGATTGGGGCCGGCGCCAGCTGACATTCCCCATCGCCAAGGTGCACAAAGCGCACTACATCCTGCTGAACATCGAATGCGACCAGAAGACGCTCGCCGAGCTCACGGGATCGTTTCGCTTCAGCGATGCGGTTCTGCGCAGCCTGGTGGTCAAGATGGATGAGGCCGTGACCGAGGCTTCGCCGATGGCGCGTGCGCCCGATGAGAATGCTCGCCGTCACGATGACTTCGGCGACGATGGTGACGACGATGACATGCCCATGGGCGCTCGTTAGTCGCTGCATCGTTCACAAAGTTTTAGGAGCACAACATGGCACGTTTTTTCCGTCGCAAGAAGTTTTGCCGATTCACGGCCGATGACGTCAAGCAGATCGACTACAAAGATCTGACGACGCTCAAGAGCTACATCACCGAAACCGGCAAGATCGTTCCGAGCCGCATTACCGGGACGCGCGCGCACTACCAGCGGCAGCTGCAGCTGGCCATTCGCCGGGCGCGCTTCTTGGCGCTGCTGCCGTACACCGATCAGCACTAAGGCTGCGAGCTAGCACATGGATATCATTTTATTGCAGAAGGTCGCGAACCTCGGCACCATCGGGGACCGCGTCAAAGTGAAATCGGGCTACGCCCGGAATTACCTGGTGCCCACGGGCCGCGCGACCATGGCGACCGTAGCCAACATCGCCAAGTTCGAGGCGCAGCGCCATGAGCTGGAAGCGAAGGCGGGTGAACATCTGGCCGCTGCCCAGACTCGTGCCGCCCATTTCGAGAACTTCAAACTCGAGCTCAGGGCCAAGGCGGGTTCGGAAGGCAAGTTGTTCGGATCGATCGGCACGGCGGACATCGCCGAGGCCGCGGTCAAAGCCGGGCAAGCCGTCTCGCGCAGTGAAGTGCGCATGCCGAACGGACCGATTCGCGCCACGGGGGAACACCAAGTTCAGTTGCATTTGCACACTGACGTTGATGTGGCCCTGACGGTCACCATCGTCGCCGAAGAGTAGCGGCAGACACAGCCGCGCCGCGCAGATAGCACGTGGCCGCCGCTCGCGTCAGTAATCGGTCATCGGGTGCGGGCGGAGCGGGCGATGGCCTGCGCTTGCCGCCGCATTCGGTCGAAGCCGAGCAATCGGTGCTCGGCGGTCTGATGCTCGATTCCGCCGCTTGGGACCAAGTCGCCGATCGAGTGCTGGCGGAGGACTTTTACCGCAACGATCACCGGCTCATTTTCGAGGCCGTTGCCGGCTTGATCGAACGCAACCAACCCTGCGACGCCGTCACGCTGTCCGGACACTTGGAAAGCCAGGGCGTCCTGGACCAAGTCGGTGGTCTTTCGTATTTGGGATCGCTGGCGCGCGATACGCCCACCGCCGCCAACATCCGCGCCTATGCGGATATCGTGCGCGAGCGTTCCGTCCTTCGGCAGCTGATCACGGCCGGCAATGAGATCGTCACCAGCGCGCTCGAGCCCGAGGGTCGCGAAGCGCGCGAGATCGTTGACGCTGCCGAACGCTCGGTGTTCGAGATCGCCGAGCGCGGCTCGCGCGGCAAGGTCGGCTTCCGCACGGTCAAGAGCATCCTTCCCGATGTGGTCAATCGCATCGACGAGATGTACCACTCCGAAGGCAAGATGACCGGCATTTCCACCGGCTTCAAAGTCTTGGATGAAATGACCTCGGGCCTCAACGCCGGTGATTTGATCATCGTGGCCGGTCGGCCGTCCATGGGAAAGACGACGCTGGCGGTCAACATCGCCGAGAATGCCGCGCTGGGATCGGGTAAGTCGGCGGCCATCTTCAGCATGGAAATGTCGGCCGAGTCGCTGACGTTGCGTATGATTTCTTCACTGGGCCGGATCAATCAAGGCCACCTGCGATCCGGCCGGCTGAGCGAGGACGATTGGCCGCGCATCGATTCGGCCATGACACAGCTCGGTGCGGCCAAGATCTACGTCGACGAGACGCCGGCACTGACGCCCACCGAAGTGCGCGCGCGTGCGCGCCGACTGAAGCGCGAACGTGGCCTCGATTTGATCGTGGTCGACTACCTGCAGCTCATGCAGGTGTCCGGCACCAAAGAAAATCGCGCGACGGAAATTTCGGAGATCTCGCGTTCGTTGAAGGCGCTGGCGAAGGAATTGAAGATACCTATCATCGCGCTGTCGCAGTTGAACCGAGGCGTGGAGCAGCGAGAGAACAAGAAGCCGGTGATGTCGGATCTTCGCGAGTGCGTCACCGGCGAGACGCCCGTGATGCTCGCGGACGGCCGGCGCGTGCCCATACGCGAACTCGTCGGCCAGACGCCCGAAGTCTGGGCCATGAGCGCGGATCAGAAAATCATCAAAGCTCAGAGCGATCTGGTGTGGTCGAAGGGCGTGCGGCAAGTATTCCGGGTGGCGCTTGCCAGCGGCCGTACGCTGCGAGCAACTTCGAATCATCGCGTCTTTACGGGAGACGGGTGGAAGACGGTCGGCGAGATCGGTCCAGGTTCTCGAGTCGCCGTGGCGCGGCAGTTTCCTTCGGTTACCAACCCTGTGGTTTGGTCGGATGCCGAAATTTCCCTGCTCGGTCACTTGGTCGGCGACGGCAGCTATATCAAGAATCAGCCGCTGCGCTATACCACGTCTTCCGAAGCCAACAGTCAATTGGTGACGGAATGCGTCTTGGCGCTCGGTGGCACCGTGAAGCGGCGTGCGGGCCGCGGCAACTGGCACCAGCTGCTCATCGCGAACAATGGCAACCGCTGGCACGCGGCCGGCGTCGGCGCATGGCTTAAGGGCCTCGGCATCTACAATCAGCGTTCGCACCAGAAGCATTTGCCGAGCGCGGTATTCCAGCTGAGCGATTCGCAAATCGGATTGCTGCTCAAGCATTTGTGGGCCACGGATGGTTGTATCCACGTGCGGCCAGTGGGCCAACGCGGCGCACCGAGAGTTTATTTCAGCACGTGCAGCGAACATCTTGCACAAGATGTAGCCGCACTACTGCTGCGTCTGGGGATTGTCGCTCGCATCCGTCAACTTCGGCAAAACAACGGCAGACCCATCTACTCGGTAGACGTAAGCGGATCCGAGCAGCAGGCTCTGTTTCTGTCGAGAGTCGGAGCGTTTGGACCCCGCGAAGCACCAGCGAAGGTTTTGGCCGCAAAACTCGCGGTGACTCGCTCGAATCCGAATGTGGATACCTTGCCTCAGGAATTGTATGCGCAACTCCAATTGTCGATGAGCGCACACGGATTGACGGGGCGCCAAGTAGGCTCCATGCGCGGGACAACTTACTCCAGCAGTAATTTTCGGCGCTCGCCTTCACGCGTGACGTTTGATTCGTATGCCGATTTGCTAAACGACGACTCGCTAAAGATTTGGTCAAATTCTGATCTTTTCTGGGACCGCGTCGTCGCCGTCGGTCTCGAAGGCGAGGAAGAAGTCTTCGACATGACGGTTCCCGGGCCTGCGAGTTGGTTGGCTGACGGCATTGTCAGCCATAATAGCGGAGCAATTGAGCAAGATAGCGACCTCATTCTGTTGATCTATCGCGAAGATTTCTACGACAAGAATACGACGCGCAAGGGCATCGCGGACATCATCGTCGCCAAGCAGCGCAACGGCCCGACCGGCGACTTTCAGCTGACGTTCTTGGGCGAGTACACCAAGTTCGAGAACTATGCGCCGGAGTCGTATGGCGAAGGCGTATTCCGCGGTTGATTGGTGACGTTCCAATGACTCCGATGGTCAGCGCCACGATCGACACCGGCGCGCTACGGCACAATCTGCAGGCAGTACGACAGTTGGCGCCGCGATCGCGGGTCATGGCCGTCATCAAGGCCAACGCCTACGGCCATGGCTTGGTGGCGGTGGCGCGCGCCCTCGAATCGGCGGATGCATTCGCGGTGGCGCGCGTCGATGAAGGTCTCACGCTGCGGCAAGCGGGCGTCCGCACGCGCACCGTGCTGCTCGAGGGCGTGTTCGATGGCGGTCAATTGGAAGCGGCAGCCGCTGCGGGATTCGACCTCGTCGTGCATACGCCTGAACAGATCGAACTCCTGCGCGCCGCTCCGATGGGTGCGACCTTCAAGATCTGGCTCAAACTCGACAGCGGCATGAATCGTCTGGGATTCAAGGGGCAGGCGTTCGACGCCGCACATGCTGCGCTCCGCGGCTTGCCCGCCGTGCAGGGTCCCGTGAACCTATTCACGCATCTGTCGTCGGCGGACGATCCGGAACTGCCCACCACCGCCAATCAGCTGTCGCATTTCAACGCAGCGACCGCGTCGCTGGCGGGGGAGCGCAGCATCGCGAATTCCGCCGGCATGCTGAGTTTTTCGGAGGCGCAAGCCGATTGGGTGCGGCCGGGGCTGCTGCTGTACGGTGCATCACCGTTTTCCGGATCGATCGGGGCGGACTACGGATTGAAACCCGCGATGACATTGCATTCGCATGTGATCGCGGTGAAGGACCTCGAAGTCGGGGAGCGTGTGGGATATGGCGGTGACTGGACGGCACAGCGGCCCACGCGATTGGCGGTGGCCGCGGTGGGCTACGGCGACGGCTATCCCCGCAGTCTGGCGTCGGGTTCGCCGGTGTTGGTGAACGGTGAACGCGTGCCGCTGGCCGGCCGCGTATCCATGGACATGATCGGCATCGACGTCAGCGGGATGAGGACCTCGCCGAAGCTGGGGGATCCGGTCACCCTGTGGGGCGAGGGACTGCCGGTCGAGGAGATTGCGGTGTGGGCGGATACCATACCGTATGAACTATTGTGTGGAATCAGCCAGCGGGTGGCCGTCGCGTTACGTTGACATCGAGCTGCGCGCCGCGCGCATCCCAGTGGGCGAGACTCGACACCCTCATGTGATGTCCGCTCGACGCCGGTGCCGTGCCGGCGTTTTTGGCGCCTAGCTAGCTTTCGAAGAACCCCATCTTGACGCCGGCCAGCTGCACCACATCGTTGTCGTTCAATCGTCGAGCCTGTGGTCCGATCGGTACGCCATTGACCAGCGGGTAATCGTTTTCCTTGCCGCTGTCCACATGGACGATGAAATAGCCTTCGGCTCGTCGCGTGATGGCGGCGACTTGAACCCCGGGACGGCCGAGAGTGGTGAGCGCCTTGGTCAATTCCAGCTCGCGTCCGGCGAAGGCGCCGCTCAGCACCTGCAGCTTCGCTTTGGGCAATGCGGTGGCGTTTTCGGGTACCCCGCTGGGCAGGGCGGGACGCTTGGCCGCAACCGCCTTGGCAGCCTGGTCAACCGCTACACCCACCCGCCGGATGCGCTCTTCACCCTGCGAGCTCGGCGTGATGACCATGGTCTTTTCGAATTCGTCCTGTTCGACTTCGCCATCCTGGCTGTCGACGAAGCGCAATTGATGGTGGCCGACGGTGATGACATCACCGTGCTGCATCGCATGTTTCTTGATCAGCTTGCCGTTGACGTAGGTGCCATTGGTGCTGTTCAAGTCTTCCAAGAACGAGTCGTTGAGAATGTTGATGATGAGCGAGTGATGACCGCTCACCGCGGGATTGTCGATACGAATATCGTTATCCGGGAGGCGCCCAATGGTGTAGCGCTCTTTGTTCATGTTGTATTCCGCGAGGACCGTACTGTCCAAGCTGAGCATCAGGCGTGCCATGCAGACTCCATATCCCTAGCCGAACCATCCCAAGATTTTGTCAAATATACGCCGGTGGGCCGGAAACGGCTCAGCAACGTGAGCCATGATGACCGACACGTTATCCCGCCCACCATTGTCATTCGACAGCTGAATCAATTGCTTAGCAACCGTATCAAGATTAGCACTAAAGGTGCTGATTGTTAAATGAATATCCTCATCTTCGATCATGTCGGACAGGCCGTCCGAGCAAAGAACGTAATAATCGCTCTTTTGAACCGGCTGCTCGTGGATCTCCACTTCGACGTTCTGTTCCACGCCGAGGGCCCGCGTAACGTAATTCTTGTTCGTTGCCCGTTGCGCTTCTTGCTGCGAATAGAAGCCGCGATCCACCAGTTCCTGCAGGAGCGAATGATCCAACGTCATCTGCTCGAAACGGTTGTCCCGCAGCCGGTACAGCCTGGAGTCGCCGACGTGCGCGATCGACATTTTATTGTCGTGAAACAAGCAGGCGACCACCGTCGTACCCATGCCCTCACATTGAGGCTGTGTCTTGGACGTGTGGTAGATGATTTTGTTGGCTCTGTGAATCGCGTCACGCAAGATGATGCTCGGGCGCGTCAAACCGGATTCCGGATCGCGCACGGTGAGATCCTCGCGCAGCACCGCATCGCGAACCAGATTGATGATGGTCTTGACCGCGATGCCGCTCGCGACTTCGCCCGCATTGTAGCCGCCCATGCCGTCGGCCAGCACGAACAGACCGATGTCGGCCTCGGTACCGATCATGTCCTCATTGTGCTCGCGGACCTTGCCCGTATCGGTAAGCGCGACGCTGGCGATTTTCCCTCGCAAACTCATGGAAGCATCGTCGCGTTGAAGATTTTGTTCTTGAAGGCAATCATGGCAATCCGCTCGGTATACGCGACCGACAGTCTTCCAAGGCGGCCGCCATTTGGGCACCCGAGTCGAACCGCGCGTCAGGATTCTTGGCAAGCGCGCGATCGACGACACTCTCGACGCACGCAGGCAGATCGGGCCGGAATGCACGCAACGGCGGATGCGGCGCTTCGGCGATCTGTTGCATGAGCCCGGTCATCGAATCAGCGGTGAAGGGTAGCTGACCCGTCAACAATTGAAATAGGCTAACACCCAGGGAAAACAAGTCCGAGTGTCCGGTCACAGTTCGCCCTTCGAGCTGTTCGGGAGACATGAACGAGGGGGTGCCGAGCACGATGCCCGTGCGGGTGCTGCCGGCGCCGGACAAGCGGGCAATGCCGAAGTCAGTGATTTTCAGTACATCCGTACTCGCATCGAACATGAGATTGGCGGGTTTGATGTCCCGATGCACGACCTGCTGCTTGTGCGCGAAACCCAAAGCCTCCGCGGTCCGCGCGACGACTTCCAGCACTTTGCGCGGCTCCAGGAGGTTGTTGGGCGTCGCATATTCGCTCAGATGACGGCCTTTCAGATATTCCATGGCGATGTAGGCAAGTCCACGCTCTTCGCCCACATCATATATGGTTACGATATTCGGATGATTGAGCCGACCCGCCGTTTCCGCCTCGCGGAAGAAACGAGCCCGAGCCTCGACCAGTTCGGCGTCGCTGAACTCGCTCGCCAAGGGGATGGCCTTAATGGCCACCAAACGATTGATGGCGGTATCGCGCCCTAAATAGACGATGCCCATGGCACCGCGGCCGATCTCGCGTTCCAGGTGGTAGCGCCCGAGGCGCTGCGTATCGGGTCCCTCCGGCGCCGCTTCGGGAACGGGCGAGGGGGATTTCGGAATGGGCGGCTCGGGGGTAGGGGCCGGGGCGGGTGCGGATTTGGGCTTCGCGCGCTCGGCATCCATCAGGCGCTTCAGGCGCGAGCTGACATCCCGATAGGTATTGTCGATCCGCGCCAGATGCCGGTATACGGCAGTCGCCTGGACGGCGCGCCCACGCTGTTCCAGCTGGGTGCCGAGGGCATAGAGATCCCCCAGCACCGTCGCGCTGGGCTTGCGTCCCTTGAGTTCGGCGAAGCGCTGTTCGAAATTATCCAGCAGCCGAGCGGTATCGCTGGTCAACACCTTGGTGGCCTTGGGTGCCGGTACCACCGGCGCTACCGACGACCAGCGGGACCATAGGACCAGCGCGCTGCCCCCTGCCAATGCAAGAAAGCCCGGTAGCCACAGCCAGGAACCGGAATTGGTGAGCAACCTCAGCAGCAGGTCCGCCCCCAAGATTCCAAAGCCCACAATTGCTGCGATCAGCCCGAATTTGCGCATCTAATAGACATAATCCACTTTTAGAAGGCCGGCAGTATAGGGGATCGGGGTGCCTTGGCTGCAATGCTAAGCTCACAAATTCGAATCTTGAGGGGCTCGATGGCGAAGCTGAAAGAGGTTTTTGTTTGTCAGAACTGCGGAGCGGCTTCGCCCAAGTGGCAGGGTCAGTGTGCGACCTGCGGCGAATGGAACACCCTGGTGGCCGAGGCGGCCGCTTCGAGCGCGCGAGGGCCTAAGCAGGGGGCGCCCCGCGCCGCCCGGGCGGACGTTTCCACGTCGCTGGCCGCCGAGGCTGTGGTGGAACAGCCCAGGCTGACAACCGGTTCCGCGGAACTCGACCGCGTACTGGGCGGGGGCCTGGTGTTGGGCTCGGTCACATTGATTGGCGGCGACCCCGGCATCGGTAAATCCACCCTCATGCTGCAGGCCGCGGCGGCGCTCCAGGCTCACGGTCCCGTCCTCTACGCAACCGGCGAGGAATCGCTGAAACAAGTGGCTTTGCGCGGGCGCCGTCTGGGTCTTCAGGACGCCGCCGCGCGACTCATCGCCGAAACGGGTGTGGAACAGATCGTCGGAGTGGCAACCGGCCTGGGGGCTCGCGTACTCATTGTCGATTCCATTCAAACCATGTATTCGGAGCGCATCGAGTCCGCTCCGGGGGCGGTTTCGCAGCTACGCGAATGCACGGCCGAATTGGTGCGCTTCGCTAAGCTGAGCGGAACCGCGGTATTGCTGGTCGGGCACGTGACCAAGGAAGGGCAGATTGCCGGGCCGCGGGTGCTCGAACACATGGTCGACACGGTGCTTTATTTCGAGAGCGACACCGGCAGCCGCTTTCGGGTGCTTCGCTCGGTAAAGAATCGATTCGGCGCCGCCAACGAGATCGGGGTGTTCGCCATGGCCGAACAGGGATTGCGCGAGGTGTCGAATCCTTCGGCGATTTTTCTGTCGCGTCACGCCGAACCTGTTTCCGGCAGCGTCATTACCGTCATGCGCGAGGGCACGCGTTCGTTGTTGATCGAAGTGCAAGTGCTCGCCGATGTCAGCCTGGGCAGCAACCCGCGCCGCGTTGCCGTCGGCATCGACGGCAATCGACTGACCATGCTGCTGGCGGTCGCGCATCGCCACGCGGGTCTATTGCTCGGGGGCCAGGATGTCTTCGCCAATGTGGTCGGCGGCGTGCGCTTGGCCGAGACCGCCGGCGACCTGGCCATCGTGCTCGCGGCACGTTCGAGCCTGCAGGATGTACCGCTGCCGAACTCGCTCATTGCTTTCGGCGAGTTGGGTCTCGCCGGCGAGATTCGTCCGGTGCCGTTCGGTGAAGAGCGGCTTCGGGAAGCGGCGAAGCATGGATTCAAGCTGGCGTTGGTGCCGGAAGCCAACGTACCCAAGCGGCCGCCCGAAGGAATGACGGTGCGCGGCGTGACGCGTTTGAGCCAGGCCCTCGACGCCTTTTGAGCGGCTCGTTACTCGACCAGCGATTCGTTGCGCGAGGGCTACTCGACCAGCGATTCGCGCCGCGAGGGTTACTCGGTCATTCGCCGCGCGAGGTCTCGCTCGGCAGGGCTGCGCACCGGGCGTGCCGCAGCGTCCAGGCATGCCCGTTTCTCATTCGCACGAGCACGCAGCGCGACCCACGCTTGAACAGCTGGAAGGTTTCCGGACGGGATAACTCTCGACCGTTCAGCGGCCGCCCTGCCTGATCGCGGATGTTGGCGTGCTCCAGGCTAAGCGTATTCGATGTGGTCAATACATCATCCGCCAGCGTCACCGGCACGCCGTGCAGGGCCTCGCCAATCACCCGGGCCAGCTCGCTGCGGCTCTCAGCAGTCGGAGCGACGATGATGGCGGGTGCGTCCAACGAAGCGGCGCGTGCTGCGGGAGTGAGCAATGGCATCAGCGCGAGCGCAATCAGCCGGACTGGCGTGCTCACCGTGCGCTGCCGACGCCTGCGCGCTGCAAGTCCCTTTTGCATCGCCACTTCACTGCGCGCTGGCCCGCCTTTGGATTCGGTTCTGTTGCCACAAGGATTTCACCGCGGGTCCGTCGGCCATCGGCGGAACATACGCCCCCGCCGTGAGCGTTGCAGGGGGCGCCATACCGGTCGCCGGCACGGGACACGAGCCGTTGGCTTGATAGCCAAGCGCTGCCGCGAGTCGGCCCTCCGCGCTATCGCCAAGCGCGTGCGTGAAGTCGTCCGCGACTGCACAACCGGGCGTCGGCACGCCTTGCACGGTGGTCGCATTCTGCGGTGTGAAACCGTCAGGATAGTCGCCGAAGCCCTTGGCGTTAACGCCTTGGAATTCGATCGAGAAATAGGTTACCGCGCAATTGTCCGCCGGATAGAAGCCGTATGGCTTGCCGCATGTGGTCGAGCCGATTTGAATGACTTGAACGTTGACGCCCTGGAGACTATTGACGATGGACTCGCTCGCGGAGCATGTGCTCGGGCCCGTGAGTACGAACACCCGCGCTAAATTGAGTGTGGGCAGCGTTTGGGCTGCTGTGCCGGCCAATCCCAACGTGCTGGTGTGAAAGCCGAGCGGCGTGATGGTCGCGTGGCTTACCGGATTTATTGCGGGATATTTGCTGTTGAATTGGCTGAGTTCGAAGGTCTGCCCGGTGGTGGGTCCCGGCCCCGCGATCATGAAGGCGACTTCGCTTGCGATATCGAGATAACCGCCGCCGTTGTAGCGGATGTCGAGCACCAGGTCCTTAACGCCGGCGCTCAGCAACTGGTTGAATGCAGCCACGAGTTCATCTTCGGCAGTCGCGAGATGATCGTTGAACAGCATGTAGCCGACGAGCCCAGTGGCCGTGGCGATGGTATGCACGTTTTGCACCGGGGTCGCGGTGACATTGGCCGACACCAGCGTCACGGTGCGCGGCGTCGTCGCGCCCGCGTCGAGGATGGAGAACGTGTGGTTCTCCCCGACGGTCTGCGGGGCGAGTCCCGCATTCAGCGTATTGACGCTCGTTTGATCGGCGGCATTGACCAGATCGACGCCGTCGATCGAGAGCACCTGCGCGCCGCGCGCGAGGTTCGCCGCTGCGTTGGCTGCCGGTAGCTGGGGCTCGATGTAGGCGACGACGACGTTGCGCGGCGGCTTCGACGCCAGGACGACGAAATTGGCCCCATAACCCGCCTGGACACCTGACTGCGATAGCGCCTCCCACGTCGAAGTCGCGTAGGTGAAATGGAACTTATCCTTCGCGCTGCCCGAAGCCGTGGTCGCCGTGGTTTTCAGCACGTCGAAATAAGACGCATCCGTCGTGAAGTTCGCGGGATTCTGGTCAAGGACTTCGCCGTACCACAGGTACAAATCGTTGGTCCATGAACGCAGCCAGTTCAATTCGTCGAGCAGAGTGCCCTGGCGATCCGGGTATGCCTTCTGCGTCGTTGGATCGGTGCCCGTCCGAGGTGTCACGCACATGGCCGCGAAATTCGCCTCCGGAGAATACTGGCCTTGGACCCAAGTGGTGCCGGAGCCCGTGCCTGTGGTTGGGGCCATCGTCCCGCCGCCACCACCGCCGCAGGAGTCGAGCAGCGCTAGGGTCGGTACCAACGCGATCATGAGGCGCGTGCGGGCGGAAAATGTCATAGGGAACGTCCTTGTCCGGGAGAATTTGTTACGTCGATATTACACGCATGCCGCCTAACCACTCACAATTCGCAATAGCTTTTTATTGTGCGCGGCGCCTCATTGTCATAATTCAAATTGAGGCCCGCACGGGACACAGGGTGGACGTGCATTGGCGCACGACTCGTGCTCAAGAACCTGCGCGGCTGGATCGTGTCCGTACCAGCGGTATTTGGTGCGCCCGGGAGCACGCCCGCCCCTAACCCGTGAGTTTGCCTCAGTGCGCGGCCGGCGGTCGGATCCGCACGGTTTTGATGGCATTGTCGCCGGTCTGCAAAACCTCGAGCATGTAGTCGGCCAGTTTCAATGTCGTCCCCGGCTCCGGTATGGTCTCCAGGAATTCGACGATCAATCCGTTCAAAGTTTTTGGTCCGTCCGTGGGCAGATTCCAGCGCATGGAGCGGTTCAGCGCGCGAACCGTCGTCGAGGCGTTCGCGACATAGCTGCCGTCGGCTTCGCGGTGCACGTCCTTGTGCATCATGGTCGCGGGATCGGTGGTGAATTCGCCCACGATCTCCTCGAGTATATCCTCGAGCGTCACCAGCCCCTGGATGTCGCCGTATTCGTCGACCACGAATGCCATGCGGCGCTTATCGCGCTGAAAATTGAGCAGCTGCGTGTTCAAGGTCGTGCCGGAAGGAACGAAATAGGCATCGCGCGCACTCGACGCATTGATCAGCGCCTCACGGTCCAACCGGCCGCGGGCGAGTTCATGTACGACGCGCTTCATGTGCAGAACGCCGATGATTCGATCGATTTCACCCTCGTACACCGGAAGCCGGGTGTGCTGACTCTGGCGCAGCTGTTCCAAAACCTTGTCCCATTCGTCGTCCACATCGATACCGACGATTTCGATGCGCGGCACCATGATGTCTTCCACCGTGGCATTCTCGAGATCCAGAATGCTGACCAACATTTGTTGGTGACGATGCGGAATCATGGCGCCGGCTTCGGCCACGACGGTGCGCAGCTCTTCGCTGCTCAGGGAAGTCGAGGCTTGCTGCTGCGAAGCCCCCAGCATGCGCAGCACGCCGTTGGCGAACAAGTTCGTCGCCCAGACGAACGGATATAACACCAGCAACAACGGCGTATAGATGTACGCCGCCGGCATGGCGAGCCGCTCCGGGTGCAAGGCGCCGAAGGTTTTGGGGGCGACTTCACAAAAGATCAGCATGACGAACGTCAATGCGATGACGCCGATCGCAACCAGGTAATCGCCGCCCAAGCGAAACGTTATCAGACCGACCAATGTGGGCGTAACCACGTTGACGATGGTGCTCAACAACAGGATCAGACCGATCAGACGGTCGGGATGAGCGAGCAGTGCCTCCGCCAGTCGCGCGCCGCGATGCCCGGCCTTGGCGCGATGTCTCAGGCGATATCGGTTCAAGCTCATGAGCGCCGTTTCGCTGCCGGCGAAAAACGCGGCGAATATCAGCAGCACTCCCAACCCAGCGAATAAAATACCTAGTGACGGTTGCGACATGTTGTGCGGCGGTAATGTCGCGGGGTGACTGGGTAGTCAGCCCCAATGCCGCCCGAGTATGGTTTCGAGCACGAATTTCGACCCGAAATACGCCAAAGCAAGAGCGCCAAATCCGCTCAAGGTCCAGCGCACTGCGCTGCGCCCGCGCCATCCATATCTGATCCGGCCGACGAGCAATATGCCGAACAGCACCCACGCAACCAGCGACAGGGTGGTTTTGTGCATGAGATGTTGTGCGAACAAATCGGTGACGAAAATAAAACCGGTCAGCAAAGCGAGCGTGAGCAGCGCGAAGCCCGCGCCGATCAGCCGGAACATCACCCGCTCGAGCGCATCGAGAGGCGGCAATACGCTCGGCAGATCGATCAGCCGCCGCGTGCGCAGGCGCCGGTCGAGAAATACCAGCAAACCGGCTGTGACGGCCGCGGCGAACAGCAATGCCGCCGCCCCCATGGATAGCAGAATGTGGGCGGTCAAATACCAGCTGGGTACGTTCTCTTCCGCGTAAGTGCGGCCGGACCCGGTCGCCGCCGCGCCGAATGCGGCGCTCGCGAGGAGAATGGCGCCCAAGACGCGGTTTTGCCTTTCGATACAAATGAAGCACGCCAGCACGGCCAGGGTCCAGGCCAGCAGCGATAGCGCCTCGAGCAAGCCGATCGACACCGGACCGTCGATGCGCATCATGCCCACGATGGCGTCGGTATGAGCGAAAATGGCCGCCAACACCAGCACCCAGGCGATCGGGCTCAAGCGCGGATTACTCGCGCTTCTCAGCATGACCCAAGCACTGGCGGTGTAAAGCAGGTACAGGGTTATGGCGAGGATCACGACGTGGAAATAATGACACAAGCAGGCAAGTGCGCCTAGCCGGGCTTCAAATCCAACTGTACTATTCGCGCCATGTTCGACCGACTTACCAGCAGTTTTTCCGCCGCCCTGAATGCGCTCAGCGGACGCGGCCATCTGACCGAAGAGAACATTGCCGAGACGGTGCGGCAAGTCCGTCTTGCGCTGCTGGATGCGGATGTCGCGCTGCCGGTGGTGAAGAACTTCACCGATGCCATCAAGGCACGGGCGGTGGGGGTGGAGGTCGCCAAGAGCCTGACTCCGGGCCAGGCTTTCATCAAGATCGTGCACGAGGAACTCGTCCGGCTGATGGGCGAGGCCAGCACCGGGCTCAACCTGCGCGCTCAGCGCCCCGTGGTGGTGATGCTTGCGGGATTGCAGGGCGCGGGAAAAACAACCACGGCCGGCAAGCTGGCGCGATGGCTGATCGAGAAGCAGAAGAAAAAGGTTCTGATGGTCAGTACCGACGTGTACCGGCCGGCGGCCATTCTGCAGTTGCAGACTCTGGCGTTGCAGGTGGGGGCGGGATTTGCGATGGGCGACGCGAGCGAAGCTCCGGTCGCGATTGCCCGGCGCGCCTTGACCGAGGCCACGTTACAGGCCTATGACGTTCTGTTGCTCGATACGGCAGGGCGACTGCATATCGACGCGGAGATGATGGCGGAGGTCAAGGAACTGGAAGCCGCCATTAATCCGCACGAACGACTGTTCGTCGTCGACAGCATGGCGGGTCAGGACGCCGTGAATGCGGCGAAGGCGTTCAACGAAGCGCTGACCCTGACCGGAGTGATTCTCACCAAGGCCGATGGCGACGCCCGCGGCGGGGCCGCGTTGTCGGTGCGCCAGGTGACGGGCAAACCCATCCTTTTTGTCGGAATCGGCGAAAAGTCCGAGGCTCTCGAACTGTTTCACCCCGAGCGCATTGCATCGCGCATATTGGGAATGGGCGACGTGTTGTCGCTGGTCGAGCAGGTTCAGGGTCAAGTCGACCAAGAAAAGGCCGAAAAGCTCGCCAAGAAGATCAGCAAGGGTAAATCCTTCGATTTATCGGATCTGCGCGACCAATTGAGCCAATTGCAGAAGATGGGGGGGATGTCGGCGTTGTTGGACAAACTCCCCGCTCAAATGCAAGCGAATGCCGCCGCGGCAGCGGGCGCCGTGGACGCCAAGACCCTCAAACGTCAAATGGGGATGATCGACTCGATGACCCCGCGCGAGCGCCGGCGGCCGGAAATGATCGATGGGTCGCGCAAGCGCCGCATCGCGGCAGGGTCCGGCGTACAGCTGCCGGAGCTCAACCGGCTGTTGAAACAGTTCGATCACATGCAGAAAACCATGAAAAAGATGATGAAAGGCGGAATGCTGAAGAACATGATGCGCGGCATGGGCGGCCGTCTGCCGCCGGGATTTGGCGGCCCGCAGGGACGCCCCTAGGAATTTCCGTAGGGGCGCCCGCAGGGACGGCCATAAAGGGGGCGTAGGGACACCCGTAGCAATTCCGTAGGAGCGCCCAGGCGCTAAATGCGCTTCCGGCCCCCGCCAAATTCTGATTTATTCCCCTCCCAGGGCGATGGGCTTGGATTCAGGCCCGGATGTTGTTGCTCTTAGGCCATGGTATTCATTACAATTAGCGGCTAGGCATTGCAAGGTGAATTAACGATGGTGACGATCCGTTTGACTCGGCGCGGTGGTAAGAAGACCCCGTTTTATCACGTTGTCGTGACCGACAGCCGCAAACGCCAGGGCGGTACCAGCCTCGAGAGCGTGGGACTTTTCAATCCCGTGGCTCGCGGCGCGGAGGTCAAGCTGCGCTTGAATGTCGCGCGGATCGAACATTGGGTGAGCAAAGGCGCGCACATGTCGGATCGCGTGAAGTTTTTGCTTACGTCGTTTCGTAAACAGGCCGCTTAGGGGCTCCAGACAAAGGCTACGTGGCGATGAGTGGCGAATCTTCTTCGCTCATCGAGCTGGGAATCGTGGGAGCGCCTTTCGGTGTCCGCGGCTGGGTCAAGCTCCGCTCGTTCACCGATCCTCCCGACCGGTTATTGCAACATCGTAGCGTGCAACTGGGCCTTGGCGGGGTATGGACTGCGTATCGGATCGAGGCCAGCGGCCGCAGTGGTGGGCAGCTGACGGCGAAACTGTCGGGCATCGATGACCGTGACCAAGCGCAGACTTTGCGGGGTGCGCAGGTATGTGTGCCGCGCAGCGAATTGCCGCAGCGCGACGCCAAGGATTTCTACCGCACTGATTTGATCGGCTGTGAGGTGGTGAATCTCGCGGGAGTTCGCCTCGGAATCGTGCAGCATTTTGTGGAAACGCCGGCCCAAGTACTGATGGTCGTGCGCGGGGAACAGGAATATTGGGTGCCGGCCGTGGCGCAACATTTGCGGCGGGTGGATTTGCCGGCGCGACAGGTGATCGTGGATTGGGACGATGCGGCCGGCGCCTAGGCGGCCCGGTAATTCGCATGCATATCGCGGTAGTGTCGTTGTTTCCGGTCATGCTTCGCGAAGCTTTGACGCATGGAGTGCTCGGTCGGGCGATCGAACGCGGACTCCTCGGGGTGACGTGCTTCGACCCTCGCGACTACGCACCGGATGTGCACCGGACGGTGGATGATCGACCCTACGGGGGCGGTCCCGGCATGGTGTTCAAGGTCGAGCCCCTGCGTAGCGCGCTGCGCGCCGCCGTGGCGAGCGCGCCGGTTGGGAGTCGGCGCGTCTATCTGGGCGCCGACGGGCGTCGCTTCGAGCAGAGCATGGCACGCGAAGCGCGTGACTGGCCGGGGTTGATTCTGGTGGCGGGACGCTACGAAGGCGTCGATGAGCGGTTCATCGAGGCCGAGATCGACGACCAATGGTCGATCGGCGACTACGTCCTCACGGGCGGGGAACTGCCTGCGCTGGTGGTCATCGATGCGATCGGGCGGCTGCTTCCGGGTGTTCTTGGCAGTGCGGAGTCGGCGGTCCAAGAGTCGTTTACCGACGGTTTGGTGGATTGGCCGCACTACACGCGGCCACCCTCGCTGGACGGGCGCGCGGTGCCGGCGGTGTTGATCTCGGGGGATCATGCGGCCATCCAGCGCTGGCGTTTGCAGCAGGCGCTGGGCCGGACTTGGTTGCGGCGGCCCGAGCTGTTGGAGCGGCGCGGAATGAGCGGTGAAGAGCGGGCGCTTTTGGAAGAATTCAAGATCGAACGTGCGCGGCGCACGGGCGGGAATCGGTAGTCACAGATGAGGACAGCACAATGAACAAGATCATCCAAGCGTTGAACGGTGAGCGGGCGACGCGCAAACTTCCGGAATTCAATCCCGGCGACACCGTGGTCGTACAGGTCAAGGTGGTGGAGGGTGATCGCGAACGCGTTCAGGCCTACGAGGGCGTGGTCATCGCCAAGAAGAATCGCGGTTTGAACTCGTCGTTCACCGTCCGCAAGATTTCTCATGGAGAAGGCGTGGAGCGTGTGTTCCAGACCCACAGCCCGTCGATCAGCGAAGTCAGCGTCAAGCGACGCGGTGCCGTACGGCGCGCCAAACTTTATTATCTGCGCGATCTGTCGGGCAAGGCGGCGCGCATCGACGAGAAAATCTGACCGTCGTCTGCACGCGCAGGCCGACCGGGAGTGATTGAATGAGTGTCGGGTCGGCTCTTGCTGGATTTTTCGGTTTGGTATGGCGAATCCTGGAGGGCGTGCGCAAGGTCCTCCATCTGCTTCTGTTGCTGGTTATTTTCGGTTTCATTCTCGCCGCCTTGCATACCTCGATTCCGGTGGTGCCGCGATCCGCCGCGCTGGTTCTCGCCCCCGAGGGCCAGTTGGTCGAACAGCTCGCGAGCGACCCGGTGCGCCGCGCGTTCGGCCAGGCGTCCGGGGGCCCGGCCCCCGAAACGCTTCTGAAAGACGTAGTCGACGCCATTCAGCTGGCCAAGGGCGATTCCCGCATCAAGCTGATCGTCCTCGAACTCGGTAATCTGAGTCCATCGGGCCTATCCAAGCTGCAGGAAATAGGTGCGGCGCTTCGCGACTTTCGCGCCGGCGGCAAGCGTGTAGTGGTGGCCGCCGACTCGATGGACCAGACGCAATTCTATGTGGCGGCGCAGGCCGGCGAGGTGTACCTGGATCCTCTCGGCCTGGTGTACATCGATGGCTTCAGTTACTACCGCATGTTTCTCAAGGACGCGATCGAAAAGCTGGGCGTCGACGTCAACGTGTTTCGGGCGGGCACCTTCAAGAGCTACACCGATCAGTTTTCGCGCAGCGACATGGCACCGAGCGAGCGCGAAGAGAGTTCGGTTTGGCTGGACGCGCTCTGGAATGCCTATCAACAGGATGTAACGCGAGCCCGCTCGCTGCCGGCCCGCGCGCTCAACGAATATATCGCCGAGGAGCCTGCCGCATTGGCCGCCGTCAACGGCGATGCCGCCAAGTTGGCGTTGCAGCGCGGCTTGGTCACCGCGCTCAAGAGCCGGCGCCAGTTGGCCGACGAGCTGAAAGGTTTGGTGGGAGAAGACCCGGACAACCACTCGTTCAATGCCATCGGAATGAGTCAATACTTGGCCGCGATGCGCTCCAAACACGTGCTGAAGTCCAAGTCGGATGCGCGGGTTGGAATCGTGGTTGCGTCCGGGGAAATTCTCGATGGCCATCAGCCGCCGGGCACTATCGGAGGCGAGAGTACGGCCGACCTGCTTCGCCAGGCGCGCTACGACAATACCGTGAAGGCGGTGGTTCTACGGGTCGATAGTCCGGGCGGAAGCATGTTCGCTTCGGAGCAGATACTGCGCGAGGTCCAGGCGCTGCGCAAAGCCGGCAAACCGGTGGTGGTCTCGATGAGCACGTATGCCGCGTCCGGCGGCTACTACATTTCTGCCGCGGCCAATCAAATCTTTGCGAGCCCGACGACGCTGACCGGCTCCATCGGCGTATTTTCGGTGGTGCCGACATTCCAACGCACGCTGGAGAAACTCGGTGTCAAAGTGGACGGTATCGGCACGACGCCGCTTGCCGGTGACATGCGATTGGAACGCGCCCTCGGTGCAGCCGCGCGTCAGATATTGCAAACTTCGGTCGAACACGCGTACGCGGAATTCCTGCTGCGCGTGGGCGAGGGCCGCAAGAAGACCGTGCAAGACGTGGACAAGATCGCGCAAGGCCGCGTGTGGGCGGGCGCCGATGCGCAGCGCATCGGCTTGGTGGATCACTTGGGCGGTCTCAAAGATGCCACCGATGCCGCGGCAAAGTTGGCTGAACTGGGCAACGACTATGACGTCGACTACATCGAATCGGAACTTAGCCTGCGCCAAGAACTGTTGATGCAGCTACGCTCCGAGGCGCTGCAAATGGGTCAGATGGTCGGGCTTGTTGCACCGCGCAGCGAACTGGATCGAGTGCTGGACCCGGTGCTCGAGCAAGCCCGCTCGATTGCGAGGCTGAACGATCCCCGTGGGCTGTATGCGTACTGCTGGTGCCGCGAGCCACGCGGAACTTTGAGGGAGTTGGTTTCCCACTGAAGCCGCCGGCGACGAAGCGCTGGCCGCAGCCGATGCGCTAGCCCATTCTGGTGGGTGGGATGGCCGGTGACGGTAAGATGGTCGCTGCCGATGCGCTAGTCCATTCTGGTGGGTGGGATGGCTGGCGAGTGTAAGATGGTCCCCGCCGACGCGGAGGAGGAGCGATTCCGATGCGGTTTCGCGGCTCGCGTCGACCGGCGCGGCGCCGATTTTGACCTACGCAACGGTGGCGGCATTTTACAGAATACGGTCCAACTGTGACGTGCCTCACAATTTTACCGAAATTTCAGAGAGACCCCTGTCTATATCAACGTTTTCCCCTATTGACGCATTGCTTGTTACATGAGCGAACCTTTACAATTCCATACAGTGTAAAAAGTTCAAATTAAGTTGGCGTCGATAGTGGCGGTTGGGGTTTGCCGAAGAACAATTCTCAATCCGGCATCGCTGACAGGGAGAAATTGATGCAAGGTTGTCTTGAAGGAACAAGCGCCGCACTACTGGGCAAGACCGGGAAGCCGCCCATTCGAATCGTGTTGGTCGAGGACCATGCGATTCTGCGGGAAGGACTCAAAGCGCTGATCGAACTCGAAGCGGACTTCGACATCGTCGGAGAGTTCGGCAGCGTGGAAGATTGTCTGGCCGGCATCGTCGAATTGCACCCCGACATCGTATTGACGGATCTCGCGCTTCCCGGGCGTTCGGGCATCGAGTTGCTTGGCGAGATCCAGCGACTTTCCCCCCTGACGCGCAAACTCGTGCTGACCGCGCATGAGAATGAAGAATACATCCGTGCGGCCTTGAACGCGGGCGCGAACGGCTACGTTCTCAAGGACGCGAATAGCGCCGAACTGATGCTTGCCATCCGTACCGTGTCGGTGGGCCAGCAATTTCTCTGCAAGGCCATCGCCAGCAAAATTCTCTCCGGTTATCTCTCGGGCGACCAGCGACCCGCTTGTGCGGCGGTTGCGCAGTCGATTACCGAACGCGAACGCGAGGTTCTCACGCGCATTGCTCTGGGAAATTCCAACAAGTTGATTGCGCGCGAGCTTGGCGTGAGTCCGAAGACGGTCGAAAAACACCGCTCCAATTTGATGCGCAAATTACAGTTGCACAATGCCGCGGCAATCACGATGTTTGCGATTCGCAACGGCATGACGGGCAGCGCTCCGTTGGGCGGGCGAGTCATGAACCGCGTGCAGGCGTTGAATGTCCCGCGAACCTTGGCCTCGGTAGGCTGAGCCGACGCGTCAAGCGGGCGGGTCGGCGCCGGTGACCTGGCGCACAGCTTGGATCAATTCCCGAGAGTCGAAGGGTTTGGTCAAAATGCGATGGGCCCCGGCTTTCTTGGCCGCTGCGAGGTAGGCGGTGGTGGTCAGTGACGCAACCTGGTGGCCGATCACGTCGAAGTTGCCTCCGCCCGAAATCGCCACGATGCGCACCGCGGGAAATTCGCGCAGAATGGCGCCGATCGCGTCCACGCCATTGACCTTGGGCATGATGATGTCGGTGATGACCACATCGGCCGGCGCGCGTCTGAGTTCGAGCATCGCATCGGCGGCGCTGCCGGTGGTGCGCACCGAGAAGCCGGCGCGGTCGAGCACGCGCTTGATTCCGTCGCGCACGTCGGCTTCGTCATCGACTACCAGAACGCTGTGCATGCCAAGCCTCAAACGGGGGATGGGTCGGCCGTCGCCGATGCTGCTATGGGCGGAAAGAGAATCCTGAACGTCGTGCCCGCACCCAATGCGGTCTCGACGGTGATGCTAGCACCAAAGCTCTCGACGATCCCATGAACGACCGCAAGCCCGAGACCGGTGCCCTGACCCACCGGTCGTGTGGTGAAAAAAGGTTCGAATATGCGTTCGACGGTTGCTTGATCCATCCCATGTCCCGTATCGGACACCCAAAACTCCACATTGGGGGCCGGGACTTGCTCGGCGGACGGCGGCAACACGCGCAAGCCGACCGTCAAAACGCCATTGGCGCCCTGCATCGCCTGATACCCATTGGTGCATAGATTCATGACCAAATCCATAGCGAGCGTAGCGTCGGCTCGAACCAAGGGAAGCGCCGCGGGAATCTCGCTGCGTATTTCGATGCTGGGCGGAGCGAGCGCGGAAAACAGGACGATGCTTTCCGTCACGACGCTGCGCAGATCGATGGGCGCCAGCGCCGTATCGCCGAGCACATGGCTGAAGGTCAGTATCTTCTGCACGACGTTCTTCGCCCGGCGGGCGGACGCCAGCACTCGCTGCAAATCCGCGCGCGAAAGGCTGTCGGGCGGCAAATCCTGCAGCGCAGTTTCGGTGAATAGAATGATGGGCAGCAGCACGTTGTTGAATTCGTGCGCGATGCCGCCGGCGAGCGTGCCCACCGTTTCCAAGCGCTGACGATGGCGCAGTTGTTTCTCCAGCTCGTCGCGCCTCGTTTCGGAGATCTCCTTCTCTCTGATCTTCTCCTGGAGGCGATCGTTCACGCCCACCAGCTCGCGCCGCATGGCCTCCAAATCCGCCGCGAGTTCATGCAATTCTCGTATGCCTGTGCTGACGTGCAGCGCCTGAGCGTAATCGCCGGATGCGATGGAGCGCGATACATCCTGCAACCGACGAATCGGGCGCGATAAGCGATTGCTCAAGTAGAAGGCGATGGCGATGGCCATGAATAGATACCCGGCGAGCAGCAGCAGCATGCGGTTGAGCGCCAGCTGAATCCGCTCCTGAGTCGGACGTTCGTCGAATCCCAGACGCAGTTCCGCGCTTTGCCCGGCGTGTACGATCGGCAGCACGATGAAATAGATGTCGTCGCCGCCAAGACCGAAGCCCATGTCCGGTTCGCGCGGTGCCGTGACGTCGGGCGAGCCCAGCTTGCTCAGGATACTATGGTCATGTGCGACCAATTCCGCGTAACGACTCTCGCCGTGAATGACCGCAAGATCAAGAAGATCTTCGGTGCGCGCGGCAGAGTCGAGAGCCGCCCCGACTTCGAATTCGTCGGCGAGCACTCGCGCAAAGGTTCTGGCATGTTGGACGAACAAATCCTCATGGCTCCTGCGGATCACGTAGCCCACGCCGAAATACAGCGCCGGCAAGAGAATGAGATGAACCGCCACCACGCATCCGGTGACGAAATTCGCGAACGTGGACTTCAGTCGTGCCATACGACCCGCAATATCCGTATGCGACCGTCATGCTCGACATCCCTGACCCAGGCGTAACTCACGGCCGCGGGGTCGGCCGCCACGCTGTCGATCAGTTGGGTGTTGCTTCGGTACACCACCGGTTGCTTGCGACCCTGTTGAAGCGAAAGCTGCAGTACGTAGCGGTCATAAGTACTATCCGACATCGATACGATGTTTTGCAGGAATATTTCCTTCAGCTGGGCGTCGGATTCGTTCAACAATGGGCGCAAGCGGTTGCCGTTGCTCTGCACCGTGAGGCCAAGAAATAACTTTCTAACCGCAGAGGAATCGAGTTGATCGATGTTGCTGCCGCTGCTGACGATCAGCACCAGTTCTTCGCCGGCGAACGCCGATGTTACCGTGCTCAACAGCAGCACGAGGAGTACGTTCGCCGCGATCTTCTTCACGGTACCGCGGCTGACCACTGCAGGCGCAGCTCATAGGCGCGCCGCTGGATCGAAACCACATGCGAGAATTCGCAGCTCAACGCCTGCCGTCGTGCGTAATCCCAGCGCAATCCGGCGGCCACCCGACGCAAAGTGACGTCGATGTCGCCCGAATGGTCGTTGAACAGCGATACGTAGTGCGATTCCTGCATGCGCGCCGAGTCTTCGACACGGCCGAATGCGGTCAGTCGATACGATAGTTGTCGCTCGGCCTGCAGGTATCCCGATATGAAACTTTCATCGGAAGTCGGCCGATCGAATTCGACGTCGACGTAGTAGCCTGCGCCGATGAATCGCCATGCTTCGACGGTCCAGTCGGTGTACGCGCCATACACTCCAAGGATGGCATGATTGGATCGCAAGATCGCCAAGGCCGCAGGATTCCGTACGAAAACCTGGTCGCGGCCCCATAAGAGACCGGCGCTGCTGGTGCCGGCGTAGTCGGGTAGATAGGCGAGGCGGCCGGTGAGCGACAGACCATGCTTGCCAGGGTTGCCGCCGACCAGCGTGATCGGCTGGTAGTCGTTGGCCGCCAGCGCGGGCGCGGCGCCGACGCCGCCAGAGAACTGAACACCCGCGTCCGAGCCGACCTGGCGGCGCGACTCGAGCAGAGCACCGGTGATGTGCTGCGGTATCAGTCCTTCTTGGTCTTCCCAGCTCTCGATCGACGGGCGCGTGATGGCAGTTTGCAAGTAGCGGCCGTGATGGTGTTCCGTGTTCCAGGCGCTCGATGGTTGGTGAAAACGCCCCAGCCACAGCATCGTATCGGGAACGAATTCGTAGCCCACCTGGAAGCGCTCGAGATCGTGTTCCTCGGGTGTGATGAAGTATTCGCCGAAGACGCGGAACCGGTCGTGCGTCAGTCCGAAAATCACGTCCGCATCGAGCCATGGGTCGTCGTCGTCGCGTGGGTGCGACGGGTGCGATCCAACCGCCTCGGCGGCTACGAAAACTTCGAATTCGCTGGACGAGTGTTCGTGTTGTGCGAGCGCCGTCTGGCAGACAAAAGGGATCGACAGCGCGGTCAAAACGATGGTACGCCAGCTCCTTGACAGTCCAAGGCGGCCGGCTCGGCGAGCATCCCACGGTGTGTATTTCATGTACCCGAAGTCGCGCGGTATTGACAATCCACTGTAGTAGACTGCGGCTCCGGGCGATAGTGGGGAGTGAATGCTGCTCGGCGTCAGTCGGTACCGCCCCACCGAGGGGTACGTAACGCGCATAAGGTGTTCTACCCATAGTTCTCGGCGCGTGACTGAATGACAATGCCGCCAGCGTGGGCAACCGCCGTCAACGCAGCATTGGGAGACTCGACAGATGGTCAAGCGAGACCGGGTCATGCGCCAACACCGTGTGGTTTCGAGCATCGTCGGTGCATCACTTCTCGCTGTGGTCGCGTTTGCGCGCGCCGACGGGAACATGTCGGCGCCTGCCGATCCGCAGGCTCATCATCACATGGGCATGAATGCGGGTTCGCAACGCTCTGAAGCACAGTACACGGCGCCCGACGTGAAACTGGTTCGCGCCGACGGCAAGACGGTGTCATTGCCCGCTGAACTGGACGACGGCCGCCCCGTGCTAATGAATTTTATCTACACCAGCTGCACCACCATTTGCCCGCTGTCCAGTCAAGTCTTCGAGCAGTTTCAGAAACGGCTGGGTAACGCTCATGAATCCGTTCATTTGGTGTCGATTTCCATCGATCCCGAACAGGACACGCCGGTGCGCTTGAGAGCTTACGCGAAGCAATTCGACGCGGCATCCGGCTGGGATCATTACACCGGTACGGTGGCCGCCAGCACCGCGGTACAGCGGGCATTCGGTGCCTACCGCGGCGACAAGATGAGTCATACGCCACTGACCTTGGCGCGTGCCGCACCCGGCAAGCCATGGATAAGAATAGACGGATTTGCGTCCGCGGATGATCTGCTCGCCGAGCGCAAGCTGTGGAGCGTCGAGCCCGCGGTCCTGGTCGCTCAATAAGGGCCGCTGCATTGCGCCTACGGTATTCTCCTACCTACGGCCGGGGGCCGCAGGGCGTAGAGTCCGTGGAATGGCGCCCTGGTTCGGTTTATTGTGTGCTGTCGCGGCGTTGGTCCTGCCGGGATTGGCGCGCGCCGACATATATGCGTTTACGGATTCCAACGGAGTCACGCATTTCAGCAACGTTCCGTCGGATGCGCGCTTCAAGCTGCTGATTGCGGCGCCCGCGGAATCCAATGCAATCGTTGCGCCGGGAAAGACCATCGATTGGCTTGCCCGGTCGGCGAAATACGATCAAGCGATTGCCGGTGCGGCCAAAGCCAACACAGTCCAGGCAGCATTGGTTCGAGCCGTCATCGCGGTGGAATCCGGGTTCAATCCACGGGCCGTCTCCAAGCGCGGCGCCGTCGGACTGATGCAGCTGCAGCCCGCGACCGCGCGACGCTATGGCGTGAAGGACATCTACGATCCGGAACAGAACATTCGCGCGGGCACTCGCTATTTGAGCGACCTATTGACGCGATTCGACAGCAATTTGGAGCTCGCGCTCGCCGCTTATAACGCCGGGGAAGAGGCTGTGGAGCGCTACGGCCGGCACATACCCCCGTACGCCGAAACGCTCGCCTATGTGCCGAGCGTCATGCGTGTGTATCAGCGATTGATGGGTCAACCCCACGCAACTTGACGTCGCTGCGACTCGACGTCGCCGCGTTGACGCCACCCCGATTCGATCGCTTGCCATGCCCTGGTTGAACGCGCTTCCGCGCGTCGCCGCGCAATCATAAAGCCACCTTTCGATGCCGCGAGCACGGAGTCGATGCCGCAGGCACCGAAGTCGACGCTGCGAGCACCGACTACCGTGGTTCCTACGCTGGGTATGCAGTCTTGCCTCCCACACGACGTGCGCAACTCACGTCATCGTATGCATGACAGAAATCGATTCGAAATAAATGCATATCGAAAATATCGGGACGTTCGATCCGACGGTTGAAGTTTCTGCGCACGGTCCGATGCCTCGTCTGCATTTTCTGCGGGATTTGGGATTGATCGCTGCTACTGCGAGCACGAGAGGTTGGAGGTCACATGCTTAATACACGCTTTGTTCTACGTGGGTTGCCGACGGTTCTTCTGGCAGTAATGTCGTTGCCGGCAGCGGCGCAGACATTCCGCGTGCAGTGCCCCACCAGCACCATCACGCACCCGACGGCGGCTAACAATAACTCCGAGCCCGCCTATACCGGCGCGACGACATTTGCCACCAACTCGGCCGGCTATCTCGCACCAAACAGCCATGTGAACGGCGCCATCAAATGCCAGCAGATCTCCGGCGGCGACGGCTATGCCACGATGGGCGACGGCACCCAGACCTACATGTTCTCCTTCGGACCGCTCTCGGGCCTGTCCGACATGTCCAAAGGCCTGCCGGGTACGCAGTTCCCCAGCGTCTTCAACACGATGTACCCGGGCACGACTCCGCTTGTGCCCGGCGATCCGGCGACCACGGTCGACGGCGGAGGTTCCTTTACCTACAACGGTGCCGTCGGGCTGGCGTTGGACGTCGCGAACCTCGCCAGTATTTTCGCCGTCAGCGAAACCGGGCACACGGTTTCCGTTACCACGAACACGCCCATTGGTCTGTCGATCGGAAGCGCGGTCATCATCTCGAACGTCACGCCGGCGGGCTATAACGGCACCTTCACGATTACCGGCATCGGCCCTGCGGTCAACGGATTCCCGGCCAACTATTCCTTCAGCTACACCGACGCGGTCACCGGACTGGCCGCTGCGACCGGCTTGGCGGCCGGCACTGCGTCCACACCCCAGACAATCGACGGCCACGTGGATGCCCGCCCGATCATGGATGTGGGCGTGATGAACGGCAACATCCCGGCGCCGCTGATGGCGATCGACGAGGACGACGAGTTCTTCCTGACCTTGACCAACGTCGGCATGATCATGCGTCCCGATCTGTTCGAGCAGCACACGGTCCACTTCCACGGTTATCCGAATGCCTCGGCGTTCTACGACGGTGTGCCGGATGCGTCGGTCGCCATCAATATCGGTGCGAGTTTCACGTATTACTACCTGGCGCCGGATGCCGGCACCTATTTCTGGCACTGCCACATCTCGCCGCCCGAGCACTTGCAGATGGGCATGGTGGGGCAGATTTACGTGCGCCCCCGGCAAAATCGGGTTGCGGTTGGCAGCCCCCTGTATGCAGCGCTCAATACCCAGCAGGGCGATCTGCGAACAGCCTGCAACTCCTCTGCCGACATCCTCTGCAGCAATCCGTTGCCGGCCGGAGGGGCGACCGCGAACGCGGCGACTCGAGCAGTGACCGGCAACTATGCATACAACGACGGCGACGGCTCCACTTACTACGACGTCGAATATCCCATCCAGATTCACGGCTTCGATCCGAACTTTCACTTCGTCGGCATGACCTTCAACCCGGAAGGTTTCACCGACATGAAGGACAAGTACTTCCTGCTGAACGGGCGCAGCTACCCCGACACCGTGACCGCGGGTCCATTGCAGACGCAGTCGGCGGATGGCGTGAAGCACTTCTCGCAGCCGCTGCCCACGATCATCAACATTCCAGCCGGCAAGAAGGCGCTGCTGCGCATCTCCGACCTGGATGTGACCGAGTATCAGACGTTGGCTTCCCTGGGCATTCCGATGAGAGTGATCGGCTACAACTCCAAGCTGCTGCGCGATCAGGCGGGAAACAATCTGTACTACAGCACCAACTCGATCACGCTGGCCGGCGGCGAGTCGTTGGACGTCATCCTGGATACCAGTGCCCCCAAGTCTGACGGTACTCCATACAAAGCAGGCGAGACCTATTTCCTCTACACGCCCAATCTCGACCATCTGTCCAACGACGCCGAGAACTTCGGTGGCTTGATGACAGAGGTCCACATCATTTAGGGGACTAGCAAATGAGTGCAATGACCATGAAAAAAGCGACCCCGATGAACCGATTGCTTCCTCTCGTGATGGTGGCGGCAGGCCTGTTGCTCACGGCGGCGGCGCACGCGGCGGCCCCTGGTATCAGCGGCACTACATTCAATCTGACCGCGCAACCGGCTTACATCAGCCAGCCCGATGGCCAGATGGTGTACTCCTGGGGGTATGGCTGCGCCAACACCGCCGGAATCACTTTCAAGCCCGCCACGACCACGACGCCCGGTTGCGGGCCGATGCAAATTCCCGGACCCACGCTGATCGTCACGGAAGGGCAGACCATCACGGTCACCTTGACGAATGGCCTGCCGACGTCGGCCGGCAACACTTCCATTCTGTTTCCCGGCTTTCAGATTACCTCGACGACGGGCGGTGTAACCGGACTGCTGACCAAGGAGGCGGCGCCCGGCGGTACGGTGAGTTACACCTTCACCGCTGGGTCCCCCGGGACTCGCGCCTATTACAGCGGTACGCAAGGCGATCTGCAGGTCGAGATGGGACTGTACGGGGCGATCATCGTGTTGCCGAAGACCATTCCCACCGCCTGCACGACGGGACTGGCGGCTGCGAACCGCACCGTCGAAACCAACTTCGGTGAAAGTGATTTTCGGCTGGCCGCGGCTGCCTACGACCATGCCAAGAGCTGCTACGACCGCGAGTACCTGTTCCAGTTCTCCGAAATGGATCCGAACATTCACAACCAGGCGTTGGCGCAGGTCACGGCGAAGGGAAACTGCGGCGCGGGCACTCCGGGATGCACTCTCAATGTCCCGACCGAGCCATACCACCCGGCGTATTTCATGATCAACGGCCGCTCCATGCCGGATGACATGGATCCGAACTATGCCTTCCAGTATCCGCATCAACCCTACAACGGCAATCCTCACATGCATCCGGGCGAGCAGGTGTTGCTGCGCATCGTCGGCCAGGGTCGGTGGCAACATCCGTTTCACGAGCACGGTAACCACGTGCGCATCTTGGGCCGCGACGGCAACTTGATTCTCAGCCAGTCCGATCCGAGTATCACTCCCACGAGTACGGCTGGACCCAGCCTCGCCGGCCCCTTGCTGTTCACCACCACCACGACGCCGGGCCTGGCCATGGACGGAATCTTCTACTGGACCGGCCGCGGACTGAATTGGGATGCGTACGCTCATAATCCCGCCTCTACCGACCCGCTTGCGAAGTTGCCCTGCACTCCCGATGCCAACGGCTACAACACCGGGGTCGCGGCGCAGTCGCAAATCAACTATTACGAATGGTGCCAGGACCACAACAAGCCGCTGCAAGTCGCGCCATTCGGCGACGTAACGGGCGGCGGCCCGGTTACCCTGCCGGATCCGAACCTGTTCACCAACGGTTCATGGTTCGGCGGTAGTCCTTATCTAGGCCCGAATGCCACTGTGCGGGCCACGGGCCCCACCGGGACCACGCCGCCCTCCGGAACGATAGCGAACCCGCCGACGACAGAAGCCGGCTTCGCCTTCATGTGGCACTCGCATAACGAGCGCGAGATCACCACGAACAACATATTCCCCGGCGGCATGATGATGATGATGCTCGTCGATTCCCGTGAATTCGTCATCGACGAATCGAATTAGTACGAGGAAAACCGCAATGCGATCCAACACCTTCAAGTCGATCCTGATCCAATCTGGATTGGCGGCTTCCGTTCTCCTGCTGGCCGGCGGCGCGGCCTTCGGACAACAACAGGTCAATCTCACCGCGGCGCCGGCCACGGCAAGGCTGCCCGATGGCTCGGCGGTGCCGATGTGGGGCTACAGTTGCGGTACGGCCGTGACGGGCTCGACGGCAACTTGCGCCAAACTGAATCCGGCGGTCACGGCGGCCACGGGCTGGTCCCCGGTGGTGATCACGGTTCCCACGGGACAAACCCTCACCGTCAACCTGACGAACAATCTCTCGTTCAGCAGCAGCAACAGCGTGCCCACCTCGCTGGTCATCGTGGGTCAGCTCGGCGGCGGCCTCGGAACGGTGGGTACGAACACGAACGATGGTACGAACTGCACCGCCGGTGCCACCTGCACCACCAGTCCGGACCACACCAACGCCCAGCCTCTGACCTGGCCAATTGCCGGCGACGCGCCGGGCGGTGGGCTCACGGGGGTAGGCGCGCCGCCGGCGCAAGGCTCGCGTGTCCAGTCGTTTTCCACCGAAGTGACGGTGGGACAGACAACCTTATTGACCTGGACAACCCCTCGCCCGGGCACCTACCTGCTCGAGTCGGGCACACATCCGTCCATTCAGGGACCGATGGGCCTGTACGGAATCGTCGTGGTCACCGCTGCACCCGCGGGAGGCACGGCTGGAACCGCGTATCCGTCAGCCGGCACGACTCCGGCCGTGACTTACAACGCGGAGGTCCCGCTGTTGCTCAGCGAAATCGATCCGGTGCAGAACAACGCGGTAAATGCCGCCGTCAACACAGCCGGCTTCAGCGAAACGGCGGTGTGGTCGGGCCAGCCCACCGGCTGCGGCAATCCGCAATCTCCCATTGCCAACACCTGCTATCCGCCGACGGTGAACTACTCGCCGCTGTATTACTTGATCAACGGCGTCGGGTTCGACAAGACCCACGCCGGCACGTCACTGTTCCCGGCTTCGCTGGGCTCGGCGGCGACCCCGATAACTGGAAAAGTGCTGGTGCGATTCGTGAATGCAGGCTTGCGCATGCACGTGCCTTCGATCGTCGGCGCGCTGACGGGAACCCCGGTGGTTCCGGGACTCTCGCTGATCGCGGAAGACGGTAACCGGGTGCCGGGTGTCACCCGTGTGCAGAACGAAGTGTTCTTGGCCCCGGGCAAGACCTACGATGTGATGGTGAATGTCCCCGCCGCCGGCGGCACCGCGCTTCCGATCTTCGACCGTGAGCTCAGCCTGTCGGGTAACGCAACCGCCCGCGACGCCGGCATGTTGGCTTATATCGGCGTCAACGGCGCCGGCGTGCCTTCCGCCGCTTCACTGGGGGCTGCGTTGGCCGTCGCTGATTCGTACAGCTCCCTGCTCGCGGGCCAGACGTTCACGGTGTCGGATCCGGTCAAGGGCCTGATCGCCAACGACCACAACGTCTATGGGGTGGCACTGTCCACGCCGGCCTCCAACGGCACGGTCACGCTGAATGCGGACGGCACCTTCACGTACGTTCCAACGGGTACGGCCACAACCGATTCGTTCAAGTACTGCGCCAATGGAACGACGACGGTATGCGCCACGGTGACCTTGGGCGCGGCGCCGATCGAAGCGGGCAGCGGCATCACCGTCAATCCCATCACTTACACGTCGAACGTGGCCACGGCCCTCAGCATCAAGTCGCCCGGTGTACTCTCGGTTGACAAGGATGGAGCTGGCTATCCACTGACGGTCAGCGGCGCAACGACGACTGCGCCTCTGAGCCTCGCTCTCGGCGGACCGGGCACCGGCACGGTTACCGTGGATGCCCTTGGCGGCCTCAACGCATCGGTGAGTGCGCCGGGCACATACACATTTGCCTACAAGGCGCAGAACTCGCAGGGTACGCAGAGCGCTGCGGCCGCGACCGTGACGCTGATCTTTCCGGCAGGCACCGGACTGGCCGTTACAGTTCTCGACGGAAAAGATGTCCTGGCCAAGCAAACCAATCCATCCATCGTACCGACCACGATCACCGATTACCGTTGGGTGATCGAGGAAGACCGCACCTTCTACGTCGACCCCAACTGCACGACGAACCCGCCGGGCGCGGGCTGCCCGGGCGCGACCACGGCCGGGCTGGGAACAACGGGAATCGTCCCGACCTTCGGCACCAATTTCCACACCAGCTATATGCCGTTGGTGGCGACCGGCTGTACGGGTCCGCTCTCCTGCGAAGGCGGCCAGACGATTTACGATCCGGTCAGTCAAGGTCACATCAACGCGGTGTGCGACATTGGAAACGGTGTTTGCAGGCCCGATCCGACGATCGATCCAGTCACAGGGTTGGGCGCCGGCGAGGCGCCGACATTTCCCAGCCAGGTTCATCTGGATCCGACCAAGCGCTACTACATCTCGGTGCTGCCGGGCGATGCGGCCACCCCGTTCCAGAACGTGAATCTGACCGCCGACTGCACCAATGGTGTGGCCAGTGCCACGAACCCAGGCACCTGCGGCCACGGCATGGGCGGCGCGCCGGTCAAGGCCACGTGCACCCTCGCGGCGGGGCAGGCAACGTGCACCGGCGGTAGCTTCACGGCAGTGACGATACTGACGGAACCCGCGCCGTACCCACCGTCGAAACTCTCGGTGTTCGTGTTCGAGGACGACTTCCCTCTCAACGGCGAGCAGGACGGCGGAGGCGGCATCGACGTGCTGTCGCCCAACGAGCCCGGTCTCGGCGGCTTCAACATCACGCTGTTCGACGATGCCGGCGGTTCCGGGGACGCGACCGGCCAGATGACCTACGACATGTTCAACCAGCCGCTGGTGAACAGCCTGGCGGGACAAAAGGACCCGGCCAACAATCAAGATGCCTGCCCGATTTCCAAGATTTCGCGGATCGGCAAGAATGATCCGACTCAAACGGGAATCACGGGCACCATCATCACCTGCCCGAAGTATGAAGCGGACGGCGTGACCCTGTCCCCGCTGGCAGGCCAGGCCGTTGTCGCCAATCTGATGCCGGGACGCTACGGCGTGGTGGCCACGCCGGCGGCCGACCGGATCGCGCGCGGCGAGGAGTGGCTGCAGACCAATACGCTGGACGGCCAAAAGGCCCACGATTCCTTCCTGCGGATCGGCGAGCCGAGCTTCTTCCAGGAGTTCGGGCCGGCCGGTTACCACGTATCTATCGGATTCGCCAACCCGGCGATCATCAATGGTCGTAAAGCGGCTGTGTGCAACGGCACCGACGCCACCATCACCGGTACTAACTGCACCAATACGCTGACGGGTCTGGTCACGACGGAGCGCATGAGCCGCACGCCGGACGAAAGACTGTACAGCAGCGGCGACAACAGTAGCTTCGCCTTCACCCAATGCTATGTGAGCTTTGGCGATGCGGACGGCGAGGACTTCGCGTTTACCAAGTGCAATGCCGATGGAACCTTCACGCTCTCGGGCTTGCCCGACGGCATCTGGCGAGTCACCGTATTCGATCAGTGGAACGACATGCTGGTGGACGGCCTATCGACGCCCGTTCGTCTGGCCGGCGGCACGACTGTCGACTTGGGTCAGATCGCGATGAACCAGTGGCAGGCGAATATCTACACCTCCACCTTCTTCGACCAGGACGGCAACGGTGTCAGAGGTCCCAATGAACCCGGACTGACGCTGGTGCCGACCAACATCCGCTTCCGCGACGGTAGTTACTCCAATTTCAACAATACGGACCTGAACGGCAACGCGGGCTTCAACGAGATATTCCCGCTGTTCAGCTGGTACGTGATCGAGACGGATTCGCTGCGTTACAAGAACACCGGGACCCACGTAGTGTACGACGCGGGCGGACCCTCCGACGGTTCGACCGGGTGCGGAGCCTCCGGCAATGCTCCGTGCGGAAACTCCTCCATCGCCCATTTCATGGCGAATTCCGCGGAACAGATTCCCGTGCCCACCGCTCTGCGGGTGCCGGGTGCGCGGTATTGCGCCGGAGCCGACTGCGCCACCGGCGATACCGCAGGCGGCTCCACGGGGCGCGTCGATCCCCCCTGGGTTGTCAGCGAGGGATGGCAAGGGTTCTCCGGCCAGAACTCGTTCATCGAATTCGGCAAGGCGCCCTTTGCCGCCGGCGAGACGGGCGGTATCCATGGCGAGGTGATTTACGCCTCGACGCGCCCATTCGATGATCCGGCCCTGTTGATCCACACCAGCTGGACCCCGGACGTACCGGGCGTGACGATCAACCTCTACCAGGAGGGAACGGCAGCGGATGGCAGCAAGTCCCTGAAGTTGGTCGACAGCACCAAGACCAGCAGCTTTGATGATTGGGCCCAGGGTTTCCGGTCCGATCACGTTCCTAACATGAACTGTCCCGGCCAGGGCCGCGATACCGGCACCGACTCGGACCTGTTCTTCTTCACGCTGTTCAACCAGCCGAACTACCTAGACCTCTACAACTCCCAGCACGGCGGGGCGGCTCCGACCGCGCTGCCGAACAATTCACAGTTCAAGTGCTTTGACGGCATGCACAACTGGAACCAGGTGCAGCCCGCGCCTTACGACGGCATGTACCAGTTCCCAAGTATCGTCGGCAGAAATCCGACGACAGGAGTACCTACGGGCACCGGAACGGCCGTCAGCGCTGCGGGCGGATCGCGCCCTGGCACGAACTGCACGGTCTGCGTTGCCAATCCCACCGACGGCACGCCGATGCTCCCCACGGGCAAGTACGTGGTCGAAATGGTCGTGCCGCCGGGCTATGAACTGGTGAAAGAAGAGGACAAGAACATCCTCATCGGCGACAACTATATTGCGCCGGTGACGCAGGAATTCCCCGGCCTGGGGTCGGCCATTTACATCATGCCCGACCAGGCCCAAGTCGGCGCTTATTACAATGCCAACAACGCCCAGAATCCGACCACCGCGTTTGGCAGGACTACGCTGCCGAATCACGAGGGTGATACGGGAAGCGTCGAGACGTTCTGGCCCTGCGTGGGCGCCGCGCGCATCGTTCCCGACTACATCAGCCTGTACCCGCAGTCGCTCGAGGTCGCCCCGTTCGCGGGTGCGACGCGCAATCTCTGCGATCGCAAGGAAGTGACGCTGGATGATCAGACCTCGGCGCTGGCGAAGTTCTGGGTGTTCACCTCGGCGCATGTCGCCGCGCACTTCACCGGCGTGATCACGGACGACTACACCTCGGAATTCGATCCATTCTCGCCGCAATTCGGCGAGAAGTTCTCACCAGCCAACTTGCCGGTGGCCATCAAGGACTGGACCGGAACCGAGATCTCCCGCGTGTACGCCGATCAGTGGGGGACCTACAATGGCTTGACCTACTCGACCTGGGAGGTCAACCCACCCAATCCGACCGGTTATGCGCCGACCATGATGGTCACTTGCATGAACGACCCGGGCACGGGTGCGACGCCGGATCCGCTGTACAACCCGTCCTACAGCCAGTTCTGTTACGAGATCCCGTTCATGCCGGGGCAGACGCAGTACATGGACACGCCGGTGGTGCCGACCTCGGCCTTCGCCGGCGCCGGATACAACAATCCGGATTGCAACTACCCGGACGCCACGCCCGCGATCAGCGAAGTGGATGGCGATGGCGTCGGGCCCTGGGTGGGTTCCGGCAGCGGCCACACCTTGAAGATTTATGCGCTGGGTAACCAGAGCGTCAACAACTATAACTACTCCGGACCCTCGTCCACGAAGGCGCCTTACAACCAGAAAACCACGACCCGGAAATACAGCTTCGGAACCACCGCGGGAACCGTGGCACTGGTGGGTGCCGACGGCGTCGCGCACCCCTTGACCGGTGTCGCCTGGAGCGATCTGGTCATCACGGGTACGGTACCCAGCGGAGTGCCGGCCTGCCCGATCCAGCAGCAGGTGCAATACGGCGGGCCCAACGGCAGCACACCCGCGCAGTGCGGTCAGCTGGTGATCACGGCAGCCAACGGCAAGCAGTCGGTCGACAGCGTGACGGTCACGATCGGCGGTAAAGCGCCGACCCACGTCACTGTCACCGGCAGCATCCAGAGCGCCATTGATGCTGCCTGGCCGGGCGACATGTTGATGCTCGATCCCACCGTGAGGGCCACCGCCACGGCCGCCGCCGTGCCGGCCAATCACCAGGAACTGCTGCTGATGTGGAAGCCGGTCCGGCTGCAGGGTGTCGGGGCCGTCTCCAGCATCATCAACGCCAATACGCACCCCGCGGGCAAGATCGATGTCTGGCGCCGGGAGGTCAATTGCCTGTTTGGCCTGGCACTCGATGGCGTGCCCATCACCGCCAGCCATCCCTATGATTCGACGGGCACCTACATTTGCCCGAAGGCTTTGACATCGAATGCACTGCAGACAGCGAAATTCTCGGGTACTTCCACGAGCTTCCGGTTCTTCACGGGCACTGCGGTCAACCCGCAGATCGATCGATTGCCGCTGGAAGCCACGGTGGGCTGGGATGCTACCTTGAACGGCAACCTGGCCGAGCTGCTGCAGGAGCCGACTCTGATGGGTGCTCTCGAGGGTGCAACCATCACCGTGCTGTCGAAGGGCGTGCGGTTCCCGAACAACTCGAATCCGTTCGCGGCCGATACGTTCCCGACGGGCACCTTGCTTCTGACGGGCTCCATCAGCAACAACACCACCGGTTGCGGAGCCACCACGGCCCGTAATTCATTCCCGAGCAGCTTCTGGTGCAACCCGTCGAGCATCGATGGCCTGACCATCACCAACAGTTCCCAGGGTGGCGGCGGCGTCTTCGTGCACGGCTGGGGCCATAACCTGCAGATCGCCAACGACCGGGTCATCAATAATTCCGGCACGCTCTCGGGCGGCATCAACGTGGGACAGGGTGAGTTCCCCGGTGCGTACTTCGGAGGTGCAGGGGCCGCGAACGCGGATCCGGGATCTTGCCAGACCAGCAATGTGGCGAATCTCCAGTTGCCGTATTGTTTCGACGAATTCGTGAACGTGCACCACAACGCCATCACGTCGAACTCGTCCACTGGCGATGAGTTGTTCTCGGCCACTCCGGCCGGGGCGGGCGGAATCAGCTTCTGCACCGGGGCCGACTACTACAAGTTCAACTACAATTGGGTGTGCGGAAACCTGAGCAGCGGTGACGGTGGCGGCCTTGGGCACTTAGGCTTCATTTACAACGGTGACATCGAGCACAACACCTTCCTGTTCAACGAGAGCACGAACCCGACCATCCCGACCAACGGCGGCGGAATCCTGGTGATGGGCGCGCCCGACGTCGATCCGACCTGCGGTGCCAACACTGACCAGGATTGCGTGCCCACGCCCGGCACGGTCGGGCCCAGCGATGGCGCCGGCCCGGGCTTGGTGATCAATGCCAACTTGATCATGGGTAATGCAGCCGAAAGCGGCAGCGGGGGCGGCCTGCGTCTGCAAAATATCAACGGCTCGGAGGTGGTGAGCTTCCCGACGAGCCCGTCCAACTGGTATACGGTGAGCGTCACCAACAACATCATCGCGAACAACGTCGCCGGCTGGGACGGTGCGGGAATTTCACTGCAGGACGCACTTGCGGTGAACATCGTCAACAACACCATCATGTCGAACGACACCACCGCTTCGTCGGGAGTGCTGTTCAACACCATCGGAGCTCCGACGGCAAGCGCGTCGGGTTCCAATTGCATACAGACGGGTGGCACGACCAATTCCTGTCCTCAGCCCGCCGGCCTGGTGAGCGTCCAGAACAGCTCAGCCCTCACCTCGAGCTTGCCGGGGACGATCATTTGCCCGGCGGGCCACTTCGCGGGCACCACGGCCAGCAACGGAACCTGCCGCAGCGTCTCGTACCCGGAGCTCTACAACGACGTGTTCTGGCAGAACCGCGCCTTCTACATCGGCGTGGGTTCGCTCGGTGCGGGAACTCTGAACCAGCAGAACGTGGTCGCGCTGTACGAGGCGTTCACCTCGACGCGGGCGCCGAGCCAGCCGGCGACGGACGCCACGGCGGCCAATGGCAGCGGTGTGCTCGTCACGGGCGGCGCCGGGGCATGCACGCCGGCCAACACCGCGCCGAACTACTGGGACATCGGCGTGCGCGGAGACACCGGTCCTAGCAACCATGCTTCGCTGGTGACGCTCGCTCCGTCGTACTCGGTGATCACCGACGCCACGGACTACGGCGCTACAACCTTGCACAACACGGGAAGCAACCCGCACGTGTTGAGCCAGTACTGCAATGGTTCGCGGGTTCCGCCGGAAAACGGTGGCCTCGGCTACGACGTGCCCCCTGGCATCTCGGATGCGACCGTGCCGAACCCGATCTTCAACTTGACACCGGCCGCGACGGTGGACGAGGGCAACAACTGGATCAACATCAGCTGGGGCCCGCTGGCGCTGACGAACCCGTCCGGAGTCACGCTCGGCAACTACGGGCCGGCGGCCGGTTCGCCGGTCATCAATTACATCCCGGCGAGCGCAACGGTGAATTACGGCGCGGCACCGACCTTGGATTTCTACGGTAATTCGAGAAAGGCCAATAACGCCGTTGATGCCGGCGCGGTCGAGTTCGGCGGTACCGGCGTCGTTCCTGCAGCTGTTTCGGTCACGCCGAATCCGCAGAGAATCACGGTGGCGACGCCGTTGGGTAATCTCGGCAGCGGAACCGGCGCCGTTACGCTGACGAACACGGCAGCGGTTGGTGGCGCCTCCGTGACGGTGAGTAATGTCGCGGTTGCCTCGGGTACCGGTTCGGGTCTCACGACGTGGTTCTTCAATGCGGTCGTCGGGGCGGATCACTGCACAGGGGTCACCTTGGCGCCGGCTGCGACTTGCACGGTGGGCGTCAGGTTCACCAACGCGAATTCTCCCACAGGGGTGGATCGTGCCGGGACGATCACTTTCACCGACACCGCAGTGGGCAGCTCGCAAACAGGAACGCTCACAGGTCACGCCAATCGGTAGGTCGCGGAAAAAGAAGAGACATGGATTGTGTTCCAAATTATGCGAGGTAGGCCGTGAGATATCGTCACACAGTGTTTTTTAGCGCAGCCGCGCTGATCCCTCTTTTCACGCTGGCAGGAACTCCTCCGCCAACAGCGCACGAGCAGCATCTCCCTCCTGCCGGCTCTGCAGGAACTCCGACGCCAATCGCGCAGGAGCTTGGGGTGGTACAGGCGGTAGTGGATTTCTGCTCCAAGGTTTATCCCAAAGATAAAGGACAGTTCGAACGGAAGGGCAAGCAAGCGTTGCCCAAAATGTCCGAAGAGCGCGTCGAAGCGGCGCGACGCAAAGCGGATTATCACGCAGCCTATGGATTCATGGAGTCCGTGCTCCAGGGTCTGTCCACGCCGGATGCCGCGCACAACTGTTCGGCTATCCTTTAGGGGATACGGGATGACTACGAGCTCTGCGACGGGTAGTCGGTTTTGGCTGCTTGCGGCATTGGTTGCGAGCAGCATGGCCTCTGGGGCTTCTCTGGCGGACTCACCGCAGGGCAAAGATAAAACGGCGGCTGCGGACGCAAAACCTGTGTCGCCTGCTGCGTCCCGCTACAAGCCCGATCGATTCGCCGGACGAGCAGGCGCGTATTTCAAGCTGGTCTGGGGAGTCGACTCTCTCGCCGTAAGGTGGGCGGAATCGGGAGAAGTGATTCGATTCAACTATAGGGTGCTCGATGCGGAAAAGGCCAAGACGCTCAACGATGAGAAGGCTGAGCCGTCCTTGATCGATCCGCGCGTGGGGGTGAGTTTAGTGGTGCCGTCCTTGGAAAAGGTCGGAAAACTGCGTCAGAGCGTGAATCCCGAGGAGGGCAAGTCCTATTGGATGGCTTTCTCGAACAAGGGAAGGCTGGTGAAACGCGGCGACCACGTCGATATCGTGATTGGGCAATTTCGCGCCGACGGACTCGTGGTGGACTAGCAGGTGGCGGGGCAACATACACAAGAGGTGGACAATGACGAGATTCTCTTCCGCCGATGGATCCAATCCGGCGATTCTACTGATGCGCGGTAATACGCCTCTGGTTCTCGGCCTCCTGGCCTGCCTGTGCTTTTCGCGTGGATTGGTGGCGGCCGACAGCAAGATGGCAGCGCCCAACTTGAGTGCCGCACAAGTGGTCGAAAAACACGTGGCGGCCCGGGGCGGATTACAGGCTTGGCGTGCGGTCCAGACGCTGTCGGTGACCGGCAAGATGGATGCCGGACCCGGCGACTCGGCGGCTCGAAGCGCAAAAATTGCACGCGAAGGATTGGGTGCCAGCGCCAAGCGCGCACACAGCGAGGTTGTGAGCGGTGCCGCCAACGACAAGGCCGACCCGCAGGTGCAGCTGCCGTTCAGACTGGAAATGAAGCGCCCTCACAAATCACGCCTGGAGATCGAATTCGCAGGTAAGACTGCGGTGCAAGTGTACGACGGGGCCTCCGGTTGGAAGCTGCGGCCGTATTTGAACCGCAATGACGTCGAACCGTTCACGGCGCAGGAGACGAGGTCCGAGTCTGTGAAGGCGGACCTAGAAGGCCCCTTGGTCGATTACGCCGCGAAGGGAACCCAGGTAGAACTCGCGGGAGTGGAGCCGGTTGAAGGCCGTGCCGCCTACAAACTCAAGCTCACGATGAAAAACGGCGACCCGCAGAATATTTGGATCGATGCGCAGAGCTTTCTGGATGTGAAGGCCGAAGGCACACCGCGCCGCATGGACGGGAAAATGCGCAAGGTGTTCGTCATGCAGCGCGACTTCCGGTCTGTTCAAGGCTTGATGATTCCCTTCGTCAGCGAGACCGCCGTCGAAGGCTTTCCGCAGACGCATGCATTGACTCTTGAAACGGCGGTCGTGAATCGTGCGTTGGATGATGCGCGGTTCACCAAGGCCCAAATGCCGGTCCAAAGTGTGACGCAGGTCCGCTTCTGAGAGCATGCGTCGCTCGAGAAACGTCTTGTCGGTATTCAAGAGGTAACGTAATCTCGTATCGTAGGGAAGAACTCTAGCGCTTCGGGGGATGAACATGACGCAACCCACTTTAGCCGGCACGACGGATGCGATTTGGCCCGGTTTCGTCAGACCCGAAGCGAAGATGATTCGGCTCGTGCTCATCGACGATCATCCCGTGGTGCGTGAGGGGATATGCGCATTGCTATCGCTCGAGAGCGACATGACCATCGTCGGCGATGCCGGCGACATCGACGCCGGCATCGAACTGGTTCGCCGTTGCCAACCGGATCTGGTGATCTGCGATCTGACCATGCCCGGCTGCACCGGCGATATCGCGGTGCGCAAATTGTGCCGGGAATGCCCGACTGCGCGGGTTTTGGTCTTGACCGCGCACGACGCGCTGGAGTGCATGCGCGAGTCATTCGCCGCGGGAGCGATCGGCTACGTGCGCAAGGATGCCCTGCGCGTGGATCTGCTGGCGTCGGTGCGTCGGGCGGCTGCCGGCGCACATGCGATCTGTCGCGGCGTCGGCGACATGGTGATGCGCGATTGGCTGCTGGCGCCGGCGTCGACGCACTCTCTACCCGAGACGCCGCTCAGTCCGGAGGACCGTCGAACACTTCGGCTCATCGCGCTGGGAGTGCCCACGTGGCGAATCGCGGCCGACTTGCGGCGCGGAGTCAAGGGCGTCGAGAAGTATCGCGCGAGCCTGCTGCGCCGACTGAACCTGTCCAGCACGGCCGCTGTGGCCCAGTTTGCCGTTCGCTGCAATCTCCTCTCGCGCGAAGAAGTCGACCAGTTGTTCGTCACGGAGTGACGATTGCGCATTCTCGTCATCGACGATGAGTCATTCGTTCGGGAGGCGCTCGAGCGGGTGCTCAAGTCGCCGACGATATCGGTAGTCGCCGCGGCGGATGCCGCCGCCGGTCTCGCGGCGCTGAGCGAGTCTCGCTTCGACCTCATCATCATCGACGTCGTGCTGCCGGGTATGGATGGCGTGGCGGCGATCAAGCAGATCCGGCGCGACTATCCCGACGCGCGCATCATCGCGATCTCGGGCGGCGGGAATTTTGGGCTGAGCGCCTATCAGCCCGAAGCGATTTCAACCAGCGCCTACCTCGCGGCATGCAAGGCGGCGGGAGCCGACGGCATTCTCGCCAAACCGTTCGAAACCGCGGAGCTGCGCGCGCTCATCGGGCAAATTCTGCCGGACTAAAATTCCCTAGTTCACCACGTACGTCAGCACGTGCTCGCCCAGCATGATCTGGTCGTCGTTCTGTAGGACCCGCCGTTTGACCAGTTTGCCGTTGACGGCGATGCCGTTCACGCTGCCCAAATCCTCGACGGTGGAGGTGTTCCCCGCCGTTACGATTTGGCAGTGATGGCGGCTGATGTAGGGCGCATCCAGGCGCAGTTCATTGTCGCTTGCCCGCCCGATCGACATCCGTCCGGTTTTCAGCGGCCAGGTGGAGAGATGTTCTTTGTTGTGGCTGACGAACAATTGCGCGATGCCGTCCGGGCTGGTACCGCGATCGCCGCTGCCCGCATGGGCGGCATCTTTTGCGCGGGCCTCGCCGGGCTCGTGGGTGGCGTCGCTCGGGCGCGCCGATTCGCGCGCCAGGGCATCCGGCCAACGGGAATCCTGAGTTGCCAGCAGGATTTCCGCCGAGCTCACATGTCCCGATGCGCGCAGGCACGCCGCATGCAGCGCTGCGTCGCACAGCACATTGACGAGGCGAGCAGCGCCTCCGGTGTGCTGAAAAATCATGTTGTAGGCATCGGGCGTGAACAGCTCCTTGCCGCCGCCGCCCGCGACGTTGAGGCGGTGTTCGATATAGGCCTTGGTGCTTTCCGCGCCGAGCGGAGCCAGAGCCACCTGGCGTGGCGGTTGCGTCACGGCCATGCGGGCCGCGAGCGCGGCGCTGCGTTGCTCCGCGTCGTTGCGGGCCACGAGGAGCACCTTCAGGCGGGGTGCGCGGGCCAGTATGTCGCCGAGTGTGAGCAGCGTCGCGGCGGTGAGCAATTGAGCGTCGTCGATGCTGAGCAGCGGCGGGGCTTCCCGGCTCCCGCCCGCATTGAGCGCGGTGGCCAATTCTGCGAATAGCCGCGGGTGGTTCGCGTCCGTTTCGACGGCGGCGGTGCTGAGCTGCATGACCACGGCTTGCAGCAGTTCGGTGGCCGAAATGTGCGGTTGGTTGATGCGGCAGGGGGCAAACTGGCCCCCGGTCTCGCGCAGCACGTCGTCGAGCAGAAGGGTCTTGCCGACGCCGGGCTGCCCCGTGAACAGCACCACGCGGGCACTGCCGCGCAGGGCGGCGAGCACCCCGGCGCGGGCATGCAGGTATTCACGGCCCGAATACAGGAATTCCGGATCCGGCCGCAGTCGAAAGGGCAGTTTGTCGAAACCGAAAAATTGCGGGTACATGTCTATCCGTGGAAATCGCTGTTCGACCCGTCGGGTGAGACAATATACGCGTCGTTTCGCTTTCGCCACGTCGAGGCTGCGACATAATAGATTCAATTGCGGCGACTGGCCCGCAACCTCGAAAGCAGGCCCTATCGCGGCCGCGGAATGGATGCAAAATCATACGGTGTTCTACTACCTTCGCTCACCCGAGCGACTGCGTAGAGTGAGCATGCGAATGGGAGCGGCGTTGACCAACATGCCAGTAATTCAGAGTCCAGACAGCGCTAACGCCAGGGGGCTTTGGTCACGGGACTCTGCGTTCCGCAGGCCGGCCGGCTTCACACTGCTCGAACTGCTGGTGGTGATGGTCATTATCGGGCTTTTGGCCGGTTTCGTCGCGCCGCGATACTTCTCCCAGGTCGGTAAGTCCCAGGTCAAGGCGGCCAAAGCTCAAGTCGACGCCCTCGATAAGGCCATCGAACAGTTCCGCCTGGACGTGAACCGCTTACCCACCACCGAAGAGGGTCTGGCGGCGCTGAACGTGTCGCCGTCCAATGAACCGAACTGGGCCGGTCCCTACTTGAAGAAAGACGTGCCGCGCGACCCTTGGGGCCACCCTTACGTTTATCTGGCGCCGGGCACTCATAACAATGATTTCGACCTGATGTCCTATGGGAAGGACGGTCAGCCCGGCGGCACCGGCGAAAACGCCGACATTGGGAACTGGTAGGCGGCCGTGGAATTTCGCGTCAAAGCCCTCGATCGCGAGCAGGCTGTCCTGGCGCAGCAGGTCGATGCCATCGACGAAATGGACGCTCGCCGGCAGCTGGGTTTGCTGGGCCTACGGGTCATTTCGCTGACACCCGTTCGCCGGGCGCGGTTGTTTGCGCGCCCGGCGAAAATCCCATTGGTCATCTTCAGCCAGGAACTGGTGTCGCTGCTCGATGCGGGCCTGTCGTTGGTCGAATCGATGGAGGCGCTGACGGAGAAGGAGGCCAGTCCTGCGGTTCGGCGACCTCTCGAACAAATCCTGAGCCGGTTGTACGAAGGTCAAACCCTGGGCGCCGCGCTGGCCGAGCATCCGACGACATTTCCGTATTTGTACGTGGCTACCGTTCGCGCGAGCGAGCGCACGGGATCGTTGCGCGAGGCGCTGACTCGATTCATCACCTACCAGCAGCAGGTCGATGCGCTGCGCAAGACCCTGGTCAACGCCTCCATCTACCCCGCTGTTCTGCTCGGAGCGGGTTTGCTGGTCACGTTGTTCCTCATGGGCTATGTGGTGCCGCGATTCAGCGCCATCTACGAGGAATTGGGGTCGGATCTGCCGTTTGCTTCGCGACTGTTGCTGCAATGGGGTCAGATGCTCGAAGCGCACACCATGGCGGTCATTGCCGTGGGCGGCTCGGCAATCGCCGGGATCGGTTACGGTTTAACGCGGCGTACGACGCGAGCCGCTTTCGGCGCATGGTTCGCCAAGTTGCCGGCCATCGGTCGCCAATTGCGCCTGTATCAACTCGCGCGGCTGTATCGAACGGTGGGCATGCTGCTGCGAAGCGGTATGCCCGCAGTAACAGCCATGACCATGTCGTCGGGGTTGCTCAGCGAGGCGCTGCGCCCCGCCTTTGCCCGGGCGACCCAATCCGTGCGCGAAGGCCAGTCGATTGCCCATGCCATGGAACTTCAGGACCTGACCACACCGGTGGCCGCCCGCATGCTGCGCGTGGGCGAACGCAGCGGCAACATGGGTGAAATGACCGAGCGCATCGCTGCGTTTTACGACGAAGAGATCGCCCGTTGGGTGGCCATCGTGTCGCGTTTGATCGAGCCCTTGTTCATGACGGTGATCGGGCTGTTGATCGGCGTCATCGTGGTGCTGATGTATTTCCCCATATTCCAACTAGCCGGAAGTGTTCAATGAGCGCCGTGGTCTCGCTGCCGGATGAAGGGTTCCCGCCGCCGGAGTCCGGTGGTGGGCAGGAAGCGGCCGCTGTGCAAGCGGCCTCCGTGGAAGGGGCTGTCATGGCAGCGGTGGCGCCGCCCGTCCTGGACGAGGCCGTCATTGCACGAGCCATCGCCGAGGCAGCGCGCTCCAACCGGTCGGCCATCGATTTGTTGACGGAAACCACCGGACGCTCGCCCGCCGATTTGGCGCAAGCGCTGGCTGCGGCGCTCGATTACCGGTTCGTCGGCGGCGACGAACTGTCCATGCTCGAGCCGGCATTCGACGTGCTCCCGCCATCGGAGGCCACTCGCCGCTGTTGTGCGGTGGTGCGAAGCTCGAGCGGTTTGCTGGCCATCGTGGCCAATCCGTTCGATTCGGCACTGCGCAGTTGGCTGGAGACGCGCACCACCGAGGTACTCGAGTGGGCGGTCGCGGCGGCGCACGAGCTGGCGAATTTCATCGCGCGTCGCGCCGAAGCGTTGCGCGCCATCGATTCCGTGTTGTCGCAAGCGGAGGCCCAAGGAAATATCAGCGCGGGTCCCGACAATCTCTCCTACGTGTCGATCAGCGAAGATGCCAGTCCCATCGTGCGGCTGGTGCATTCGACCGTCTACGATGCGCTGCGCGCCGGCGCCAGCGACATTCACTTGGAGTCGACCGCCAACGGGCTGACGGTGCGCTACCGCATCGATGGCGTTTTGGTGAACATCGCCTCGGTGAGCGGCATGGCGGTGGCCGAGCAAGTCATCTCGCGCATCAAGGTCATGTCGGAACTCGACATCGCGGAGCGCCGCGTGCCGCAGGACGGCCGCTTTACCATCGCGCTCGACCGCCGGCCCATCGATTTTCGAGTGTCGGTGATTCCCAGCATTTTCGGAGAGGACGCGGTGTTGCGCGCCCTCGACAAGCAGGCACTCACCGAGCGGTTGCACGGACTCAGGCTCGATGTCTTAGGGTTCGACATGCGCGTGGTCACGCAGCTGCGGCGCTTGAGTTCGTTGCCGTACGGGATGTTGCTGGTAACCGGACCCACGGGCAGCGGCAAGACGACCACGTTATATGCGGCGATTTCGGAAACCCAAACGGGATCGGACAAGATCGTCACCATCGAGGATCCGGTCGAGTATCAATTGCAGGGCGTGCTGCAGATCCCGGTCAACGAAAAGAAAGGCCTGACGTTCGCACGCGGACTGCGTTCGATTTTGCGGCATGATCCGGACAAGATCATGGTCGGCGAAATTCGCGATTCCGAGACCGCGCAAATCGCCATTCAATCGGCACTCACCGGCCATTTGGTCTTCACCACGGTGCATGCCAACAATGTGTTCGACGTGGTCAGCCGCTTCACCCACATGGGCGTGGACACCTACAGTTTCGTTTCCGCGCTGTCCGGAGTGCTTGCGCAACGCCTGATCCGGGTGGTCTGCGAGCAATGCGCCGAGCGCCACGTTCCTTCCCGGCAACTGCTGGAGGAGTCGCAACTATCGGTTGCCGCGAGCGCCGCCTACAACTTCACCATCGGACGAGGCTGTCAACATTGCCGCGGCAGCGGTTATCGCGGCCGCAAGGCGATCGGCGAACTCCTGGTGCTGAACGACGAACTGCGCGAGGCCATCATCAATCGTGCACCGGTACGCCAGCTCAAGGAGCTGTCGCAGAAAGGCGGCGTCCGGTTGATCCGCAGCGTCGCGCTCGATCTGGTGCGGCGTGGCGAGACCACTCTCGAGGAGGTCAATCGTGTCACCGTTATGGCGTGATGAAGTGGGAATCTATCTCGCCCAACGGCGGGTGTGTTTGGTTCGCATCCGGCGCGGCATTCGGCCGTCCCTGGCGGCGGAATTGGATCACGCCGATCCGCTCGCCGCTGCAGGCTGGGATGGTGCGTTGGCCTTGCTGGAACGGCAGTTCGCCGAAAGCACCTGGTCCGACGCTCGGGTCCGCGTGGTCATCGCCGATCATTGGGTGCGCTATTCGGTGGTGCCGTGGTCGGACGCCTTGAGTTCCGCGACCGAGCGCCTCGCGCACGCACGCGAACTGATGACCGGTGTCTTCGGCGCCGAAATGAGCGATTGGACCGTATCCCTTTCCGATGCGCCGCCGGGTTCGTCGCGTCTCGCCAGCGCCATGCCCACCGCATTGCTGCAAGCGCTGCGCGACTCGGCGGCTCGTCATGGGCACAGGCTTGCCTCGGTACAGCCGCAGCTCATCGCCGCGTACAACACCTGGCGCCATGTCTTGCCGGCCGGCGAAGCCGCATGGTTCGTCACCGTCGAAGAGGGTTCGCTCGCCGCGTTGCGAATGTGCGGCGACGGCATCGATCGAGTGCACGCGGTGCGCATAGGGCTCGATTGGGCGCGTGAACTGAAACGGCTGCAGACCTTTGGCCGCCTTGCCAGTGCGAGTCCCAACGACGGTCGCGTGTACGTCGATCTGCCGGAAGCTTTGCGCACGCTGCGCCCGGACGCGTCGGCGGATTTGGAGTGGCTCCATGAGCCGAATCCGCCGCTGACGACCCTGCACCGACTCGAACACTTACGCAGAAGGGCGGCATGAGGCCGGCAATCCAACTCGACTTCGCGGGCGGCCACCGAGGGTTGTCGCTGGCGGGAACGTTGCTGCTCGGGTTGGGCGTTTTGGCGGCGGTGGGGGTGTTGCTCGAATACCGCGTCATCGGTCAGCATCGCGCGGGCCTGGAGTTGCGTCTCGCCGCGCTGACCCGCGCCGATACGCTCGCGGCAGCTCCGGTCGGCACAGCCGCGGATGCGCGCGTCGCCGTGAGCGCACAGCAGGCCGCCGTGGATCTCGCAACGCCGTGGACGCTGTTGCTGTCGGAACTGGAGCAGGCGAGCAAGGACAGTCAGGGGCAGGTTGCCTTGTTGGGTGTCGAGCCGGATCACGCCAAGCACAACGTGCGCGTCAGCGCCGAGGCTCGCACGTTGGCGCTGGCTCTGGCCTATGTGCAGCGTTTGCAATCCAGCCGCTCGCTGACATACCCCATGCTCGATCGTCATGAGATTCGCGCCGACGATGCTCAGCACCCGGTGCGGTTCGAATTGACCGGCGCGTGGAGAGATACGCCATGAATCTGTCCGACGACACTCGCCAGATGACGCGGCCGCCGCCGACCGTGCAGTTGCCGGCAGCGATTCCGGCGGCGGTTCCGGCGACGCAGGCAATGGCTTTGCAGCAGCGGGCTGAACGCATGCTGGTGCGCGTCGGGCCGCAAGTCCGCTATCAGCTCATGCGGGTGGGGCCTGCCGGGCTGACGGGCCTCGGGGTGCTGCTGGCGGCTGGGGTGGCTGCGATAGTCCTGCTACTGCCCGCGCATCAATCGATAGTGACTCTCAGCAATGAGTTGGCGAAAGCCGGCCATGTCATGCCGGTGACGACGAATCCGGAACAGACTCCCCAGCAGTTCGCAGCAACGCTGCCGACGCGCGAACAAATCCCGGCGTTGTTGGGGGTGGTGCTGGTTCAAGCCACCGACGCGGGTATCGTTTTGGAACAGGGTCGATACACCTTCAGCCCGGCAACATCCAATCGCCTCGCGCGCTATACCTTCGAATTTCCGGTCAAGGCCGATTACGGCAACATCCGCAGCTTCATCAACAAGTCGCTGGCCGCGGTCCCGGCGCTGGGATTGGACAAGTTGCACGTCGAGCGCAAGAACGTCGGCGATACCCTGGTCAGTGCCGACGTGGGGTTCGTCATTTATCTGCGAGGTGCCTAGTGTTCGCGAAACTCTCGCTGCGCGCCAAGATTCTCATCGGCATTGCGCTGGGCTGCGCCGGCTACGTGGTACTGATGCCGGACACTGCGCAGACCATCGAGCCCACGCGGGGCGCGGGCACGGCGCCGACGCCCCACGTGATCAAGCCCGCCACCGCGGGCCACAAATTACCGCTGTTGAAGGCCTCGTTCCATCCGGAAGATCGCATCGTCGGCGACACCGAGGCCGCGTCGCTGTTCTCGGCGCATTCCTGGTACGTCGCGCCTCCCGCACCGCCGCCGCCGCCGCCGATGGCCCCGCTGCCGCCCCCGGCACCGACCGCGCCGCCGCTGCCCTTTGCATTCATGGGCAGCTACCGCGCCGAGGGTGGCGGAGCGTCGACCTATTTCCTCACCGCGGGCGACCGCGTCTATGACGTCAAGGTGGGGGACACCCTGGACAACACTTACAGCGTGGACGGCGTCAAATCCGGACAGCTGCTCCTAACCTATATGCCACTCAAAATTCAGCAGTCGATTGCTGTGGGCGAAGTACAATGAACGTGTTCCTGCGTAATTTCTTCGGAACGCTGTTGAGTGCCGCCCTATTGGTGGGCTGCGCGGCCAATCAAATGCACCGGAACGGCCTCGCCGACATCGAGCGCGGCAACTACGAAGCGGGGGTGTCCGAGCTCACCCAGGCGGTGGAGCGCGACCCGCACAACATGATGTATAAATTGGATCTCGCAGCGCGCCGCGAAGCCTCGATCCAAAAGCTCATCTCGGCGGGCGACGCGCTGCGCGGCGGCGGCCAATTGGATGCGGCCGTGTCCACCTATCGTCGTGTACTGGTCATCAACCCCGCCGATCAGCGCGCCTTGCGCGGCATCGAAGGCGTCGACTTGGATCGGCGTCATGCCGCCATGGTGGCCGAAGCCGGCAAGGACTTCGAACGCAAGGACTACGATGCGGCCGACACCGTTCTGCGATCCGTCCTGAATGAGGATGCGGGTTTCGGGCCGGCGACGGCCCTGGCCGCCAAAATAAATCTCGCGCGCGGGCCGACCACCGTGGCGCCGCGTCTCAAGACGCGCAATAACGCCAAGGTCACCCTGCAGTTTCGCGATGCGCCGACCAAGATGGTGTTCGAAGTGTTGGCGCGGCAGACCGGGATCAATTTCATCCTCGACAAGGATGTGAAGAGCGATGCGAAGACGACGATCTTCGTGCAAGAAGTGCCCATCGACGAAGCCATCGACCTGGTGCTCGATCAGAACACCCTGGCGCGGCAGATCCTGTCCTCGAACATGGTGCTCATCTATCCGAACACCCCGGCCAAACAGAAAGACTACGAAGAACAGATCGTTCACACCTTCTATTTGACGAACGCGGCGCCCAAGGACGTCGAGAGCATGCTGAAATCCATGCTGGGCGCCAAGACGCTATTCGTCGATGAACGCACCAGCGTGGTCGTCATGCGCGATACGCCGGATGCCGTGCGCATGGCGGAAAAGCTGGTGGCCTCCATCGACGTACCCGAGCCCGAAGTTCTCATCGAAGTCGAAGTTCTGGAAATAGCGCGCAGCAAGCTCTTGAATCTGGGAATCACCTATCCGGGCTCGATCACGGCGAGCGCGACGTCGGTGGCGGGAGCCGCTGCAACGGGAGGAACCAGCGGCTTGGTGCTGTCGGACCTGAGCCACCAGAGTTCCAATTCGATCGCCGTGTCGTCGGTCAGCGCCACCTTGAACGCGTTGCAGACGGTGGGTAACACCAACACGCTGGCGAGTCCGCGCATCCGCGCTCGCAACAAGGAAAAAGCCAAGATTTTGATCGGTAGCCGCGTGCCCGTGATCACCAGCAGCACGGCGCTCTTGACCAGCGGCACCGCGAGCAGCAGCAGCGTGCAGTATCTGGACGTCGGTTTGACGCTGGAGGTACAGCCCACCGTGTACTTGGACGGCGATGTGGCCATCAAAGTGGGGCTCGAGGTCAGTTCCATCACCAATACGGTACAGGTCGCCGGAACCCAGGCTTACACCATCGGTACGCGTAACGCCAATACCTTGCTTCGGCTGAAGGACGGCGAGACGCAAATACTGGCCGGCCTCATTCAAGATTCGGACACCCGCAATGCGGCGGGCATTCCGGGCTTGAGCCAAATTCCGATCGTGGGTCGACTGTTCGGTTCGAACAACACCGATCGCGAAAAGAGCGAAATCGTCTTGTCCATCACGCCCCGCATCATCCGCGCGCAGGCGCGACCGTCCAACGACGCGACGGAATTCTGGTATGGCACCGAGACCCGATCGCGCAGCGCGCCGTTTGCCGGCGGCTTCGATAACAGCGCCAGCGCCGCCAGCGGCCCGGGTGGGGCGTCCGGCGGATCGTCGGCCGGTGGTCCCGGAATCCCGACCGTCGGTCCGCGGGTTTCGGTGTCGCAGCCCGTGATCCCGGCGGCGCCAGCCGCTGTGCCGCCCCCGGCCGCCCCCGCCGGTCCGCCGCCTCATCCGACGGTGACCGTGGATGGACCCGGCGAGATCGCCGTCGGTCAAGAATTCGACGTCACCGTGCGCCTGGCGACCGACATCGGCATCTCGCGTCTGCGAGGGCAGGTGCGCTTCGACTCATCCGCGCTGCAGCTGGTCAGTGCGACCGCGGGTGAATTGGTACCCGCCAGCGCCGGCAGTCCCACGGTGGATGGGAAGGCGGGAGGCGCCCAAATGGATGTGGTGGCCCCCGATGACCCGGTCCAGGGTGAGGGCAGCCTGATGCTGCTGCGCTTCAAAGCGCTGGCCGCGCGGCCGGCCAGCTCGATTGCGGCACAGGTATCGGCAATGGGGCCCGCGGGGGGCGCGATGGCGAACGCGGCGTCGCAGCCGCTGAGCGTCGCCATCAAGCCGTGAGCGCCACAATGCGCGCGCGGGGTTTTACGCTCATCGAACTGGTGGTGACGGTCGCCATCATCGGCGTGCTCACCGGCGCAGCCATGCCGCTGGTCCAGCTCACGGCGCAACGCGAGCGCGAGACCGAGTTGCATCATTCGTTGCGGGTCCTGCGCAGCGCCGTCGATGCCTACAAGCGAGCGGCCGACGCGGGTCATGTTCGTCTCGAGGTGGGTGATTCGGGCTTCCCGCCGAACTTGCAAGTGCTGGTCGACGGCGTCGAGGACATTCAAAGCGAAAAAAAAGTCATGATGTATTTTCTGCGCCGCATCCCTCGCGATCCGTTGTTTCCGGATCCCACGGTGGCGGCCGCGGACACGTGGGGTTTGCGTAGCTACAAGAGTCCGCCGACCGACCCACAACCGGGCGACGATGTGTTCGATGTCTACTCGTTGGCGCAAGGCAAGGGTCTCAATGGGATCGCTTTCCGTGACTGGTGAACGGCGCGGCGCCGGATTCACCTTGATCGAGTTGCTCGTGGTCATGAGCATCATCGGCGTGCTGTTGACCATCGCGGTGCCGCGCTATTTCCGCACCGTGCAGCGCTCCAAGGAGACCGTGCTGCGCCACGACCTGTCGGTGGTGCGCGAATCCATCGACAAGTTCTACGGCGATCTTGGCCAATATCCGGAGGAGTTGGCCGCCCTGGTCGACAAACATTATATTCGCAGCGTTCCGGTGGATCCGTTCACCAAGTCGGCGCAAAGCTGGCTCATGGTCGCCTCGGAGGATCCGGATCATCCCGGTGTTCGGGATATTCACAGCGGTTCGCCGGACATCGCCGCCGACGGATCGCCGTTCGTGAGCTGGTAGTGAGCAGCCTGCGCCGCGCGTCGAGAGATCCGCACCACGCGGCCGGCTTCACCTACATTGGCCTGCTGATCGCGGTGGTGGTTCTGGGATTGGGTCTGGCGGCCGTGGGAACCATCTGGCGCACCCAGGCGCAGCGCGAGCGTGAGCAGGAACTTCTCGCCATCGGCCGCGAATTCCGCGCCGCCATCGCCTCGTATTACAGCGCCGGCGCCCACCAGTTTCCGCAGGAAATCGACGATCTGATCGACGACAAGCGCTTCACGGAGCCCAAGCATCATCTACGGAAGCTCTACGCCGACCCTATGACGGGATCGACGGACTGGACCCTCATCCGCTCGAATATGCAGGGTATCAGCGGCATCGCCAGCAGTTCCACGGCGACGCCCATCAAAAAGGCCGGTTTCGAAGCCGACGAAGAGCATTTCGATGAGGCAACCGGCTATAGCGATTGGCAGTTTGTTTACGTACCGCGGATCAGATTGAAGCACTCGATCGCCGTACCGCCCCCATCGGACTGATCATGCCGCTGAAATCGCATTCGGATTCTGCCGAATTGACGACACCCACTGCGGCGTTGCGCAAGATTCTGCTGGATGCGAGCGCCGAATTGGCGGAGGCGAAGGGCGACGAGGCCGATTGGGCAAAAAATTCGGCGCGCGCGTCGCAGTGGATCGCCCGTCTGATACCCCTGTGGCGGGAGGTGGTCTCGCAAAATCTCAGAACGCCGGTCCACGATGTGGGCAGCACAGCCGCAGCTGCGAGCGCGTCAGGCGCGGTTGGCGCGACTGGTGTGGTGAGCACGACAAGTGCGGCGAGCACGGGCGACACCGATGTCGCCTTGAATCTGGTCGATGAATTCCTCACCGTGCTGGCCGCACGCGTGCCCCACGTGGTCCGCGACCACGAACGTCACGCGGCCATCGAAAAGGCGAAGCACGAATGGGAATACACCGCGGACGCTTTGACCGACATGGTATGTCTGCTCAATGCCGATGGATTGGTGCTGCGCGCGAATCGCGTCGTCGAACATTGGCAGCTTGGATCGGTGAGTGGTGTCATCGGAAAGAAAGCGCATGCCGTCCTGCATCCGGTATGCACCGACCCGGAGTGCAAGGTCGCTCGCGGCCTGCATGACGCCCTGCCGAAATTGCGGAACGGCGAGCCGCACGAGTTCGAGTTCTATTCACCCGCCATCGATCAAACTTTACACCTGATGCTGCGGCCGATGCGCACCGGCGGAGACTTGGGCGCCGCGCCCCGGGATAGCCGAACGGTGTTGGTAGTCACGGACGTGTCCGCGCTGCGCCGGGCACAGCAGGCGCTCGAGAACGTCAACCTCAATCTGGAATCCCGCGTGCGCTTGCGTACCCGAGAGCTGGACGAGTCGAATCGGGACCTGCGCAAGGAGGTTGCGCGGCGAGAGCATGCCGAGCAGGAACTGCGCGCCTCCCGCAACAATCTGGCATTGCTTTCCGAGCAGTTGATCCAGGCGCAAGAGGGCGAACGCCGGCGTATCGCCCTCGAACTGCACGATTCGGTCGGTCAATCGTTGAGTGCGATCAAGTACACGCTGGAGCGTGCCCTTATCATGCTGCAAAAACCCGCCCTGGGCAGCCCGGAGAGCGTACTGACGCTGGCCGTACAGCGGATCCACGAGACGGCAGATGGGATTCGTGCCATATCGATGAACCTCCGGCCGCAAATGCTCGATAACCTGGGTGCGGCGTCGGCGACCAGCTGGTTCTGCCGCGGGTTTGCGGAGATCTATCCGACGCTGGTGGTCCGTGCCGAAATCGCCGCGCAGAACAACCAAATTCCGAATCGAATCTCGACACATTTGTTTCGCTGCGTGCAGGAATTACTGAACAATGTGGCAAAACATGCACAAGCGAGCACGGTCTGGATTTTTCTCAACTGCGACGATGTGCTGCTCTCCCTGGAAGTTCGCGATGACGGCATCGGGATGCCCGATCAGGCGGAGGATCCCGCGCGTTTGCACGGTTCCGGTATACGCAATTTGCGCGAGCGGGCCGAAATGACCGGTGGCCACTTCTCGCTCTCGTCGGCGTCAGGCGGCGGAACATCGGCCCGGATCGTGTGGCGCCTGGGCGCGGATGACTTGCGGGAAGACGCTCAGACAACTCCTACATGACTTTGCCGAAAGAGACGATGGCGGGTGGGGACTTCACGGCCTAGGTTGGTGTCAAGAGCAAGCCCCCCGCGAAAGCATCCCCCCGGAGACGCCATGTCGATCAAATTACCCGCGTCGGTCGCCGACTATCTGGCCGCAGACGAACAGAAGGACCTGGACAAGCTTTCCCGGTGCTTTACCAAAGATGCAACCGTGCACGACGAGAACCAGGAATATCAGGGCCTCGAGGCCATCAAGTCTTGGAAGGAACAGATTGGCGCGAAATACCAATATGTCGTCGAGCCCATGCGCGCGGCCGTGACGGAAAAGAACGTCAGGCTGCACGCGCGACTGACCGGCAATTTCCCGGGCAGCCCCGCCGAACTCGACTACACCTTCGTGCTCGCCAACGGCAAGATCGCCTCGTTGGATATTCGCTGAGACGCGGGTCCCCAGACGCGGCTGTGTCCGTGGGCATGGTGGGGTTCGGCTTTTCTGGCCGCACCATTCACGCGCCGCTGATTCGAGCCGCCGGGATGCAGGTCACGGCCGTCGTAACCAGCCAACTCGATCAGGTCCGGGCCATCTGCCCGGACGCTCACGTTCGCCGGGATCTTCCCGAAATGCTCGAGAGCGACGACGTGGATCTGGTGGTCATCGCCACGCCCAATCATTTGCACGTGCAGCAGGCTGTGGCGTGCCTACGCGCCGGCCGTCACGTCGTGGTCGACAAGCCTGCGGCGCTCGATCGTTCGCAACTCGATGAATTGATTGCAATCGCCGGGCGGTACGAGCTAAAAATTTCGGTGTTCCACAACCGGCGCTGGGACAGCGATTTCCTGACGCTCGACCGATTGTTGAGGGCCGGCAGGCTCGGCGAAATCAGCGCATTCGAAAGTCGGTGGGACCGCTTCCGGCCGCAGGTGCCGGTGCGTTGGCGCGAGAACCGCGAGAGCGGCGGCGGCATATTGCTCGATCTGGGATCGCATCTGCTGGATCAGGCCCTGAGGCTGTTCGGCCGGCCGCACTGGGTGCAGGCGGCCGTGATCGCGCAGCGGCACGGCGCTACGGTGGACGACGCATTCGAGATCCTGATGGCAAGGGATTCGCTCCTCATCAAACTCGGGGTCAGCTCTCTGGCCGCTGCGCCGGCCCCGAGGTACCGAGTCAACGGCGCGCGGGGAACCTTTGTGAAATCCGGCTTCGACGTCCAGGAGCAGCAACTGCGGACCGGCGGGGATCCGCTGGCAGTGGATTTCGGATGGGAGCCGCAATCGCAATGCGGGACCGTCATTGCGGCAAACGAGGCCATCAGTACGGCAAACGAGGCAGCGAACGAATCGGTGCCGGCGGAGCGGGGCTGTTGGCTGGAGTTCTACCGTCTCATGCGCGCCAGCATTGAAGACGATGGGCCGGTGCCGGTGCCGCTCGAACAGGCACGCGAGGTGTTGGAGATTCTGGATGCGGTTCGCCGCAGCAGCGGCGAGGGCCGGCGCGTCGAGCTGCCGGCTATAGCGCCGCCCAGTCCAGGATGATCTTTCCGGATTTACCGGAGTTCATGATCTCGAAGCCTTCGAGGTAGTCGTCGATACCCAAACGGTGGGTGATGACGGGCCGCACGTTCAATCCGCTCTGCAGCATGCTCGACATCTTGTACCAAGTCTCGAACATCTCGCGTCCGTAGATCCCTTTGATCACCAAGCCCTTGAAAATGACCTGATTCCAATCGATGGCGGTTTCGCCCGGTGGAATGCCGAGCATGGAGATGCTGCCGCCATTATTCATGGTGCGCAGCATCTCGCGCAGCGCCACCGCATTGCCCGACATCTCGAAGCCTACGTCGAACCCTTCCTCCATGCCGAGGTCCCGCATGGCGTCATCCAACGACTCGCGCGATACATTCAAGGTCTTCGATGCTCCCATCGCGGCCGCAAGCCCAAGCCGATAATCGTTCACATCGGTGATGACCACATGGCGTGCGCCGCAGTGGCGCGCGATCGCAACCGCCATGATGCCGATGGGCCCGGCGCCGGTGATGAGCACGTCCTCGCCAACCACATTGAAGGCGAGGGCGGTATGGGTCGCGTTGCCGAACGGATCGAGTATGGAGGCGATCTCGTCATCCACGCCATCGGGCAATTTGAAGACATTGGATGCCGGTATCGATAAATATTCGGCGAATGCGCCCGCACGATTCACGCCGACACTCTGCGTATTGCGGCACAAATGCCGGCGCCCCGCGCGGCAGTTGCGGCAGTGGCCGCAGGTGATGTGGCCCTCGCCGGAAACCCGGTCCCCGGTGTGAAATCCGCGCACTTCGCCGCCCATTTCGACGATCTCGCCGGAGTATTCGTGGCCCACGGCCAGGGGCACGGGCACGGACTTTTGAGCCCAAGCATCCCAGTTGTAGATGTGCATGTCGGTGCCGCAAATTGCGGAGCGATGCACTTTGATGAGCACATCATTGTGTCCGACGGAGGGTTCCGGAACATCCTGCATCCAAATCCCCGGTTCGGCGCGTGCCTTGACCAGCGCTTTCATAGTTGATCCTTAGTGAATGATGCCGAGATCACGCCCGGCGCGACCGAATACGTGGATGACGCGGTCGAGTTGCGCGGTGGTGTGCGCCGCATTCATCTGCGTGCGAATTCGCGCCTTTCCATGGGGCACGACCGGGAAGGCGAACGCCACGACGTAGACCCCGTCGGCTTGACAGCGCTCGGCCAGGCGTACAGCCACCGGCGCTTCGCCCAGCATGATTGGAACGATGGGATGTTCGCCCGGGAGCAGATCGAAACCCAGTGCCTGCATTTGGGTGCGGAAGTAGCGCGCGTTACCGTGTACGCGTTCGCGCAGTTCGGCGGAATCCTCGAGCAATTCCAGCACCCGCAGCGTGGTTGCGGCCACCGGCGGTGCGATGCTGTTGGAGAAAAGATACGGGCGGGACCGCTGGCGCAGCCACCCGACGATCTCTTTGCGCGCGGCCACATAGCCGCCGCTGGCGCCGCCCAAGGCCTTGCCGAGGGTACCCGTCATGATATCGATTCTCTCCATCACCCCGCGCAGTTCGTGCGATCCGCGGCCCCGCGCTCCGATGAACCCGGTCGCGTGCGAATCATCCACCATGACCAAGGCCCCGTAGCGGTCCGCCAAATCGCAGATGTCGCGCAGTTTGGCGATGGAGCCATCCATCGAGAATACGCCGTCGGTCGCTATCAAACGCAGGCGCGCGTTCTGAGAGTCCTGCAATGCTCGTTCGAGCTCATTCATATCGTTGTTCGCGTACCGCAGCCGGCGAGCCTTGCAAAGACGGATCCCGTCGATGATGCTCGCGTGATTCAACGAGTCGCTGATGACCGCGTCCTGCTCGTCGAGCAACGTTTCGAACAAACCGCCGTTCGCGTCGAAGCACGACGAATAGAGAATGGTGTCGTCCGTCGACAGGTAGGCGCTCAATCGCTGCTCCAATTCGCGATGGACGCTCTGCGTTCCGCAAATGAAACGCACCGAGGCGGCGCCGTAGCCGTAACGCTCGAGCGCGTCATGCGCCGCCGCAATCACCGCCGGATGGTTGGCGAGGCCAAGGTAATTATTGGCGCACAGATTGATCATTTCCCGGCCGTCGGCAAGCGTCACCACCGCGCCCTGCGGGGAGTCGATGATCCGCTCGCGTCGGAGCAGGCCGTCGGCTTCCAGCGCCCGGGTATCTCGGTCCAGCCTTTCACGGAATTCTTTGACGGCGCTCATACGGGCTATTATAGCGGTCGCCTGTCCCCGCATGTACCTCGAGACGAACCTGACGCATGACGTCCAACGAAGACACCGATGGCCATCGGTTAGACAAGTGGCTCTGGCATTGCCGCTTTTACAAAACGCGCACGCTGGCGGCAGCCGCCATCGCGGGCGGCAAGGTTCATTTGAACGCCGATCGTGTCAAACCGGCGCGTCGCGTGCGGGTTGGCGATCGGCTCAGTTTGTCGCTGCAAGGTATCGTCGCGGAATTCGAGGTGCTGGGGCTTCCGGAGCGCCGCGGACCCGCCGTGCAAGCGCAGGCGCAGTACCTGGAGACGCCCGAAAGCGCGCAGCGCCGCGCGCAGTGGCGCGAGCAACAGCGGTTGGCGCAACTGACGAGGCCGCGACCGGAAGCGAGACCCGACAAACGCGATCGCCGCCGCTTGATGCGCCTGCAGCGCGACCAAACCTAGGCCCAGAGGTCGGCCATGCTTTCCGGATCGTCCAGTTCGCAATGAGCGGCCGTTTCGGGCTGAAGCGTCGTCCACTCGCCATGATGCCAAACAGCCGAGGCCAGTCCCGCCGTCGGCAACTCCCGCGACTGCGGCTTGGGGCCCAACCGGCTTGCGAGCCGGCTCAACCCCGGATTGTGTCCGCAGATGAGAACGTGGCGCACTGCGAGATCTCGCTGCGTCAGCACCCGCCAGGTAGTTTCCGGCGATGCCAGATAGAGTTCGCGCGCGCATTGGACTTGCTTGCCGTCGAGTTCGCAGGCGCTTGCGACGATCGAAGCGGTCGCCCACGTCCTTTCGGCGGGGCTCACCAGAATGAGGTCCGGAATCAGATCCCGGTGCACGATGCGTGCGGCCATTTCCTGCGCTTCGATGGCGCCGCGTCGAGTGAGCGCGCGCTCGAAATCCTCCGGGCAGCTATCCATGGCCTGTGCCTGGCCGTGCCGCAGAAGCGTCAGCCTGAGCGTACCCACAATCGTCCATCCGCAATTTTGGTTTCGAAAACGCGCACCGGCTCGTAGGCCGGCGGCGTGAGAGCTTGACCCGTTCGCAGACAGAAGCGTGCGCCGTGGCGCGGGCAGATGATTTCAGTGCCTTCGATGGCCCCCCCCGTCAGTTCCGCACCGTCATGGGTGCAGATGTCTTCGATGGCGAAATATTCGTCCCCGCAGCGCGCCACGGCCACCATCCGCCGTCCGATCGGGAGCGATACCGCTTGGCCGTCCTGCAATGCCGCTGTGGGCCCCGCGTCGATCCAATTCAAGATAATTGCCTCTGCGTCAGACTCGCGTGCCTCTGCGTTAGACTCGCGACTCCGGCCTCACATCATGCCCGTCTGCAGCCGCGCTTCGTCCGACATCATGGTCTGGTTCCATGGAGGGTCGAACACCAGCTCCACGTTGGCTCGCGCCACCGTCGGAACGATCTCGACCTTGTCGCGCACGTCTTGGACCAGGACCTCGCCCATGCCGCAACCGGGCGCGGTCAAGGTCATTTTAATGTCGACCGTGCGCGTCGCGTCCTCGTTCTTGCTGACGTCGCACTCGTACACCAACCCCAGGTCGACGATATTTACCGGGATCTCCGGGTCATAGCAAGTCTTGAGCTGCCGCCAGACGATGGTCTTGATGTCCTCCTCCGAAGCGCCGGGCGGCACCTCCGGCGCCGCTACGGAGGTCTTTCCGATGGCGTCCGCCTCGTGCCCCGCAATGCGGAACAGGTTGCCGTCGATATACACCGTGAAGCTGCCGCCGAGCGCTTGGGTGATGTAGCCCACCGAGCCGAGCTTCAGATTGACTTCGACGCCCGCAGGTATGGCAACAGCCTTGACGTCGCGCTGCACGATGATGGGTTCATTTTCGTACGAATGCATGGTGGCCTCGAACTCATTCCGTGGAAACGGCAGCCAGCTGCCGCGGGTGGGGGGGTTGCAGGGCGGACGCGAGCGTGTGCCAGCATAGACTTGCGCATTTGACGCGTGCCGGGAACTCGCGAACTCCCGAGAGTGCCGCGAGCTTGCCCAACTCGTCGCTGGGCGCGTCGTCGTCGGTCAAGAGGCTGTGAACTCGATCGAACAAGGCGAGAGCCTCCGCACGCGACTTGCCCTTGACGGCCTCCGTCATCAGCGAAGCGGAAGCCGTCGAGATCGCGCAACCCTGACCTTCGAAACGGATGTCCGCGATCGTCTGGCCGGCCATCCGGAGCCGGACGGTGAGGCGATCGCCGCACATCGGATTGAAGCCCTCGACGCTGGCATCCGCCGGCTCGAGCACGCCAAAATTTCGCGGCCGACGATTGTGATCGAGAATCACGTCGCGGTAGAGATCATCGAGTTCCATAGTTTTCTCGCCAGTTGGTCGGCGCCCGTCGGTCCGCGCCCGTCATGCGAATATCGAACGGGCACGGAGTATCCCCGCACCTAACCGGTCGATTTCTTCGAAGGTGTTGTAGAACGCGAATGAGGCACGCGCAGTGGCCGCCAGCTTGAAATAGTCCATCACCGGCATGGCACAGTGATGGCCGGTACGAACGGCTATCCCGTCTTCGTCGAGAATGGTCCCGAGGTCGTGGGGATGCACGCCGTCGACGACGAAGGAAACCAGGCTGGCCTTGTCCGGTGCCGTGCCGATGATACGAAGACTCTCGATTTCGCTCAGCACGTCCGTGGCGTATGCGAGCAGGGCATGCTCATGGGCGTGCGCTCCCTCGAGGTCCATCCGTCCTAGGAACTCGATGGCCGCGCCGAGGCCGATGGCACCGGAGATATTGGGCGTGCCGGCCTCGAACTTGTAGGGCAGGCTGTTGTAAGTGGTTTTGCCGAAGGTGACAGCGAGGATCATGTCGCCGCCGCCCTGCCATGGCGGCATGCGCTCGAGCAGCGCTTCACGGCCGTAAAGTACCCCGATGCCGGTGGGGCCGAACAATTTGTGCCCGGAGAAGGTATAGAAATCGCAGCCCAAATCCTGGACGTCGATGGGCATGTGCGGCACCGCCTGCGCGCCGTCCACCAAGGTGGCGATGCCGCGTGCTTTGGCGGCCGCGATCAGTCGCTTCACGGGTAGGACGGTGCCCAAGGCGTTCGAGACGTGAGCGCAGGCAAATAGCCGAGTCCGGTCGGACATCAGCGATTCGACGGCGGCCATATGGATCTCGCCGCGCTGGTCCATCGGAGCCACCACCAGTTTCGCGCCCGTCTGTTCGCACACCAGCTGCCAGGGCACGATGTTCGCGTGGTGCTCCAAGTAGGTGATCAGTATCTCGTCGCCGCTCTGGAGCAGAGGCCGGGCATAGCTTTGCGCGACGAGGTTGATGGCTTCGGTCGCGCCGCGTACGAAAATGATTTCGTGCCGCGATCGCGCACCAATGAACCGCACCAAGCGGTCGCGAGCCGACTCGTACAGACCGGTGGCTTCCTGACTCAAGGTGTGAACGCCGCGATGGATGTTGGCGTGGTGATGGCGCTCGTAGTCGTTCACGGCATCGATGACGGCACGTGGCCGTTGGGCCGATGCGCCGTTGTCCAAGTACGCCAGCGGTTTGCCGTGAATCACGCGCGCCAGAACCGGAAAGTCGTCGCGCGCTGACATTACATCGAACCGAGGTTCATTCGCTAGGGCTATGTTTTTCATCGGAATTTATTCAAAATATGAGGATCGGGCAACTGCGCGATCAAAGCGCTTTCGATGGCGGAACGCGCTGAAGGCACCGCCATGCCGGTCAATACATCGGCAAGAAATGCGTACACCAGCAAGCTCTGCGCCGTCTCTCGATCCAGACCGCGCGACAGCATGTAGAACAGCATGTCCGGATCCAGCCGGCCCGTGGTTGAACCGTGCGCGCACTTGACCTCGTCGGCGTGAATCTCCAGTTGCGGCCGCGTATCGATTTCCGCGGTGGGCGAGAGCAGAAGCCCGCGGCAGGATTGCTGCGACTCCGCATGCACCGCTCCGGCGTTGACCACGACTTTGGAATTGAACACGACGCGGCTGGTGCCGCTGGCGATGGCGCGGGCCGTTTGCTTGCTGGTCGTGTCACGCGAGTTATGGGTGGCGATATTCACGCAGTCCACATGTCGCGCCTCGTGTCCGACCAGCAGCGAGTAGCTATCGAGTGAAGCGCCGGGTTCATTCAAACTTGCCTCGAGGCTGGTGCGCACCAGCCCGCCGCCCAGCGCGATGGTGAACTGTTTGCACCGGCTGTTGCTTTCCTGACGGATGTTGAGCGAATCGATGTGTTCGGCGGCGGCGCCGGTCGCGAAGACGCGGTAGTGCTCGATCAGAGAATCCTTTCCTGCCGCAAGGTGAGTGACCGAATTACAAAGCGGCGGATGCTCGCCCTGTTCGACATAGTGCTCGATGATGGTCGCGCTGGAGCCTGGTGCCGCATCGATGATGACCCGTGGATGCGCGACGTTGTGCGCGCCGTTTCCGGTCAGCACATGCAGAATCACCAAGGGGGTGGCAACCTGTGCGGTGACCCTAAGATAGAGGCCATCCTGGAAAAGCGCCGTGTTGAGCAGCGCCCAGCGTGCCTGATCCGCGTCCGAAAGCGGCTCCAGATGTGCCGCGATCAATCCAGGGTCACTTCGAGATAGATCTCGTAAGCTACTGATTTCAATACCATTGAACCACGCGTCCCTGTCTGTGGGAAGGACCGGATGACCGTTCACCATGAGCACCGTTGCCGCGCGTTCGGCGACGCCGAACAAGGACAGCGACGCGGTGGGGTGGAATGCCCCTTCTGCAGTACGCGGTGCGTCGACGAAACCGTGGGTGCCGAGATGCCGCAGATTCGTATAGCGCCAGGTTTCATCCCGAGTGCTCGGCAAACCAAGCCGCAAAACGCGCTTCATGGCGTTCTCGCGCAGGCTCTCCAGCGGATCGGCCGTGTCACGCGCCAACCACTGTGCCTCGAATGAGCGCAACGCCGGGGACAGCGCCACGGTGGGGTGCAGTACGGAGCTCATGCGACTTCGCTCTCCCGCACCCAATCGTAGCCGCGGCGTTCGAGTTCGACGGCGAGCGAGCGATCGCCCGACTTCAATATGCGGCCGCCCGATAACACGTGCACTTGGTCAGGCACGATGTAATCGAGCAGTCGCTGGTAATGGGTAACGAGCACCACGGCGCGCTGCGGATCGCGAAGACTGTTCACGCCCATCGAGACTACTTTGAGGGCGTCGATATCGAGACCCGAGTCGGTTTCATCGAGGATCGCGAGCTTGGGTTCCAACACCAGCATCTGCAACACTTCGTTGCGCTTTTTCTCGCCGCCGGAAAAGCCCTCGTTCACGCCGCGCGAAAGGAAGGATTCGCTCATTTGCATGAGTTTCATCTTCTGCTTGATGAGCGCCAGAAATTCGTATGCGTCCACTTCCGATAGGCCGGCGGCCTTGCGCTTCGCATTCAGCGCGGCCTTCAATAGATAGACGTTGTTCACGCCTGGGATCTCGACGGGGTATTGAAATCCCAGAAACAGGCCGGCGCGCGCGCGCTGCTCGGCCGGAAGCGCCAGCAAGTCCTGGCCTTCGAAGCTTATCGATCCGCCGGTCACTTCGTAGTCCTCGCGGCCCGCAAGCACCTGCGCAAGGGTGCTCTTACCCGAACCATTGGGTCCCATGATGGCGTGAACCTCGCCGGCTTTGACCTCGAGATTGACACCCTTGAGAATGTCCTTGCCCGCCACGCGAGCGCTCAAATCAGAAATTTTCAGCATACTTCCTCATGGCCTGACGGCCAACTCTAACGGGGTCCGCGGCGGACCCCGAACACTAGGCGGCGCTTCGCGCCGTTAACCGACGGCGCCTTCCAGGCTCACGCTCAGCAGGTTTTGCGCTTCCACCGCAAATTCCATCGGCAGTTCCTTGAACACCACCTTGCAGAACCCGCTGACGATCATGTTCACGGCGTCTTCAGCGGAGATGCCGCGCTGCAGGCAGTAGAACAGCTGGTCCTCACCGATCTTCGACGTGCTCGCTTCGTGCTCTACCGTGGCGGTCGGATTCTTGACCTCCATGTAGGGGAAGGTGTGGGCGGCGCAGAGCGGGCCCATCAACAAGGAATCACACTGGGTGAAATTGCGCGCCCCCTCGGCGCTCGGCAGAATTTTAACGAGCCCGCGGTAGGTATTCTCGGCATGACCGGCCGAGATGCCTTTCGACACGATCGTGCTCTTGGTGTTGCGCCCGATGTGGATCATTTTGGTGCCGGTGTCCGCCTGCTGATAGTGATTGGCGACCGCCACCGAATAGAATTCGCCCACCGAATTGTCGCCCTTGAGCACGCAGCTCGGGTACTTCCAGGTAATGGCGGAGCCGGTTTCCACCTGAGTCCAGGAAATCTTCGAATTGCGGCCGCGGCATTCGCCCCGCTTGGTGACGAAGTTGTAAATACCGCCGACGCCGTTCTCATCCCCGGGATACCAGTTTTGAACCGTGGAATACTTGATGCGCGCATCATCCAGCGCGACCAGTTCGACCACCGCCGCATGCAGCTGATTTTCGTCACGCATCGGGGCCGTGCAGCCCTCCAGATAACTGACCGACGAACCCTCGGCGGCGACGATCAAGGTGCGCTCGAACTGTCCGGTTTTGGCGGCATTGATGCGGAAGTAGGTCGACAACTCCATCGGGCAGCGTACGCCGGGAGGCACGTACACGAACGAGCCGTCGGAGAACACGGCGGAGTTCAATGCGGCGAAGTAGTTGTCGCCCGCCGGCACGACCGTGCCCAGGTAATGTTCGATGAGATGCGGATGATCGCGCACGGCGTCCGAAAAAGAACAGAAGATGACGCCGGCTTTGCCGAGCTTGTCCTTGAACGTCGTGGCCACCGAAACGCTGTCGAAAACGGCATCCACCGCGACGCCCGCCAGGCGGGCACGTTCATGGAGCGGAATGCCGAGCTTGGCGTACGTCGCGAGCAGCTTCGGGTCCACCTCATCCAAACTCTTCGGTGCGTTCAAGGGTGCGCGCGGCGCCGAGTAATAGGAGATGTCTTGGTAATCGATGGGCGTGTAGTGCACGTGCGCCCAAGTCGGCTCCGCCATGGTCTGCCAGTGGCGAAACGCCTTCAGACGCCAATCGAGCAAGAACTGCGGTTCGTTCTTCTTGCGCGAGATGGCCGTCACCACACCCTCGTCGAGGCCCGGCGGCAAGCTATCGGATTCGATATCCGTAACGAACCCGTGCCGGTACTTCTGATTGATCAGGGCTTCAACGTCTTGAGATTTGCTGGACACAGATATTTCCAATGAGCGGTGAATTACGACTGGGGTGCGCTCGAGCGGACTTCGGAGGAGAGGTCCTTGAGCCGAAGATCGGCAGAATCGAGGCCCGCGAGTTGATGGAGGGTCACGTCATCGAGCGCGCGGCGAATGGCGGCGTTCACTCGTTGCCAGCCGCCGCCGACGCGGCATTGACGCTCGATGCCGCAGCGACTGGACGCGCCGCTGCATTCGGTAATGGCAATCGGCCCCTCGAACACATCGAGGATCTGGGTCGCGGTGATATACTCCGGTCGCCGCGCGAGCCTATACCCGCCCTGGGCGCCGCGCGACGAAATCACCATGCCGGCGCGCTGCAGGCCCTTCAGCACCTTGCTCACGGTCGGACGACTGAGCCGTGTGCTCTGGGCAAGTTCGGCAGCGGCACGATGCCGAGCCGGTTCTTGCGCTAGACTGGCCAGCACCACCGTGGCGTAGTCCGTCAATTTACCCATTCGCAACATTTGAAATTGATTCCCTCGCGGAACATCTATGTAGGACTATTTTAGTCCTATTTGCGGACGAGGTCCACCCGCGGGGCGCAACACGGTTGGTTTTGCTATTCTTGCTCAGGTCGCATCGTAAGAATCGAGAGTCATTAGTCATGAACACTACAGAGCTAGCCGCGACAGCCCACGCACTGGTCGCGAAACATCGAGGCATTTTGGCCGCCGACGAAAGCACGAGCACCATCGGCAAGCGATTCAACACCATCAAATTGGACTCGACGGAGGAGAATCGGCGCCAATACCGCGAAATGCTGTTCACGGCACCGGGCGCGACCGAATACATCAGCGGCGTCATTCTGTACGACGAAACGCTGCGTCAGAAGACCGCGGATGGCGTGCCGTTTCCGGCGTATTTGGCGCGACAGAAAATGATTCCCGGCATCAAAGTGGACCTGGGCGCCAAACCGCTGGCTGGATTTCCCGGCGAGACGATAACCGAAGGCCTCGATGGGCTGCGCGAGCGACTGGCCGAATACTACAAACTGGGCGCGCGGTTCGCGAAGTGGCGTGCGGTCATCGATATCGGCTCCGGCATCCCCAGCGGATATGCCATCGATGCCAATGCCGAGGCGCTTGCGCGCTATGCGACGCTGTGCCAGGAAGCGAGCATCGTGCCGATCGTGGAGCCCGAGGTGTTGATGGACGGCGGCCATACGCTGGAACGCTGCGAAGAAGTCACCAACACGGTCCTGGATCGGGTGTTCTCGCATTTGTTCGCTGCCCGCGTATACCTCGAAGGCATGGTGCTCAAGCCGAATATGGTCATCGCCGGCAAGAAGTGCGCACAGAAGTCGTCGCCGGAACAGGTAGCCGAGGCGACCCTTCGAACGTTGAAACGACAGGTGCCGTCCGCGGTACCCGGCATTGCCTTTTTGTCTGGAGGCCAGAGCCCGACCGAGGCGACCCTGCACTTGAGCTTGATGAATTCGGCGGGGCCACTGCCCTGGGCGTTGACCTTCAGTTATGGCCGCGCTCTGCAGGAAAACGCGCTCGGCGCTTGGGGCGGAAAGCCTGCGGACTACACCGCCGGTCAGCACGCATTTTCCGTTCGCGCAAAATTGAACGGTTTGGCCGCCGGCGGGTCCTACAAGACCTCGATGGAAGAGTCCGCGGCGTAATCCCGCTACTAACCGTTGGGCTCCGTGCCGGAAACGGTGCGGAGCTCGACCCAGCACCTCATTGAACCAAGAAACCTCCATCGTCGAGATTCGCAACCTGGGCTATTCCGTCAGCGGGCGCGCCATCTTCGACGGCCTCGACATGGATATTCCGCGCGGTCGAGTGACCGCCGTCATGGGTCCGAGCGGTACCGGCAAGACGACGTTGCTGCGCCTCATCACCGGCCAGGTTCGTGCCGACAGCGGCACGCTTCAAGTGGCTGGAGAGGATATGCGCAGCTTGAGGCGAGCCGGCTTATATGTGTTGCGCCGGCGCATGGGGATGCTTTTCCAGAACGGTGCGTTGCTTACGGATCTGAGCGTATTCGAGAACGTCGCTTTCCCGTTGCGCGAGCACACGGATCTGCCCGAGCGCCTCGTTCGGCAATTGGTGCTGACCAAATTGCAGGCTGTGGGCCTGCGCGGTGCCGCCGAATTGATGCCCGCGGAACTCTCGGGAGGAATGAGCCGGCGCGTGGCGTTGGCTCGGGCCATCGTCATGGACCCTGAGATTCTCATCTACGATGAACCCTTCGTGGGGCTCGATCCGATTTCGATGGGCGTGATTTTGCGCCTCATACGCCGCTTGAACGACACGCTCGGGCTGACCAGCATCGTGGTCTCGCACGATGTCCGCGAAATATCGACGGTCGCCGATAATGTGTTTCTGTTATCCGGCGGCAAGGTGGTTGCGCGCGGTACGCCGCAGGAGCTGAGGGCGAATCCCTCGGAGGTCGTGCGGCAATTCGTCGGTGGGTTGGCCGACGGCCCCGTTCCGTTTCACTATCCGGCGACCGATTATTTCGGTGAGCTTCTGGCGCGCGGCGAGGATCATTGAACGTCATCAAAGAACTTTGGCAGAGTCTCATCGACGGGTTGGTCGGCCTGGGGGCGGTCGTGCGCTTCCTGCTGCGCTTGGTCGTGCTCACTCCCAGCGCGCTGTTGCGATTCGACCTGATCGTTCAGCAGATCTACAACGCAGGCGCGCTTTCCCTGGTGATCATCATGCTGTCCGGACTTTTCGTCGGCATGGTCCTTGGCCTGCAGGGATTTCAACTCCTGCAACGGTTCGGCTCCGAAGAATCGTTGGGCGTGGCGGCGACCATCGGATTGGTCAAAGAACTGGGGCCCGTGGTCACCGCCCTGTTATTCGCGGGCCGGGCGGGGACCGCTCTGGCCTCCGAGCTGGGCTTGATGCGCGCCACCGATCAATTGTCGGCCATGGAGATGATGGCGGTGGATCCGATCAAACGCGTGGTGGTGCCGCGCTTTCTGGGCGGCGTGATTGCGATGCCGTTGCTCGCGGGGATCTTCAGTTTGATCGGCATTTATGGCGCGCAGCTCATCGGGGTTCAGATCATGCACGTCGATTCCGGCAGCTTCTGGTCGCAGATGCGCGCCGGAGTGGGCCTCACCGACATCAACGAGGGCATCGTAAAAAGCATCATTTTCGGCGTGGCGTGCAGCCTGATAGCCGTTTACGAAGGGTACTACGCCACACCGACGGCGGCGGGCGTCGGACGGGCCACCACGCGCACGGTGGTCACTTCTGCCGTCGTCATCCTGTTCCTGGATTATTTGCTGACGGCAGCATTTCTGTAAGAGGGCATCGCTATGCGCAAGACGAGCACGTTGAATCTCGGTACCGGGGCCTTTGTGGTGCTGGGATTTGCGGCATTGTTTTTCTTGACCACCCAGACGACCAATCGCGGTCTGGCGTTCGGCAGCGGGCCGCACTACGATGTGTCGGCGAAATTCGACAACATCGGCGATCTGAAGGTGGGAGCACCGGTCTCCATGTCGGGTGTGGAAATCGGCCGCGTGGTAAAGATCGATTTCGACACCAAAGAATACAAGGCCGTCGTGCTCATGCGGGTAAACGCCAAGTACAACCAAATTCCGACCGACAGCGACGCGGCCATTTATACCCAGGGGCTGTTGGGCGGCAAGTTCATTGGGCTCACGGCCGGAGGCGCCGAAACCTATCTCAAGAACAAGGATCAAATCGACTTTACCCAGTCCGCCTTCGTTCTCGAAAATCTAATCGGTCAGTTCTTGGCGAATTACGCCAAGGGATCGGAACCCGCCGCCGCCAAACCGGCCGCGCCGGCCCCCACGGAGAAGACGAAATGAAAACAACCACGATGAATAAATCTACTATGGCGCGCTGGGTTTTCTCGTTGATGGCGCTGGCGTTGGGCGCATCTGCGCAGGCGCAGGCTCCCGCCGCGGCTACGGCCTCACCGGCTACTACTGCGCCCTCGGCCAATACCCTGGGACCCCAGGAACTGGTGGAAAATTCCGCGAAACGGATGTTGACGGAATTGGATGCGAATCGTGCCACGTATTCGAAGGATCCTGCCAAGCTCGATTCCTTGGTGGCGAATGTGCTGTTGCCGAACTTCGACAGCGAATATTCGGCCCGCTTGGTGTTGGGCCAAACTTGGCGCACCGCCACGCCCGAGCAACGCAAGCGTTTCGTCGACGCCTTCTACCATTCCTTGCTGCGCAATTACGGCACCGCGCTGCTCAATTTCACGGCTGATAAATTCGTCATTCTGCCCTACAAGGGAGACCCGGCCGATACCATGGCCACGGTGCGCACCGAAGTGAAAAAATCTTCGGGTGAAAACGTGCCGGTCAATTTCAGCCTGCGAAAGACCGATACGGGTTGGAAGGCCTGGGATGTGGTCATCGAGGGTATTTCTTATGTGAAGAGCTTCCGTACGGATATCGGGGCTGAAGTCCAGCAGAAAGGTCTCGATGAAGTCATCAACCGGCTCGAGGCAGATGGCAGGGTACGCGCCAATAGCGTGGTCACCGGTACCGGCAAGTGAGGGAGTCGCTAAACGGCAAGGCGACATTCGAAGTGCTGGAGGGCGAACGGTCGCGGGTAGTGGGCTCACTGGACTTCGCGACGGTTACTCGGCTGTTGCCGTTGGGCACCGCCGCAATCGACAGCGGTAAGGCCGCCGTCATCGATCTGAGCGGCGTCACCGGCAGCGACAGCTCAGGGCTCGCGTTGCTGATCGAGTGGCTGAGCGTGGCGAAAGATGCTCGGCACTCCCTGCGATATGAAAATGTGCCGGCACAGTTGCATCAGCTTGCGGTATTGAGCGACGTCGAGCATCTGCTCGAAGCCGGGAACATTGGCTAGGCGCTTCGCGCCGAGAATCGACTGTATCCCAATGCTCGCGCAGCGAGGACGGGGTCGCTTCGACCCCGTAGGTTCCAAATCCGGACAGGAATTTGCAGTGTCGACACTCGGCAAGGCCTTGGGGACACGTCATGGGCTCTTCGCGGTAGAGCGGGCGAGGTGGCTGCGACGATACCCGTAGGCGACATAGACGAGAATGCCGGCAAGGGTCCAGCCGACGAACAGCAGCTCGGTGTAAGTGGAGAGCTGCGAAAAGAGGAACAGGCAGCCAAAAATGGCCAACGGGCCGACCACCCAGAGGAGCGGCGCACGAAAGGTGCGTCGCCGCTCCGGATCGCGCAGGCGCAAGATCAACACGCCCAGCGCCACGACGAAGAACGCGCACAAGGTGCCGGTGTTGGCGATATCGGCGAGCTTGCCTACCGGGAACAGAGCGGCAAAAAAGGCCACGAAGATGCCGGTGCAAACAGTCACCACATGCGGTGTCTTGTACTTTGGGTGCAGCGTGGCAAATACGCTCGGCAGCAGGCCGTCACGGGCCATCGCGAAGAAAATGCGGGTCTGCCCGAACATCATCGTCAGGATTACGGTTGGCAGCGCGAGACCCGCGGCCAGACCGAGCAGATTGCCGATCTGCGGCCAGTGGATCTGGCGCAGCACATAGGCCAGCGGTTCATTGCTGCACGCGAGCTGGTGCAGACCACTGCAAGCGGCGGCCAGCTCCATGCTGCCGGCACCGAGGGCTTGTCCGCCGCTGCCCACAACCGGTTGGGCACCCACAGAACCAATCGCGCCCATCGCGACCAGCAAATAGCACACCGTGGAGATGGCCAGCGATCCGAGCAGGCCGATCGGGATGTTGCGGTGAGGGTTGCGCGTCTCCTCGGCAGCTGTGGACACCGCGTCGAAGCCCACGTAGGCGAAGAAAATGGACGCGGCCGCTGCACCGACCCCGAGCTTGCCGATATAGCCGTTGGGCGCGAAGGGATGGAAGTTCTCAGCGTGCATGACTGGCACGGAGAGCAGGATGAAGGCTCCGAGGGCCACGATCTTGATGCTGACCAGGACCGCGTTCACGCGGGCGCTCTCCTTGGTACCGATCACCAGCAGCCAGGTGATCAGCAGCGAGATCAGCAGGGCGGGGACATTGATGAGGCCCCCGTTCCAGGGGCCGTTGACCCATTGCGCCGGAACGATGAGGTCCGGTAGGAACGGCAGCAGCTGATGCAGGTGCCGCAGGAGCCCCACCATGTAGCCGGACCAGCCCACGGCCACGGTGCTCGCGGAGATCGCGTACTCGAGGATCAGCGCCCAGCCCACGATCCAGGCAATCGCCTCACCCATGATCGCGTAGGTATAGGTGTAGGCCGATCCGGACACCGGGATCATGGAGGCCATCTCGGCGTAGCACAATGCCGCCACCGCGCAGACGAAGCCGGCGATGACAAAGGAGATCATCATCGCCGGTCCAGCTTTCTGGGCCGCCTCGGCCGTCAGCACGAAGATGCCGGTGCCGATGATCGCACCGATCCCGAGCATCATCAGCTGAAAGGCACCGAGCGAGCGATGCAGACTCTTGCCTTCAGCTGTGGCGAGGATCTGATCAAGTGATTTGATTCTAAGATTCAAGCTCGATCCCAGCGAAAATGACATCGGTGTATTGCTCCAATTTGTCAATCTGATCCCAAGGCACTCTTAAGGCTTGCATGGTCACGTTTGGCTGTCTCCTTTCCGCGCTTTGACGACGGCTGTCAGGGAAATTTCCACGGAAGCATCGCCGGGCAAGGAGGCGACGCCGATCGCCACCCGGGCGGGAAGGCCGCCTCCGACGATGCGTTGTTCGATGTGCCGCGAAGCTAGGTCGGCGATTTGCGAATGTCGCGTGTAACCTGACGGTGCATTCACATAGACCGTCAGCGATAGTACTGAGATGATCTGCTCGTTGAGTTCAAGCTGTGTTGAAGCCGCTTGGATCGCGTTCTCCGTTGCGACCTCAACGGCCTCACGATAGGTCTCCAGCGGAGCGTCGAGTTCGACCTGCCCCCTGTGAAGAAGCGTTCCGTTCCGCCGCGGCGTCATTCCCGATACGTAGACCAGGTCACCGTGCCGCCTGGCGGGAACATAATGTCCCTGTGGGGGGATGGAGGTTTGATTGTTCATCGCGGGCTACTTGCTATAGCGCTCGACCATATCGACAATGCGCCGCCCGGCGGCGACTGTCGCGGCATGGTCTTGGGAGAAGTTCAGGCGAATGCTGTCAGGATGCGGCCCGAACTCGGAACCTGGCGTTACGATGACGCTGGCCTGGTGCCGGAGGAGACCGACGAAATCCTGAGGGTTGACGGCAAGTGGCGGCAGCGTCGGGAAGAGGTAGCTCCCGGCTCGCGGGGTTCGGGTCCGCAGCCCTCCAGCATGAAAGATATCGAGAAGGTCGTCTCGGATACCTTGATGCAACCGGATGCGCTCCTCTATCCAACCGGCCGGCTCACTAAACCAAGTGCGAAGGACGGCCTGGTTGTAACCGGCGGCGCGCAGCGAGACGATCGCCTGGAGTTTCTCCATGCGCTCAATGACCGCCCTCGAGCCGAAGGCGAAGCCGAGCCGATACCCGCTCAGCGACTCCGTCTTTGATGGGCCCATGATGGTAACAACACGTTCTTCGGGAATGTCCTGGGCACGGATGTGCGTGTAGCTCTCTCCTCTGTAGAGAAGCCGGGAGTAGAGCTGGTCTGCAATGATTGTCACATCGAAAGCGCGGGTGAGCTCAGCCACCGCCTCGATCTCGCGCGCGGAGTAGACCGCGCCGGTCGGATTGTTTGGATTAGCGAACAGGAAGACCTTGGCACCGGCTTCGAAGGCTGCGCGCAGTTGCGCGAGATCGAGGCCCGCGTCCGTCGAGCCGCTCAGATAATCCAGCCTTACCGGCAGGATCTGCCCACCGAAGAACTGGACGAGCTTGCGATTGGCGAAATAGTCGGGCTGTACGATCGCCACCTTGTCGCCGTGGTCCACAAGGGCTGCAACGGCAAGGAACAAGGCCCCTTGCGTCCCGGGCGTTATGATCGTGCCTTGCTCGGCCCCTACGGGTGCTCCAGTGAATGCCGCAAGCCTCTTGGCCAACTCGCCGCGAATATCTTCCGAACCGCGGTACTCCGTGTAGGCCTGCCGACCCCCTGCCTCCACCGCTTCGCAAAACCGCTCGAACGCACCCGGCGTCGGCGTGAAGGCGTCGACGTCTCCATGCGAGAAATCGACGGGCCTTCCCACAAGCTTATCGCCGCGCATAAGCCCGTTGATGTTGCCAGCCGCCCGGCGGACCTCCTGGCCCGGTGCATTGTCCGTCCCAAGAACTTCAAACTTGTCGTTGTGGGCCAGCATTCTGGTCTCCCTTTTGCTATGTGGCCATCAAGGTGATGACCAGCATCGACTACTCACGTCGATGGCTCGGCGGCGCGCGCAACTCATGGGAGGATTGCAATCACACGTGCAGGGAACCCGGTGCCGCCATCCGGCTTCGGCCAGGTAACGATTGCAATCGCACCGGCTTCGGGGACATGGTCCAAATTTGCGAGCATCTCGATTTGGTAGTGGTTGAGACTGAGTATGTAGCTCTCGAGCGAATAATCGTCCTTGGTCGTTGCGACGCCGGGATCCGTATCCGTTGTCTCGTGCCCCGATGCCGTGATCTTGCGATCCTCATATAAGAGCTTCAGAACATCCTTGCTCCAACCTGGGTAGTGGGCCACGCCTGCGGCGTCGCGGTTCTGCATAGCCGCATCGTTGGGCCAGCGCTTTGACCAGTCCGTTCGCATCGCGACGAATGCGTGCTCCGGAATGCGGCCGTGCTTTGTCTCCCAGGCACGCACGTCGTCGAGCGTCAGCGTGTAGTCCGGGTTCGTGGCAACCTTTGCATGCACGTCGATTACAACGAGCGGCAGCACCATTTCCTCGATCGGAATCTGGTCGACGGTGCGCAGCCCTGCGTGGAAGTGCGCGGGCGGATCGATGTGCGTGCCCCATTGTCCGACGTGGGTAAACTGCTGGACATTGAAGCCGTCCTTCTTGATCGTATACAGCGTCGTTACGGTCTCCTCGCCGAACCCCTTCCAGTGCGGTGTCTTAGGGCCAAAGGTGTGTGTGAGGTCGACGAATCGTTTCGACGTCAGCGTCGCGTAGGTCTCATTCAGGTTGGGTGTCTTGACCGGGTCGGAAAAGCCTGGCGTCGCATAGAGGACCGTGGACAACACGCTGATCGTTGCGGCTCGTATCCTGTTCACTCGACTCTCCCCTCTTTAAGTTGGAACTCAGTTTGTCTCTTAAAATTTAAAGTTGATCTGGGTACCGATGGTCCGCGGCTGGTTGACCGAGTAGCGAATGAGCTGCGGAATGTTGAATTGGAACTGCGTGTTGTTCGCGGTCATCAGTGCCACCTTGTTGGTCAGGTTGTCAACGAAAAGCTGTGCGGACCACGCCCCGTGCGCAAGCGTGACGCGTGCAGCCGAGATGGCGTAAGGCGGCAGGTGTACGCCGAAGTAGTAGGCCTCGTCCGTCGCAAAACCCGTGTACGTGTCGCTCGCGCGTGCCGTGAGGTGGTAGCCATCGCCGACGTCGGTCGAATACACGATCGACAGGGCAGCCGTCTGGTGCGGCACGTTGAGGATCGGGATCGTGCAATTGCCGTTCGCCGGACAGTAGGGCTGGCCGTTGGTGCCATAGAGCGAGCTCGCATACGCGGCAGTGGGGTGAGTGATCTCGGCGTTCGTAATCGCGCCATTCGCCGCAACGGTCCACGCATCCGTAAGCCTGGCCGTCACTTCGAGTTCCGGGCCATACGAGCGGCCATCGCCGGCGTTCGTGTTGTACACGTAGCCGCACGCAAGCGGCACGCTCTGCTGAATGCCGCTCCACTTGATGTAGTACAAATCGCTGTTGATCGACACCCGGTTGTCGAACAGCTTCGCCTTCTCGCCGATCTCGTAGTTCCAGACGGAGTCGGGTCCGAACGATTGGGGCGAACCTGCGACACAGTAGGGCGACTGGTTCGGCGGCGGAATCAGGATGTTGGCGCCGCCCGGACGGAATCCTTTCGCCGCCGTGATGTAGGTGTTGAGATTTCCGTTCGGCTCGTACGACAGGTTGATGCGCGGATTGAAGCCCTTGTCCGAGGCCTTGGTCACGGACGGCAAGTCGGGTTGAGTCGGGTTCGGGGTCTCCGCGCCCCACTCCGAGACATCGATGGTGCTGTCGTAGTGGTACCAGCGCACTCCGCCCGATAGTGTCAGCGTGTCGGTGAACTTGTACGACCCGTCGGCGAACAGTGCCGTTTGCTTGATGTTGTACGGATTGTGCGTCTGGAAATAGACTCCGCCCGGAGCGCCGGCATTGCCCGGATTGGCGGCGTACTCATCCCAGTCCGACGTCATGTCGCTGTAGAACGCGCCGACCGTCCAGTGCAGCGCTCCGCTGCCGATCGAACTCAGCCGGACCTCCTGGCTGAACTGATGCGACGGATCGGTCTCGGAGTACGGCACCGCCAGGAGCGGCACCGCGCCGGCGAGGGTCGTGTATATCGACTCGGCCGCATCCTGGGTCTGCACCGCCCGGCGGTCCCAGTACGAGGTCGCGCTCGTCAGTTCCGCAAAGCCGAGGTTGCCGGTAAAGGTAAGGCTGTAGATGTGTACTCTGTCGTTGATCGGTTCGGGCGTATTGAACGCCTCGTAGTGCGCCATGTGCGGCAGACCCGGAGGGCTGTCGATCAAGTCGTACCCACCCATCTCCAGGTTCTGTTCCATGGCCATCGCGACGATCGAGAAATCCTCGTTCGGTTTGTAGAGCACGCTGATGCGTCCGCTGGTGAGTCGTTCCGTGTTGACGTCGCTCGCGACACTCTGCACCGGCGCCGTAACCACATTTCCGCGCGTCGCCCCGTCCGCCGGGAAGGGATTCACCACGACGCGGTCGATCCAGCCGCTGCGGTAGAGATCGGTGCCGACGATGCGCACGGCAAGTACGTCACCGAGCGGCAGGTTGAGCATAAGGTTGGCGCCGCCGTTGGCGCCGCCGCCGTCGGTGTAGGAGCCGGTTGCCTGCGCACTGCCCTCGAACTCGCCGAGCTTTGGCTGGTTGCTGACGATTTTGATCGTGCCGCCCATCGATCCCGAGCCATACAGCGTGCCCTGCGGCCCGCGCAGCACTTCGACGCGATCGACGTCGTACAGGTTAGGATCGATGACGACTTTGCCGGACTGCGACAGCGCGGGCGGCGAGAGCGGCACTTCGTCGAGATAGAAGCCGACCGTGGGCGAGGCACCGCCGGTCGAGGCGAGGCCGCGCGCCTCGAACTCGGTGAGGCCGGGTCCCGCCGAACGCATAGAGAGGCCCGGGACGTCGTGCGCGACTTCGGTAACGCTCGTGATACCGGCGGCCACGAGTTGGTCGCCGCTCAGCGCGGACATGCTGATCGGCGTCTCCTGGATGGTCGACTTGTACTTCTGCGCGGTGACCACAATCTCCTCCAGACCGCCGCCAGCACCGACAGTCTGATTGGAGTCCTGGGCACAGGCGGACCCGGGACCAGACACCGTGGCGCATATCCCGAGAAATGCGGCCAGACTTGACAATGAGCTACTCTTTTTCACCGGATCATCTCCTTTACTTGCCTTGTTATTGCTGGGTTTCCCGTCAACACCGGCGTCGGGATTGGGTGCGGGAAGTGGCTCAATCTTCGTACGAGATGATCGACTGCCTTTCGCGGTTGACTACTAAGCGAGTCACGTCAGGCCGAGAATAGTGGCCGGCGGGGTCCATGATCTGCCGTTCGCGGCGTACCTGGCGTTGATCCAGAGTGGCAACGAACAATCCCTCTTTCCCCACTTGTGGCGGCAGCAGCCACTCGCCATCGGGTGCGGCAATGCATGAGCCGCCATTGGCCAGCACTTCCGGGCAGGTCGGCAATATCTTGTCCAGGTGGGGCGTTGTAGCCGGGAAATCTTCTCGACGCATCATGGCCGACACTGAAATGGTAAAACAGCGTCCCTCTTTGGCGATGAAGCGAGTGATGTCGTCGGTATTGCGCAGGTTTCCTGGCCACAGGGCCACATGCAAATCCTCGCCCTGCGCGTACAAGGCCGCACGAGAAAGAGGCATCCAGTTCTCAAAGCAGTTAAGTCCACCTACGGTAAAGGTACCCACTGGGTGCACCTGCAGGCCGTGGCCGTCACCAGCTGACCAAGCTAATCGCTCTTCATAGGTTGGCACCAACTTGCGATGTACCGAGCCGATGACGCCGTCTGCACCGATGAAGACGCGTGAGCAGTACACGCTGTAGCCACCACGGTCTTTGGGACGTTCAATGCATCCCAGCATCACCGCGATACCGTGTTTTGAAGCGACGGCGCAGACGCCGTCCAAGTGTCCGGCCTCAATCTGCACCGATTGCTCCAAGTAGTGCGCATAAATATCTTTTTGTACCGGTGAGTTAAAACGCGCACCGTCACTGAGTTCCAGCCAGAAGGGATAGCCCGGCAACAGCGCTTCGCCAAAGGTAACGAAATCGCAATTCTGGGTCGCAGCGCGTTCGATGTAGTCAATGATCTTGACTAGGGTGGCTTCGCGGTTCAGCCAGATGGGTGCTATCTGGGCTAGGCCAACGGTCAAAAGGCCTTGCTGGGACGTGCCAGCGGAGGTGGTGGCCATGGATGTTCCTTGAGTCTGGGTTGTTGTGCCGTGGGTTGATGGATCGTGCTTACTTGGCGAAAAGCTGGGTCGGATCGGCAAAGGCTTTGAACTCCAAAGCATTGCCTGATGGGTCCTTGAAGAACATGGTGGCCTGTTCACCCGCCAAGTCTTTGAATCGGATATAGGGATCAATTACAAAGGAGACACCAGCCGCTTTGATGCTCGCAGCAAACGCGTGGAATTCATCCCAATCCAGCACAACACCGAAATGCGGCACCGGAACCTGGTGGCCGTCCACGGGGTTGTGATGTGGGGTATCAGGCCCAGGGACCAAGTGGGTCACGATCTGGTGGCCAAACAGGTTGAAGTCAATCCACTGCGCACTAGATCGACCTTCTTCACAACCGAGTACCGTGCCGTAAAACTGCCGTGCCAGAGCCAGATCGGTGACCGGAAACGCAACATGAAATGGATTAATTTTTCTCATCTGAATACAGGGAGATTTTCCTGCCCTTAAGTTGATTAAGGCGTATTTTAAGATGAATACATTGCCTTTCCCAAACCATAATTTCTTCATTTAAATGAGATTAACTCATGCAATTGTCGACCGTTACAGGGCGGCGGCTACCCTCGCTCAACGCGGTGCGAAGCTTTGAGGCGGCTGCGCGCCATTTGAGCTTCACGCTGGCGGCACGGGAGCTGTCTGTTACGCAAGGGGCGGTGAGCCGCATGGTTCAGGCGCTGGAGGCCGAGTTGGGAATAGCGCTGTTTCGTCGAATCGGCCGCACGCTGGAGTTGACACCTGCCGGTGCGGCCTATCACCCCCACATTTCGCAAGCCCTGGAGAGCATTGCCGCAGCCACCCGCTCGATCCGGCGACTCGAACGAGGTGGTGTGCTTCGCGTCACTGTGTTGCCGACTTTTGCCATGCGTTGGTTGGTGCCGCGCCTGCACAGCTTTCAACAACGTCACCCGGACATTTTGATTGACATCATTACGCACGAGGTCTCGTTGGACTTTGCTGTCAGCGGTGTCGATATCGGGATTCTTTATGGCTTGGGTCAATGGCCCCACACGGAAGCCACTTTATTCATGCACGAAGAAGTGGCGGTTTACTGTAGTCCGGCACTCCTCAAGCGCGGTCCCGCCTTGACGGGTCCCAAAGACCTAAGTGCACACCGCCTGTTGCAACACACCACACGCGTCCAAGGCTGGCACAACTATTTCACCACTCTGGGTCTGCCTCCTCCCGATATGAGCCTCTCCCCTGGATTTGAACATTTTTTCATGCTGATTGAGGCGGCTGCGGCTGGAATGGGACTGGCTCTCTTGCCCCAGTTCTTGGCGGCTGAAGAACTCGCCAGCGGGCGCCTGGTTTGTCCGTACGATGTTTCTTTGCGCAACGAAAATGCCTACTACATCACCCATGCAAATGGCGCCGGGCGAAATCGAAGCATTCAATTGTTTAAGGAATGGTTACTGGCGCAAGTCCCCGGCTGAGTTGGACAGGCGTGTCAGTCAAAAAGGGTTTTGTCATCGCTGAACTGATAGTGATCCCACATCTGACGAAGGGACAATGGAGTGCGCTGTTGCGCACTATCCTCAATTATCGGGATCCGGTATAATTATACCGCGCACGGATATTTCGAGATACTTCATGGCTAGTCCCAAGGACATCTGGCACTTTGCCCGCCCGCTCCTCGCCAAGCAATACTTGGGAGAATTCGACTTGGGGCTCATCAGCGCCCGCGCGCTCTTCGCCAAACGGCGCATGGGGAAGTCCACCTTTCTCGAGCGAGATCTCATCCCCGCGGCCAAGCAGGCAGGCTACATGACGCCGTATTTGAACCTCTGGACCGCGACCCATACACCGGCCCAGGCGCTCGTTCGTGTCGTGAGTGCGGCCGTGGCGCCTAAAGGTTGGCCCAAGGTACTCAAACGCCTGAAGGGTGTGAAGAGTGTCAAGACCTCGGCGGCCTTGAAAGGGATCGACGAGGGCAAACTCGAAATGGAGTGGGAGGCACTCGCGGCCACGGTCGCGACGCCGCTCTTGGGTGATCTCCTCGATGAGTTGCCGTCTCGCCAACGCATGCTCCTCGTGCTCGATGCGGCGCAGGTTCTCGCTCGTCCGGAGCATTCGGAACTCGCCCATTCGCTGCGGGCGAATTTGGACAGCCGCAAGGCCTCGATCAAAGTGATCTTCGCCGGCAGCTCCGAAGTGACCCTGCGCCAGATGTTTGGCCGAGTGCGAGAGCCGTTCTATAACTGGGCACCTCTCACCCCCTTTCCGCTCCTGGGGGAGGAATTCGTGCGCGCGCTTACCCGGCTCGTCAACGGGCTTTCGCGCTACCCGTTGACCGAGCGCGAGACGTTGGAGGCCTTCGAGGCGCTCGGCCGTACCCCGGAATTCTTCCGCCTCTATCTAAGCCGCTACCTGGCATATGCAAGCGAGGGTTCGGCCGCAGCTCTGGCGCACACCAGAGCCGAAGTCTACAACGACACCACTCTGCAACGAACCTGGCGGAGTTTGCCACCTCTCGATCGCGCGGTTTTGCAATTGATCGCCCGTGGCGTCACGGATGTCTTTTCGGCGGCGGTGCGCGGCCAACTCGGCAAAGGCTTGGGCGAGCCCGCCCCGAGCATCGGCATCGTGCAAAAGGCGGTTGGCCGACTGACGCGCGGCGAGATCCTGGTGCGAGTGGAGCGCGGCGAGTACCACGTTCAGGATGACGTCTTTCTCGAGTGGCTGAAACGCCCCACTTGAATCCCGGGCTTTCACACGCTGACTCGCACTCGTCTGATGGAGCGCGCCTCGGTCAGTGCTTTGGGGTCGCTACACGCGTTTCCGCGGAAACGTGCGTCCTACAGACAAAGAAAATCAACAGCTTGAGGAAGGGCCGCGCCTTCGGCGCGGCCTCATTCAGGGTCGAATCCGCGAAGTGCGGCTAGCGGGGCCGTCGCGAAGCGCCTGGGAATAATACTAGTGGGGCGGGGCGGGTGTGCTCGATTTGGTGAAGTCGCCCGGCGCAGTGTCCGTCGGAACATCGGCGTCCGGATCCACCAACGGCTCCTCGGTGACCTTGCCATCGGATACCAAGTAGGCACGGCGCTGCAAATACGCATCGCGGACGAAGGCATAGGGATCGTAAGTGTGCTTCAACGTTTCATCCAGCGGTAGCAATGCCGCGCGCCGATCCGTAAGGTCGGGCAGGTACAGACCGTATTTGATCCACGAGTTCTTGATGTACTGGCGCGGGTTCGTGTAAGAGTCCACTAGACGGGCAGGGCCATCGCGCAAATCCGACGGTCCCAATACCGGCAACTCGACGAACGGGCCGGGATGCACGCCCCACTTCCCGAGCGTCTGACCGAAGTCCTCATTGTTGCGAGCAAGTCCGGCGGCCGACGCGGGATCCAGAATACCGGCCAAGCCCACCGTGGTGTTGAGGAGAAAACGCCCCAGATCGCTGCCCGCGGCCAGGAATTTTCCTTGCAGCGCGTCGTTGACCATGACCGTGGGGGTGTCGAGATTGGCGAAGAAATTGGTGACGCCCGTGCGGATGGGTTGGGGAACCACCTTCACATAGGTGCGTGCCACGGGCTTCGCAACCGATCGATCGAGAACGTCATTGAATTTATAGACGCCGCGATTCCAGGATTCCCAAGGATCCTGCGGCGTGCGCTGGGTATTGGGCGGTAACGTGACGCAGGCACTCAAGGCCGTCGCAAAAATGACGGCAAGCGCGACGCGCGCGAACCCTTCCTTTCGCATAGCGAACTCTCCCTATCCGATTTAACCGTTGTTGAAACGCCGCCACGATACAGGGTTGGCGCATGTTGGTGTTCGGTCAATGGCGACCATTACCATTACCATTATCGTCCGCCACGGTGTTCTTCCGGTCTTTGGGCATGGCAGCTTTGATTTCATCGAGCCGAGCGCTGAACCGCGCTCGTTGTATGGCATCCAATCCAGGCAGCGACAAGGCCAGCTGTAGCTGGGTTGCCGACATCTTCAGGTCACCGTTCATGACGTAGTAAAACGACATGTAGTAGTACGAGTCGGCCGGATCGCCGGCCTCTTTCGCAGCCTTGGCGATGAGCTTCGTCTGATCGCGCGTCGGCTCGACGAAGTTGAACAAATCGTCCAACAGCTGTTGCGCACGCTTGTTCTCACCGCTGTGCATCAACGTTTCCGACAGACGAATCGTGACCGGCACATTGCGAGGAAACAAATTGAGCGCCTTGTCCAAGGTATCCTTGGATTCCTTCAACTGGCCGTTCATCATGTAGGCCTGCCCGAGCGCGCCGTGGAACTGATTCACCTTCGGGTACTCGCGCACCAACGCTTGCAAATCGGGAATTGCCGCCGCCGGATTGCGCATGGTGATGTCCGCGATATCCTTGCCGTAGCGTTCCTCCAGGGTCAATCCGGCGCCGTTCTTGACGAGGCTCGCGTAGTAATCGCGAACCAGCCGAGGATCGCCGACCAGTGCCCTCAAGCGCTCGCGGGTCAATCGGTATCCCAGGGAGTCCTCGTGGCGGACGCGCCCGATCTGTTCCGCGCGATTGCGTGCTTCCGCGACACGATCGGAAGAGATCGGGTGGTCGATCAAGAATTGAACGGCGTTGACCCGGTCGGGAGACGGGCTACCACGAGACATATAACCAAAAAAACTCGCCATGCCCAACGGATCGTAGCCGGCGGCGGCCATAGTGCCGATGCCGATGCGGTCGGCTTCGAACTCGCTGGCGCGTGTGTAGTTGATTTGATGCTGAATCGCCGCGCCCTGAGTCGCCATGATCGCACCCTCCATGGCGTCGGGAGAACCATGGCCGGCCGTTGCACCCAATAGGATGGCCGCCAGCATGGCCGCGGTCGCGACCAACCCGGCGTGGCTCTGGTCGACGAGCTGACGTACGAGATGCCGCTGGGTGACGTGCGCGGTTTCGTGCGCCATCACCCCGGCCAGCTCGTTCTCGTTGCGGGTCGCCAGTATCAAGCCGCTGTTGATGGCGACGAAGCCGCCGGGCATCGCAAAGGCATTGAGGACCGGATCGCGCACCACGAAATAATAGAACTGGTGCTGGCCTTCTTCGGCGCGGCTCGACAGGCTGTGGCCGATTTCTTGGATGTAATCGCTGACCTCCGGATCCTCCATCACCGTGCCGCCCTGGCCCATCTGTCGAAACCATCCGAGGCCCGCCTGATATTCATCCTCGATCGACACCGCCGCATTCGCCGGGCTGCCCAATTCCGGCAGATCCTGGCTGGTCGCGCTCGTGCCTTCAGCCCAGCCCACGCTCACGCTTGCGCCGAGCGCAAAGGCGATCATGAAGGCGGCCAGGGATTGCCAAAGCTTCATCAATTAGTCTCCATTGAGGCAGTTGGAGTGCTATTCGCGCCGCAAAGTTCGCTCAAGGCCGCCCGGGGCCGTTGGACGGAGTCGGTTTACAGGGCTTCTGACGCATAATCCGCGAGCCGCGACCGCTCACCGCGTACCAGGGTGATATGACCGGAATATGTCCAGCCGTAGAACCTGTTGACCACGTAGGTCAATCCGGTCGTGGTTTCGGTCAGGTAGGGCGTATCGATTTGGGCGATGTTGCCCAAGCAAATCATCTTGGTGCCGGGACCGGCGCGGGTCACCAGCGCTTTCATCTGTTTGGGGGTCAGGTTTTGAGCCTCATCGATGATGATGAAGCGGTTCAAGAACGTCCGTCCGCGCATGAAATTCAAGGATCTGATCTTGATGCGATGGCGCAGCAGGTCGTTCGTCGCTCCACGGCCCCAGGTGCCCCCCGGCTGGCTCTGTGTCAAAACCTCCAGGTTGTCCATCAGCGCGCCCATCCAAGGCTCCATTTTCTCCTCTTCCGTCCCCGGAAGGAAGCCGATGTCCTCGCCCAAGGGGATGGTCACGCGGGTCATGATGATCTCGCTGAACCGATTGTGATCGAGCGTTTGCGCTAGACCGGCCGCCAGGGTCAATAGCGTCTTACCGGTGCCGGCGGGACCGAGCACCGTGACGAAGTCGATCTCGGGATCCATCAACAGGTTCAAGGCAAGATTCTGCTCGCGATTGCGGGCGGTCACTCCCCAAACGTTGTTGCGCTCGGTGCGGTAGTCCAAGGTGAGTTCCAGGATGGCCGACTCTCCCTCGATCTTGCGCACGATGGCCTCCACGCCATTCTCGCCGGGATCGTAGACAAACTGATTGGTGCGCCATTCGCGCACCAACGGCCCGCGGACGCGATAGTAAGTCCGGCTCTGTTGCTGCCAAGACTCCATGCCCTTGCCGTGTTTATCCCAAAAATTGGTCGGCAGCTGTTGAACACCGCTGACCAATAGATCCGCGTCTTCGATGGTCTTGTCGCTGGAATAGTCTTCCGCTTGGACTCCGACGATGGCCGCCTTGATGCGCAGATTGATGTCCTTCGACACCAGCGTGACCCGGGCGGCGGGGAAGTTCTGTTGCAGGGCCAAGGTATTCGCCAAAATGGCGTTGTCGGCGCCGTGGCCTGGAAGGCTGTCCGGCAGGACGGACTCGAGCAACTGAGTCTGGAAGTAGAGGCGGCCGCCGGGAGGGCGTTTGCCGTGGTTGGGCGCCGTGGTCGGCAAGGAGAGGCCGCGGTCGATGTCTTTCTTGGTCGCATCGCGCATCAGCTCATCGAGAAAGCGGCTCACCTGCCGCACGTTGCGCGCAGATTCGGAAAGCCCTTTCTTGCCGGCGTCCAATTCCTCGAGAACCGTCATCGGAATGTAGACGTCATGTTCTTCAAAGCGAAAAATTGCTGTCGGATCATGCATCAGAACGTTCGTGTCGAGCACGAAAATGCGTCGCTCTTGCTTGCCCTGGCGTCCTCGAATCACTGCGGCTTCCGCCGGCCGCCGAGCGTCGGTCACAGCGCCTTCACCGCCGCCAATACCGCCTCAGCGTGTCCGTTGACCTTGACCTTGCGCCACTCCTGGCGCAGTACGCCTTTGGCATCGATCAGAAAACTGCTGCGTTCGATTCCCATGTACTTCTTGCCGTACAAGCTTTTCTCCTGGATGACGTCATAAAGTGTGCACACCCTTCGGTCAGGATCGCTGAGAAGATCGAACGGGAATGCCATTTTTTTCTTGAATTTCTCGTGGGACGCGACGCTGTCCGCGGAGATGCCGAAGATCAGGGTCCCGGCTTTTTTGAACTTCGCATGGTTGGCGGAAAAACTTTCCCCTTCCTGCGTGCAACCCGGCGTGTTGTCCCGCGGGTAGAAATAGATCACCACGTGGTCGCCCGCCGCATCCGCGAGCGACCATTCGCCGCCCGTACCGTCGAGCGTGAAGACCGGCGCCTTTTTACCCAGCTCTATTTTGCTCATTGCCCGGCTCAACTCTTTACGGGTTCGAAAATGGCGTCCAAATTCAGGTGATCGCAGAAATCCATGAACTCCTCGCGCAATACGCCGATGTGCAGACGGCTCGGCACGTTCACGATCATTTGCACCGAAAACATCGGCGCGCTGGTGTGCGCGGCGGCGTAGGCGCGCGTGGATATTTCGGCGATGTCGACTCCGCGCTGCGAAAAAAAGCCCGAAAGCCCGGCGACGATGCCGGTCTGGTCCAGGCAGACCACGTCGATGGAGTAGGGCAGCATGTCATTGCGCGCCGCGCGTTCCTCGGTGCGCCGCAATTGAATGTTCATGCCCGTTGCGTCGGCCAGCTTTTTGAATTCTCCTTCGAGTTTGGCGAGAGTATGCCAGTTGCCGTTCACCAGCAGCAGCATCGCAAACTCGCTGCCCAATGAGGTCATGCGACTGTCGCTGATACTGCCGCCACAATCGGCGATGGCCTTGGAGAGTTCATGGACCATGCCGATGCGGTCGCCGCCGACCGCCGAAATCACGATATGTTGTTTCATCGGGTCAAATTCTACCGGATGGGCGCTTGCCAGGGTGTGTGTCGGACACTTAAGGTAGCGATATTTACTGTGGAGTCTCCCGCATGTTTTCCGGAAGCCTGGTTGCTATCGTCACGCCCATGACCGCGGATGGCGCGCTGGATTGGCCCGCTTGGGAGCGCTTGCTGGATTTCCACCTCAGCGAGGGGAGCGACGGAATCGTAGTCGCGGGCACGACGGGCGAATCGCCGGTGCTGTCCATCGATGAAATCGAGGAGTTGACGCGTCGAGCGGTGGCGCGCTGCCACGGCAGGCTGAAGGTGATCGTGGGAGCGGGAACGCATTCGACCGCCACCACAATCGCGCGCACTCGCACGCTTTCCCGGCTCGGCGTCGATGCCGTCATGTTCGTGACGCCCTATTACAATAAACCTCCACAGGAGGGGCTTTATCGCCACTTCGTGGCGGCTGCCGACGCGTCGGCGGTACCGGTGATACTGTACAACGTGCCCAGCCGCACGGGGGTCGATTTGCTTCCGGCCACCGTCGCCCGCTTGGCGCGCCACCCGCAGATCGTCGCCCTCAAGGAAGCCACCGCGCAGCTGAGCCGCGCGCGCGAACTGCTGTCGCTGGTTCCCGCGGGATTTACGGTACTTTCCGGCGATGATGCTACCGGCATCGATTTCATCAGTGTGGGTGCCAAGGGGGTCATCTCGGTGACCGCAAATGTGGCGCCGCGCCGAATGCACGAGGCATGCGCGGCAGCCTTGGCCGGCGACTTCGTGGCCGCGCGGGCCATCGACGCCGATTTGCGACTTCTGCACCAGGATTTGTTCGTCGAGGCCAATCCCATTCCCGTGAAATGGGCGGTCGCGAGGATGGGCCTCATTGGAAGTGCGATTCGCCTACCGTTGGTCGACCTGGCGCCGCTGCACCAGGAAACCGTGCTGCGCGCCATGCGCGAAGCCGGCGTCACGCTCGAGGAACGAGCGGCTTGATGTTCTCGTCTCCCGGCCTTGGAGCCGGCGCGGTTTTTACACACGCCCGAGTCCTGTTTGAGTATGCTGCAGGTTGGTGCGCCAAGCCCGCGGGCCACGCGGCGTGCCGATCCTTGAATCTGGCGCGAGACCCACGGGCGGCCGGTCGGCAGCTGGATATTCATACAGCCAGGCCGAAGTTACATTTGGAGAGTCAGGATGAGTTTTGAGCGATTCATTGTTTTCAGCGGCGCGGCACTTTTGTCCGGCTGTCATATCGTCAGCCGTCTGAATCCGGATTGTCATGTAAAGCAGGAATATCAGCACGCGTCGCAAGTGGAGCCGCTCAAAGTGCCGGAAGGCCTGGATTCGCCCAATACGCAGGGCGCATTGGTCATTCCCACGGTGGAATTGGCGCCTCCGCCTCCCGGGCCCAAGGACGCCTGCCTGGATTTGCCGCCGAAGTATAAGCCGGCTCCGCCGAACAAGGCTGCAACTCCCGGCTAAGGCCCCGGGGGGAGGGGGCGAAGGCGCGTAGCGCCGGAGTAATCCCACCCTTTAGCGCTGAACCGATTTGATAGCTGGGGCGGCCTCCGGTACCCTTGCGGCCCGAGTGGAGAGGTGGCCGAGTGGTCGAAGGCGCTCGCCTGGAAAGTGAGTAACATCCCAAAAGGTGTTCGTGGGTTCGACAAAATCGCAGGAAGCGATCTTGGACGCGCGTAGCGCGCCCGCAGGGCGAGGGCCGGGACGGCCCGAGTCAATCCCACCCACTCGTGGGGTTTGAATGGAATGAGGTTTACGGAGAGGTGGCCGAGTGGTCGAAGGCGCTCGCCTGGAAAGTGAGTAACATCCCAAAAGGTGTTCGTGGGTTCGACAAAATCGCAGGAAGCGATTTTGGACGCGCGTAGCGCGCCCGCAGGGCGAGGGCCCAGGATGGCCCGAGTCACAACCCGGTCTGCCGGGTTGGACGTTGCAGCTGGCTGCAACGGTCCGGAGCGGAGCGGAGGATGAGCGGCGTCTGCCGCGAACAATCCCACCCTTTGCGCTGAACCGATTTGATAGCTGGGGCGGCCTCCGGTACCCTTGCGGCCCGAGTGGAGAGGTGGCCGAGTGGTCGAAGGCGCTCGCCTGGAAAGTGAGTAACATCCCAAAAGGTGTTCGTGGGTTCGAATCCCACCCTCTCCGCCATTAGCGTTACGATCGTTTACGAGTCTATGGCGGCTCGCGTTTGCATCTTCGCGACGACTGGCCACGAACCCCGTCAGGCCCGGAAGGGAGCAGCGGTAGAGGCTTTAAGTCGGGCGCCGAAGTC